>ERZ795052.1110-NODE-1110-length-38135-cov-6.796980_pt1 | contig 38135 bp, 27 predicted proteins | sample MGYA00375136_ERZ795052 | MGnify/ENA primary metagenome ERZ795052 (study PRJEB30181, sample SAMN05720156) | activated sludge metagenome | isolation source: Anaerobic digester | place: Japan | collected 2015-05-26 ... | reverse complement strand
AGAACCTTACAAGGAAGTGGATTTCAGGTGTTTGCGCAGCCGCGGCGGTTTTGATTGCCTTCACGGCTCCGGCCCAGATTATTACGCTCACGGACAATAATTCCGTGGCCAAAATAGATGTGGGCAGCCAGGCGGGGATGAATTATTGGGCGGTGCAGGGGCAGAACATGCTGAACCAGCAATGGTTCTGGTATCGGGTTGGACAGAATCCCGAGGCGTCCATTGATACGATCAGTCCGGCGACGGTCACGCTCTTCAATGGCACGCGAGGATTGTCCACGTATTATGCGAACAATCTGTTCGGCATCCGCGTGGATTATTTGCTCAGCGGCGGTCCGTTTGTGGGCGTGGGCGAGCAAGCGTCGTCCGATATCGGCGAGACGATCACGATTTACAACACCTCGAGCAGCCCGCTCGAATTCAGCTTTTTCCAATACTCGGATTTCAACTTGGGCGACCCGCTGAACGACACGGTCCAACTGGGCAAGAACCTGCGCGGGCTGTGGAACGAAGCGGTCCAGGTGGACAACCTGGTAGGTTTGACCGAAACGGTGACCGCGCTGGGAGCCAATCATGGCGAGGCCGGGCTGTACAATGCGACCCTGGTGAAGCTCAACGACGGTGTGGCCTCCAATTTGAGTGATGTGGGCGGCCCGGTTGGGCCCGGCGATGCGACGTGGGCCCTGCAATGGGATTTCCTCATCAACCCCGGCGGGTATGTGACCATCAACAAGGACAAATACCTCAATGTCCGGATCGTTCCCGAGCCGGGAACCGTGACGCTGCTTGCGCTGGGACTGGCCGGTCTGGCCATCCTGCGGCGACGCCAGGGTTGACTGGCTCAGCCATGAAGTTCTAAAACAGCCGGCGACAGCCGGCTGTTTTGTTTTAAGCACAAGCTCGCGTCAGCATCGCGTATGGACTCCGTCATTCACTTGAATTCATTCGCGGCCGAACGCTCTCCCTCGGCGGCCGAAGGCGAGGCGCGGCTGGCGCCAACACCCGCCGCCAACCCGCAGGCGGCGCAAATCACCAATGCGCAGCGGCTGTTGTTTGCGAAAAGCCCGGTCGCCGTGTGTCAGGAATTGGGATTGAATTGGTGGACGGCGCAGAAGCTGCACGAGGAGGGCTGGCTGAGTTTTGCCCCGGAGAAAACCGCCGGACTGGACGAGTCGCAGGAGGCGGAACTGCGTTTTGTTGGGGCGCTGGTGGTGGGTGGGTGTGACCGGAACCTCTTGGAAGTGTTGTTGAAGGACCTTCCGCGGCCTTACGCGTATGATCTTAAACGCCTCTTTTTTGATTGGGAAACGCGTCGCTGGAAGATGCTTCCGGAACCGGAAACCGACCGCGAGGCGGCTTTTTCCGAGTGGGTCGAGCTGCTGGTGCAGCGGCGGGACGCCCGCACCCTGTCCGGCATTGCCGAGCTGGCGCGGGACGCTCTGAGCCGGCTCTACCGGCTTTAAGCGGAGTTGGAGGAAAAGTCGCTGCCGCGATCTATGAAAGTGAGGCGCTCGTCCGGATCGCCCAGAGTCGTGACCTCGCCATCGTCGTCGCAGATGATGATGCCCCGCTCACTGCCGCTGTACTCGGCATAGCCGGGCTCGAACTCTTCGTTGGTGCCGTCACTCACGAAAACCACCGTCGCGTAGGTGGTGTTGTATTGGACACGATCCCCGGCATGGACGGGCTCGCCGGTGATGTAGCGCAGTTCGTTTTCCATACGGTTCTGGGGTAACTGCGACAAGCATAACCGGCTTCCCCGGAGCCTGACAACCGGTTTCGACTGGTTCAGCGCGGCCGCACCAACATTTCCTCGACGATCACCCGCGGAGGAAGCTGAAGGCAGAACAGGACACATTCAGCCACATCCTCGGCGCGCATCATGCGTTGCCGCGCGGCCGCGTCGGGGGGCTGGGGGCGTTTCTCGAGCAGCGGCGTGTCAATGTCGCCGGGGAAGATGGCGCACGCCCGGATGCCGCGCGCGCGTTCCTCGGCGTTGATGCTTTGGGTCAGGCCGGCCAGGCCGAACTTGCTCATGACATAGCCCGGGCCGGCCTTGGGCGAGGCGAGTTTCCCGGCGTCCGAGACGATGTTGACGATGGTGCCTTCGCCGCGCTCGCGCATTCCCGGCAGCACGGCCTGGACGAAGTAAAACGCCCCATGCAGGTTGGTGGCAATCATCCGGTGGTAATCCTCCAGCGACAGCTCCGCCAAGGCCCGCCGGGGCACGTTGGTGCCGGCGCTGTTCACCAGCACCCCAACCGGGCCGAGGTCCTGCTCGATTTGCCGGCAGGTGGTCATGACCGCCGCCGCATCCCCCACGTCGCAGGCGTATGCCCGCACCCGCGAGGTCCCCTCGCCGGCCAGCCGGGCGGTTTCCCGCAGGTTTTCCGCGCGGCGGCCCACCAGGGCCACTGGCCAGCCTCGCTCCGCCAGCTTCAAGACCACCGCCCGCCCCACTCCGCTGCCGGCGCCCGTTACGATGCAAGTCTGATTCATAATCGCTGGTTTCAAGGTCAATCGTGTTCCTCCGCCGCAAGGTCCACCCATTGCCGGCTTTCAGCCGATTGCAGCGCGGCATCCATCACCCCCTGTGCCCGCGCGCCATCGTGAAAATCCGGAACACACGGCCGCTGCTCCCGGATCGCCTGGACGAATTCCCAAATCTGATCGTAGCGGAAAGTCACCAGCGGATCGCCCTGGCGCGGGTCCCGGGGTGAACCGGGCAGTTTCCAATACGATTCGGGAACCGGGAGGGTTTCCAGCCCCGGTCCGCCGCGTTTGCCGAACTGGAGACGGTCCCATTCGCCCGTCCGGAAGACAAACGACGCCTCGCTTCCGTTGATTTCCACATAATCCAGGCTGCGCCAGCTTTCGTTGCGCCCGCTGGCGAGCTTGCTGCTTTCCAGCACGCCGGTGGCGCCGGAGCGGAAGCAGGCCAGGATTGCCACCCAATCGTCCAATTCGTTGGGCTGCCCGCCGCGGACCGGGTGCCATTGCGCCAGGTGGGCCACCAGACGGCTCATGGGCCCCACCAGCAGGTGGGCAAAATCAATTCGATGACTCAGCATGTCGCCCAGCTCGCCGCTGCCCGCCAGCCGTTTGACCTGACGCCAGCCCAGCCCGCGCGTGCCCCAGTCCTGCAACCGGCAGGAGCGGAAATGGTACGGCTGGCCCAGGTCGCCTCGCCTGACCAGCTCGGTCAGGTAGCGCATGGCCGGCACAAAACGGTACGTGAAGGCCGTCATGTGCCGCACGCCGGCGCGGTCCGCCGCCGCCGCCATGGCCCGCGCGTCCGCGGCATTGAGCGCGAGGGGCTTCTCGCACAAAACGTGTTTCCTGTGCGCGATGGCTTCCAGCGCGATCGGCGCATGCGTGTGGTTGGGCGTGGCAATGATCACCGCGTCCACGTCCTCGCGGCGCACGACCTCCCGGTAATCCGTCGCAACCAGCTCCACCCCGGTCTGCTGGCGCGCCCGCTCGAGCGTGGCCCCGTCCGCATCGCACAACGCTTTCAGGCGGGCCTGAGGGCAAAGGGCCAGACCCGGCAAATGGTTCTGCAACGTGATTCCGCCGCAGCCGACGATGGCAAAATGGATGGTGTCCCGCACGGCGTTGAAGTATCCAGGCGATTCAAACCAAAGGCAAGTATTCCGAACCCGCGTATTGCGAACTCGCGCACACTTCCGTCGCTTGATGTCGCGCGCCGGCCATCCCGGCGTTGATTGACCCGCCGCGGCTCGCTCGTTGCCCGCGAAGCGGGCGCCGGGCCGTCAGGAATCTTTGCGAAACTCAAACCGGGGCGGGCGCGGCGGCAAAATCTGTGGTAGGTTGCGCTTGACCGGGGGGCGGGCTCGCCTAGCATCCGCCGGTCGGTTTTTGCAATGAAGGCTGTATTGGCACTGGAAGACGGTTCCCTGTTCCGCGGTGAAGGATTTGGCGCGCGCGCGTCCGCCTGCGGCGAGGTGTGCTTTAACACTTCGATGACGGGGTATCAGGAAATCCTGACCGACCCGTCCTACAAGGGGCAGATCGTGACCATGACCTATCCCCTGATCGGCAATTACGGCGTGAGCCGGCAGGACGTCGAGTCGTGGCGCCCGCACGTGGCGGGGTTTGTAATCCGGGAGTTGTCGCCGGTGGTGAGCAACTGGCGGGCCGAGGCCTCGCTGGCGGAGTATCTGGAGCAGAACGGGATTCCGGGCATCCAGGGGGTGGACACACGGGCGCTGACCAAGAAGCTCCGTGTGCGCGGCGCGCTCAATGGGTTCATTTCCACCGAGGACATCGCGGACGAGGAAGCCTTGCGGCGCGCCAAGGCATGGCCGGGATTGATTGGGGTGGATTACGTCAAAGAGGTGACCCACCGCGAGTCCTTCGTCTGGGACGAAAACGATGAGCAGAGCGCGGAATTCCGCCTGACGCAAGGCCTGGCTGGCGACCCCCGCCAGGTTCGCGCGGCCCTGCCGCCGGCTGACCTTCCCATCGTGGCGTTCGATTACGGGATGAAGTACAACATCCTGCGCCGCTTGCGGCAGCACGGGTTTCGCGTCCGGGTCCTTCCGGCCACCGCTTCGGCAGCCGATGCCCTCCGGCACAAGCCCGCGGGAATTTTCCTGTCGAACGGGCCCGGCGACCCGGCCGCGCTCGGCTATGCGGTTTCCACGGTCCGCGAGCTGGTTCAGACCGGCCTGCCGATTTTCGGGATTTGCCTGGGACACCAAATCCTTGGCCAGGCCTTTGGCGGCAGGACCTTCAAGCTCAAGTTCGGACATCGGGGCGGCAACCAGCCGGTCAAAGACCTGGAATCGGGGCGGGTTGAAATCACCTCCCAAAACCACGGGTTTGCGGTGGATGCAGCCTCCCTGCCATCGGAGGTGGTGGTGGACCGGATTAACCTCAATGACCAGACGGTCGAGGGGATGCGGCACCGGAGCAAGCCGATCTTCTGCGTCCAGTATCATCCCGAAGCCTCGCCCGGGCCTCACGATTCAACCCCCCTGTTTGCGCGGTTCCGTGAGCTGATTTGCAAAGCTTGAGTCCCCGCCGGCTTCCGCGGTCCCCACCTTCCCGCCCGGGGAACCCTCGCGTGGGCGGCCGGAAAGGCTGGACCCACTTTCCGGTGCAAATGGCTTGATTGGCCGGGCATTCAACGTTTACGGTTGACTTGATTCGGCTGAAAGTGATAATCGCGAAACCTAAGTCATTATGGCGAAACTTGTTCTCCTGAGCGCGGGACTGGCCGGACGCACGTACGACCTGACGGTGGAAAAGACCACGGTTGGGCGCTTGGAGGACAACATGATTCAGATTCCGGAACCTTCGGTTTCGAGCCATCACTGCGAAGTGTTGTTGCGCGGCGAGGAGGTCGTGGTGCGCGATCTGAATTCGACCAACGGCACTTACATTGACGGGGAAAAAATTACCGAGAAGGTGCTCAAGCCCGGGCAGACTCTGCGCCTGGGACAAATCGAGATGCGCTTGGAAACCGGCGCTCCCGGGGCTGCCCCGGCCCCGCCGCCCCCGCCACCCAAAAAGGTGGCGGATCAAACGCTCGCCATGACCCGCGGCGTGAGTCTGAACGAACTCGAACAAGGCACGCGCACCACCGGCTTCGACACGGCGGGCAAGGGCTTTTCCAAGAAGGAAAACAAGGTCAACAAGATGTTCGCCATTGGGGGCATTATTCTGGGCGTGGTGATCGTTCTGCTTTTGATTTACGTCTTTGCCATCGCCGGCAAATAGACCGGCTTCGCGCGCCGCGCGCGCCGGCTGCTCCCCCCGGCCGGAGTTCAACCTGCGCCGTGGAACCCTCCCGCGGCCGGATTATTTTCTCCGCAGCCAGCGGGCCACATCCGTCGCCGCATAAGTGATCAGGATGTCGGCGCCCGCCCGCCGCATGGCCAGCAGGCTTTCGAGCGTGACCGCCTGTTCATCAATCCAGCCCTGGGCGGCGGCGGCTTTGATCATCGCGTGTTCCGCGCTCACGGCGTAAGCCGCCGTGGGATACCCAAACCGGGTCTTGACGCGGTGGATAATGTCCAGATAAGCCAGCGCGGGTTTGACCATCACGATGTCCGCCCCCTCCTCAATATCCAGCGCCACCTCGCGCAACGCTTCCGCGGCATTGGCCGCATCCATCTGGTAACTGCGCCGGTCGCCGAACCGTGGCGCGGATTCCGCCGCCTCGCGGAACGGCCCGTAGAAGGCGGAGGCGAACTTCGCGGCATAGGACATGATCGGCGTTTCCGAAAAGCCCAGGCGGTCCAATTCCTGGCGGATGGCGCGAACCCGGCCGTCCATCATGTCGCTGGGCGCCACCACGTCCGCGCCGGCCTCGGCGTGGCTGGCCGCCGTGCGGGCCAGCAACTTGAGCGTCGGATCGTTCAAAATCCGGGCGCCGCGCGCCTCACGCCGCACCAGCCCGCAGTGGCCATGGTCCATGTATTCGCACAGGCAAACGTCGGTGATGACCAGCAACCCGGGCAGCTCCTGCTTCAACAACCGCACCGCCTGCTGGACGATGCCGTTGCGGGCATAGGCCCCCGAGGCTTTGGCGTCCTTGCGGTCCGGGATGCCGAATAACAACACGGCCGGCACCCCCGCTTCCGCCGCCTGCGCCGCCTCTTTGACCAATTCATCCGGCGACAACTGACACACGCCCGGCATGGCGCCGATGGGCCGCCGGAGCTTGCGCCCGGAACGCACAAACAGCGGCAGCACCAGGTGCGCCGGGTCGAGCTGGGTTTCCTGCACCAGCGCCCGGAGCACGGGCGACTGGCGCAAACGCCGTGGGCGATAAGCCGGAAACCGGCCTGCTGCGAACAAACTCATGCGGCCAGTGTATGTCTGGCAACGCCTGAGCAAAGAGGAAAGTGCGCGGGGGCCAAACGCGCTCCCCAGGTCCCGCAAACCGTTCGTTGCCGTCCGCGCGCGTGCCCGCCAGGGCCGGTTCAGGAAGGCGGCCCGTCCCGCGCCCGCCCCGCCGCCCGCCGCCGAGTTTTTCCCTTTACCGCGCGGCCGGGCAAACGCAAGCTGGCGGCCGCGGATGCGTGATCCGCCAGAGCGTTGATTTCTTATGGGCGGCTATTTTGGTGTCGTTTCAAAAGACGATTGTGTTAACGATCTGTTCTACGGAACGGATTATCATTCCCACTTGGGCACCCGCCGGGGCGGCCTGGCCGTGCATGACGGCGCGGGCTGCACGCGGTTCATTCACGACATCTCCAATGCCCAGTTCCGGTCCAAGTTCGAGCAGGACGTGCTCAAACTCAAAGGCCGGATGGGCATCGGGGTCATCAGCGATACCGAGGATCAACCGCTGATCATTGGATCGCACCTGGGCAATTATGCGATTGTGACGGTGGGCCGGATTGCCAACGCGGCCGAGCTGGTCAGAAAGGCCTACAGCCTCAGGTCGGCGCATTTTTCGGAAATGAGCGGGACGGAAGTGAACCCCACGGAGCTGGCGGCTTTGTACATCAACCAAGGCGCGACTTTTGCCGAGGGGATCGAGATCGCTCAGAACGCGATCGCGGGGTCCTGTTCGATGCTGTTGCTCACCGACAAGGGAGTCTATGCGGCGCGGGACAAACTGGGACGCACGCCCCTGGTGCTGGGGCGCAAGCCGGGCGCCTATGCCGCCACGATGGAAAGCTGCGCGTTTCCCAACCTTGGCTATGAACCCTTCCGGGACCTTGGCCCCGGCGAAATCGTCCGGCTGACGCCGGAGGGGGTCGAGACGGTGGCCCTGCCGCGCTCGCGTTGCCAAATGTGCGCCTTTTTCTGGGTTTATTACGGTTACCCGGCTTCAACATATGACGGCGTCAACGCCGAGGAAGCCCGCTACCGCTGCGGCGCGGCCCTGGCCCGGCGCGACCCGACCCCCGTGGACGTCGTCGCCGGGATTCCCGACTCCGGCACGGGCCACGCCATGGGCTATGCGCTCGAGAAGCGGGTGCCGTTCCGCCGCCCGTTCGTCAAATATACTCCGACCTGGTCGCGCAGTTTCATGCCGCAGGACCAGCCCACCCGCGAACTGGTCGCCCGCATGAAGATCATTCCCATCAAGGAACTGATCCAGGGCCAGCGCCTCCTGTTCTGTGAGGATTCAATCGTGCGCGGCACGCAACTGCGCGACACCGTCCGGCGGCTGTTTGACTATGGAGCCAGGGAGGTCCACATGCGCCCGGCCTGTCCCCCCTTGATCTTTGGCTGCAAGTTTCTGAATTTCTCCCGCTCGAAATCCGAGCTGGACCTCGCCGGCCGCCGCGCCATCAAGGAGCTGGAAGGCCAGGAGGGCCCGCCCCCGCCGGAATATTCGCAGCCGGATTCGCCCAAATACCGGGAGATGGTGGAGCGGATTCGGCATCGGCTGGGGCTCACCACCCTCCAGTACCAGCAACTCGACGACCTGGTAAATGCCATCGGCCTGCCCCGGGAGCGGCTTTGCACCTATTGCTGGGACGGCCGGGAGTAAAGCAGCCGGCTGGCAGGACGGGGCGCCCCGACGAGCCCCGCACCGCCCGGTTCAGCGAAGGAATTGCTGGATGTAGGTCAGGTACCCCTGGCGGCCGCCCTGTTTGGTCCAGAAATCCACCGATTTCTTCAACCGCCGCAGGCAGGCCACCAAGTCCTCGGTCCGAATCGGTTCCTTGATGGATTCCGGCCCCGGTCTGCGACCCAGGCTCCATTCGCACGCTTCATGCACCGCGTCGTAAAGCAGGGCATCCACGCCCGTGAAATTGACCGGTTTGGGTGTCAGGCCCCGTTCCAAGGCGTGATAGTACACAATCGCGGCCTCGTAAACGCGCAGCACCGCATAGTTGGTCATGTCCCGGTGCTGGCGCCAAACCTGGACCACCGCGGTTTCAATCGCCTGCAGGACATGGGGCAAATCGTCTATCGGGTTCATCGCAATTCGCCGCCGCCGGAGCGTCCCACTCACGGACCGCGCCAGCCGCGACTTTCGCGAGGGTCAATAGCCCAAATGAACGCGGCCGCCAAGCCTCGAATTGCCTCGACGACACTATCCCCCGGAAACGGAGTTTCCGGCGACTGGCAGAGCGGAGCTCTGCCCCACGAGGCGGCCTCAGGCAAGCCCTTGACTGCCATCCTGCGTGTTCCGTGGGGCAGACCTCCGGTCTGCCGCAGTCGTTTGGCCCGGGGTCTTTTCGCCTGCTTGACAAATTGGGAAGCGGGGCGCAGGCTCGGGCAAACATCACGAGCGAAAGGAATTTTGTGACACGAATTACCGTGGGTTGGCTGGCGCCGGCACTGGGCATGACGATGTGCCTGGCCGCCGCGGAAGAGTTCCCCCTTGAGTTTCGGACCGTTCCCGCCAAAGAGGTGATGGCCTTCCCGGGCGGCTCCGGGATTTCCGCCATGTTGCGGCCGGCCAAGGCGGCGGGCATCAAGCGGGAGCCGAAGGCCGCCTCGCCGCAGGCGCTGTATGGCGAATGGCGCACCGGTGCGGGCAAGGCGCTGTGCGTTTTCCGGCTGGACGAGTCCGAGGGCAAGGGAAAGGGTTATGACCGGTTGATCGTGGACGCAAACCGGAACGGGGATTTGACCGATGACCCCGTGGTGGGGCGCGTGCCCCTCCCGACGGACCGCCGTCCCACCTCCTCCGCGACGACCGAGTCCGCCTTGTTCGGGCCGATCGAGCTGGCAGTCGAGGGGTTGTTTCCGGGCGCGCGGCCGGTTTACCACGCCCAGTTGCATGTTTACAACCGCGCCGCCATCAGCGGACTCCGGTCCGCCAACGGCCAGATGCTGGCCCTCCTGATCGGCCAGTTGCGGCTCAAAGCCGGCTGGTACCTGGACACCACGGTCGAAGTGGCGGGCGCCAGGCTCAAACTGGGCGTGTACGACGGGGATGCCAGCCTGAGCCTGGGCGAGGCGGCCCAGCCCCAGCTCTACAAGAGCAGCGCCCAAACCAACTGGTTCTTCCGCCCCGGCGACAGTCTGCTGGTGGATGCGGATGGGTCCGGCGCATTTGAAAGCGACCCTTTCCAAGCCGAGGCCGCGCCGTTCGGACCCCTCCTCTACACGGGCGCCCGGCCGCTCCGGGTCGAGTGGGGCCCCCGGTGCCGCTCCCTGCGCGTCGAGCCCTGGACCCAGCCGCTGGCCGAGGTGACCCTCGAGCCCCGCGGCAAGGAGGTTCGCAACGTGAGCCTGGGCTGGCAGCAAGCCGATGGCAACTGGCACCTGCTTCGCGCTGGCGCGGTCGGCGGCAAGATTCTGGTGCCGCCCGGCCAATACCGGTTCTACGCCTGCACCCTCCTGGGCGAAAGTCCTGGGCGCCAGCCCGTCATGGTCTCGGGCTCCCAACGGCTCTTCCAAGAACCCCTCCGCTTCGACGCGGTCGCGCCGGCCCAACTCCGCTGCGGCGCGCCCCTCGAAATCGAGCTCACCGCCGACAAACGTTCGGCCACCACCAGCATCCCCCCAAAAACCGCCTCGGACTCCGATTTCGTACTCCGCATCGGCGCGCGGGTTGTGGGCGCCGCCGGGGAGGTTTATTCGGTCTTCGGCACGGGCCAGCAGTTTCGAGAAGACCCGCCAAAACCGGTGTTCACGGTCACCGACGCCCAAGGTAAACGGTTGGCGAACGGCAACCTGGAGTTTGGCTGAGGGGGCACCTGCTCGTACTCATGGCGAGTACCAAAGAATCTCGTGGGCGGGAAAGTCAGCGTGAAGGTGGATTTTGACCTCGGAGCGCTGCAAACGGTCAGCAAGCCCGTCGAGGCAAACCTGTAAACCAGACCGGCCGCCCTCCGCCGGCGCTGGCGGACGGCGGGAACTGCTCTGGCTGCTGTCGGAAATCGGCGGCCCGTCCGCGGTTGGCCCCATCGCCGCCCTGTTGGCCGACGAGGCAGTTCGCGAGGACGCCCGCTGCGCGCTGACACGGATTCCGGGTCGAAAGGCGACTGCGGCCTTGAAGGCGGCTTTGAAAAGGAGTCCTGCCGATTTCCGTCCAGCCCTCGCGGAGTCATTGCGACAGCGCGGGGTGAACGTCAAAGGCTACCCCAGTCGCAAACTGGCGCCAGTGGCTCAAACCTCGGTCGGACCTTTGCCGCCGCGATAGGACGGAAAAGTCAATAAGCCCAGCCCCGCGTTCGCAGCCCAGGCCGCCACGCGCCTGCGGCGTTTGCCCGTTTTGGGCCGGCGCGGCGTAATTCCTTGCCAAAATCCGGTGGATTGAGGAGCATGACGGCATCTTAGATTTGGCAAGCGTTGCCACTGTGCAAGTCCTTTACAACATAGTATTTGTCATCTTCTTTATCCTCTCATCGCCGTACTACTTTTTTCGAATGTGGCGGCGGGGCAACTGGCAAACCGGCTTTGCCCAACGGTTCGGTCGTTATAACTCCAAGTTCAAGCAAGCCATCACCAACCGCCACATCCTCTGGATGCACGCCGTCAGTGTCGGCGAGGTGAATGTTTGCACGCAATTGATTCGCGCCCTCGAGCCGCGACTGCCCAACTTGAAGATCGTGGTGTCCACCACGACCACGACCGGCATGGGGGAGCTGATGCGGAAGCTGCCCAATCACATCAGCAAGATTTATTACCCCATAGACTGGCGGGGGTGTGTCAGCCGCGCCCTCAACACCGTCCGCCCCGAGGCCATCGTCCTCATCGAAGCCGAAATCTGGCCGAATTTTCTTTGGAAAGCCCGGCAGCTTGGCATCCCGGTGTTCCTGGTCAATGCCCGGCTGTCGGACCGCTCCTATCCGCGCTATCTGCTGTTCGGATTCCTGTTTCGCAAGCTGTTTGCCTCCTTCACGGGCGTGGGGGCGCAAAACGAGGCGGATGCGGCGCGGTTGCTGCGGCTCGGCTGCCGGCCCGAAGCGATTCACATCGTGGGGAGTTTGAAGTATGATGCCGCGAAGCTCGAGGAGCGGCGCCTGGTGGATGTGCCGGAGATGTTCCGCAAGCTGGGAGTGCCCCCGGGCGCGCGGGTGCTGGTCGGCGGCAGCACCCACGCCGGCGAGGAACTGTTGCTGGCCCAGTGTTACCTGCGGCTGCGGGCGCGTTTTCCGGACCTGTTCCTGGTGTTGGTTCCCCGTCACTTCGAGCGCAGCCGCGAGGTGGGGCGGGAGCTGGAATCCCTCGGGATTCGCTACGTGTTTCGCAACGAGATCAGTCTCTCGACCCAGCATGCGCGCGGCACCGTGGACTGCCTGCTGGTGAACACCACGGGCGAGCTGAAGTATTTCTACGAGCAGGCGACGGTGATTTTCATCGGCAAAAGCCTCCTGGCCCATGGCGGCCAGAATCCCATCGAGCCCGGCGCCCTGGCCAAACCGATGGTCTTCGGGCCGAACATGCAGAATTTCCGCGAAATTGTCGCCAGCTTTCTGGCGCGGCAGGGAGCGGTCCAGGTCCAGGATGCCACGCAGCTTGAGGCAGCGATTGCGGAGTTGCTGTCCGATGAAGAGCGCCGGCGGCAACTGGGCCAGAATGCCCTCCAGGTGGTGCGCGAGAACCTGGGCGCCATTGACCGCACCGTCGAGATGATCCTCAAGCACCTCGAGGGCGGCGCGCTTTATGTTGCGCCGCGCCGTTTTGCGGCGGGGCCGGCGCGCGGCGCTCTGCGCGAGGGTCGCGCCTGAGCCCGCCCCCCTGGGCGGGCGCGGCCGGCCGGGTCGCCGGCCCGGGGCTATTGCAGAATGCGGCGGCCTTCGTCCAGGAAGATGCCCTTGAAATTCATCTCCAGCGCCTGCGGGTTGGTGGCCTTGTTGAGGGCTTCCTGTTCGCTGACCTTGCCGGCCTTGACCAGGTTGAACAGCGCCTGGTTGAAATTCAGCATGCCGTCGTCAATTCCCGTTTCGATGGCGGCCGGCAGTTTGTCCAGCCGGTTTTCCTCGATCAGCTTTTTCACCGTCGGCGTGTTGATCATGATCTCGAGCGCCGGGGTCATCCCCCCGGCCAGCGTGTTGACCATGCGCTGGCAGATCACCGCCTGCAGCGTCCCGGCCAACTGCCGCCGGATTTGTTCCCGCTCATCGGCCTTGAAAAAGTCCAGAATCCGGTTCACCGATTGCGCGGCGTTGGTGGTGTGCAGGGTCGAAAGCACCAGGTGCCCCGTGTCGGCCGCGCTCATCGCCGCCGTGAAGCTGATCGAATCACGCATCTCGCCGATCATGATGATGTCCGGGTCCTGCCGCAGCACGTGCTTGAGCGCGTGGTGGAACGAGAGCGTGTCCAGCCCGACCTCCCGCTGCTCGACGATGCACTGGTTGTCCTCGAAGACATACTCGATCGGGTCCTCCAGCGTGATGATGTGCTTTTTGAAATTGGCGTTGATATGCTCGATCATCGCCGCCAGCGTCGTGGATTTGCCGCACCCGGTCGAGCCCGCCACCAGCACAATCCCGCGCGGGGATTCGGCGATCTTGCGAATCTGCTCCAGCAACCCCAGCTCCTCGAAACTCGGGACCACGGTCTTGACATACCGCATCGCCAGGCACCACTGCCCCCGCTGCTGAAACAGGTTGGTCCGGAACCGCCCGATGTTCGGGACGTAATACGAAAAGTCTATCTCCCGCTCCTGTTCCAGCCGCTTGCGCAAATGCGCCGGGGTCACCTGCTCGACCACGGTCTTCATCCATTCCTCGGTCGGATAGGGGCATTCGATGGCAATCAACTGCCGGTTGATCCGGAAAACCACCGGCGTGCCGATCTTCAGATGCACATCCGAGGCGCCGCCTTTGACGGCCGTCTCCAAAATGCGATGAAACAGTTCCATGCTGCCAGCCTACCAAAAAGCCCCGGAGCGGAAAGCACGAAAAAGTCCGGTTCCCAGAGCCGGGCGGGGGAAGGCGCCCGGGCCGCGGGTGCGGACGCCGCGCGGCCCGGCGCAAAACAATCGCAAAATCGGGTCTTGACGCGCTAAACCAACGGCCCCTGCATATTGGGAAACCTCATGCACGCCTTGCCTCAGCGCAGGTTCCCTGCTTTTGGCTGCGATACCGATGGCAAGCGCATCGAGGTCTATGAAAGCGCGGAGGCCGCCCGACGCGCGGGGGTCGTCATGGATTAGGCCGGCGTCCGCACCACCTCGACACAGCGGCGGCAAAGGGTCGGATGCTCGGCGCTGGCGCCGACGCTGGTCTCCCAGTGCCAGCAGCGTTCGCATTTCTCGCCCGCGGCCTTGTGAACCGTCACGGACACCTCGGCGCCCTCCCCCGGCCTGACCTCCAATTGCGACACATTCAGCAGTTCGCGCAGGTCTTCCACCCGCGCCGCCGCCGGCGCCAGCGCCGAGGCCGGCCCGGTGAAGACCAGTTGGGCATCCAGCGCCTTGCCGATTTGTTTGGCCTGCCGCGCCTCCTCCAGCACCGGGAGGGCCGCCTCCCGCAGCTTGAACAGCGCGTTCCAAACCGCCCGGTCCGCCTCCGTCAGCCGGAGGTCAAGCGGCTCCCAGCTCAACAGATGCACCGACCCGGCGCTCCGGCCCGGCACGAATTCCCACGCTTCGTCGGCCGTGAAAGCCAGGATCGGGGCCAGCATCCGGCACAAGCCGCCCACCAGCCAATGCAGGGCCGTCTGCGTCGAGCGCCGCCGCAAGGAGGAGGCCGCATCGGTGTAAAGCCGGTCCTTGACCACATCGTGATAAATTGCCGAAAGCTCGACCGCCACGAACTGGCTCAGCTTCTGATAAACCACATGAAACTCGTAGCGGTCATAGGCGGCCATGACCTCCTGTTCCAGCCGCGAGAACTCGTCCAGAATCCAACGGTCCAGCGCGGTGAGCTGCTCCGCCGGCACCGCGTCGCGGGCCGGATCAAAATCGTAAAGGTTTGAAAGCTGGTAGCGAAGCGCGTTGCGCAAACTGCGATAGGTTTCCGCCACCTTCGCGATCCGCTCCTCGCTCACAATGATGTCGTTGCGAAAATCCTGCGAGGAAACCCACAGCCGCACGATGTCCGCGCCCCATTTCTTCACATAGGCTTCCGCCGTCTGCGGTTTCTCGTATCCGCCCTGCCCCTGCCTGCTTTTGGAGATTTTCTCCCGGTCCGCGTCCACCATGAAACCGTGCGTCAGGACGGTGCGGAACGGGGCGCTGCCGTGGCCCGCCAGGGACAGCAGGAGCGAGGACTGGAACCAGCCGCGGTGCTGGTCGCTGCCCTCCAGATACATGTCGCATTGGTGCGGCCGGCTCGTTCCGCGCAGCGCCTCCCGGCGGGCGATGACCGCCCGCGAGGAGGAACCCGAGTCAATCCATACATCCAGCGTGTCGGTGGATTTGCTCGCCGGCTCGGGCCCCGTCCATCCCGGCGGCTTGAGCGCCGCCCAGAGCTCGGCCGCCGGCTGCTCGAACCAGATGTTGGACCCGTGCTTCTCGAACAAATCCGCCGCGTTGCGGACCACCCGCGCGTCGAGGATCGCCTGGCCGTGGGCGTCATAGAAGGCCGGAATCGGCACGCCCCACGAGCGCTGCCGCGAAATGCACCAGTCCGGCCGCGCCTTGACGGCCGCTTCAATCCGGCTCCGGCCCCAGTCCGGCACCCATTCGACCCGCTCGATTTCCCGCAGCGCCCGCTCGCGGAAACTGACCCCGTCCACGACGTGGTCCACGCGGATGAACCATTGGTCCATCGCCCGGAAAATGATGGGCGTCTTGCTGCGCCAGCAGTGGGGATAGCTGTGGTGGTAGTTTTCCTGGTGCACCAGCGCCTTGCGCACCCGCAATTCGTGCAGCACCGCTTCGTTGGCTTCGCTCTTGCCGTGCTTCTCCAAAATGGACGCGCCCACCATGGCGGCCGGCATCTGTTGCGCCACCGGCAGATCGCTGGTGTGGATGAACCGCCCGTCGTCATCCACCGGCGAATAAATCGGCAGCCCTTCCTTCATCCCCAGCAGGTAGTCGTCCAGACCGTGCCCGGGAGCGATATGGACGAATCCCGTGCCGGTGGTGTTGTCCACGAAACTGTCGCCCGCAAAAAAACGGCCCGTGCGCTGACAGAAAGGATGCTCGTATTCCAGCCCGCTCAAATGCCCGCCGTCCAGACTGCGCACAATCTCGTAGCCCGACCAGCCGCATTTTTCGGCAATGGCGGGCAGCAGCAGCGCGGAGACGATCAGTTCCTCCTCGCCGACCCGCACCAGCGAATAGCTGAACGTCGAGTTGTAGGCCACCGCCAGATTGGCCGGCAGCGTCCACGGCGTCGTGGTCCAGATTACCACCGAGGTTCCGGGATGGCCCACCAGCCGGAATTTCACATACACACTGGGGCTGACGTGGTCCTGGTATTCGACCTCCGCCTCGGCCAGCGCCGTCCGGCAGGGAATGCTCCAATAAACCGGCTTCTTGCCCCGGTAAACAAACCCCTGCTCGACCAGGTCCGCAAACAAACGCAATTCCTCGGCCTCGTAGGCCTTGTCGAGCGTCAGGTAGGGATGGTCCCATTCTCCCAACACGCCCAGCCGGCGGAACTGCTCCCGCTGAATGCCAATGTATTTTTGGGCATACGCCTCGCACGCCTTGCGGATCGCCGCGGCGTCGGCCGCGGCCTGCCCGCTCTTGCGCATCTCCTGGGTGACCTTGAATTCGATCGGCAGGCCGTGACAATCCCAGCCGGGAATGTAAGGCGCCTGGTAGCCCCGCAAGCTCTTGTACTTCACCAGGATGTCCTTGAGAATCTTGTTCAGCGCCGTGCCGATGTGCACGTCCCCATTGGCAAAGGGCGGACCGTCGTGGAGCACAAACTTCTTCGCCCCGGCGCGCTGAGCCTGAATTTGCTGGTACAGACCGGCGGCCTCCCAGCGTCGCAAACGCTCAGGTTCCCGCGCCACCAGGTCGGCTTTCATCGAAAAGTCCGTTCGTGGCAGATTCAACGAGTTCTTGTAGTCCATGCAAGGCCTTAAAGAAGGCGGAAACTATCAGTGCCACCCCCCCCTGTCAACGAACCCGCACGGCGAAAAACCGCCGCGGCGGGGCTTCACGACTTTCCTGCGGGAGCGGACGCAGGATGCAGGCGATTGAGCGAAAGACCTTCGCGGCGGAGCAACACGGCCTCCACCTTCGGCACATACATCTGGGTTTCGGCGGGCAGACGACTGGCGATCGCGTCAAAGCTGGCGGCGGCCTGTCGTTTCAGCGCGTTGCGAACGGTGCCTTCGCCGGCGTTGTAGGCCGCCAGCGCGAGGCGCCAGTCTTTGAACTGGCGGTACAGGTAAGCAAGGTGTTGGGCGGCCGCTCGGGCGCTGGGCTCCGGTTTGAGCCGCTGATCCAGCGGCCAGGTGGTTCGCAAGCCATGTTGCCGCGCCGTGGCCGGCATCAACTGAAACAGTCCCGCCGCGCCCGCCGGACTCCGGGCCCGGGGATCGAACGACGATTCCACCTCCGCGATCCATACCAGCTCCGGGGGAACCCCGGCCTGTTTGAAAATCGGCTTGAGTTGGGGGACAAGGGTCCTGGCCGCCGGCGGCCACGGCTCCCCGGCCAGTTTTCGCACCCAGATTTCCCGTTGCAGCGCGGGCGGGGGATTGGTGCGCGGCGGCGGCGGCTGGCCAGGCTCCGGTTTGGGCGGGGGCACTTTAAGGATGAGTTGATCCACCACCTCGAAGTAGTCCAGCCGCGGTTTGAGCCAGGCGGCGTACGGCGCGGTTTCCTCGTATTGTTGGAGCAGCGGGAGTGCGGCCCGGGCTGTGTCTTTCAACCCGCCCAGGTCGAGCACGTAGTCCCCGTGAAGTTGTTTCTGGATGTCGGTGAAGAACCGCAGGACTTGCTCCCGGTCCGCTTCACGCAGCGCCCGCAGCGCCTCCTCGTCCAGGTTTTCCACCGCCCAGGCTTCGACCGATTGGGCCATTTCCTCCAGGTCCAGGTCCAGCTCCAGCTCCAGCTCCTGGGCAGGGACCGGCGCGGCGGCCACACCGGCCGCAATCAGCGCAACCCACCACTGCCGCCCGAACACGGCTCAGTCCTCCTTCACCAGCACCACATTCACGAGGTCCAGGCCCAAGCCCGCTGATTTCTCGTTCTTGCCGACCAGTTTCAGCATCAGGTTGTTGGGGCCTTCCGCCAGCTCGAGCCGGCCCAGCAGCAGCCGCTGGCTCCGAACCGGCTCGCCGGCATGGAGGTCAACCGGCTCGCCCGCCGGGTTTTCGTTCTGGAACAATTGGACGATGGCCTGGCCCGGGCCTTTCACAACCTCGAGGTACACGGCGTAGCGGCCACCCGCCGGCACGTCGCAAATCGGCGAGATGAAATGCGGGCCGAACCAATCGGTCCCGCTTGCGGTCAGCGACAGGTAGCGCAGCTCCTCGTTGCCAATTTTTTCCCGTTTGCGCGTCAGGGTGGCGCGGTCAAAGGACCAGGCGTAAATCGGCAGTTGCCAGCCGGCCGGAAACACGAGTTCTTTCAAGTCCACGACTGCGCGGTCTTTCAAGGGCGGGAGGGTGATGCCGCCCGCGGGCGCGCGGTCCGCGTACCAATAACTCACACTGCAATAATCGGTGGGGATGCTGTTTTTCTCGCCCGCATGCTCGATGGTCTGCAGCAGACTCTTGCGAAAGGCGTAAGCGTCCCCCAGGAACAAACGATAGGCGCCCGTGCGTCCCAGGTGTTTGGCGTAACCCAGACACCCGCTCAGGGGAAACGAAATCCGCTTCTCCCACCGGTCCGGCACGTCATACCAGCCGCCATTGAAAAAATCCTCCGAACCCGTCCCGTGAATGACCAGCTCGCCATCCACTGTCGTCTGATCATCCCCCTCGAAGAACAGCGTTTTGCCCGACTCGAATCCCTGCGCCTGCAGCACCACTCCCACCAGGTGCCCCCGCCCCTCCGTCCGCAGCATCGTGTAGGGCTCGCCGAGGCGAGTGGGGTTCTCCCGGCGCCACAGGGCGTGGAACCTCCCCTCGTCCGCCGCCTGGGGAGACCGACAATGGAGGATTTCAACGCGCAAGTCGGCCGGTTGCGACCGCTCCGAGACCACCTCGACCAACGCGGACTGACGGAATGGCATGGGAAAATAACAGTAATTGGTTTCGCCCACGGTGCCCACCAGCAGGGATTTCATCGCCGGCTGGCCCCAGGCGTATCCGAAGAAATCCCCCAACGGACACAGCACCGCCGGCGGCTCGCCATCAAATGAAATGCGCAGGAGCAGATCGCGCGCTTTGCCCGCCACCACGCTCGCGGGCGAGACCCGCAAGCCGATGATCCGCCCGCCTTGCCGGGCCTCGAACACTTTCTGCGCGGCGGCTGGAGCCAGCGAAAAGGCCGACGCCGCGACCTCGACCGATGCCCCGGGCGGCGCGATAAAGCGGCTGACATCCGTTCCCGCGCCGCGAAACAACTCGAGGGCCTTCGAGCGGTGGTCGAGCTCGGCCGGCGGCAGGTCGGGCTGAAACGTTTTCACCGGAGCGCCGCTTTCATAGCGCGCGTGGTTGATCTGGTAAAACTGAACCTTGGGGGCCCGAATCCGCACCACGCAGGATTTCTCGAAAGGCAGCGGGACGTAGCAGTAGTAGCCGCCGGCCCCAAAGCCTGCCAACGGCGCGGGAAACAGGGGGTGCTTGCCCAGAAACAAATCCACAAACTTGAGCTCAAGCCGGGGCCGGGCCTCGCCGTCGAATAAAAATTCCAGCCGGTCCTCCGTCGGCGTCGGCGTCCAAATCCGGTAAATCACCCCCGGCCCCTTCAAATCCGCCAGCACCAGGTAGTCCCCCTCCTTGCGAACAAAGGAGTACCGTCCGGAAAAGCCATCGTCGTTGCCTCCCGACCGGTCATAGCTCGAAACCGAACCGATGGCGGCCGAGCTCTTGAAAACGGCCAGTCGGTCCAGGCGGTACAGTTCCTCCATTCCCACCGGCCGGCCAATGACGACGCTGGCAAAAAGCACGGTCGGAAGCCAAAACCAACCGCGCGGCAGTGCATGGTGCGATTTCATGGAAATCATTCCTACCAGACTGCCCAGCCCTGCGCCACGCCAGAATGGCGCGGCCCCGCGCCGGCGCGGGGACAGGGTCTCGGTGCCATGACCTCGACGGGCCAAATTGGCTGCACCCGGCAGAAGCTGGTGTGCTGGCCGGCCTGTTGGCCAGGGTGTTTCCCCAGGACACAAACGGGGACAGCGCAAGCTGGAGAGACCTGAGGGGGGCATGCAGCCCGCAAACCCGACCCGCCGGGCGCAGGCGGGGGGGCTCAGTAGAGGAGGTATTTTTTGCGCTGGGCGCGGAAGGCCTGCTCGCCCGGGGCCCAGGCGGCGACGATTTGGGCGGCCGGGGTGCCGGCCTGGAGGGCAAGGCGGGTGGCGTCCGTGCCGTTGACTTTGTCAAACATGGCAAAGCTCTTGTTGGCCTTGACGGCTTCGGCGAAGAGGTCGAGGCCGGCGGTTTTTTTGAGCGCCTCGAGCGCGTAGAAGTTGACGGCGGTCAGCGGCGCGCGGGCGGGGTCGGTAAAGTAAAGTTGCACGCCGCTGATGACCTGGTCCTTGAAGGTAAAGTAATAAGGTTTGTAGGTGATGGGTTTGAAGCGGATGCCGGGCAGCCGGTGGCTGTTGAGGGCCGCGGCGAACTGGTGCGGGTCCAGGCCGGGCGCGGCGATGCACTGGAAAGGCAGGGTGTAGCCGATGCCGGTGCTGACGCCGCCGATTTCGCCGAGCATGCCGACGGCAACCTGGAAGAGGGGCGACTCGCCGTGGGGAACGTGGGGCGAGGCGGGTACCCACGGCAGGCCGGTGTCGCGCCAGGTCATCCAGCGTTTCCAGCCTTTAAGGGGTACAACCGTGAGTTTGCAGGGTTTTTTGATCCAGCGTTCGCCGTTGATCATGCGGGCCAGTTCGCCGCAGGTCATGCCATAAACGTAGGGGACGTCCCACTGGCTGACAAAGGAGCGGAATTTGTCCTCGAGCATGGGGCCTTCGACGCGCAAGCCGCCGAGCGGGTTGGGGCGGTCCAGGACGATAAACTCGAGTCCGGCCTCGCCGCACGCTTCCATGGCGACGCCCATGGTGCTGATATAGGTGTAGGAGCGGCAGCCGGTGTCCTGGAGGTCATAGACCAGGGCGTCGAGGCCGGCCAGCATCTCGGGGGTGGGCTTGCGCGTGACGCCGTAGAGGGAATGGACCGGCAGCCCGGTGCGTTCGTCGGTGCGGCTCTGGATTTTGTCGCCGGCGGGCACATCGCCGTAAATGCCGTGTTCGGGGCCGAAGAGGGCAACGAGGTTGACGCCGGGGGCGGCTCGCAGGATTTCGATGGTCGAGTCGAGGTTGCGGTTGACGCCGGAGGGGTTGGTGATCAGCCCGATGCGTTTGCCCTTGAGCACCTTGAAGCCGGAAGCGGCCAGGACTTCGTTGCCAAGTTTGACTTCCGCAGCCGCGGAGAATGCGAGAGCGAGGGCGGCCAGCAGGAACAGTCCGATTCGATTCTTCATGCGCCCATGCTTGCGCGCGGGGCGATGCAAATCAAAATAAATCCAGCCGGGGGCGTGCTGGTTGCCGGTGGCGGGTTAGAAGAATACAGGCCAAGGACACCAAGGGAGCCCGGAGCGCCATTCCCACACAACAGATTGTCTGGCTGGCGCAAGGTTCCGGGCTTACGGCGAACTTGGCTTGGGACGGGCTTGGTATTTTTGGTAGAGGCGGGTGTGCCGGTTTTCGAGGCTGACCTCCGCGCCGGCGATCCACATGCGGGTGACACGAGAACGAATATCCAAAATGTCACCGGTGGCGGCGAAAAGCGAGGCGTCCTTGCCGGCTTCAATCGAGCCGAGTCGGTCGGCAATGCCGCCAAGCTGGGCGGGATGCAGGGTAATGGCTTTCAGGGCTTCCTCCCGGGGGAGGCCGAAGGCAACGGCTTGGGCCGCGGCGTAGGGGAGATTCTTGATGAGCGGGGCGTTGAAGCTGTCGGAGCCGATGCTGAAGGCGATTTTGACGCCCGCACGGCGCAAAACTTCGGGGGTGGCGAAGGGGGTGTCGTACGCGTCAGTGTCGCGGAACGGCTGGGTAAAGGTGTGGGTGTAAATAACGGGGATTTTGGCCGCGGCGATGAGGTCGGCGACGCGGGCGGATTCGCGTCCCCCGGCGAGGATGAGCTGGTAAGAATTGGTTCCAGCCCAGGCGAGGACGGCGCGGATTTGGCGGGCGGTGTCCGCGTGAACGACGACCGGGAGACGGCCCTCGACATACGGCAGCATGGCCTCCCAGGCGGGGATAACGGGGGGCAGGGAGGCTTGGCCCTTGGCGGCGGCGGTTTTGGCCCGGGCATAGGCTTTGGCTTCCTCGAAAAACTCCATCAGGTCGCGGAGTTTGGCTTGTCGTTCGCGCGCCTGGTCCTCGAGCGGTTTGAGCTTGGTTTTTGCGGCGGGCCGGGCTCGCAGGTCCAGGTCCATGGCCGGCCAGAAAACATGGAGCGCGACGGGTTTGCGGATGGCCATCTGTTCGATACCCCAGCCGTCGGTGGCCAGCAGAGCTGACTGGCCCACCACGACACCCCCATGAGGCGCGGGTTCAAAGTACGCAACACCGTTGGCGCGGGCAACAGGGATCAGCTCGGAGTCCGGGTTGACGGCAATCCAGGATTGAACCTCGGGGGTGTAATCGCCCACCTCGGTGGTGTCCTCGGTGGCGCGAACGGCGCTGATCTCCGTGAGGCCGAGAACGGTATTCAAGGCGATCAAACCGGGGTAAAGGTGCTGGCCGGAGAGATCAATGATCGTGGCGCCGGGCGCATCAAGGTTCGTGCCCACAGCGGCGATTTTGCCCGCTTGGATGAGCACCTGGCCGGGCGAGAGCGGAGGCGCCGTGACCGGATGGACGGTGGCGCCCGTGAGCAGGAGCGGTTGCCCCGAGGCGTTGGCGGCCAGGGCGGCCGCCAAGCTCAGGAGGCAAAGGGGAGCAGGCAGGGTCAGGAGCTTCATGTTAGCGCAGGGTGACATCGTCCAGGCAGTCGCGGTCCAAACCGTCGTGCTGGTGTTCGAGGCAGGTCTTGAAGAACGCGGCGGGGTCGTCGGCCTCGTCGCGAGACCCGCGGGTGCCGGAAAGCTTCTGGATTTACCTGGCCTTGGCGATCAGCGCTTCGCGCTCGCGGGCCAGGCGGCCGGCCCGTTCAGCGGCCAGCGCCCGGTCGAAATACTTCCGGCCCTCAATCCAGGTTTGAAGACAAAGACTGGTGGAATCCAGCGGGGCGCCGGACCAGACGACGAAATCGGCGTCTTTGCCGGGTTCAAGGCTGCCAATGCGCGAGTCGAGCCGCAGTTGCCTGGCGGGATTCAGCGTCACCAGATTGAGCGCCTCCGTCTCGGCCAGGCCGCCGAACTTGACCGCTTTGGCCGCCTCGCCGTACAGGCGCCGCGCCATTTCGGAGCTGTCGGAGTTGAAGGAAACCAGCACGCCGCGTTGATGCATCAGGGCGCCGTTGTAGGGAATGGCGTCATAAACCTCGAACTTGTAGGCCCACCAGTCCGCAAAGGTGGATGCGCCCGCGCCGTGGCGGGCGATTTCGTCGGCCACCTTGTAGCCCTCCAGGACATGCTCGAAGGTGCCCACCGTGACGCCGAATTGCTCCATGAGCCGAAGCATCATGAGGATTTCATCCTGGCGATAGGCGTGGCAGTGAATCCAGCGTTTGCCTTGGAGCACCTCGCCCAGCGCCTCGAGCTCGAGATCGCGCCGGGGCACGCCCGCGCCGGGCCGGCGGCGCCCGGCGCGGTAATCGTCCCACTCGGCCAGGTACTGGCGCGCGGCGGTGAAGCGATTGGCGATGAAAGCCTGAACGCCCATGCGGGTCTGGGGAAAACGGGTCACGGCTTTGTCGCCCCAGTTGGCCTGCTTGACGTTCTCACCCAGGGCGAACTTGATGCCGGGCGGGGCGGCGTCGAAGATGAGTTCGTGCGGCGGCGCCCCGTCCCGCAGCTTGATCACACAACTCTGGCCCCCGATCGGATTGGCGGAACCGTGGTAGAGGTTGACGGTGGTGACCCCGCCGGCGAGCTGCTGGTAGAGATGGTCGGTTTCGGAGTTCACCACGTCCGCGATGCGCACCATGGCGGTCGAAGGCAGGGTGGATTCGTTGACCGCCCCGAGGATGGCGGTATGACTGTGCGCGTCAATCAGCCCCGGCGTGACGTGAAACCCCGCGCCTTCAATCACCAGCGGCGGCCCCGGATAATCCGAGCGCACGGAAAGCCCGCGGCCCACGGCTTTGACCTTGCCCTCCGCGATGAGCAGGTCCGCATTGCTCAGCACCCCGGCGGGGCCGCACGTCCAGACCACCGCCTCCTTCACCAGGACCGACCGCGGTTCGGCCACCGGCCCGCGGCCCTCCAGCGGCGATTGCGCCACGCGGGACCGGTGCGCCGCGCGCAAGGCCTCGTCCCGGGCCGGCTTTTCTTTCGCCGCCGCCTTTGTCGGTTCCGCCGGGTGAGACGTGGCGGCATCGGCTTCTCCGGCGCCGCTCTTGCCCGATTTGGGCGCCGCGGCGGGAAGGTGGATGCGGCCCTCAATCCACACGGAGTGGAGGGGGGCATCGGGCTCGAAGTAGCCGCCGCCCTCCACGACGGTGAGATTGGCCAATTTGCCGGGTTCGATGGTGCCAAGGTAATCGCTGGCGCCGCAGAGACGCGCCGGAATCACCGTCAGGGCGGCGAGGGCATCGGTTTCGCTCAGCCCGCGATCCAGCGCCCGGCGCAGGTGGGCGCGGAACTTTTTGCGGTCTTTCAAGCCATAAGTGGTCAGCGCAATATCCAGCCCCTGCCGCCGGAGCAGGGCGGGATTCTCCGCCGCCCAATCCCACGCCCGCAAGGCGTCGAGGTCAACCGGGTCCCAGTCCTCCGGCTCCGGCATTTTGGGCAGTTCGGGAAAATCCAGCGGGACGATGAAGGCGGCCCGGCTGGCCCGCGCCAGGTCGGGCCGGCGCCATTCCTGCCCGGAGGAAACGAGACAAAACTCGATCTCGAGCTCGCGGCCCAGCCGCGCCGCGCGGTCCGCCATCAGGGCGCTGCCGGGTTCAAACAGCACGGGGGTCTTCTTCGCGAGCACCGGCTGGAGGGCTTCCAACGACGGATCGAAGGGCGGACGGGAGCGCGGGCGTGAACCGGCGCGGAAATCCTCCCAGTCGGCCGCGTAGTGGCGGGCGTCAAGAAAGGTTTGGCGCACGGCCGCGATGATTCCCATCAGGGAGCTGGGATAGAGCCGGTCGGCTGCCGGAGCGGTCTCGAAACTCACGTGCTGGAAGACGTCCGGCTTGAGCACAAGCTCGTTGGGGTTTTCCTCCGTCAGCAGCACCAGGGCGCTGGTTCCCCGCAGAATGCCGCTGGCGGGCGCCATGACACCGGCGGTGAATCCCAGGTCACGGAGCGGCTCGAGTTCCTTGGGCTGCGGGGTGTAATGCCGGACCCTGCGCTCCTCGGGCCGGATCCGGGACACGGCCGCCCCCGGCCCGGCGGCGCCGGGGTCCGTCTGGACTCCGGGGGCGCCGAAAAACTGGAGCGGCGGGGAGGTCAACTCGAGGCGCCGGTCGGGCTCTGCGGCCGAAGTGGCGGCGGGGGCGTTGGTGGCGGCGGGAACCACCAGGGGGTCAATGAAGCCGGCATAAATGGTGAGCCCGCGGCAGGTCCAGACCCGCGCATCGGCCGGCACGGGGACGTCCTGGCCGACGGCCTCGATCAAGCCGTCGCGGATCAGGACGGTGCCGTTGGCGATTTCGCTGCCGGGCGAGGGCACCACTTTGGCGCCCACCAGCGCATGAATGCCGAGCGGCAGGGGACGGAACCCGGGCGGCAGCAGGCTGGCGCCGTGAACGGCGCAAACTCCCGCGTGGGAAAAACACAGCAGAAGGCCCAACCCTGTGGCGCAACAAAGGTTACGGAAGGTACGCATTGCTGACACGCAGTATTGCACGGGGCGTGGGCAGGGACAAGTCGCGGCTTAGAGCATTTCCATAAATTATATAGCGTAGCCGGCGTGTGAAAAGAACCCTTGGCAGTCAGCGGGTGTGACGGCGGCAAACGCAGCCCCGGCAGCCTTGTGCAGTTGGCGGGCAGTCCGTGGCTGCCGGCTTTTCAACCCCTGCTTCACCTTGCTCCACATCGGCTCAATGGGGTTGAAGTCCGGCGAATACGGTGGCAGATACTCCAGGCGTGCTCCGGCACCTTCGATCGCCTCCCGCACACCGGCCACCTTGTGCGTGGCCAGATTATCCATGACCACGACGTCCTCGGGTTGCAAACAGTCCACCAATCCCTGCTTCACCCAAGCCAGAAACAACTCCCCATCCATCGCCCCGCCAAACAACCACGGCACCTGTGGTCCCTTGAGCCGCACGGCGGCGATCAGGGTGGTCGTCTGGTAATGTCCGTGCGGGATCGGACACGCCAGCCGCTGGCCGATGGGGCTGCGCCCGTAGCGCCGGGTCATCTGCGTATGGGCCCCGCTTTCATCCACGAACACCAGATGCTCGGCGGCCACGCCTGCCAGTCGTTGCGGCCATGCCTTTCTTCGCGCCACCACGTCGGGCCGCGACTGCTCGCTGGCGTGCAGCGTTTTTTTTAAGGCTCCACCCCAAACGGGTGAGCCACAGGTCCATGGTGGAGGTGGGCCGCTTGAATGGCGCGCCCAGTTCCGCCAGCGTGGCATCCGGTCGCTGCTCCAGCAATTGGAGCAGGCGGGCCTTGCGGGAGGCGGTCAGGAGCGTCTTGCGGCCACACCGGTGGGTCTGCGGCTGGAGCGTGCCGCGTGCTCTGAATTGCTGGCGGATCCGGCGCACCGCCGCGACGCAGTAGCCGAAACTGGCGGCGATCTCGGCCGTGCGCTTTCCCTGGTCGTAGAGTTGAATGATGCGCTCGCGAATGGCGACGGGGATAGCTTTCACGGCCAGAAGTCTATCACCCTTCCCTCAAACACGCTACATTATTTATGGAAACGCTCTAATCCCTGCGATTCCGCGACCCCAGCATTGGGCGAACGAACCGGCAAGGTCGCGTCTTAAAGCCAGACCCGCCGCAGCGAATCGTGGGTGGATCCTGGTAATTGACGCGAAGGAGGACGCTGGGCTTTACCTCTCGCATGTCGGGGGCGGGAGACTATAAGCGGGCAGCCGGGCGCACCTGTCCGCCGACCGGAACCCGATCAGCCTATCTCGGGCACACGCTCCGGGTGAGCGGCCCCTGACCTGCAGGGGTTTTCGAACACTCCCCCACCGCCCCGGACGAGACCCTTTGGCAATTCTCGAGGGCGTACGGATGTCGGAATGCTGTGGTCACGTGGTGTGATTCCCCCAGCATCACAAAAAGGTATTCTTGCTGCAGATCCGGGCGGGGCCAAGCTCGGTGCTGCGCGCGTTGATCCAGCACAAAGCGGAGGCACGGGCCGAATCAGCGGGCTGCGGGGATCCATTCGCCATCCACCCAGACTTCCGCTCGTTGGTCCCGTATTCGAGCCGGTATGTTCAGCGTGCGAAGCGCCGCCACCAATAGATGCCACCGTTCTGCGGCGGTGCAGGTCCGAGTGCGCCAAACCTCATCGAAGGACTTAACCGTTTCAGTGGTGCTTGGAACAACCAAAACCTGAGCGTCAATGGATTCTTTCAGCCGGTCAAGAACCTCCCGGGGGTCGTCCGCTTTCGCTGTCTGGTAAAACGTGTGCCAAACCTCACGGCGATTGCGAAGGACGAAGGTAGGCCCGACAACGGGGTTGACAACGTATTCGCGGTATATTTCATCGGGCACCTGCACCGGGCGCATCTGGTTTGCCCATTCCACGACCAGAAGGTTTTCTTCAAGCCAGCCCGACGGTCGCGACTGGACACCGAGACAAAGCAGGGAAGCAGCGGTCGCGACGCTGGCCGCAGCGACCGGACGAAGCGAGTGAAGCGCACATTCTCTGATCAACACCAGCAGGCTGACAAAGAACAGGGCGGTTACCACGAGTCCAAGCGGGTAGGGCCTGTCCGGTGATGGCTGGGCTGGCGCCTTCTCGAATTTCGCGGCGTCAAACACCTTGCGGACTGCCTGCACCCCGCGCAGCACCGCCCTCGGCGCTTTGATCTCACCTGGCGTAAGCCGTCTCTCTCCTGGGAGGTCAGTGATAAGCCAGCCGTTGGTCCCGTATTCGTGTTCAAAATCTTCCAACGCGCGCGGGTGCAGAATAACGGCCCGCACACCTAGTGAGGCGGCGGCACGCGCCTCCCGACCATAATCAGCCAAATTGCCGTCCGTGACGAAACCAATTGTGAACGGGCGGACCCCTTTTCCAACAATGACTATCCTGTCTCGACCAGCGCTTATCCTCAAGTCGCTTTCTAGCAACGGTCCGACGCCCCAAGCAGCAAGAAACACCAGTGCCCCCATGGTCGGAGCGAGCGGTGGCGCCGGCAGTCGCCAGCTCTTCCGGCGCCAGGGAGGCGTCTCGCCTAGCAGCAGGCCGAGGCTGATGCACAGGGGGATAAACGTAAGCGGAACACGGATCACCCCTTGAAAAAACATCGCGACGGACAGTGCCAGAACAGTCATTTTGGCATACGAATTCTTCCCCTGCAACAGACACCAAATGAGGATGAACAGGACGAGGACAAGCATGGGAACCCCGTAACTCGCGCCAAGATGGGCATAGTCATTCAGCAAGACCGCCGTGTTGTCGGGCAGAAATATTGGGCAATAAAGTTTCCGGTGGATCGGGAGCACCTCCCCCCAACCCCACCCGGCCAAGGGACGGTCCAGCATCGCCTGGATGGCGCCAGGCAAGACGTAGAGTCGGTTCGCCCACGACAGGTCCATGACATTGGAAACAGAAGCCAGTCTGCGGAGTAGGAGTATGTCTGACGAACGCAGCCAGGATAAGCTCATCGACATTGCCAGCAGGAGGCCGAGCGCTGCTCCCGAAACCGCCAGTTTCGACTTCCGACTTGCGCCCTGCCACTTGGGGCACAGCCACGTAGCGAGTGCCAGTACCAGCACAAGCTGCCCGATGCGGCTGAATGATCGCGCCAGTTGAAAAGCGTGGAGCCCGGCAAGCACAAAGAGGACGTGGTGAAATTCTTTTCGCGCTTCCGCTCCGAGCCGAAGCGCGATGACGCAGGCCAAGCCCAACACCACCCCGGAGTTGTTAGGATCAAGAACCCAACCTCGCCATCGCGGCATACCGCGGTAGCTGGCTGAAAAGAGTGGCTCGGGTTGTAACATGCCCGGGAAGATTGCCATCACTGAACTCACCCCCAGGAACAAAACAAAAACAGCCCTCTCGACAGACCTGCGCTCTGGTTCTGCGAGTTTCAGAGAAAGCCAGCTCCAGGACGCCACGAGCAGCAAGCCCACTACCTGAAGGGCTTGCTCGTGCCGGTGATGCAGAAATGGCTCCCACAATGCACTCAGCGCGAGCGATATTGTGGCGAGAAAGATGGAAAGTGACCGCCACCGGCCCGGTCGTTTAACAGTTGGCAGGCGCATGGACTGCCGTCCTCACGAAGAGGTCCCGTGTCGCCAAGGTGAAGACACAAATCAGCGCGACCGATCCAATAGGAAGCTGCGCTTTCGCCAGCAGAGCAGTTACGAAGAGAACCGCCATCAAGAGAATGGCCGCAACCAAACAGGCGGGTGGCTTTTTCAAGCAAGCAAAAAGCAGTCCGATCAGACCAGCCAGCGTACACCTGGCGGAAATGTCAAGCTCGATTAGATATCGCCTGTCAAGGAGTGCTTGGCAGACGTCCGCGGCGTACTCAACTGGCGCCTTCTGACCGGCCGGGGTGCTGTAACGGGGTACAGGCCGGTCTTCTTGCAGCGCAACACAGGCTAGAAACGCATTCGTGGCTTTGTCCTGAACAACATTCCGACCGCGGGGAAACAGAAGCTTGAAAGGGCTATCGCCTATCCGTTTGAATGTGGCAACGTCCTCCGCGCACGTCAGCGCCAGTGCCGTGGCGCTAAGCATTGGGTGCGGTCCCGGCTCTGCGATGACTGCCGACCCCAACCTCGTACATACCAGCAAGGGGCGACAGGTGGCGAATCGCGCGAGCGTGGGGGCCAGGCTGCGCGGATCAGTAACCCAAACCACGCCCTCCAAGCGCAGGGCTTCTCGGAAGACCGCTGCGCCTCGAGCTCGGTGTGCCGGAACAAAAAGCAGCACGCCGCGTACGCCCATTGATTTGAGGGAAAAGATTTGGCGGGCAATTTCCTCTTCACAGCTTTTGGCCGGCAGCGTTACAAGGGCAGTTTGTCCGCGCTGGCCGGTTGGCATTCTCTGCAACACGACCATGGCAACTTCCTGATCCAGGAATGCCGCAGGCTCGCTGACAGAAAGAACCGCGCCCCCAAGAACTGAGACCGTCAGGCGCAGCGCCAGGTTGGGTTTGTTGCTCACGGCGATGCGTCAGGGTGGATCAGTTTGTTGTTCAGGTACCACTGCGCTTGGGAGGGCTCCAACAACGCCTTCACCGCCTCTGCATACGATGCAGGGTCAGTTGGATAGGTGTTCCGACGCAGGGCAACCAGGCGGCTTGCCACATCCGGCGCAAGGTCGAACGGCAGGATGGCGTTGAATACAATGGCCCGGTATTCCGGCCGCTGGAGGTCCATGAGCAGAGCGAAGCGCTCCGGGGAAAGCACCCCCTGCAGTATCTCTCTCACGTCGTCCGGCAACTTGCCATTGACAGCGCGCACGTCCCTGTTCCCCACCGCCGCTGCAACGCGCAGGAACTCCTCTTTGGTAGGCTGCATCCCGGCCAGGAGCATTTCCACGCGCCGCGCATCTCCTTCGCGCTCCAATTTGTAGTACAACAACTCGTCCGCAGAAAGGTGCTGCGAAAGAAATTGGAGTCGCGCCTCCCGATTGCTCCGGGCCTGAGCGATGCTTTCAGGATTTGTGGGATCGGCTTGTGGTTGGGGAAACAGCCTCCATGCCTCGGCAATTTTCTCCTCCTGCTGCGCCGCAAACCGGGAGTGGGCCTGGCGTTCAGGTCGCTGAAGTCTAAGCTGGTCATAGAGGATGGATTCGATCTCCCGCTTGATCTCCGCGTGTCGGCGTTGCTTCTCGACCTCGGGCAAGGGCAAACCGGCGACGGCTTTGGACGCCTCGGCAAATCTTGGCGCGTAGGCTCTGGTCAGGTCCGCTTGGATAATCGCGGTAAGCACAGCTTCGGGGCAGCCGACGGCTCGCAGGTTGTCGGCATACGTTGCATAATTGGTGGATTCCAGGCGAGACCAGTGGAATGGAATGATTGTTTCCCCTTCCGGTTCCCGCATCGGCTCGCGGCTTGGCGGTGCGACGGGGGGTGGCGCTTGGGCTTTCACGCGAGCCGTCGCCACAGACCATCTTCCCGCCACAAACGCAGCGGTGAAAACCATCAGGACGATGGGCACGAGCGCGAGGATTCGTTTCATGTCAGGGGGGCGGATTTGTGCCGCGCCAAAGTATTGGATTCCCAAAGTAAAATTCGATCAAGGACCGGTCTTGGATGATTTTTGCTGCTTCCTCCCGGTACCGTGGCATGCCGAGCGCGTTGGCGGCTGAGCGCAACTCAATCAGCTTACGCGTTTGATCCTCGGTCAGCCTCACCGAACGCGCCCATGACCGCAGCACGGGGTTCAGCGCTTCGGCGTCTTGGCGGTATTGGGAATACCGGGTGTCACCCAACGTCTCCCTCAACTTGACTTCCAGGTCCGGCGCCAGGAGGCCATTTGTCCGGTTCAGGCTTTGCCCGTCCAAGAAGTCGAAAACCCGTCGAAACTCCGCATCGCTGAGGGTCAGTCCGCTCATAGAATTCCTGACGGCAAACGCGTCGCCGTCATGCGCGATGCGGTAGTCGAGCAACTCCTCCGGCGTGAGGAATCGGGAGAGGTATTCAATCCGGGCCTTGCGGTTCTGCAAGGCGCGCTCCTTGTCCGCCGCAGGGGCGTCCGCTCCGACATTGATCTTGGGATATGTCTTGAGCGCCTCGGTCACATACCGCTGCTTTTCCGGCGAGAGGGCGCTGGAAAAGTCAAAAGCGGAAGTTTCCAGTTTCAGTGCCGCCCATACCTGGTCCCGCTCCCGGCGAAGCGCTTTGATCTGGTCAGCCGTCGCCCTCAATTCCGCGGCGGTGCTCCAATACCGGGCCAGCGGATCCAACAGGCGACCGATCTTTTTGTCGTAGTCTGCCCACACGCGGGCGTGAATAATGTCCCCGATTGTGGCCTCAGGGCAACCGACGCTCCGGAGGTTCGCGACGAACTGCATGAGGTCATCGCTCGCCACGCGAGACCACGACCAGCCCCCATCAATCTCCCTCAGCATCCGCGGCGCCGGGGCAATTCTTTCGTCAGGGGCACCCGTGGCCGGGTCACCCCCGGAGGACGCGGCGGGGATTGCGCGGCCCGCAAGGAAGCCCAACACCGCTCCCGCCAGAACCACGGCCACCGCGCCAACAACTTGCGTGGAGTTCATGGGGTGGACTTGTGTCTGCGAATCCTGCGCCTAACGTTCGTGATGGCACCGCGCTTGTCGGCGCATGCTCGAATGTCTGCTGCGAGCGGCCTGCACGCCACGCTGTCGCAAGCCGCACCCGTGACGTGCGGCGATGGTCTCATTGCACAACTTGCGTAAATTCGACCCATACCCTTTCCAGCGGCCAAGATGCTTGCCCGCCGGGGCCGGCGATGTCACCCGGGTTCAGCAAGCTGGCTCGGCCGGCGCCTCCAGAAGTTACATTGTCAAAATAAGACCAAGGGTACAGGGACCAATTCAAAAGTGCCTGAGTGTTCTCTGGCCCACAATATGACGCTTGGCAGGCTAAAGAACAAGAAAGCTGCTCCTGGTGGTTCCAAGACTCGTAGCCGGTGTGTTGCGGATCGTCACCCGGCTCCGACTGGAACACCGTGTGAGCGCTCGCGCTGTAAGTGTCTGCTCCGCGGCTTGCGTAAAGGATATTCAACCACTCGGCATTATGGTAGGTGTGTGTTTCGTCGGTTTGAATGACTCCATCCTCGATATATCTGTACCGTGCTGTCCAGGTGCCGATGTGGGTCACCCACAGGTCCGCCGGCCCGCCTGAACCGCCCTCAGAAAGTTCCTGCGTCTGAGGCAACGCTGGGGCGGCGGACACTGCTGTCATATTGTCCCACCAATCGCTTCGGTAGGAATGAGACGAACAAGACCCACAAAAGCGGCCAAACCAAAACATGTCATCCCAAACGTGGCCGCTATAAAGGAAAGTACTGGGAGTTACAGCTTTCGACCACACCGTTGCCCAACTATGCGAAGACCCGCTCCAATTACCGTTCCACCATACATAGTTGTCAGTGCGGCTGCCCTCATCCTTGTAGTCGAACGATGTTGTAGCAGAGGTCCACGTTGTCGTCACAGCAGGAGTTGCGCCTGCACCGAGGACACTCAGCATTGCTGCCAGAACTGTTGATAAACGCGCATTCATCGTGATCTCGTTACTCGTTAGTTAGTTGATCGCCTTATCGTGAGATGGGGGGCGGAAGGCCTCTCCGGACCCACAGTCGGCATCCCATGCCTCTTGCATCCCACATTGCGGATTCTTGGCACCTGCCACCGCTCCGGGAAGGCCCGATTCCTGTAAAAACGCGACATTTTGTTGTAGAGCTGCGACATGTGGGCCCCCCTCTGCAGAATGTTCTCTCTCTCTCTCTCTCGATGCTCGTGTGCCGACTTTTGATCAGCGTCCGGCGCAGTTGAGACGGACGCAGGCCAAAGTACTGATGAAAAGCACGACAGAAGTGGGCGGAGTCGTAGAAGCCAAGTTCAGCAGCGATTTCTTTTACGCGCGCGTTTGTGACCAACCGTTGCAGAGCTATCGCCATTCGCAAGCGTGCCGCTGCGTGACGTGGGCAACAGTTGAATCGGCGCCTGAATACCCGTTCGAACTGGCGCACACTCAGTCCTTGCGCGCGAGCCATGTCAGCGATGCTAAAACGGCACTCAAGCAACCGTGCGGCCAGTGCCGACCACCGCTCTGTCAGTCCGGCGCTTCGGCTTCCGCCCCCGACGGGTGGCTCACTGCCCTTTGAGACATTTTGATCGCGAGGGTGAACCGGGCGTGCGTCAGATTGCTTTTCCATCGCTTCGATTCGTGGTAACGATTATTTTTTTACGCCAAGCGTGCTCGAGTTGTCAAGTATGTTCTGATTTGACCAGCGACTCAGACGGTAAAAGGAAGGAACGGGACCATAAGCGGGCAGGCGCCTGGCGCTGGTCATGGCCACCCGCCGCCTGCCCGCACCCCCCTCCGTCCGGGACAACAGCTCGCCGAAAAACTGGAGCGGCCGGGAGGTCAATTCAAGGCGCTGGTCGGGCTCGGCGGCCGAAGTGGCGGCGGGGGCGTTGCCACCAGAGGGAATAACCAGGGGCTGAACGAAGCCGACATGGCTGGTGAGACCGTTGCAGTTTGTCCAAAAACGGGACGAAGGCCCGCTGGATGGGTCAGTTCCCGCCTAGTGACAAGGGTTTCTGACGGTTCCGGACGCATTGGCACCCCGACTGCTTGAAGCTAACCCAAAACACACGGCACGGTGCCTTGTGAACATCAGAACTAATAGAAACAAATGAAATCGAGACTACGCCTGTTTACCATGGTTGGGCTGATCGCCGGCTGCGTCGCCGCGTATGCCCAGGAAACTCCGCCACCGGCCAATCCAATGGACGGCGCGCCCGCCGCCGAGCAAGCGGCGCCGCCGCCGGCTTTGGAACAAACGGCCGCTGACCCGGCTCCGGCCGCCGAGCCCGCCGCGCCTCCGGCCGCGCCGCCAATTGTCAACGAAGCGGCTCCGGCCGCCAGCGCTCCGGCCCTGGATGCCGGCTCCGCGGACATGGTCATTCCCCTCATCGTGATGGATGATGTGCCGTTGACCGATGCGATCAAGAACCTGGCTCGCCAGGCTGGGCTGAACTACATGCTGGATCCCAAAGTGACTTTCGGGCAGCCCGGGCCGGATGGCCGCCCGGTCCCGCAGCCGATGGTTTCCATCCGCTGGGAGAATGTCACCGCCGGCCAGGCCCTGAGCGCCTTGCTGAACAATTACAACCTCCAGTTGGTGGAGGATCCCAAGAGCAAGATTGCCCGCATCATGGTCAAGGACCCGGCCGCGCCGGACCCGCTGGTGACGGACATTATCCAGCTCAAGTACGCCATGCCGAGCAACATCGTCATTGCGGTTCAGAGCACGCTGACGGACAAGCGGAGCAAAGTGGTGGCCGATGTGCGGACGAGCCAGTTGGTCATCCTGGCCACCGAAAAGGAGCTGGCCGACGCGCGCACGATGATCGAGAAACTGGACACGCCCACCAAGCAGGTGTTGATTGAAGCCCGCTTGCTGGAGACTTCGATCAATCCCGAGACTCGCAAAGGCGTTGATTGGGCGGGCACGCTCGAGCGCCAGAACGTTTCCTGGGGCAACAACCGCCAGTTCAATCCCGTCCCGGATGACAGCGAGCATGCGCCGCTGGCGGGCCTCAATGCCGACAAGCCCTGGCCCAAGTTCATCACGGATTTGACCGGCCGGGGCTTGAGCACCCACACGGCATTCCTGAATGCCGATGGGGTCAACGCGGTGATTTCCTTCCTCAACAAGTACGGGGAAGCGAAGGTCATTTCCTCGCCGCGAACCGTGACGCTCGACAACGAGCCGGCCCGCATCGAAGTGACCCGCGCCTCGCCGATCATCAACATCACCCCGGGCACCGTCCAGGTTTCCGGTGGTTCGCAAATCACCTACACCAACCTGGGTGTGATTCTGAATGTCACGCCGCGCATTTCGGCCAACAACTACGTGAACCTGAAGGTGTCGCCGGAAGTGTCGCGCAATGCGGGGACGGTGACGAAAGTCGTGAACAACGGCATCTTCGAGGTGGATGAATACGACCTCCGCAAGATGGAAACGCGGGTCATGATTCCCAGCGGCAACACGCTGGTCCTCGGCGGCCTGGTGCAGGACGACATTCGCAAGGGCAATTCCAAGGTGCCCGTGCTGGGCGACATCCCCGTGTTGGGCGGATTGTTCCGCAGCGACTCCAAGTCGCGCCAGAAGTCCAACCTGATGGTGTTCTTGACTCCGACCATCGTTCAGGATGAGGACTTCCAGCCGACGGAATCGAAGTATCTGAAGACCCCGGCGCCCAAGAGCGACGAGGTTGAGCCGGATTGGTCTGCCTGGGACAGCGGTCAAAGCGCCAAGCAGATCAAGGCCGAAAAGGCCGCCGCCGGCGGGAATTTCGAGGAAGTTCCTCAATAGTCGGTTCGGCAGAAGGGTGCCGTTACAGTAGTATCTGATGTTCCCCGCGCCACCCGGCGAACCCGGGTGGCGCGTTCGATTTTTTTCCAGAAGTGTCTAATCCCAGGCCGGCGTCGTCAGCCGGTAGAATCGGGCGCCCGCCGTCGGCGAATCCTCCAGCACGACGGGGCGGTTGGTGGGGTGCGCCGGCACATTGGTCCATTTCATCCAAGCCCCGCCCCCCAACGCGTCCCTCCAGAGGACCGTATAGCTCCGATTTGACACCGCGGTGAAGCTGAGCCGGACGCGGCCCGGCGCGGCCGTGGCGGTCAACTCGAAGCGGCTTTGGGCCGATTGCGGGTCGGTGCCTGCGAGGTACTCCTGAAGATTGGTGAAGCCGTCCTGATCGGCATCGTCGCCGGCATCCGGCGCCAAGGGATTGGTGCCGTGCTCGCTCTCCCACAGGTCCGGCATGCCGTCCCCGTCCGTATCGGCCGCCGCCAGCAGGCGCCCGGGCGTCGGGGCAGCCGCCTGCCAGTTGGCGGGGCTGTTGCCAAAGGCTGCGGGATTGCGGCGCTGGAGCGAGAGACCGCTGCCATCGGCGGCCGCCGGCCACGGCGCCCGGTCGTTGTAGCGCAATTCCTCGACCGCCACATAAGGCACCCCGTTGGTGTTGGGATTGTCCGGCGCGAGCAGTTGCAAATTCTCCCCGTCATTTTGCAGCGCGCCGGGGAACGGCCCCAGCACCCGAACCTCCGCCGGAACCTCGTAGCGGGCGCGGAAAGTGGCAGGATCGGCGCCGGCCAGAACCAGCAACTCCCGGGCGCCGAGGACAACATTGGTGGGAAACACAAAGCCGATGCCGTTGACCTGCCAGGTATTGGCCGGATGCAGCCCATGAAACAAGGGCACCGCCAGGTCCGAGTTGTTCAACAGCTCGACAAACTCGAAACCGCCCGGTTCGGGATGATAGTGCACTTCGTTGAACACGATGTGGCCGACTTGCGGGCCGGCATTCGGCGCCCCAAGCGTCCGCGCCACCTGCGGCGCGAAAAACTCGTCCCCGACCTCGTTGACCACCCGGCCGAAACTGACGCCGTTGAACGACGCGCCAAAACCCACGCCGTGGCTGTAACCGGTGAGCTGGCCATCGGGTCCCGCTGAGAACAGATAGACATCGTCGCCAGTCGAGCTCAGGGAAAAATTGGTGGGGGAGCCGGGGTTGGCGTTAAACTGGCTGGCGTCGAAGAACACCGTGCCGCCGGGTGGGATGAGGGTGTCTGACGGCAAGCGGAATTTGCAGGGCATGGCCGGATCATCGGTGAGATACCAGCCGCCGATCAGCGCGTTGCTGCCGGTGGGGTTCAGGAGCTCGACCGCGTCGAGCAGGGGGGGATCGGTGTGGGCCAGCACCTCGTTGATGACCACGGGCGGAATGTCCGGCTCGGGATCGTCCGCGCCCGGTGAACCGCCCGGCTGGGCGCTGGCGCGCCACGCCGCGCCCCGGTCGGGCGCTTGTGTCAAACCGGGTTGACGGGGAACCAGCGAGAAACCCAGGCCATCGGCCGCCACCGGCCAGGGGGCGGAGTCGCTCCAGGTGATGGACCACACGCGGGTGCCGGTGGGGTGCGCGAGCGTGACCGTCTCGCCCGAATTGTCCAGTTTTCCGGTAAAGACGCCGCCGATGCCGACGCCCGGGTAACGGGCGGAGAAGGCGGCGGGGTTGCGGACCAGGACAAAGAAGGCTCCGGGTGCCAGAAGGGTGCCGTTGGTAAAGGTGAAACTGATGCCCTGGCTGAAGGTGAGTCCGCTCAGGTTGAGCGTGTTGGCGCCGCAATTCTTCAACTCCAGGAACTCGAACTCGTCGCTGTTCGTGACGCCCAAGCCGGGGGGATGATACATGATTTCGGTCAGCGCCAGGGCTTGGAGATTTTGCGGCGGATAAAAGGTCGCGGCCACCAGCGCGCTCCACCCGCGG
>ERZ795052.1103-NODE-1103-length-38210-cov-8.132067_pt1 | contig 38210 bp, 31 predicted proteins | sample MGYA00375136_ERZ795052 | MGnify/ENA primary metagenome ERZ795052 (study PRJEB30181, sample SAMN05720156) | activated sludge metagenome | isolation source: Anaerobic digester | place: Japan | collected 2015-05-26 ... | reverse complement strand
GCGGACGTCCGCGATATGATCTTTGATGGATAGGGTTACCAGTTCGTTCATCATTACCTTATTGCACCCGTTTTTTTGTTTACGTCATTTTCATTTCTTCTCAAAGTTCCTTGCGATCACCCCGGCTATGTTGAGCATATGCTGGCGGACTGCCTTGGAGGATCGTCCGGGATAGTTCCGAAAGGTGATCAGCACGCCGTTCAGGGCCGCAAAAAAGGCATGAGACAGAGGCCTGACGGGTTCCGGCTTCTTCATCTTCTGAAACATCCGGTCAAACTGGTCGAAGATCCTCCGCTCGGCGGCGTTGAGCTTTTCAATTTTTTCCGCCGATAGTGAACCATCCAGCATAAAATGCGTCATCATGCGAAAATACTGATCGTTGTCCATCAAGTAGGTCACATAAACATTGCTAATCTTCAGAATTTCCGGTGTTTCGGCACTTTCAATCAATTTGGCAAGCGTATCGCCGATTTCGCCGGCCCCCTGTAGAAAGGCCTCCACGAACAGGGATTGCTGATCCGGGAAATACCGGTAAATGGAGGCATGGGAGATGCCTGCCTCGCGGGCAATATCCCGGATGCTGACCTTGTTGAACGGTTTAACGGCAAACACGCGCTCGGCCGCCTCGATGATGACCGCCTGGCGGGCCTGTTTGGCCTCGCTTTTAACATGGGCAAATGTTTTGCCACTTTTTTTGCTTTGTTTCATAAAAAATATATATCATATATTTACCCCCAACGAAAAATAAACTTGACAATGTAACCACTGGTTTGTAGAATAACCGCCGGTTACTTATCTTACGCTAACAGGAGGTCAGGTTTATGGAAATCAATATCGGAAAAATGTTGTTCAATCGTGCATACTTAAGCCCCGGGCTGGAAGCCTTCTCCGGGATCGATTACCGTTTCAATTTCCGTGAAGCCAATGAACGAGCCAACCGCTTCGGCGCCTATCTTAAGCAAAACGGTTTGCCCTCAGGCGAGCGCATCGCCGTCCTGTGCAAGAACAATGAGCACGCTACGACGGCCCTGTTCGGCGCGGCCAAAATCGGCGTCATCACGCTCATGCTCAACTGGCGTCTCCAGGTTCCTGAGCTGGCCTATATTCTGCAGGACAGTGGAGCGGCGCTTCTGCTCTACGATGCCGAGTTCGCACCGGTCGCCGAAGCCTTGAAGGGACAGACGGCCGTTAAAACATTTCTGTGCGTCGAGCCAGGAAACAAGGGCAATGATTTTGAAAAAGCCCTGGCCGGCGGATCACCCGCCGAACCGGCCTATGCCGGCTTCGGCCCCGATCCGGCGGTTTTGATGTACACCTCCGGCACCACCGGCAGGCCCAAGGGCGTCATGCTGACGCACGACAATCTGTTCTGGGCTTCCGTGGGGCTTGCGCATACCATCGACTGGTCCTGCAAATACCGTTTTCTATCCGTAGCGCCGCTTTTTCATATCGGCGGGCTCGCGCCGATCTTCGGCAATATTCACAGCGGGTGCACCACCTTTTTCCTGCCCGCCTTTGACCCGATCCGGATCTGGGATGTCATCGCCGAAGAAAAAATCAACTTCATGATGTCCGTTCCGGCCATGCTACAATTCATGCTCTTCGCGCCGGACATCGCCAAGAAGGATCTGTCCGCCCTCAGGCACGTGGTCTGCGGCGGCTCCGCCGTGCCCCGGAGCCTGATTGAGACCTATGACAAGATGGGCATCAAGGTCGAACAGGTTTACGGCATTACGGAATATTCGGGCGCGGTGACCTTCTGGATTCCCGACATGGGCGTCGATAAATCGAACTCAGCCGGCAAGACGGTTTTTCACGGGCAGGTCAAAATCCTGCGGCCGGACAGCGACGAGGAATTACCGGCAGGCGAAGTCGGTGAAATCTGCTGCTTCGGCCCGCAGGTTTTCAAGGGATACTGGAACAATCCGGAAGCAACGACGGCGGTTGTTGGAAAAGGTTATTACCGCTCCGGCGACATGGGAAAAATAGATGCGGATGGCTTCCTCTACGTGGTGGATCGTCTCAAAGACATGATCATCAGCGGTAGCGAAAACATTTATCCCGCCGAACTGGAGCAGGTGCTGATTCAGTATCCGGGTATTGCCGACGTAGCCGTGGTGGGAAAACCCGACGCCAAATGGGGTGAGATTCCGGTCGCCTTCGTGGTAAAGAAACCGGATGCAGCGCTGACGGCGGAAGAGATCATTGCCCACTGCAAGAAGAATCTGGCTTCCTACAAATGCATCAAGGAAGTGAAGTTTATCGAGGCGATTCCCAAAAATTCCCTGGGAAAAGTCCTGAAAAAAGAATTACGTTTACAATTTACCTGAGGAGGTCCTTATGTCATTTTCGGATAGAAGCAACCCCTATAGCTTCCATGAATTCCTGTCCTGGCGGAAGTCGGTCGATTACTATGCCGATGACCCGTTCATTCAGAAAGTGGTGCGCCACTATACCGGCGACCTCTGGCGCGAGGTGGATGCCGAAGCGCGAGCCGTCTCTAAAAAAGCCTCTTTCCGGTGGCGCGATATGGCCGAGCGGATCGCCAGGCCGGAGGAGCGCCCTTACATGCTGCATTACGACGGCCATCACAACCGAATCGACCGGATTGTGCGGCCGCACGACACGGAAATCATGGAAAGGGAGATTTTTTCCGAAGCGTTCTTTTCGGAAAAAACCTCTCCCTGGGTCAAGCTGATTAAAATGTTCGTGATTTACCAGAACGGCGAGGCCTGCATCGGCTGCCCCGTCACCTGCACGGAAGGCCTGGTCGAACTGCTCAACCAATACGCCGATTCGCCGGAGACCAAAGAAATCCTCCGGCACTGCAAGGAAGGCATCGCAGGCGACTTCGCCATCGGCGCGCAGTATCTCTCCGAAATCCAGGGCGGGTCGGATGTGCCGTCCAATGTTCTGGAAGCCGTGAAGGATAACGGCGCCTGGAAACTCTACGGAACAAAATTCTTCTGCTCGGCCACGCATGCGGATTACGCCGTGGTGACGGCCAAGCCGGTCGGCTCGGAAAAGGTGGCCCTGTTTGTCGTGCCGTCGTGGCTTCCGGGCAACAAGGAAAAGGAAATCCGCAACGGATACACCATCGACCGGATCAAATGGAAGATGGGCACGAGCGAGCTGACGACGGCCGAACTCACTTTCAACGGCGCGGTGGCCTACCCCGTAGGGCCGCTGGACAAAGGCGTGGCCAATGTGGTGGGGATCGTGCTCACCTATTCACGCCTGACGGTGGGGCTTTCCGCCGCGGCCTACATGACACGGGCGGTGCGGGAAGCGGAAAGATATATTTCCTTCCGGGATGCGTTCGGGCTTCGGTTGAATCAATTTCCTCTGGTCACCGTCCAACTGGACAGAATCCGGCAAACCACCCGCCGGACCACCGCCGGCGCTTTCAAGCTTTACCGCGATTTTCTGAAGCTCGAAGGCGGCCTCAAGGGCAGCCGGGGCGTCGACGAACCTCTTCCCGCGCGCCGGCACCGGTTCAACATCCGCGAACTGATCATGCTGCAGAAGATCACCGCTTCCTGGGACTGTACCGACGTCATCCGCGAAGCCATGTCGCTGTTCGGCGGCCACGGCGTGATGGAGGATTTCTCCTCGCTGCCCCGCCTGTACCGCGATTCCGCCATTAACGAACTGTGGGAAGGCCCCCGCAACGTTCTTTTAACGCAGATCCACCGCGACCTTCAGAAGGCGGCGGGCTGGTACAAGCCGGAGGAATTCGTCGCTGAAATTCTTCAGGGACTGGAGCCGGCGCAGGTTCAGGAAATGGCGGAAGAAATCAAGGCGCTGGTTGCGCATCCGCACCTGTTTGGAATGGATGAGGCCACGATCGATGTCTGCCGCCGCTGGGACGCCTTCTGTCACAAATTCACCCATGCCTACCAGGATCTGGCCGTAAAAGAGCTGGAAGCGTCCGTCTGCTGACCGGGGCATCGACGCGCTTCTTCATCCGGGCGTCTGCGCGGCAGGCGCCCGGAAAATCATTTGGAAACCGACGGACACAAGAAAGCCGGCTACAAAGCCAGATCGTGCTGCTCAATGCCCAGCTTTTCGATCCGGTATTTCAGGGAATCGCTGGTGACGCCCAGCAGTTCGGCCGCTTTGGTTTTGATGCCCCTGGTCTTCTGAAGCGCCTTTTCGATCGCTCTTTTTTCGATGCGGTTCAGCTCCTCGTTCAGATCGATTCCCCCGTCGGGGATGGCCAGTTCAGTCAGCCCTCCCGGCGCGTCCGCATCCGTCGTCAGCACCAGATTTTCGGGCAGGATGATGTTGGAAGCCTCCATCGCCACGCCCCGTTCGATAATGTTTTCCAGTTCACGGATGTTTCCGGGAAACGGATATTCCATCAGCAGCTCCATGGCGTATGAAGAAATCGTCCGCACTTCCTTGCCGAAATCACGCGCATATTTTTCGATAAAATGCCGGGTCAGAAGAGGAATGTCCTCTTTCCGTTCGCGAAGCGGCGGCATGTGGATCGGAATGACGTTGAGGCGGAAATACAAATCCTCACGGAAAGCGCCCCGGGCAACCTTCTCCTTCAGATTCTGATTGGTGGCGGAGATGATCCGCACGTCCACGGTAATATCCTTGTCGCCTCCGATTCGGCGAAAGGTTTTTTGCTGCACGACTCTCAGAAGCTTCACCTGCAGCACGGGCGGAAGCTCTCCGATTTCGTCGAGAAAAACGGTTCCGCCCCGCGCCAGTTCAAAAAGGCCCGCCCGGTCGCCGTAAGCGCCGGTAAAGGAACCCTTCATATAGCCGAACAGTTCGCTCTCCAGCAGGTTTTCGGGAATCCCGCCGCTGTTGATGGCCATGAACGGCATCGTGGCGCGGGACGAATTTTCGTGAATGGCGCGGGCGACCAACTCCTTGCCCGTGCCGCTTTCGCCCAAAATCAGAATGTTGGCCGGGGTGTTGGCCACCTTTCGAATGGTCGCGAAGACTTTGGCCATTTCCCGGCTGGTCCCGATCATGCCGCAAAACGAGGTTTCCGCCGCCGGATTTGTTCTCTGCGCCTGGCCCTCGCCGAGCGACCCCTGCTTTAACAGGGCCTGGCGGACGATCTGCTTCAGTTCCTCGATGTTTCCGCTTTTTTCCACGTAATCATACGCGCCTTCCTTCATGGCATTGACGGCCGTCTCGCCCGAAGCATAGGCGGTGACAAGGATCACCACGGTTTCCGGCCGGTGTTCCTTGACGGTTTTCAGAAATTCGATGCCGTCGATCTTCGGCATCTTCAGATCGGTGATCACCAGATCGAAGGCGGTCTTACGGCACAGGCTGATCGCCTTCTCGGGTTTGCCGGTGCAGGTGACGTCATACCCTTCCTTGGTCAGCATAATTTCCATGAACTCTCTCATTCCCTGATCATCATCCAGAACCAGAATTTTCGCCATGCTTGCGCTCCTTGAATCTTACCGGCAGGGCAGCCACGCCGTAATCGCGGTCCCCTCATTGACCCTGCTTTGTATGGTAATTCGGCCGCCGTAGCCGTCAACGATGCGGCTGACTATCGCCAGCCCCAACCCCGTACCCCGTTCCTTGTTGGTGAAGAACGGTTCAAAAACATTTTTCAGGTCTTTTTCTTCAATGCCGCATCCGTCGTCGGTCACCTTGATTTCGGCATAGTCTCTTTCGTCTTCCAGGCGCACGGTCCGGATTTCAAGGCCGATCCGGCCCTTTCCGTCCAGAGACTGCAGGGCGTTGATCAGCAGGTTTTGAAGAATCTGACGAACCTGCTCTTCATTGGCCAGCGCCTGATTGTCCCCGGAAATCCTTTTCTCCAGCCGAATGTCTTCACGCCAGTCGGCGGACAATTTCATGCTTTCCACCACCTCTTCAGCGACCTTGTTCACCCGGATGAGCTGCTTGGCTTCGGGCACGGGACGGGACAGGAGAAGGAAATCCCTCACGAAGCTCTCCAGACGGTCTTTGCCCCGCAGAATGATCTGCATCAGTCTTTTGTCCGTCTCGTCCAGGTTCGGGGTCTGCGCCATCAACTGGATCGAACCGGTAATCGACGCCAGAGGATTTCTCATTTCGTGGGCGAGGCCGGCGGCCATCTCGCCGATCAACGCGAGCCTTCTGCTTTTCTCGAGATTTTCCTCCATGCGTCGAATCTCCGTCATGTCCTGAAAAATCAGGATATGACCGATCTGTTCGTTGTTTTTGTCTTTCAACGGGGAAAGTGCGTATCCCAGATACATCGGCTCCTTTAACGGGCTGTTGATTTTTATTTCCCCCTTGGGCTTCATCGTCGAGACGGCGCCGGCGGAAAACAGCGGGGCAAACGCGGGGAAAACATCCTCGATCTGCCGGTTCTCCACGGATCGAAGCGGGCGGCCGGTAATTTTTTCGGCGGACCGGTTAAACGTCTTGATCCGGCCCTGCAGCGTTGTCGTCAGTATGCCGGTGTCCACCGATTCGATAATGCTGCGAAAAAGAAGATCCAACTGATTGAAAGCCGATTCCCTTTCCGCCAGCAGCGATCGGACTTTTTTCTCCTGCTCGACCACGAAGCTGGCGAGAAAGGCGAGGATGTAAAACGACAGAATGTGGACCGCGATTCGAATGAAAACGTCCCCCGCCTCCAGGGTGTAATCCCGTCCCGTCGCGTAAAAAGTGGGGATGACGCCGAAATATTCAAGATCCAGCACCAGGCCGTAGGCAATGCTGCAGGCCGACGCGAAGATCAGAGCGCCCCTTCTCCCGAGAAAAATGGCGGCGTAAATGATGACCAGCGTGTACAGAAGCGAGTAGTTGCTGCCGATGCTGCCGGTCAGGTACACCAGAAACGAAACCAGCAGGATATCCACGGACAGCTGGAAATAGATATTGACCTGAAAATACTTTTTTTTTCTTAAAAGCAGTGTATAAACAACGGACAGAATGTACATCGTGATGATGACGGCGTAAACGGCATGCAGGATTTGCGGGGAGATGAAAATGATCGATTTGAAGATGCTCAGAAACAGGGTCACCAACAGAAAAGCGGAAAGGATGATAACCCTGCTCACGATCAGCAGCCTCAGCCTTCGCCAGGTTCTCTCGTCATATTCCATCGATTGCCGCATAGACTGTTCCGTTTTTCTTCCGCGTACGTACTTTGAATTGCTTTTATAATATTTTATATTTTTTAGCCAATCAATTGAACGATTCCCGCAAGAGGTCCTGTTCCCATGCGCAGACCTTTATGGTACCCGCTGGCCGCCCTGATGGCCGGTATCTGGATCGGTGACCGCTTTTCACCGGCCCCCGCGATGATGCTCGTTGGAATGCTGCCGCTCCTGGCCCTCCTGCTTCTCTTCGTCAGGCGGCGCTGGAACGCCGCCGCTTTTCTTTTTCTGCTCCTCCTGATGCTTACGGTCGGTATGCTGAATATCCAACGGCAGCCCTTTCTCGCCCATCAGGACCGGCATATTCTACGCCTGGCCGGCCAGGGAAAGCTGACCCTGGAGGGCCTTGTTCTATCCGCCGAACAAACTCTCCCCGAAAGAAACGCACTGATCGTGGATTGCCGAAGAGTCCTTCACAACCACACAACCGTCCCCGCAACAGGAAAAATTCGTCTGGCGATACCGCCGGGACTTTCATTTCAATACGGCGATTTCGTCCGTTTCCACACAAAGATCAAGAAAATACAGAGTTTTCATAATCCCGGAAGCTTCGATTACGAGCGAGACCGGAACCGCAGCGGACTTTATGTTTCCGGATTTGTCTCCGACAGGGCAGGCATTGTCCTGATCCGCTCCGGCGCGGCCGGCGGTGCCAGGCTGAAATTGGAACGCTTCCGCCTGCACCTGAAGAGAATGATTGAAGAGCGCGCCCCTTCCCCGCAGAGAGAAATCCTGCAGGCCCTGACGATCGGCAATCAAAGAGCCGTTCCGCAGAATGTGCGCGATCATTTCGCCCAAACCGGAACCTCCCACATCCTGTCCATTTCCGGCTTGCATGTCGGTATGGTCGCGGCATCGGCTTTTTTCCTGATCCTTCTTACGCTTACGTCCTCGGAATATCTCCTGCTGAAATTCAACATCATCAAGACCGCGACGGGGGCAGCCATGGTTCCGGTCCTGATCTACGCGCTGGTCGCCGGCATGGGAACTCCCGTCCTTCGCTCCACGCTTATGACGATGGCTTTTCTGGCCGCGCTTCTGATCGGCCGGCCCAAGGACCTCTACAACATTCTGGCCGGCGCCGCGCTGCTCATCCTGATCGTCCTGCCCGAAGCGCTGTTCGAGATTTCCTTTCAACTGTCTTTCAGCGCGGTTTTCGCGATTCTTTACATCGTGGATAAACTGGGGAAATGGCACGTGCCTCTGCCTTCCTCGACGCCCGGCTGGATTTCGGCGGGCATCGGCCGCCTCTACCTGTTCCTTCTGGTTTCCGCCGCGGCCACGCTGGGAACCCTGCCGATCATTGCCTTTTACTTCAACCGCGTTTCGGCCGTGACGCTCATCGCCAATCTCATTGCGGTCCCTCTGCTGGGCATGCTGGCGCTGATTCCCGCCATGATGTTCATCCTGACGTCGCTGTTCTCCACAACGCTTGCGGGTTTTTTCATATCCGTCGCTTCCTTTTTTACCGGTATCGCCGTCCGGGTCATCGAAGAACTGGCTTTGCTGCCCTGGTCCTCCTTCAGCTTCGTCAAACCAAACGTCTTGGAAATCGTTCTATTTTATCTTTTCCTCTACTTCCTCATCACGGCGCTGACGCCCGGCAGCCAAAAGGAGGGGCCGCAGAGCCGCCCCGTCTGGATTCGAACCGGTTTGTTGATTTGCTTTGCGTTGATTCTGGCCGATGCCGCCTGGCTTGTTCTCAAAGACCGGTATTCGAATCATTTGAAAATCACGGCGATCGATGTCGGCCAGGGCGCGTCAACGCTCATCCAACTTCCCCGGGGCGTCAATATGATCATTGACGGCGGAGGGTTTCACGACAGTTCGTTCGACATGGGTCGGGCGGTGATTGCCCCTTTTCTTTATGCGAAAAGAATCCGGAAAATCGACATCGCCGTGCTGACGCATCCCCACCCGGATCACCTTCAGGGTTTAATCCATATAGTCAACCACTTTGACGTCCGGGAAGTGTGGTGCACCGGTTTGAAAACCGACGGCGATCTCTACCGGCTGTGGGAAGAAACCCTTTCGGGGCTGGGCGTCCGGCTAAGATTTCTGTCGGCCGATTCGCCGCCTGTGGATCGTTCCGGGGTAAATTTCAGGTTCCTGTGGCCCCCGCACCCGCCTCGTCCAACCGGTTTGGACCTCTCCTACAAGGAAACCAACGACGGCTCTCTGGTGATGAAGATCACGTATGGGGTCAGGCGGTTTCTCGTGACGGGCGACATCTCCGAATCCGTCGAGGCGAATTTGATCGCTTCCGGGGATGACCTCAAAAGCGACGTTCTTTTCGTGCCGCATCACGGCTCCCTTACGTCCAGTACGCCTGAATTTGTCCGTGCCGTGTCCTGCCGGTATGCCATCGTCAGCGCAGGGAAGAACAATGTCTTCCGCCACCCCCATCCGATCGTCCTGGAGCGCTATCGGTCCGCGGGCGCCGAGATCTTCCGCACGGATCAGGACGGCGCCGTATCCGTCGATTCCGACGGTCAAACCCTTTCCATCTCTCCGTGGATCAAAAAAAAGGATTCCGACCCCATAAAGCTGCGGTCCCCGAATATTTCATTGCCAACGGCCGGTTGATATGCTAGAAGCACTCGATTTATTTTGGAATATGACTATGGAAAAAATCACCGCCATTAAAGGCATCAAAGACGTTCTTCCCAAGGATTCACCCGTCTGGCACCGGGTGGAGATGACGGCCCGCGAAATTTTCGGATGCTTCGGCTTTTGCGAAATCCGCGTTCCGATTATGGAAAAAACGTCGCTGTTCCAGCGCAGCATCGGGGAAACGACCGACATCGTCGAAAAGGAGATGTACACGTTCCGTGACCGCGACAACGAACTCCTGACCCTGCGCCCGGAAGCCACCGCATCTGTCATTCGCGCCTACATTGAGCATAATCTCTTTGCGTCCGACCCCGTTACACGGCTTTACACCATGGGTCCCATGTTCCGCCGTGAGCGTCCGCAAAAGGGGCGCTTCCGCCAGTTCCACCAGATCGACGTGGAGCTGTTCGGAGACGACAACCCAGCCTCCGACGCGGAAGTCATTTTCATGCTGATGCACTTCCTGCATGTCATTGAAATCAAAAATCTTTCCCTGGAAGTCAATTCCCTGGGCTGCAAAGCCTGCCGACCGGTTTTTTCCCGGGCGGTGGTCGATTATTTGAAAGGCCGGGAAAGTTCCCTGTGCCCTGATTGCCAAAGGCGCATCCACACCAACCCGTTGCGCGTCTTCGACTGCAAGGTGGAATCCTGCGGCTCGGTGATTACCGGCGCTCCCCTCATTCCGGATTTCCTTTGCGCGGACTGTTCGGAGCATTATTCCCGGGTCAGGGGCTACCTGGACGACCTGAAGTTGCCCTATGAAACCAACGCGCGGATGGTGCGCGGCCTGGATTACTATACCCGAACGGCTTTTGAAGTGAAATCCGGCGGACTGGGCGCCCAGAATTCCCTGGCGGGCGGCGGACGCTACGACGGCCTGGTCCAATTTATGGGCGGCCCCGACGTTCCGGGCATCGGGTTCGGCATCGGCATGGAAAGACTGATCGCCTGCCTTCCGCCCGAGGAACGGAATCCTTATGCGGCGGAAATCTTTATTGCCGCCCTGGGGGAGCGCGCGCAGAAAATCGCCTTCCCGCTGACCCAGGAGCTGCGGCGGAGAGGTATCTGCGCGGCGATGGACTATTCCGGCAAAAGCCTGAAAAGTCAGATGAAGCGGGCGGATAAGTTCAATTGCGCTTACACGCTGATCTTCGGGGACAGGGAAATCGAGGAGAACTGTGCCGAAGTGCGCGACATGAAAACGAAAAATCAACAACGTCTGCCGCTGGACCATCTTTTGGAAGCGGTTACGGATCTTTTAAAAGCGAGGTAAAAGTTTTGTGAGTCAGTTTATCATGGAAGAAAAAAGGACCCATTACTGCGGAAGTTTAACCGGCGCCGATGAAGGCAGGGAAGTCGTTTTAATGGGATGGGTGCACCGGCGCCGCGATCACGGCGGCGTCATTTTTGTCGACCTGCGCGACCGTGAAGGCATCGTCCAGATCGTTTTTCAGCCTGAAGCGGGAGAGACCGCCGTCCACGGCGAAGCACACCGGATACGCAGCGAATATGTCCTGGCCGTGAAAGGCAGCGTGCGCAGGAGGCCCCAAGGCATGGAAAATCCGGCGCTGTCCACCGGGCAGGTGGAGGTCGTCGTGTCCGAACTGGAAATTCTCAACGAGTCCAAAACGCCCCCCTTTTCGTTCGACGACGAGGACATTTCGGAAAATGTCCGTCTGAAATACCGCTACCTGGATTTGCGGCGCCCGGCCATTCAAAAGAATCTTTTCCTGCGAAGCAAACTGGCCATTGCCACGCGGCAATACTTCAACGATCACGGATTCATCGAAGTGGAGACGCCCTTTTTAACCAAAAGCACGCCGGAAGGCGCGCGGGACTATCTCGTGCCCAGCCGCATTTCCAAAGGCATGTTTTATGCGCTTCCGCAATCTCCTCAGATTTTCAAGCAGCTCCTGATGGTCTCCGGATTTGACCGTTATTTCCAGATCGTCAAATGCTTCCGTGACGAGGATTTGCGCGCGGACCGTCAGCCGGAATTCACGCAAATCGACGTGGAGATGTCCTTCATCTCGGAAGAAGACATTTTGCAGATGATGGAAGGACTGATGGCCGCGGTTTTCAAGGCTTGCCTGAACCGGGACCTGCCCCTTCCCTTCCCGAGGCTGACCTACGCCGACGCCATCGGCCGCTACGGAAAAGACAATCCTGATATTCGCTTCGGAATGGAGATTACGGACCTCACCTCCATCGTAAAAGATTCGGGCTTCAAGATGTTCTCCGAAACGGCCGCCTCCGGAGGTGTGGTCAAAGCCATCAAAGCCGAACAGGCCTCTTCCCTTTCCCGGAAAGACCTCGATTCTTTGGCGGATTTCGTGACGGTTTACGGCGCCAAAGGACTGGCCTGGGCCAAGGTCAACGCCGCCGACTGGACCTCCCCCATCTTCAAGTTCCTCAAGCCCGAAGAGTCGGCCGCGATCGGCCGGGCCATGGACGCCAAGGAAGGCGACATCCTCTTCTTTATCGCGGACACACCAAAAACCGCCTCGGATGCGCTGGGCAATCTGCGCCTGCACCTGGGCAAAAAGCTGAACCGGATCGACCCGGACGCACTGGCCTTTACCTGGATCACGGAGTTTCCGCTGATGGAATATTCGGAAACGGAAAAGAGGTTTGTCTCCACGCATCACCCCTTCACCTCGCCCTTTCTGGAAGACATCCCGCTCATGACCACCAATCCCGGAAAGGTGCGGGCGCGGGCCTATGACCTGGTGCTGAACGGCTCGGAGATCGGCGGCGGAAGCATCCGTATCCACCGCAAGGACATCCAGGCGCAGGTATTCAGCGCGCTGGGCCTGAGCGACGAAGAGGCAAGGCTGAAATTCGGGTTTCTACTGGACGCCCTGGAGTACGGAGCGCCGCCTCACGGGGGACTGGCATTCGGTCTGGACCGGCTCGTCATGATCATGACCGGGGCGGAATCGATCCGCGACGTCATCGCCTTTCCGAAAACACAGAAGGCCGCGGACCTGATGTCCGACGCTCCGTCCAAAGTGAGCATTGAACAGTTGATGGAATTGTCGTTGAAAATCGTTTAATGTTCCCGGCAGTACCTGTCGATTTCCAGGGCAACCTTTTTGGCAAAGGCCACGGCCTCGACAACCGTTTTCGGCCCCGTAACGATGTCGCCCGCGGCGAACACGCCCGGGGATGAAGTATGGCCGTTTTCGTCGGCGGCGACCAACCCGCTCTGGGTTTTGGAAACGTTGCTGTCGGCCATCACCGCGCCCTGAGGGCCCTGACCGATGGCGACGATGATCGAATCGGCGGGAATCTTTTGAGTGCGGGCAAAATCCTCTTCGTACACCGTGTTGCTTTCGGTTTTTTCGGCGCGGACGGCAACGCACTTCACGCCGTCTTCCTCGAGCTTGATCGCCTGCAGAAGATGAACAAAGCGAATGCCCTCTTCGGTCGCCTCGGCGATTTCTCGTTTGTTGCCCGTCATTTCCTCTTCAAGCAGGTTGTTGACAACCGTCACCTTGCCTCCCGGCTCAACGTTGCGGACCGCAATTCTCGCGGCATCCAGCGCGACATTTCCCGCGCCTACGACGGCCACGTGCCGGCCGAGACGATAGGCTTCGGGGCTTTTGAGGTAGTCGATGGCGTAATAAACATTGCCGAGCGTCTCGCCCAGCAGGCCCAGCTTGTTGGGCTTGGCCGTGCCGACGGCGATGAAGACGGCCTTGTAGCCGTCGATGAACATATCGTCTAGCGTGATGGAGGAGCCGATAAAGGTGTTGGGCTTGAATTGCACGCCCAGCTTGAACAAAATGGGCTCGTAGCGATCCACGATTTCCCGGGGAAGCCGGAATCCGGGAATGCCGTAGCGCAACACGCCGCCGATTTTGTCGCGGGCTTCCATGAGCGTCACCCGGTAGCCCATCAAAGACAGGAGGATGCTCATCGTGATGCCGGCGGGGCCCGATCCGACCACGGCAATGCGGTCTTCCTTCTTTTGCGTGTCAGGCGGCTCGTATGTTTTCAGAAAATTCCCGGACAGGTACTGCTCGATTTTGAAAAATTCCACCGGATCGGATTTTTTGCCGAGCACGCAGTGGCCAAAGCAATTTCGCTCATGCGGGCAGACGATGGAGCACACGGCCGAAAGCGGATTGTTGGCAAAAAGGACTTCGGAGGCTTCCCGCTCCTTTTCTTCTTCCACCAGCCGCGTCACGTCGGGAATCGGCGTGGATACCGGACAGTGCTTCCTGCACTGGGGAACCTTGCATTTCAGGCAGCGGAGAGCGATTGGACGGATCAAATCCGGAATTCCTCCTTTAGACGCATCTTCATAGTCCAAAGCGCCCGATGTTTCAAGAACGTTTTCCAAAAAAATCGTTGCCCGGAGTCTCAAAGGTTGCTATGGCATCAAATACGAAACTTTCAAAATCACAACCTTCGGAGAAAAACGGCTGCCGGACGGAGAAAAAAGGAGGCAAGATGAAAGAAATGGATTATCTGAGCGTGGCCGGCGAAGCCATGCGTAAAATCCGCAAAGGCGCTTTTCTGACCGTACGGGCGGCGGATGCGCAAAACACCATGACCATCGGCTGGGCCATGTTCGGCGTCATCTGGCAGAAGCCGGTCCTGATGGTGGCGGTGCGCAAGACCCGCCACACCTTCGGTCTCATGGAAAAGGCTTCGGATTTCACGGTCAGTGTGCCGTCCGGCGATATGAGCCGGGAAACGGCTTTCTGCGGAACCCAATCGGGCCGGGATGTGGACAAGTTCAAGATGTGCGGTTTGAAAACGTCAAGCGGCCTGCACGTCGCATCTCCGGTGATTCATGCTCCGGGTATTCATTTCGAGTGCAAAAAGATTTACCAATCCGCCCTGAATCCGGCCGACCTGGATCCGGGCTTAGACCAGGCCATCTATCCAAAACAAGATTATCATACGCTGTACTTCGGAGAGATCCTGGCCTGCTACGAAACCGGATAAAGCCGGACCGCGTCAGTCGGAATCCCGGCGTGGAAGAGGCTCGCCGGAACTTTTCCTCAAATGAGGCGATCACGCCGACGGCCGAGGGAAGCCCCCTACGCTTCCTCAAACAGCGTCCACTGTTCAAAGGGGCGCTGTTCATCCTGTGGGGACAAGGGCGATATTTCACTTAGAAAACGGGACGAGCAGAGGGTCTGTGTCCCGGACGAGCGGCTGTAGTCCAGCAAGGGATACGAAAGGTACAGTTGGTCCCTGGCGCGCGTCACCGCCACATAAAAAAGCCTTCTTTCCTCTTCTTCCCCGCCCGGCTCGTTGAGCGCGCGATACAGGGGAATCATGCCGTCGGCGCACCCGATGATGAACACATAAGACCATTCCAGCCCTTTGGCCTGATGAATCGTGCTCAAGATGACCCGGTCGGCCTGCCGTTCTTCGAAATCTTCCTCTCTGGACATGTGGGTGAGGAGCGCCAGGTCGTTGAGGAAATCTTCCATCGTCTCGAACCGGGAGGCGAAATTTCCCAGCTGAATCAGGTCCTCTTCCCGTCCGGCCGCGTCGGAATATACATTTTGCAGATACGTCCGGTAGCCTCCCTGATGGAGAAGCACCTCAATGATTTTTCCAGGGATTCGGTCGGAAGCCTCCAGGGAGGTAAGCAGTTGCATCGTCTTTCGGCACTGACTGAGCCCCTCCCGCGCCGGTTTGGGCATCGTTTGGCCGAACGCATCCGAAAGCAGCGCCTCCAGGGGATTTTCCTTCCCGGATAACTTGCCCCAGATCTTATCAAACGTGGCCTTGCCGATGCGGGGATACATCATCAGCATCCTTCGCCAGGCCAGTTCATCATCCGGGTGAAGCAGCACGCGCATGTACGAGGTCACATCCTTGACGTGGGCCTGTTCGAAAAAACGGATGCCGGAGCGGATGTCGAAGGGAATATCTCGCCGCACCAGCTCCATCTGCACTTCCATCGAATGATAGTGTGCCCGGTAGAGGACGGCCATCTCGCCGAATGAAACGCCGGCGCGGGCGAGTTCTTCGATCCGCTGCGCGACAAAGTCCGCCTGCTGCAACACATTTTCCGCGGAAACCAGGATGGGCCTGCTCCCCTCACCGCGAACCGCTTTCAGCGCTTTGGGAAACTGGTTTTCGTTGTTTCGGATGCTCAGATTAGCCAGATGAAGAATTTGCGGCGTGCTGCGATAGTTCGTCTCCAGCGTAAAGATTTTACAGTCGGGGTAGCGTTTGGGAAAATGGAGAATATTTTCGAAACGGGCGCCGCGAAAGGAATAAATGCTCTGAGAATCGTCTCCCACCACCATCAGGTTGCGATGGCCGGATGCCAGAAAATCGACGATTTCCGCCTGCAGCAGGTTGGTGTCCTGGTATTCATCCACCAGCACATGCTCGAATCTACGGGAAAGCGTTTTCAAGACATCGGGATGATCCTGAAGCAACCGGCGGCACTGGGTCAGGAGATCATCAAAATCCATCACATGGAGCTCTATTTTTTTCCGCTCGTAGCGCAGGGCAATCTCATGGATTTCCGGGCTCAAATGCAAAAAGTAGGAGTAGCGCGATTTTATCACGTCTTCCAGCGCGCCGTCGGTGTTGCGGGCAAGGCTGATCATTTCCGCGATCATCGTGCTTTTGGGAAATCGGGAAAGCTTCGTGTCGATGCGGAGTTCATCCATGACCTCGGCGATCAGCTGGCGCGCATCCTCTGCGTCCACGATGGAAAAGCCGGCCGTGTAGCCCAGGCGGCCGGCATAGATTCTCAGCAGGCGGTAGGCGATGGAATGAAACGTGCCGCCCAGTATTTTATCCGTGTCCCGGCCCGCCAGATTTTCGACGCGTCCGAGCATGGAACGGGCGGCCTTGTTGGTGAAGGTGGCAAGCAGGATCCGCTCCGGCGGAACCCCCTCTTCCAAGAGGCGCGCCACGCGGTAGGTCAGGGTCCGCGTCTTGCCGCTCCCGGCCCCCGCCAGAACGAGCAGCGGTCCGCCGGTTTCCATGACCACCCGGTATTGCTCAGAATTCAGCTCTCGTTCATACGCCGTCATTGGATGGCCGGGCTTTCAGGCTTTGAGCGCTTTTTTGATTTCGGCAACGGTATCTTTGGAGGAAAGCGACAAAAAGGTTTTCAGCAGCCCTTCTTTTTCATAAAAACCGATGAGCGGCGCCGTTTTCGAATTGTAGGTTTCCAGACGGTTGGTGATCGCCTCTTCCGTTTCGTCGTCTCGCTGAATGGTCTGATGGTCACAAAGCGTGCAGGTGCCGTCTTCTCTGGGCGGATTGCTTTTGACGTTGTAAATCGCCTGACAGTCGGGATTGCAGCAGGTCCTGCGCGTGGTCAGACGATCCAGGATCACGTCACGCGGCACATCCAGATTGGCGACAAAATCCATTTTAAGGTTGAGCTTAGCCAGCAGCTTTTTGAGTTCTTCCGCCTGCGGAATCGTCCGCGGAAAGCCGTCCAGAATAAATCCTTTCCGGCAATCCGGCTCCTGCAGCCTTGCTTCCATAATGTCCATAATCAGAGAATCGGGCACCAGGTCCCCCCGGTCCATGTATTCCTTTGCTTTTTTGCCGAGAGCGCTGCCCTCCTTCACGGCGGATCGCAAAATATCGCCCGTGGAGATCTGCACGGACCCGTCAAATTCCGTAAGCAGCTTGGCGACCGTTCCCTTGCCGGCGCCCGGCGCGCCCAGTAAAATAATTCTCATGGTAATCCTCCATTTTTCAGATGTTTTACGTTGCGGCGCTTATAGTGCAAAACCTTCAAACGGTCAAGTCAATTAAGGTTTCTCTCCCCTGCACCTTCATAGCTCCCCAAGCTCCGATCTGGGAAACTGGAAATGGCGATGAATGGATAAACCCGTCAGTGTCGGCGGCAAAGAACTCTGCCGCATTCCGGAAAAGAAACCTCTTGTCCGAATTATTTTTTGTCCTTGATTTGAATCTCAAAGATTTTCGGCCAGAATTTGCCGGTGAGAAAAATGCGGTTGGCCTTTTCGTCATAGGCGATGCCGTTGATCACATCCACCCGCGCGTTTCGGGCCAGATAGGAGCGAAGCTCCGATAAATCAATCCAGCCCGTTACCCGGCCGTTTTTGGGCGATATCCGGACAATCACATCTTCCATGTATATGTTCGCCCATATTTCACCTCTGATGAACTCCAGTTCATTCAGATACCCCACAGGCGTGTCGCCGTCCCGGACCTGGATTTCCCGGACGATTTTAAAGGATTCCGGATCCCGGAAAGTGACGGTTGACGAGCCGTTGCTCATCAGCAAATATTTGCCGTCGGAGGTCAATCCCCAGCCCTCCCCGGAATATTTCATCTTTTTGATTTCCCTCAGGGACCGGGCATCATAAATCAGGACGGTTTCGTTCTGCCAGGTCAGCTGGTAGATTTTATCCTTCAGCAAAACAATGCCTTCTCCGAAAAAGTCCCGGGGCAGCTGAACCTCCTGCAAGACTTTCCCGGTTTTCATGTCTTTTCGGGCAAGCGTTGATTTCCCGAGAAGACCGGTGGATTCATAAAAAAAGCCCTGATGAAAAAGCAACCCCTGCGTGAAAGCGTCCGGATCATGAGGATACGTGTTTTTCACCGCAATGGAAGCGATCGGAGCTTTGCTTTGCATGAGGGGCGAGAGCTGGGAACTTCCCGGCAGAAATACTTCCGAAAAAACCGTGCAGGGCCCCCAGAGACAGGCCATCATCAGGAAAACCGCAAAAGCCGGCTTCAGACCCAAGGCGTGATTGCCTTTCTTCCGTCGATATAGTTCGGCGTTGTCAGGACGAATCATAACGGCATGATCGGTTTTTTCGGCAGGGCATCCACCGAACGCAAATAAACGGGAACGCTCCGGGCCGGATCCAGCAAATCCTTGCGGGAGTATTTCTCCAGCGCCAGCCTCGCGACGGCTGCGGCGCTGATGAACTGCTGTTCGGCCGGGGCCATTTTATTCTTCTGCGCGGACAGGGGACGGATCAGCCCGGCATACCGGACGGCGCCGTCTCCGACATAGATGACCGGCTCGGGAAAAGGATCCTCCACGTTTTGAGGATCCAGAGCCTGTTGGTTTCCGACCGGATAGAGGATACCCCCGTTTCCACGCCGGTAGTAGGCCAGATAAACCTGGCCGCGGCCTGCATCCATGACTGAACCGATCACGGTGTCCGGCTCCTCCACGTTGAGGGCCAGGGCGGCGAGCGTTGAGACCCCCGCAGCCGGTTTTCCTGTCGCCATGATCAGGCCTTTGAGTGTGCTGAGCCCGATGCGCAGTCCGGTAAAAGATCCCGGCCCCAGCGTGCAGGCGAAGAATCCGACGTCCCGCATGGAAGTTCCCGTCTGCCGGCAGGCTTCATCGATGGCCGGAAGAAGCACCTCCGAATGATTCTGCTCTTTGTGTAGAATGGTGTCGTATAAAACCGTCCGGTCCCTGAGCAGGGCGACGGATAGGGTTTTGGATGACGTGTCGAAAGCCAGAGTCAGCATATTATTTGAAAAATTGTAAGACCTCGTTGACCGGTTTGATGTTGAGTCTTTCGATGTCGATCATGATGACAAAAAGCATCAGCATCAGCAGAAAAACAAACCCGATCTGTGACGCCCATTCCTTGATTTTGACCGGAATTTCCCTTCGGGCCGCCATCTCGATCAGATAAAAGAAGATGTGTCCCCCGTCCAGCACCGGGACGGGAAACAGATTGATGACCCCCAGATTGATGGAAAGAATGGCCATGAAAAGAACAAACGGAACGATGCCTTCACGCACCTGGTTTCCCGCCACCTGAGCGATGAAGATGGGTCCGCCCAGCGTGCGGGGCGACAGCACTCCCTGGAGCATTTTCACCACGGAAATCACCGTGAGCTTGCTGATTTCCCATGTTTTTTCCACTGAAGAAATCAGTGCAGCCGGAGGATTTTTCTTTTCGATGACGGTCTTTCCGGCCGGCGAAATTCCGATCAGATAGGTCGTTTCCTCTTCACCGAATATATTTTTTGTTTTGGACAGCTTCGGCTTGACCGTGAAGATTTTTTCTTCCCCGCCGCGCCGAATCCGGATGGTGAGATCACCGCCTCCGGATTCCCGGATCACGGGTTTGATCTCGTCCCAGAAGGATATTTTGCGGTCATTGATGGACAGAATCGCGTCGTCTTTGAGAATGCCCGACGAGGCGGCGGCGGAATCGGGCGACAACTCCCCGATCACCGGAAGAAGGTTGGGCAGGCCGTTCAGGTAAACCAGAAAAAAGATGACGACGGCCAGCAGAAAGTTGAAGACGGGACCGGCCAGTACGATGAGCATCCGCTTCCATCTCGGCTGCTTGTAAAAAGACCGTTTTTCATCTTCCGGCGGCAGTTCCTCCGTCCCCGATTCCCCGAGCAGTTTGACGAATCCGCCCAGCGGAATCCAGGAAAGGACATATTCCGTTTCGCCGATTTTCTTTCCGAAAATTTTGGGTCCGAACCCCAGGGAGAATTTCAGGACCCCGACGCCGCCCGCACGCGCGGCCAGAAAATGTCCCAGCTCATGCGCGAAAATCAGAATCCCCAGCAACACAATAAATGAAATAAAGGTAACCAATCCATCATCCTCTCTTGAGTTTCTTCAAAATGCCGGCCGCGTCCATTCGGGCTTCCCCGTCCGCCAGCAGAATCTCCTCCAGCGAAGGATCGGTTTTTGCCGTATGTTTCTCCAGCGTTTTTTCTATTACTTTGGGAATCTCATGAAAGCAAATTTTATTTTCAAGAAAAGCGGCCACCGCCTCTTCATTCGCCGCATTCAGAACCACCGGTGCCGTGCCTCCAACCCGCGCGGCCGCAAAAGCCAGGCGAAGGCAGGGAAATTTTTTCGCATCCGGCGGGAAAAACGCAAGCGGACCGGCCTTGGCCAGATCCAGCGCCGGCAGATCATTCGTCAGTCGGTCCGGATAGGACAGAGCGTAGGCAATCGGAATTCTCATATCGGCAATGCCCAGCTGGGCCAGAACGGAACCGTCCACAAGTTCGATTGCGGAATGAACGACGCTCTGGGGGTGAATCAGAACATCGATGCGGGAAACGTCGATGTCGAACAGCCATTTCGCCTCGATCACCTCCAGGCCTTTGTTCATGAGCGACGCCGAATCCACCGTGATTTTCGCGCCCATCTTCCAGCGCGGATGCCGCAGGGCCTGCGCCGGCGTCACGTTTTTCAGCTCCGCAATGGACATAGAATAAAACGGACCGCCGGATGCCGTGAGGATGATCCGTCTGACATGGTCTTTGTTCTGTCCCGCAAGGCACTGAAAAATCGCGCTGTGTTCGCTGTCCACGGGAAGAATGCGAATCTTCTTCCGACGGGCTTTTCGGGTCACCAGCCCCCCCGCGATGACCATCGTTTCCTTGTTGGCCAGCGCGATGTCTTTACCCGCTTCGATCGCCGCCAGCGTGGGTTTCAGGCCCGCCGCGCCGGAAATTGCGGAAAGAACGATGTCGGCCGCTGCATGCGCCGCCACTTCCCGAACCCCCTCTTCCCCGCACAACACGCGAATTTTGCCGCCCGGTCCCAAAAGACCGCGAAGGCGCTTTGCGTCCTCGGACGTCCGCACGGAAACCACCGCGGGGTGAAATGCCAGCGCCTGGCGAGCCAGAAGCTTCACATTGCCGCCCGCGGCGAGAGCCGCCACGCGGAACTTTTTCGGGTTTTTTTGAACGACATCCAGCGCGCTTTCGCCGATGGAGCCGGTGGATCCCAGAATGGTTATGTTTTTCACTCGAACATACGCCCCAAAAGCATCATGATGGAAAAAGCGGTTAGCGATTTAGAACAGGCTGAACCCGAACGCGCGGGGATTCGATCAGCCGATCACAAAGATCCGGTAATAGTACACAAAAGGCGCCAGAAAGATCAGGCTGTCCATTCGGTCCATCAGTCCGCCGTGGCCCGGCAGCAGAGCACTGGCGTCCTTTTTGCCGTGGCTTCTTTTAATGGCGGATTCGCAAAGATCGCCCAGCTGTCCGACGATGCCGCCCACAAAACCGAGGATCAGAAAATGAATCCAGTGGATTTGGGGAAACCAAAAGCAACCGAAGACAAAGGCCGCCAGGGTGCCGCCCAGGATGAGCCCCAGCGTGCCTTCCACGGTTTTCCCGGGGCTCACCGCCTCCAGCAGTTTTCTTTTCCCCAGGGATTTGCCCACATACAGGGCCACCGTATCCCCGATAATGCCGATCACGAGCACCAGCAAAACCCAGTAAACGCCGCTTTCCAGCTTTCTCAGCAGAATGAAGTGCGAGGTCAAAAGCGGTATATACAGAAGGCCGAACAGGACTTTCATGACGGAGGACAGATCCGGGGAAGATTGTCTAACCTGCCACAGAAAAACCATGAACACGATCAGCGTCGAGAAAGTGAGCATTGCGGCGATCCACCGGGTATCGCCCGCGAGCACGGCCCAGGGGATCAGGAAAGCGATGATCAGTCCCTCTATTTTTTCCGTGCGATGCCCGGCGCCGAACATGATGCCGTTGTATTCCGAAAGGCCGATCAGGATGACCAGCGTAACGACGGCGGTCAGGACAACCGGAGATCCCATGACAATGATCAGGAGCAGCACGGCGGCCAGAGCCAGGCCTGTCAGCCATCGCTGCAGATTGGAGTTTTGGGTCGCCATCGCTTGCTCCCTGGGGCCGTTAATCCCTTCCGGCAATCTGATCGCCGGTTAATCCGAAGCGCCTCTCCCGTTTCTGATAAGCGGCGATCGCCTTCCACAAATCGTCTTTGGTGAAATCAGGCCACAAAACATCCGTAAAGTAAAGCTCCGTGTAGGCCATCTGCCAGAGAAGAAAATTGCTGATGCGGTATTCGCCGCTGGTCCGGATCAGCAGATCGGGATCCGGCATGCCGCGCGTGTACAGATAGCTTCCGAATACATTCTGATCCACGGAATCCGGATTCAACTTTCCATCCAGGCTGTCCGCGAGCATCTTCTTTACAGCCGCGAGAATCTCGTCGCGGCTCCCGTAGCTCAGCGCCAGGGTCAAAACCATCTTGTCGTTTCGCCGGGTCAGATGCTGAACCTCCTTGAGCTTCTTCCGCACGGGCTCGTATAGCCGGTCGACGTCGCCGATGGTGGACAGCCGGATTTCCTGCTTTTGCATCGTCGGCGCTTCCTTGTCCAGATAATCCGCCAGGAGCTTCATCAGCGCCTGGACTTCTTCTCCGGGTCTGCCCCAGTTTTCAGAGGAGAAAGCGAACAGGGTCAGATACCGAATGCCGATTTCACGGCACGCCGTGACGGTCGTCCGGACGGCCTGTGCACCCTTTTGATGTCCCCGAATCCGCCCCATCGCGTGCTGCTTGGCCCAGCGGCCGTTGCCGTCCATGATGACGGCGATGTGCGCGGGGAGGTGATTCAAGTCGATTTTCTGCATACGATCCGTTTCCTTGCCCAAAGGCTGCGTTTTGGGGAAACCCGGGCGACTCAGTGAAAATGGCGCGGGCGTCAATCCGGCGACCGGGCCGAAATCCTAAACCGTCAGCCTTAAACCGGCAACAAAAACAAATGGGGAGCTTCAGACTCCCCATCCGTGTCCGTTCAATGGCCGCCCGCCTTATATCTCCATGATTTCTTTTTCTTTGGCGGCCAGAATCTTGTCCGTCTTTTCAATATAGCGGTCCGTCAGCTTCTGGACTTCGTCCTGGGCGCCGTGCATTTCGTCCTCGGACATTTTATTGTTCTTTTTTAATTCCTTCAGCGCCTCGTTGGCGTCGCGCCGCTCGTTGCGCAGCTTGATTTTCCCTTCTTCCGCCATTTTTTTCACGACTTTGACCAGTTCCTTGCGCCGCTCCTCAGTGAGCTGCGGGATGGAGAGGCGAACCACCTTGCCGTCCGTCGAGGGCATCAGCCCCAGGTCGGATTTCTGAATGGCCTTTTCGATGGCGCCGATCGTCGTAACGTCCCAGGGAGCGATTACGATCAGGCGGCTTTCCGGGACGGAGAGGTTGGCCAGCTGGGCAATCGGGGTCGGCGTTCCGTAATAGTCGACCTTGATTCCGTCCAAGAGCGAGACCGAAGCCCGGCCGGTTCTCACTCTGCTGAATGATTTTTCCAGGGAAGAGATGGTTTTTTCCATATTGTCTTTGAACTTTGAAAAAATCTGCTCTTTCATGATCATTCTCCTACGTACGTTCCGATTTTTTTACCGCAGACAACGCCGCGAATATTGCCCTTCTTCTGCAGATTAAAGACGACAATCGGCAGCCGGTTGTCCCGACACAGGGAAATTGCAGTTGAATCCATCACTTTAAGATTCTTCGTCAACACGTCGATATAACTTATCTTTTTGAACATCACAGCAGAGCGATCCAAGACGGGATCCGCGCTGTAGACGCCATCCACCTTCGTGGCCTTTAAAATAACGTCCGCCCGGATTTCCATCGCCCGCAGGCAAGCGGCTGTGTCCGTGGAAAAATAGGGGTTTCCCGTTCCGCCGGCAAAGATGACGATTCTGCCTTTTTCGAGATGGCGAACGGCTTTCCGCTGAATGAAGGTCTCCGCGATTTCCCGCATTTCAATGGAAGACTGGACGCGCGTCGGAAGCCCTTTTACCTCGAGGGCGCTCTGAAGGGCAAGACTGTTGATCACCGTCGCCAGCATCCCCATGTAATCGGCGGTCGTGCGCTCCATGCCCCGGTTACCGGCCTGAATCCCCCGGAAAATATTGCCGCCCCCGATGACAATGCCGATCTGAATCTTCAGATCCGACAACGACATGATTTCATCGGCAATGTAGCCGACGACATCCGGATCGACGCCGGTGGACTGCTTGCCCAAAAGCGCTTCCCCGCTGAGCTTTAAAAGGATTCGTTTGTACGCCGCCTTTTTCTTGTCGCCCATTATTTCTTGAGTTCCTCGCCGAGCTGGAAGCGTGCAAAACGGCGAATGACAATGTTTTCGCCGGTTTTGGCAATCATGTTGTTGACCAGCGTTCCGACGGTGATGTCCTGGTTTTTGACAAACTTCTGCTCGACCAGGCAAACGTCCTCGTAAAATTTCTTTAGTTTTCCGTCGATGATTTTATCCCAGATTTTTTCGGGCTTTTTCTCTTCCCGAAGCTGGCTGCGGTAAATTTCCTTTTCGCGGTGGAGCGCGTCTTCGGGGATCTCCTCCGGACGCACATACAGCGGGTTGGAGGCGGCAATGTGCATGGCAATGTCCCGGGCCATCGTCTGAAAGTCCTCGGTTTTCGCCACAAAATCCGTCTCACAATTGATTTCCACCATTACGCCGATCCGGCCGCCCATATGGATGTAGGAAGCAACGGTCCCGTCTTTGGCCGCTTTGGACGAACGTTTGGTGGCCGCCGAAAGTCCCTTCTTCCGCAAAAAATCAATCGCTTTTTCAAAATCGCCGTCCGAGGCCGCAAGCGCTTCCTTGCAGTCCATCATGCCGGCGCCGGTTTTCGTTCTCAATTCCTTTACCATGGTTGACGTAATTTCCACTATTCTATCCTCCTGGAATTCTTTTGTTGTGTGTATGCTTGTCAGGCGTGCACGCGATGAACGTCCCTGACGAAGGCACCGTCCATTGTCTTTCGGGGTGTTCTTTTTGCGTGTACGCGGTGTATGCCTCTATGGAGCGGGCACGGCTGAACCGTTTTCCATCTCGACGCTTTCCGGGATGTCCGCTTCCGGATCCTTGCTTTCCGCGGTGGGCGACCCGTCTTCTTTATTGGATTGCGCGGCCAGTTTTTCTTCAAAGCGTTTCTTGCCTTCGATCACCGCGTCCGCGAACTTCGAAGAAAAGAGCTTGATGGCCCGAATCGCGTCGTCGTTTCCCGGAATGATATAATCGATGTCCGTCGGATCGCAGTTGGTATCGACGATGGCGACGATGGGAATCTTCAATTTTTTCGCTTCCTGGACCGTGATGCGCTCCCGGTTGGGATCGACGATGAAAACGGCGGCGGGCAGCGTCCTCATGTTTTTGATGCCGCCCAGAACATTGTCCATCTTGTCCATCTCTTTTTGGAGCTTGGTGATTTCCTTTTTGGGAAAAGCCTTGACCGAATCGTCGGCGAACATCTTATTGAGGTTGTTGAGGCGATCGATGCTTTTCTTGATGGTAATGAAATTGGTCAGCATGCCGCCCAGCCAGCGCTGATTGACGTAAGGCATGCCGCAGCGCGTCGCCTCTTCGCGAATCGCCTCCTGGGACTGCTTTTTGGTCCCGACAAAGAGGATTTCCCTGCCCTGGCTGACGATGTCCACGACAAAATTGTAGGCGGACTGAAACATGCCGACGGTCTGCTGCAGGTCAATGATGTAGATGTTGTTGCGGGCCCCGAAGATATAGGGCTTCATCTTGGGGTTCCATTTGTTGGTCTGGTGTCCGAAATGAACACCCGCTTCGAGCAGAAGCTTCATGGAAATGGCTGACATAAATTTTTTCTCCTTTGTTTTTTCCGCCACCCCCGTCTTCTTGCCGGCGGACTTGAACGTCAAGCAACCCTCCGTCAATCAGGGGATGTGTGAAATTTTGACGCAACTATCACATATCCATTCATGAATCAAGTGCAAATAACATTTTCGGCAATAAAATTAATAAACTTTTACCGCCCCTACGTGGTGTAATCGGCGTTGATTTTCACATAATCGCAGGACAGGTCCGAGGTGTACACCGTGTAGGACTTGTCGCCTCCCCCCAAGCTGACCCGGACTTCAATGTTTGCCTCCTGATAAATTTCCTTCAGCCGGGATATCGCAACGCCGGTGGGTGCGTCCTGCGCGAAAACGGTCGTATTTCCGATCGACAGGCTGATTTTCTCCTTTTCCAGCAGGATGCCCGAAGCACCGACGGCAGACAGAATTCTGCCCCAGTTGGGGTCTTCGCCGAAAAAGGCGGTTTTGACCAGATTGGAATTGGCAATGGAATAGGCCACGCGCCGCGCGTCGGATTTTGATTTCGCCCCCTCCACCAGGATGGTGATGAATTTGGTCGCCCCTTCCCCGTCCCGGACCACGGCCTGCGCCAGCTCGGCCATCACGTCCGTCAGCATCTCCCGGAATCGCTGAAGCCTTGCCTGGGCGCGCTCGAGAGGATTGTTGCCGGCCAGACCGTTGGCCAGAATGATGGCCGTGTCGTTGGTGCTCATGCAGCCGTCGACGCTGACGGAATTGAACGTGGAATCGATCACCTGATGAAAGACAGTGTTCAGCGCCTTGGCGTCGATGAGGGCGTCGGTCATGACGTAGGTCAAAAGCGTCGCCATGTTCGGCTCGATCATGCCGGCGCCTTTGGCTATCCCGCAGATCGTGATGTCCTTCGCGCCGACGATGCCCTTGCGAATAGAGATCTTGGGAAATTTGTCCGTTGTCATCATGGCGGCTTCCGCATCCTCGATGCCGAATTCGTTGAGGCCCTTGACCAGTTTGCCGATGCCGGATTCGATCTTCTTGACCGGCAGCCGTCTGCCGATCACCCCCGTGGAACAAATCAGCAGATGCTCTTCGGGGATTTTCAGCTGCTTCGCCGCAGCCGCCGAAACGGCCAGCGCGTCGGCCATGCCTTCTTTGCCCGTTGCCGCATTGGCGCAGCCGCTGTTGGTCAGAATAGCCTGGGCCGTTCCTCGTTTGACCCTTTCCGCATCGATCAGCACCGGCGCCGCCTTAAAGGTGTTTTTCGTAAACAGCGCGGCAACTTTTGCCGGGACGGTGGAACAGATCAACCCGAGGTCCTTCAGGTCGCCGCCTTTGATGCCCGCGGATACGCCATTGGCCAGGAAACCGGGGACGCTGACTTTATTGTTGGATTTTGCCATGACCGCCACTCCTTTGCATTCTCAAGCGCCGCAGCATTTTTTGTATTTTTTCCCGCTGCCGCAGGGACAGGGATCATTCCGGCCGATCTTTTCGGTCTCCCGCTTCACGGTTTTCTGGACCGGCGTGTCTTCTCCCCGGCTCAAGATGTAGTCCTGCTTCTGCTTTTGTCTGATTTCCTCGACTTCTTCCTCTCTCTGAATCCGGACCAGGCAGAGTTTTTCCAGCGTGTCCATCTTGATGCGGCTGATCATTTCCATAAACATCGCATATCCTTCACGCTGATATTCCCTCACCGGGTCCTTCTGCCCGTATCCGCGCAAGCCGATGCCTTCCCTCAGGTGGTCCATAGACAGCAGGTGCTCTTTCCAGTGAGTGTCAATCGCCTGGAGCATGATGACCTTCATCAGATAGGTCATCAATTCCGGACCGAATTCCTTTTCCTTGGCGCGCAGGTATTGCCGAACATTTTCCAGGATCAAACTCCTGACGGCGTCTTCAGACTGCAGATCATCCGCGTTTGCGATATTCAGGCGCAATTTAAACTGTTGGAATACCGCATCCTCGAGCGCTTTGAGGTTCCAATCCCGGGGATGGTTCTTCTCGCCGACAAATTCAGAAAGCATATCGGCGGTGATTTCCTCAACCATCGCTTCAATATCAGACCATAAATCCTCGCCGCGCAACACTTTTTTGCGTTGCTCATAGATGACCTTTCTCTGGTTGTTCATCACGTCATCGTAATCGAGCAGATGTTTGCGGATGTCAAAGTTTTGGCCTTCCACTCTTTTTTGGGCGTTTTCGATGGCCCGGGAAATGTATTTATGCTCGATCGGCTGACCTTCTTCGATGCCCACGGTGCTCATCACCGAAGAGATCCGGTCGGCTCCGAACACCCGCAGCAAATCATCTTCCAGAGAAAGATAGAAGCGCGACGACCCGTTGTCTCCCTGCCGTCCGGACCGGCCGCGCAGCTGATTGTCGATGCGGCGGCTTTCATGCCGTTCCGTTCCCAGAATATGCAGACCGCCTAGTTCGGCAACCTTTTCACCAAGTTTGATGTCCGTGCCCCGGCCGGCCATATTGGTCGAAATCGTCACCTGTCCCGCCTGTCCGGCCTGAGCGACAATTTCCGCTTCCTTCTCGTGATTCTTGGCGTTCAGCACATGGTGCTTTACCCCGGCCCGGGTGAGATGCTTGGAGAGCAATTCGGATTTTTCAATGGAAATCGTGCCGATCAGAACCGGTCGCCCGGCTTTGTGCAGGGCTTTGACTTCCTCGATCACGGCCTTGATCTTTTCGGACTCCGTCTTGTAGATCAGGTCGTTGTGGTCCTGGCGGATCATCGGCATATTGGTCGGGATCACCAACACTTCGAGGTTGTAAATCTTCTTGAATTCCTCCGCTTCCGTGTCCGCCGTGCCGGTCATTCCCGCAAGCTTTTTGTACATCCGGAAGTAATTCTGGAACGTAATGGAGGCCAGCGTCTGGTTTTCCTTTTCGATCTTGACCTTCTCCTTGGCCTCCAGTGCCTGGTGCAGGCCGTCGCTGTAACGCCTGCCCGGCATGACCCGCCCGGTAAACTCATCGACGATGATCACCTGGCCGTCCTTCACCAGGTAGTCCACGTCTCGCTTGAAGAGCGTATGGGCCCGAAGCGCCTGATTGACATGGTGAACGATTTCGATATTGCGCGGCTCATACAGATTCTGAACGTTCAGGAGCTGTTCCACATGGGACACGCCTTCTTCCGTCAGAACAACCGTTTTGCTTTTTTCTTCGATCGTGTAGTCCGCGTCTTTGCGCAGCCGGGGAATGATCTGGTTGATTTTGTAGTACTTGTCCGTCGATTCCTCCGACGCTCCGGAAATGATGAGCGGCGTTCGCGCCTCGTCGATCAGAATGCTGTCCACCTCGTCGACGATCGCAAAATTGAATTCCCGCTGGACGTATTCTTCCAGGCTGAATTTCATGTTGTCGCGAAGATAGTCAAAGCCGAATTCATTGTTGGTGCCGTAAGTAATATCCGCCGCATAGGCCTTCCGGCGCTCGTCGTCGTCCATGCCGTGGACGATCACGCCGACCGTCAATCCCAGAAAAGAATAAATAGGCTTCATCCACTCCGCGTCACGCCGTGCCAGATAATCGTTGACCGTGACCACATGGCAGCCTTTGCCTTCAAGGGCGTTCAGATACAGCGGCATCGTCGCGGCCAGCGTTTTGCCTTCGCCGGTTTTCATTTCCGCGATTTTCCCTTCATGCAGAACAATCCCTCCGATGACCTGCACGTCGAACGGGCGCATCATGAGCGTCCTTCGCGAGGCTTCTCTGGCCACCGCAAACGCTTCCGGCAGAATATCGTCCAGCGTCAACCCGTTCTTCAGCTTTTCCCTGAAGGCGGCGGTTTTTGCCCGCAGCTCCGCGTCGCCAAGGGACATCAACTCTTTTTCATGATGATTAACTTCATGGAGCAGTATCGCCAACCGCTTCAATTCACGGTCGTTTTTGGTTCCCACTATTTTTTTGAGAATCGCGTTCAGCATGGTGCCCTTTCAAAAAACCCGGCTTTGACCGGATGATTTTAGCATATTTAGCCGTTTAACCAAAACATTCATTTGACCGGGTGCATTCTTTTCCCGCATATGCCGACGCTTCGGCCTGCCTCCCGACGCCTGCGGCTTGAGTCCTGTCAATTTGTAGTTGGATTATTTCAAGTATTTTCTCGGATTGACTGGAACATTGTTCATATAAACGCTGTAATGAAGATGCGCTCCGGTACTCCGGCCGCTGTCGCCGACATATCCGATCACGTCTCCTTTTCTGATCTGAATACCTTCTTTTACGGCGGTCTTTGACAAATGAGCGTAACTCGTCGAAATTCCGTACCCATGCTCAATTCTCACGACATTGCCGTCGTCGGAATGATAGGCAGCCTCCAAAACAAACCCGTCTGCGGGTGCTATAATTTCCTTGCCTGGTCTCGACGCGATGTCGATGCCCTTGTGAAACTCAACGCCGCTTCCGAACGGATTGCGCCGCATGCCGAATTCCGAGGTGACCCAGCCCCGGACCGGCCACAGGGAAGGCGTTGCGGCCAGCATGGATTTCTGCTCCCGGAGAAATTTAAGAAGTTCGTTGAAGCTCGCCTCTCTCTCGTCGGCTTCGGTGTTCAGCCGGCTGATACTCTCGCGCATGCCGGAAACGAGACTTTCCCGATCCTCCTCAATCAGTTGCCGCAAACGAATCCGATCGTTATTGGACCCTCCGACACCCAGCGGCGTTTTGGCGTTCCGACCGATCTGCTCCGATGCCAGGATCCGTAATTTCTTGTCAAATTGCTTGATCTCTTCCATGCGGTCTGAAAACTGATCAATTTTAACGGCCAAGTCATTGATCTCTTTTGTCTGCTGGGCGGTCTGCTGTCGAAGGCGGGACAGTTCCATGCGGTCCCGGGTAATGCCTGCGTAATCATAAATAATATAAAGGGTTAGAAGAACCGCCAGGATGGATCCGGCGCAGAGACCATAAATCAGTTTACCCGAAAGAGAGATCTTGGTTACAGAACTCTTTCTTCTGGGTATAATCATCAGTGTAAAAAAGTTGTCGGACATTTTCCCCCTGAAAAACCGAAGTAAAGAAGATGAACAGGCAAAAATGTAGCGCATTCCTAACACAGGGAAGAATCAAAGTCAAGAAGTAGTCGCGGCGGCCCCCAAAAGAACCGATGATGATTTTCTTTCCGAATCAAATACTTATACATTTCATCCGGCCTTATTTCATACCGCGCACAAAGAATGTCTGCCGGGAAGCAGAGCCATTTTGTATTTTCGTACGGGGAGCGAATCCATGTTCAGGGCTTTTTTGAGATCGCCCAGCCCCGTCACTTCCATTCCCGCCGTCAACGCCTTCCGCAAAAGTTCCCGGAATTTCTCTTCAAAGATCCCCCCCTCCACCTCGGCATGGACCGGAAGAACGTGGTCCCCTCCGTCGCTCATTAAACCGGCGATCGCGGCCGGACCGCTTTGAAAGTCAAGCTCTTCAAAGCAGGGCAGATCGGAGGGAATTTCCGGAAGATGGAGCGAGGTGTGGATAAACGGCGTTTTGGCCCGCGTACAACTGAGATATTCGAACGGATATTTCCGGATGATTCGCAAAACACGGTCGTCCATCAACCAGGAAGGGGCGCCGAACGCGGCCGGTTTCTGTCCCGTGAGTTTCGCAAATCCTTCGATTCCCCTGTCAAACCAGTCTTCGATCCACGCCTCGGATTTTTTCGGAAGGTCATCCTGCCAGCGGCGGTGGTCCCAGGCGTGAAACTGGACGTCGTGACCCTCGTCGAGGATTTGACGGACCAGGCCCGGAAAGGAAAGCGCGATCATCGGAGCGGGAAGAATCGTCCCGTACAGCGCCGTTTTCCAGCCGTACAGGCTGGGCGCCCGGGTCCGCACCATTTTTTTCAAAAACAGGGGATTTTTGATGAGCTGCAGGACGGCGCGTCCGGAATTGTCCGGCCCGATGCTTAAAAAAAACGTTCCCCGAACGGAAAAATCCTTAAGGACGCGCAAAAGGCGGGGAACACCGTTTTTCATTCCCGCATAGGTGTCTACGTCGATTTTAAGCCCGAGCCTGCCCATCGATGATTCCGCTTTTCGTTCGGCTAAAGCACCGCCGCTTTGTTTTCTTCCAGAAAAGAATCGAGCGTCAGGCGCAGGGATTCCAGAAGTCCGATTTTGGGCTCCCAGCCAAGCAGGGTTCTGGCCTTTTCGATCCGGGGCTTGCGCGTGTAAATATCCTGATAGCCTTTTCCGTAATAGATATCCGCGGGGATTTCGACAATGTCCGAATAGGTCGAATCCCCCTGATGGTCGGGGTGCTCCTGGAACAGCTTTTTGAGAAGCGCCGCCAGTTCCTTCACCGAACATTCATTGTCCGGGTTGCCGATGTTGATGATCTGGTTTGCGCAGACATTCCCTTGGTTTTCCAGAATCTTCATCAGCGCGGCGATGCCGTCATCGACATAGGTAAAGCAGCGCTTCTGCCGGCCGCCGTCCACCAGATTGATCGGCCGCTTCAGCAGCAGCTCGGCGATGAACTGTGTGACGACGCGCGAGCTTCCTTCCTTGGCCGTATCGAGTGAATCCAGCCTGGGCCCGATCCAGTTGAACGGCCGAAACAGCGTGAACTCCAGATGGCCCCGAGTCCCGTACCCGTAAATCACGCGGTCGAGGAGCTGCTTGCAGCAGGAATAAATCCAGCGCTCCTTGCGAATCGGCCCCACCGACAGATAGCTTTCGTCTTCGTCAAACTCCGGATCGGCGCAGGCGCCGTAGACTTCCGACGTGGAGGGAAAGACAACGCGCTTGTGGTATTTGACGCACTGCTTGACAATGTTGATGTTCATTTCAAAATCCAGGTGATAGACGCCGATGGGGTCTTCCACGTAAGCCTTGGGGGTGGCGATCGCCACCAGCGGCATGATGACGTCACATTTTTTGATATGGTATTCAATCCATTCCCGGTTGATGGAAATATCCCCCTCCAGAAAATTAAAGCGGGGATTGTGCAGGGCGGCGCCGATCCGCTCCGTTCCCAGATCCATTCCGAACACCTGCCAGTCCGGCTTCTCGGCCAGAATCCGGTTGACCAGATGATGCCCGATGAACCCGTTGACGCCCAGTATTAATATCTTCATGTCAGTTTCTTCACCTTTCCCTGTTGAAAATAGTCCCTGATCCCCGCATCCTTCCATCTTGCCCCGGATGCTTCGATCTCCAGAAGCCTTATAGCACCATCACCGGTTTTCACAAGCACGGATTGCCCGTCAAGGATCACGTCGCCCGGTCCGCCTCCGGCTTTCGACGAATCCGGCCTGGCCCGCCAGACCATTATTTTTTCGCCGCTTTCGGCAAAGGCATACGCGCCCGGATACGGCTCCGTCACGGCCCGGATCAGGTTGTAGATGTGGAGGGCGCTCTCACTCCAGAAAATGCGCCCGTCTTCCGGCTTGCGGCCGCCGTAATAGCTTCCCCGGGAAAGGTCCTGCTTGATGCGCGGAATTTTTCCTTTCTTCATTTCGGGGAGCAACTCGTCGAGCAGCCCGCCTGCCGCCTTGCAGAGCTTGTCGTACAGCGTTCGCGCCGTATCCTCAAAATCAATTTTCACGGCTTTTTGGCCAACGATGTCGCCCGCGTCCGGTTTTTCCACCATATCATGCAGCGTGACGCCTGTCTCTTCCTCTCCGTTGACGAGCACCCAGTTGACCGGACACCTGCCCCGGTAAGACGGCAGAAGCGAGCCGTGCAGATTGAAAGCGCCGATGCGGGGAATCGCCAGAACCTCCGGACGAACCATGTTCCGGTAGTAAAAGGAAAAAAGGACATCCGGCTGAAGGCGTTTTATTTTTTCAATCGTCTGGGGCGAGTTGACCGCGTCGGTCGCGCAGTCAATCCCCTGATTTTCCGCCCAGTCCTTCACGGAGCCGAACCAGCAGTTTTCCTGAGGGTCGTCTTGATGCGTGAAGACGGCGGCAATGTCAAAGCCGTGCCGCCGGAGAGCGGCAAGACCCGCCAGCCCCATATTGTGATAGGCCAAAACAATCGCTTTCACGGACGATCCTCGTGCAGACCGTAAATGCGTTCAATAACGAATTCCGGCCTTTTGCGGACTTCCCGAAAGATCCGGCCGATATACTCGCCGATCACGCCCAGGGCAAAAAACTGGAGACCGACGAAGACAAACAAAATCGCAAACAGCGAAAAGATGCCTTCCGCCGCCCAGCGCACACCGTAAACGAGGCGGGCGACCGCCAGAAACGCGCCGAAGCACACGCCCAGAAGCGACATCAGAATCCCGCCGTACATGATCAGCTTAATGGGAAAATCCGAGAAGGACGCCACCAGATCAAATTGCAGATTGATGAGCTTCCTTAACGGATAGTTGGATTTGCCGCCGAACCGCTCTTCGTGCGCCACTTCGATTTCCGTCACCCGCTTGGCAAAAACGGTGGCCAGGGCGGGAATAAAGGTCGCCTGTTCGTGGCAGGCGAGCATCCGCTCCACGACCGGGCGACTGTACGCCCGCAGCATGCAGCCCCAGTCGCGCATGCTGACGCCGGTGATTTTTCGCGCGACGACATTGATCATTTTGGAAGGAAGGATGCGCAGAAAAGAATCTTTGCGCCCCTTGCGGATCGTGCCGACGACATCGTATCCCCCCTCTTCCATCACACGGACAAGGTTCGGGATTTCTTCAGGCGGATTCTGCAGATCCGCGTCCATCGTCAGCACCATGTCGCCTCGCAGGATCGAAAATCCCGCCATGATCGCGGCGTGCTGGCCGTAATTGCGTGTCAGCTCCACTACCCGGATCGACGGGTGTGACGTAAATTCCTTCAAAAGCGCAAGCGACCGGTCGCGGCTGCCGTCGTCCACCAGGATAATTTCAAACGGTTTGGCCAGAGACTCCATCACGGGCAGCAGCCGGCCCATCAGCGCCTTGAGGTTGGCTTCCTCATTGTACACCGGAATCACCACCGAGATCCGCATTTCAGGCATTTTTCAAAATCTCCTTTATGGCCCCGCAAACATAGTGAACGTCATTTTCCGTCATATCCGGAAATAAAGGCAGAGAAATGATTCGATCTGCAGCCAGGTTTGTTTGTGGAAGAGACGCCGCCCTGACGCCGAATCGCTTCTTCACATACGACAATTTGTGCGCAGGCGGAAAATGCAAGCCGTAGCCGATATTGTGATCCGCCAGTTTCTGCATGAAAAGATCCCGGGACATCCCCGTGACCTTGACCACAAACAAATGCCAGGCATGAACGTGGTCATAGGAAGGAACTTCAGGCAAATCGAGGCCCTCTGTCCCCCGCAGACCGTCGAAGTAAAGCCCCGCCAGAACTCGCCGCCTTGCATTGAGCTCCCGCCATCGCTCCATCTGCGCCAGCCCCAGCGCCGCCAGCAGGTCCGGCATGTTGTACTTGTAGCCCGGCTCTGCGATGTCATAGGAAGGATTCCCCCCCTTGCCGTACCGTTTCCAAGCGTCTCTTTCTATTCCATGGAATCGCGTCAAACGCAATTTCTTTTCCACAGCGGCGCTGTTCAGCGTAATCATGCCTCCTTCTCCGGTCGTAATGTTTTTGATCGGGTGAAAGGAAAAGATTGCGGGATGGCCAAAGCCGCCCGCGTGCGTCCCTTTGTAGGACGTGCCGACCGCGTGGGCCGCGTCTTCAATGACCTTCAGGGAATATTTCCGGGCCAGCCGGTTGACTCGGTCCATGTCCGCCGGAGCGCCGGCAAAATGAACGGGAATCATCACTTTGGTCCGTTCGGTAATTTTTTCTTCCATCGCCTCACAGTCCATGTTGAGCGTCCCGTAATCAACATCGACAAACACGGGCTTTGCCTGACGAAGGGCGATCAGGTTGACGGTCGAGGCAAACGTCATCGACGGCGTGATCACTTCATCGCCCGGCCCGACGTTCAGGGCCGTAAGCATCAGATGCATTCCGGCTGTGGCCGAACTGAGCGAGACGGCGCGGGGAGCGCCGGTCAGCGCGCACAACTGTTCTTCGAACGCCTTGCAAAGGGCGCCGGTGGTGATCCATCCGGATTTCAGGCAGGCCGCCACGGCGTTAATCTCCGTCTCCCCGATGGACGGGCGGCTGAACGGCAGAAAATCTTTACGAATCTTCATAGGGCATCAATCCTTTGGCTGATTTCGAATGCGCAGCAGATAAAACGCGCCGTTTTCCCAGAGCATATCCATTCCTGCAAACTGTTCCCGCAGGTCTTTGAGCCTTTTTTCGTGCTGTGTAATGCAGTAAACCTCTTTTTCCTGCCTGCATTTTGCAAAGAAATCCTGTCTTGAAAGAAAATATTTTTTTCTTTCGGCCTCCGGCAGTTTTGCAATGCCTTCACTCAATTCGCCAAAATCCTCGACAATGGGCGTTCGGATTTTGTTGTAAAAATCAATTCCGTAGAAATTGACGCGGTACTGATACAAAAGCTTTCCTTGCGGCACGTACCGCGCAATCGCCTCTTTCGCAACCAGCGCGCTGCGGTAGGGATACAAAAAATCATTGAGAGGAAAGAGAAAACCCGCAAGGAAAATGCAGCAAAGCAGATACAGGGAGGGAAACCAGCCCGCGCCCTTTCGGCGGACAATCCAATCCGGAAGAAAAATCATCAACCCCGCCGCCAGAAACACCGGCAAAAGGTAGATCCACCAGAGGTCTGAAATCATGATGACCAACCCCCTGGAAGGATCATGATGCGATTTGACAATCGGCGACAAAAGAAGAGCGGCGCCCACGATCAGGAACTGGCCCCACGCCAGAAGACTGTAGAGGATTTTCCGTCTTCCGGTCGGCTGCGCCGGAGCTTCGTCGTAGCCGCGAAAGATGCAGCCCGCAAAAAGCGCTGCGGGCAGAAACACCGGCGCAATATAGGTGACAAGTTTAGAAGAGGAAACCGTATAAAAGAGAAAAATAAATAAAAACCAAACAGCCAGAAACCGGTTCTCCTCTTTCCTGAACAACTGCTCTTTCCATTTTCCCGGCTGCCAGGCGCGGATCAGAAAAATTGACCAGGGAAGGGTGCCGCCGATCAACACGGGCAGAAAATAATAAAACGGCTCCGTCTTGCCGTGCATCTGCGTCGTAAAGCGCAGGAAGTGTTCCCGCACAAAGAAAAACCACAGGAAATCCGGATTCTCTTTTTGCGCCAGATAAAGCCATGGGCAAACCACGGCCAGAAAAATGATAATTCCAGCGGGGGAAATCAACCGCGGGAGCAAACGCCAGCGACGTTCCCAGACGAGCCAGATCCCCAGAACAGCAAAAGGAAAAACGACGCCGATCATTCCCTTGGTCAGAAAAGCCAAGGCGCATGCGAAATAAAACCCGTAAGAAAGCAGCCTTTTCTTTTCCTCCGTCACGGACAGGTATCCCAGCCAGATGGCCAGACAAAGAAACAGGGTAAGCGGCATGTCCAGGATATTGATTCTGCCCAGCGCAAACGGGAAAGCGGAAATGGTAAGGACGGCCGCTGCATACAGGCCGGTTTTTTCATCACGGAAGCGCCGTCCGATCCAAAATACCAGCAGAATACACCCCCAGGCGCAAAGACCGGAAAACAGCCGGGCAGAAAAGTCATTTTCTCCGAAGATTTTAAAGGCTGCCGCCGTCACCCAGGAAACCAGCGGCGGTTTTTCCAGGTAGACGGTATTTTTGATTTTGGGGGTTACATAGCTGCCTGTTTCGTTCATTGCGGAGGCAATCAGACTGTAGCGCACCTCATCAGGCTCCATCTGCGGCATAACCCCCAGCAGGGCGACATAAAGAAGGAAAGGCACGATCCACAAAACCGCTTTTTTCTTCATCGTTTATTCACTCCTGATACAGCGTCGTGAATTTCTAAAACCGTTCGGCTCTCCGGTTAAGCTGGAGCCTGATCGATCCGGATATCGGAATGATTGCCGGCGGGAAAAGCCTCTTCCGGATCGTCCATGTCTTGAGAGCTTTGAATAACGGCCATTTTTGTCATTTCGACCGAAGGGAGAAACCTATCAATCTTCACAAGCATTAAGATTTCTCGTCGCTCACGCTCCTCGAAATGACAAAATTCAAATCTGACGACCTCGTAAAAAGCAACCCACACCGTCACCCCGGCGAAAGCCGGGGTCCA
>ERZ795052.1099-NODE-1099-length-38336-cov-7.984718_pt1 | contig 38336 bp, 23 predicted proteins | sample MGYA00375136_ERZ795052 | MGnify/ENA primary metagenome ERZ795052 (study PRJEB30181, sample SAMN05720156) | activated sludge metagenome | isolation source: Anaerobic digester | place: Japan | collected 2015-05-26 ... | reverse complement strand
GCGGCGGTCATCATCGCGCTGGACCAGATCACCAAATCCGCCGTCACGGCGCGTTTCTCGCTTCATGAAACGCTGACCCTCATTCCCGGATTGTTCAACCTGGTCTACGTCATGAATCCCGGCGCGGCTTTTGGTTTTCTGGCGGATGCTTCCCCGGGATTCCGGTACGCATTTTTCACCGGCGTCACCGTTCTGGCCGCCGGTTTAATCGTCTACTATCTGGTGAAAAGCTCTCCGCGAAACCGGTTGCTGGTCGGCTCCCTCACGCTGATCTTCGGAGGGGCGGTCGGCAATCTCATCGACCGGATACGCTTTGGCGCCGTCGTGGACTTTCTGGACGTTTACATCGGCGCTTCGCACTGGCCTGCGTTCAACGTGGCGGACTCCGCGATCACCGTCGGCGCCATCCTGATGATCTGGGAAATGCTCCGCAACCGGAAAAGCAATTCAACATCGAGAACCTGATCGGCATCCGTCCGCTGCTGTCCCGCAAATCATCGGACTGAGGGGAAAATAGAACCGTCCCTTTTTTACGTCAGCATATCTTTGAGCGTAATTTCGGGATGGCGGTAGCGCTTTTTGTTCCGGGTGCCTTTGCCGTACTGAATCGCCTCTTCCGGGCACCACTGGAGGCAGGCAAAGCATTGCTCACAGCGGTGCTTCCAGACGGGCTTCTCCCCGGTCACCTCAATATTGCGCGCCGGGCAGATTTTTGCACAAATCCCGCAGGCGCTGCATTTTTCATCGGCAAAAAATGGTTTATCCATCCCGGGGACATGCGGCAGCGAAATTCGGTAAAGCGCAGACAAAATCCAGTTCTGCCAGAAGGGACCCTTCTCCAAGGGCCTTTCTTCCCTGCCCCGGACCACCGAAGCGATCCGGTTCAATTTAGCGAGCACCGCGTCAAATTTCTTTTGCTGTTTGTCGGGAGCCGGGGCGCCGCCCCAGGGAATATAATTGCTGGGCAAATCGACGGAAAAGCCGGATGACAGACGAATTTGCTTCTCCCGTAAAATGTTCTGCAACTGGATCAGCGTGGCGGCGGGCTGGCCGGCGTTGACGGCCAGCGCAAACCAGTATTGATCGGGATCGACGTTCAACCGCCCGACGAAATCGATGACGGGCGGCGGCACGCCCCAGATATGCACCGGAAAAACCAGGCCGATCCGCTCGGCGACGCAGACAACCTTTTCATCCGTACACCGCTTCAGGGACACGCACGATGTTTCTCCCAGAACGGAAGCGAGTCTGCGGGCGGTCCACAGGGAGTTGCCGGTGCCGGTATAGTAAAAGATGGTTGTGGTCATGGTCCTGCACGTCCGGTAATGGCGTCTTCGTTTGGACGCAGACTATCCTTACAGAGCTTCTCCTGTCAAATGATTTATGGAGCGCGGACTTCCCGAAGGGCGCCCGAGCGCGCCTTTTTTCTTTGGCAAAAACAGCGGTATTATGTCATAGTGCGTCGCAATATCGATTCATAGGTTCAGGAGTGGCCGATGAAGAAATCCTACATTTTAGCTCTTGACCAAGGCACGACCAGTTCGCGGGCGGTGATTTACGACCGGGATGGCTTCGTGGTAAAAATCGCTCAAAACGAATTCTCACAGATCTATCCCCAGGCCGGCTGGGTGGAGCATGACCCCATGGAAATATGGGGCTCACAGCGTGGCGCGGCCAGCGAAGTGATGGCCGCCGCCGGCATCTCCCCGGAAGAGATCGCGGCGATCGGCATCACCAATCAGCGTGAAACCACCATCGTCTGGGACAAATCCACGGGCAAGCCCGTCTATAATGCAATCGTCTGGCAGTGCCGCAGGACCGCCCCCATCTGCGACGAACTGAAAGCCGCCGGGCTCGAAGACATCATTCGGGAAAAAACGGGGCTGGTGGTGGATGCGTATTTCTCGGGAACAAAGCTCAAATGGATTCTCGACCATGTGGAAGGAGCCCGGGACAGGGCGCGGAAAGGCGAGCTGCTCTTCGGCAACGTCGATACCTGGCTGATCTGGAACCTCACTCACGGAAAAGTCCACGTCACGGACTACAGCAACGCTTCGCGCACGATGCTGTACAATATCCGGGAACTGAAATGGGATCCGTTTCTTCTGGAAAAACTGGATATTCCCGCCTGCATGCTGCCGGAGGTGAAACCGTCGTCCGCCGTTTACGGCCTCACCGATGCGCGGGTTCTGGGCGGCGAAATCCCCATTGCCGGAGACGCGGGAGACCAGCAGGCGGCTCTGTTCGGCCAGGCCTGCTTCACGCCCGGCATGGTCAAGAACACTTACGGCACCGGCTGTTTCATGCTGATGAACACGGGGGAAAAGCCGGCCTTTTCGGAAAACGGTTTGCTTTCGACCATTGCCTGGGGAGTGGACGGCAAAGTGGAATACGCCCTGGAAGGCAGCATCTTTGTGGCCGGCGCGGCGATTCAGTGGCTGCGCGATAGTCTGCGCGTCATTTACGACGCCCGGGACAGCGAATATTTCGCCACAAAAGTGCCCGATACGCACGGGGTATATCTGGTGCCCGCCTTTGCGGGACTGGGCGCGCCCTACTGGGATATGTACGCGCGCGGCGCCATTGTCGGGCTCACCCGCGGAGCGAACCGCAACCACATTATCCGCGCCACGCTGGAATCCATCGCCTATCAGACCCGCGATGTCCTGGAGCTGATGCGCAGCGAATGCGGCATTGATTTGTGCGAACTGCGCGTGGACGGCGGCGCCTGCGCCAACAACTTCCTCATGCAGTTCCAGTCGGACATTCTCGACGTCCCGGTGGAGCGTCCGGAAATTATTGAAACCACGGCCCTGGGCGCCGCATACCTGGCGGGTCTGGCCACCGGGTTCTGGAAAGACCTGTCTACGATTTCAGAAAAACGGAAAGTGAACCGGAGATTCGAACCGGCGATGGACGAGAACCGGCGGCAGACCCTCTATACCCGCTGGAAAAAAGCGGTGGAACGCGCCAGGGGATGGGAAGAGGAGTAGATAGCTCATGGCTCATGGCTCATAGTTCAGGGAACATTAGATGATTAAGACGGATGTGATTATTATCGGCGGAGGAGCAACGGGATGTGGCATTGCCCGCGATCTGGCGCTCCGCGGCATCCCTCACTGCCTGATTGAAAAAGGCGATTTCGCAGCGGGGGCCACCGGCGCCTGCCACGGACTGCTGCACAGCGGCGGCCGCTACGCGGTATCGGATCCCATCGCAGCCAAAGAATGCTACGATGAAAACATGATCCTGCGGCGCATCGGTGAAAAATGCGTGGAGCGCACCGGCGGATTGTTCGTAAGGCTGCCCGGCGATTCCAAGCTCTTTCGGGAAAGGTTTTTGCGAAGCTGCGACGACATCGGCATCCCGACCGATATTCTGTCTTCCACCAAAGCGCTGGAACTCGTGCCCAATTTGAATCCGGAGATCGAGGAGGCGATCCGGGTTCCCGACTGCTCGATCGATCCTTTCCGCCTGTGCCTGCTCAACATGAAAACCTCGCAGAAGAAGGGAGGCCTGAGCTTCATCCGCCACAAGGTTACGGAAATCGTCCAGTCCCACGGCCGCTGCATCGGCGTTAAAGCCGCCGACGCGGCCACGGGCGAAGTGAAGGAAATCCACGGCAACATCCTGGTCAATGCTTCGGGCGCCTGGGCCGACCTCGTGGCCCGGCTGGCGGGCTGCGAAGTACCCCTGACGCTCTCCAAAGGCAGCCTGGTCATCACCAATCACCGCCTGACCGACATGGTCATCAACCGCCTGCGGCCTTCTTCGGACGGGGACATTATCGTTCCCAACGAAGCCGTGTGCCTTGCCGGCACCACGTCGCTGGCGGTGGAAGATCCGGATGCTCTCTCGACCCAGTCCGCTGAGGTGGACGCCATCATCGGCGAGGCCGGCCGGATGATTCCTCATTTCAACAAGGCACGCATCATCCGCGCGTTTTCGGGGGTCCGTCCCCTGCTCAAGTCGCAAAAGATGGACAGCCGGGAAATCTCGCGAGGCTTTCAGATCATCGACCACCGGAACGGCCTGTACAGCATCGTCGGCGGCAAGCTCACCACCTTCCGCCTGATGGCGGAAAAAATGGTCGATACGATCATGAACGCCTTCAATCTGAAGCGCGACTGCGAAACGGCCGATCAACCGCTGGACGGCCAGGAGGAGCTCAGCGGATATCCCCTGTCCAAACGTCTGGCGGACATGAAAAACATTCTGTGCGAATGCGAGCTCGTGAGCCGCGGCAGCGTGGAAAACATTATTCAGGAAACCGGCACCCGACATGTGGGCGACATTTCACACCGGACACGCCTGGGGATGGGCCCCTGCCAGGGAGGCTTCTGCACTTTTCGCGCACTGGGCGTCATGCATGACATGGAAATTCTGACGCCCCAGCAGTCCATGCAGTCGCTTCGGGAATTTCTGCAAAGGCGCTTCCGCGGCATCCGCTATGCCCTGTGGGGAGATCAGCTGCGGGAAGAACAGTTGGTCGAATACCTCTATCTGGGCATTCTGGCCATGGAGAAAACCCGTGAGCGTCATTGAATACGATGTCATTGTCATCGGCGCGGGCGCGGCGGGGCTGACCGCGGCCGCCTGGCTTGCCGAACAGCAATTGCGCGTGGCGCTGGTCACCGCCGGCGAACCGACCGCTTGTCTGTCCACCGGCTGCATCGACGTCTGCTCCCGAAGCGAACATCCGCTTGCAGGGATTGCCGGCCTGCCCGACGGGCATCCCTTCCATCAGGTTTCTCCGGAGCTGCTTAGCCGGTCTCTTGACGATTTCCGACAAACGATGGCGGACATGGACATGCCCTACGCAGGAACGTTGGAAATCAACCGCCGTGTTCTCTCGGCCATCGGCACGTTCAAGAACACCTGCCTGGTCCCCGCGACGATGCAGGCCTCCCCGCAAAGCGATGCGGAAAGGATTCACCTGGTTACCTTCACGGGCCTCAAGGATTTTTATCCCGGCTACATCCTGTCTCGCTTTCCCAACGCCTCCTTTTCCGCTTACGACGCAGGGGTTTCCACCACCATGGGCATCGCCGCCAATTTCGAAGACGGCGCCTTTCTGGAAACTTTTCTGCTGTGGCTGGAGCGGCAGAAAATCCGCAAAGATAAAATCGCTTTTCCGGCCGTTCTGGGGCTGGAATCGGCTTTCTCCGTATCGAAGCAAATCGAATCCCGGCTGGAGCGCCCCGTCTTTGAAATCCCCACGCTTCCGCCGTCCATGCCCGGAAGAAGGCTGTTTAACGCCATGAAAGACCATCTGCGGCGGCAAGGTGGCGTGATCTACTGGAACTGGCCGGTCATCGGCGTCGAAAAATCAGGCCGTCAGGTTGAAGCGGTCACGACGGAGGCGCAGGGCCGTCCCAACAGTCTCAACGCCCGGGCCTTCATTCTTTCCACCGGCTCCTTTGTCGGCGGGGGGCTCTACGCAAAGAGGGACCGGATCGTGGAAAGGGTTTTTGATCTGCCCGTCTTTGCGCCGGAAAACCGGGACGACTGGTTTGAGCAGGATTATTTTTCCATGAACCACGGCATCGGCCGGGCGGGTATTGCCGTGGATGACGCGTTTTGTCCGCTGGAATCCCCCTGGAACAATATTTTTGTCTGCGGTTCGATTCTCGCCCGAACGGAAACGCTGAAAAACGGCTGCGGACACGGCTTTGCCATCGCCACGGGACGGGCCGCAGCCCGGTCCTGTCTGGAGAGACTGCGATGACATTCGAGCATTGCATCCGCTGCACGATTTGCGTGGAAAACTGCCCCGTCTTCCGGGTCCAGCCGGATTTTCCCGGCCCCAAGCAGGCGGGGCCCGACGCCCAGCGCTTCCGTATCGGCCGCGAAAAATCCATCGACGACTGGGTGCTTCTGTGCAGTCAGTGCAAGCGCTGCGAAATGGCCTGTCCCTGCGGCGTGGAGCCCGCACAAATCATTCTCCGGGTGCAGCAGCGCTACGGTCTGGAGCATCCCCACAGTCCGGCGCATCTGCTCTTTGCCAACAACTACTACCTTTCGGCGCTCGGATCGATGACCGCCCCGCTGGCCAACCGGATCGCCGCTTCCAAGATCGGCAAAAAAATCCTCGGACAAATAGGCATCTCGACGTATATCCCCTTCCCCAAATTCAGCTTTCACACGCTCCGCCGGGAAAAGAAATCCCGCAGCCGTGGAGACCGGAAGGTCGCTTTCTTTTACGGTTGTTTTATCAATTTCTACCGCCCTGACATCGGACGAAAAATCATTCGAATGCTGCAGTCCTTTCACATCGACGTCGTCCTTCCCCCCCAGGTGTGCTGCGGACTGCCCGCGCTGGGCAACGGCAATCCGGCGCTGGCGCGAACCTTTGCGCAAAAGAACGTCGCCTCCCTTTCCAACTATATCGATGCGGGGTATGACATCGTCTACACCTGCACGTCCTGCGGCTTGTGCCTGCTGCAGGACTACCAGGGGATTCTGGAAATTCCCGAAACGAAAAAGATCGCGGAAAATTGCTACAACCTGCATGAATACCTGCTCAAGCTCATTGCGGAAAGGGAGATTCATCCCGTCTTTCGGGAAGTCAACCGCTCGCTGGCCTACCATATTCCCTGCCATCTGCGCGCGCTGAAAATAGGCTACCCGGCCGCCGATCTGATGAAGCGGATTCCGGATTTGGACTTCACGATCCTCGACGATGCCTGCTGCGGACTTTCCGGCAGCTACGGGTTCAAAAAAACCAATGAGGCCACGGCCATCCAGCTGGGGACACGGGCCGCATCGCTCGTCCGCAAAACCGGCGCGGAGGCGATGGTCGCCGATTGCGGATCGTGTCGCATGCAACTGGGCGGTCTGTCCGGAATGGACGCGTTCGATCCGGCGGAAATCCTCTGCGAATCGCTGGGCATCCGGGGCAAAAAACAAAATAACGCTTGACTTGCCTTCCGTTTTTCCTTAATAGAAAACCATCGGAAAGACGGTCATTCGCCGCTCCATCGCTCCTTCAGCACTCTTTCCGGGTTTCAATTTTTTGAATGCAACATAAGATACCATCAAACGTCGTTCGATAGAGAAGCGTCCGTTTCGATTCATTAACGAACCATAACCGTACAACCTTGTTTACAGTTCTATGGACAGCAACGCTGAATCCAATTTCGAAAGGAGAGGGTAAGGGCATGGCGATTTTTGAATATGGTGAGTACCAAAATACGTATGAGTCTCCGGATAATCTGGTGGAAATCTTTGAAAACAGCGCCGCCAAATACGCCAATAATTTGTTTATTGGAGAGAAAGATTCTTCCGGGGTGTACCAGTGGGTAACCTACGCGCAGATCGCCACCCGCGTCAATCATCTGCGGGCCGGTCTTGCTTCGCTTGGGGTCCAGGCCGGGGACACGGTCGGAATCATCGCGAATAACCGCAAGGAATGGGTGATCGGAGAAATGGCCACGCAGGGATTGCGCGCCGCCTACGTGCCGATGTATGAAAAAGAACTGGTGACGATGTGGAAATATATTATCCGGGACGCCGCCGTCAAGGTCCTGCTCGTCTCCAAACCGGAGATTCTGGAAAAGGTGAAAAATTTTCCGGCTGAAATTCCAACGCTTCAGCATATCTATCTGATAGAAGGCACGGGGGAGAAGACCATGGCCGCTCTGGAAAAGAAAGGCGCAGAAAAGCCCGTTGCCTCGCAGAAGCCGAAATACTCCGATGTTGCCGTCCTGATCTACACCTCGGGAACCACGGGCGAGCCCAAAGGAGTTTTGCTTTCCCACGGCAACCTGGCGGAAAACGTCAAGGCCGGGCTGGCCTGGTTCTTGAACCTGACCGAACACAGCCGCTGCATTTCCATGCTTCCCTGGGCGCATTCCTTCGGCATCACGGCGGACCTGCATGCGTTCATGCTGCGGGGCGGCTCCATCGGCATCATGGGATCGGTGGAAACCTTGATCGACGATCTGCCCAAGATTCAGCCGACGTTCATGATCACGGTGCCCAGGGTGTTCAACAAGGTCTATAACGGCGTCTGGGCCAAAATGAGGGAGGAAGGCGGGCTGAAGCTGAAGCTCTTTGAAGCGGCGCTGGCAGCCGCAAAGCAAAAACGGGAAACGGGCAAAGCCGGTCTGAAATACAAGCTGCTGGATAAAATCGTCCTCGCCAAGATCCGGGAGCGGTTCGGCGGACGCCTCGACAACGCGGTGACCGGCAGCGCTCCGATGAACGTGGAGATCGCGAAATTCTTCATCGACGTAGGCATTCCCACGTATGACGCCTACGGGCTCAGCGAAACGTCTCCGGCCATTACCATCAACTCGCCGCTGATGGGCAACCGCCTGGGCTCCGTCGGAAAGCCGATCAACAAAACCAAGGTCGTAATCGACCGGTCGCGCACCGGTGAAAACACCGACGACGGCGAAATCATCTGCTTCGGCCCGCAGTGCATGATCGGCTACCACAACAAGCCGGAAAAGACCAAAGAAGTGATCGTGGAAATGAACGGAATGCGCGGCGTGCGCACCGGCGACCGGGGACGCCTCGACGACGATGGGTTTCTCTACATTACGGGCCGCTTCAAGGAAGAATACAAACTGGCCAACGGCAAATACATCCACCCGGACGCGGTCGAACTGGAAATGAAGGTCCTGCCCTGGATCCTGAACGCCATGATTTACGGAGCGGGCCAGGAATACAACGTGGGCCTGATCGTTCCCGACATGAAGCTGCTCAAGCAGATGGCGGAAAAGCTGAATTTGTCCGTGGAGCCGGAAAGCCTGTTCGATCCCGCCAATCCGGCCGGCCGCAATTTCAAGGAATTGCTGACCGCCGAAGTCCAGAATCATCTGAGAAAGACCATCGGATCCTACGAAATTCCCCAGAAATTCGCCTTCATCCTGGAGGATTTCACGCTGGAAAACGGCATGCTCACGCAGACCATGAAGCTCAAACGCCAGGCGGTCCTGGATAAATACGGGGACATGCTCAACCGCTTGTACAAGGAATAAAAGAAAATCCCGGTCCGGGCTAAACGCAAACCGGGCAAAGAATTGCGGAGGCGGTCCGACGGGCTGCCTCCGCTTTTTTAGGATTTGATCAGCATGGTCGCCGGATCCAGAAGCAGGGTCTTGGGCCGGGAATCGGGCGACTGGCCCTTGAGGGCTGTGATGTACACCTCGGGCCCCCGGGAAGACAACTGGACCAGCACATCGAACAGGTCGGCCACGTGCAGAAAAGACAGGGGCAGTCCGCCTTCCTTGGGCGGCTCATGACGGTGCGTGTGAACCGTACACCAGACCCGCATAGCGTATTTTCCGGCCATTTCCTTTAATTCCACCAGCAGACCCCGTCCGGATTCATCGAATTTCAGGCCGTCCAGAATGACGGTATGCGGCTTGAAAATATTCTGCTGCATCAGGTCGGCCAGGCGCTCTTCCAGTTTCGGAACGGTGAAGCCTTCCACCCGGAAAGTCATGATAAACCGGTAATGAAGCATGTTCTCCCAGTATTCCGCAATTTCTGCGGAATCATACTTCGAAGCCATGTCGTTGAACAATTCGCGGTACCACAGATCCACTTTGCTGACCGCGTCGTTCAGGCTGACATGCAGCACGGGCTGTTCATGCATCATGGCGTGCAGCGCCGTCTGCACGAGCAGCGCCGTTTTGCCGACGCCGGCGTGGGCCAGAACCGCGCCCAGCCCTCCGTCGGGGAGGATATATTCCTGTTCGAATCCCAGATTCAACAGCGGATTGCGTTCTATGATTTCTTTCTTGATCATCATCCGGTCCTCATACGTTAAGTGAACGACATTATCTTTCCAGCTGACCGCTCTTTCGACTGCCATCTTCTTTTACTTCACCCTTCGGTCATGCGCCCCCCTTCAGGGGTTCGGTCTTTCGTCTGTTTACGCCGCCGTTTTCTTGTTTTTAGACGCTTCCAGGGCGATTTTCTCCGCGATTGACTGAGGCACCTGCCGGTAAAGGGCAAACTCCATGGTAAACTGCGCTTTGCCCTGCGTCGCGGAGCGAAGAATGGTTGAAAAACCGAACATTTCCGCCAGCGGAACCTGCGCCTCGATCACGCACAGAACGCCTTCGTCCTGCGATCCGATGATCATGCCGCGGCGCTGGTTGAGGAGCCCCATGACCGATCCCTGAAATTCCGTGGGCGTCTCCACGACCACTTTCATGATCGGTTCGTGAATCACCGGCTTGGCGCGCAGATAGGCTTCCCGGAAGGCGCCGCGCGCGGCCGCCTGAAAGGCCATATCGGAAGAATCGACCGCGTGCGAGGCTCCGTCGTTGATGACGACTTTGACGCCGGTGATGGGAAATTCCAGCTTCGGACCCTTGGCCATGCTCTCCCGGAATCCTTTTTCACAGGCGGAAATATACTGCGTGGGGATCGCTCCGCCGAAGATTTGATTTTCAAAAACGAATTCCTCGTCGGGAACCGGTTCGATATAGCCCGCGATGCGACCGAACTGTCCCGCGCCGCCCGTCTGCTTCTTGTGCGTGTAATTGAAGTCCGCCCGCTGCGTAATGGTTTCACGGTAGGCCACGCGGGGGTTGCCGGTGGTCACTTCGGCATTGTATTCGCGCTTCATGCGCTCCACGTAAATATCCAGGTGCAGCTCTCCCATTCCTTCGATGATCGTTTCGTTGGTTTCCGGATCCACATGCGTCTTGAAGGTCGGATCTTCCTTGGAAAAACGGTTGAGCGCCTTGGACATGGCCATCTGCGCCTTGTTGTCCCTGGGAACGATGGCCAGCGAGATAACCGGCTTGGGCACGTACATCGAGGTCATCGTCATGTTGAGGCCGGGGGAAACAAACGTATCGCCGGAGGCGCATTCGATGCCGAACAGCGCGCCGATGTAACCGGCCCTGAGCGCATCCACATCTTCCATCTGATCGGCGTGCATGCGCACGACGCGGCCTACCTTGACTTTCCTGCCGTTTCGGACATTGACGATGGTCGATCCTTTTTCGACCGTGCCTTCATAGACGCGGATGTAAGTGAGCTGGCCGTATTGTCCGTCCTCCAGCTTGAAGGCCAGCGCGATGATGGGTTTGGCAGGGTCGCTCGTCAAAACGACCGGCTCCTCGTTGCGGTCCATGTCGAGCGCGATATTTTCCACCTCGGACGGCGCCGGCAGAAGATAGGTCACACCGTCGAGCAGCGGTTGAACGCCTTTGTTTTTATAAGCGGAGCCCATGTAGACCGGCGTGATTTCCCGCCTGAGCGTGCCCTTGCGGATGGCGGCGTAGAGTAATTCGGGGGGAATGTCCTTTTCTTCCAGAATGGCCTCGGTAAGCTCGTCGGAATACAGCGACGCCGCGTCGACCAGCTCTTCTCTCTTGGCCATGGCCTGATCGAGAAGACCGGCGGGGATTTCCTCCACCCGGACCGTTTCTCCGTTGTCGCCATCGAAATACAGAGCTTTCATCGCAATCAGATCGATCACGCCCTGCAGGTCGGTTTCCAGTCCGATGGGAATCTGCATGGCCAAGGCGTTATGCCCCAGCTTGGTCCGAAGCTGTTCAATGACCCGGAAGGGATTGGCGCCGCTGCGGTCGCATTTGTTGATAAACGCGATGCAGGGAACCTTGTAGCGCTTCATCTGCTGGTCCACGGTGATGGACTGGGACTGAACGCCGCCCACGGAGCAAAGCACCAGAATCGCCCCGTCGAGCACCCTCAGAGAGCGTTCGACTTCGATCGTGAAATCGACATGGCCGGGAGTGTCGATAATATTGATTTCATGTCCCTTCCATTCGCAGTAGGTGGCCGCCGACGCAATGGTGATGCCTCTCTCCTTCTCCAGATCCATCGAATCCATCGTGGCGCCCACGCCGTCTTTTCCCTTCACGTCGTGAATGGCATGAATTCTCTTCGTATAATAAAGAATTCTTTCGCTCAGGGTTGTTTTACCGGAATCGATATGGGCGCTGATTCCGATATTGCGTATTTTCCGATCGTCAAACTTCATGTCGCTTCCCTTTCATAAATGCCGCCCGGATTCTACGAAAAAAAAATCCCCCGCACATGGAAGAGTCTCTGCCAGATGGGGGATCCACCGTAAACGAGCCTTAAGAATGAGGTTGGCCTATTATAGGTTTAAAGCGCGTTTGTCAAGCAAATGTTTCACGAGAATTTTTTACCATTTATCCTTCAATTTCAAAACTTTCTCCCGCCAAAGATTGGAAATGAAGTGTCTTATACAGTACATAAGCGGATCTTCCATTTTAAATCAATAAACAATATATAAAATATAATTCATTTAATAACAAAACCTTATACTGTATAATTTTTATTGACACGTACGAATTTATACTGTATAAGCAAGCTGCCGTTTCTTAAAAGAGGCTTTTGTTCCATCAATCTTTGAACTGTTCAGGTGATCATGATGAATGACAGGGCAACACAGGGAACAAGATGGATCAGCAGTCTGGATATCATAAACAAAACAGGAATATCCAGAGCAACACTAAACAACTACATTAAAATGAACCTCCTGCCCCGCCCGATCGTCAAAAAGCCGGAGGAAACGGACGTTCGCGCCCGTATGCTCGGTTATTTTCCGGAATCCGTCATCGATTTAATTTTACAAATCAAAGAAATGAAAAACAAAGGATTCACGATGGACACTATCTCCGAACGGTTGAATCATGCCGGAGTCATCCGGGCCGCAGAAGAACCGGTCATTCCGGATGAAATCAAAACGAACAGCGAAGTAAACCATGAAGCACCTCCTTCCAAAAGCCGTCCTTCTTCGGCTGATGACGGGAGCCCCCGGAATCCGCTGAAAGTAACCATTAGTGATATCCCCTGCCCTGCTTATTTGCTGAACAACAATTTCGAAATCGACTGGGTTAATCAGGAAGCGGAAAAGACGCTCTTCCGGAAAGACTTCCACGCCATGAAAGAGCCGGCGGAGAGAAACATTTTTTCGCAGCTTTTGCGAAACCGCGGGGAAAAAGAACAAATCAAGGATCGTCTTGTCGATTTTCATCTGCGTTTCGTGAAAGAAAGGATCGGCAAATTAGACCTGGACCGACTGTATGATGGGATGACCTCCCTTGAGAAACAACTGCTGGAAGCAAAATATGACGCTGTCGACCCTCTGCACCGGTCGTCCGTCCATAAAATATATCTGGATCTATCCGATCATTCCGGAATGCGCCTTTCCGACTGCGTTTATTTTATGGTTTTTCGCGAAGGCACCCTTTTTATTCATGCCCTGGAAGCCAATCATACCGATGGGATAGCGAATCTGCTGTCATCCCGCACCAGCGTCATCAACGACCTTCTTCGGCAGCGAATGCCCACGCTGGTGTCCTTTTGCGTGCTGGTGGCGGACCTGCAGAACTCCGTCCGGATCTGCGCTGAATTGCCTCCGGAGGAGTATTTTGAGCTCATCAATCAGATATGGGCCTGCGTGGAAGGCACGTTCAAGCGGTACTACGGCACTTACGGCAAGCATACGGGAGACGGACTGCTGTATTATTTTCTCAAGGAGCGGGATAATCAATACATGATCAACGCGATTTCCTGCGCGCTGGAAATCCGTGAAAATATCAAGAAGTTGAACATGGACTGGAAGATGCGTAAAGGATGGTTCAATGAGCTATACCTCAATATCGGCATCAATGAGGGCCAGGAATACTTCGGCACTATCCCCTCATCCCCCAATATTGAATTTACCGCCTTGGGGGATACGGTCAACTATGCCGGCCGCTTATCCGATTTTTCCCGGTTCGGCGCAATCTGGACGACAAAAAATTTAATCAATAAGCTTTCCATGGAAGATCGCGCAATCATTCGCTACGGAATTCGGCACCGGGAGCACGAAAGAGAAATCCTGATCGAAAATTCATTCGCCCGCGTCATGGACATGGCTTTGCCTGATCATCAAAATTCGAGTAAATTCATGGATATTGCAACACTGGCCATCACGGAAATTGTGGAAAGGCGCCAAGTCCCCGGCAGTTTCGCATCTTAAGGCCGGCCTTATGCATGAACCGATGACTGGAGGAAGGCAGACGTAAACCGCTAAAGCAAACTTTCAGAAACTTGATTCTTCACCGAAATTCGCCGTTGAGAAGGCGAAAGACCACAGGATTCCTCCACAGGCTTTTCAACAGCCGTTCAACAGATTTATAAACAACTGAATGCTATAACAATATTCTATTATTTCAATATCTTAACATCAATAAGTCAATCTTTACTTTAAGTATATGAATCTTTCAGTTTATGTTTTGATGATATAGTTTTTTTCACGGAAAAGCCTCAGACACACGGACACTACATTCGGGTCGTAGAGAATCCCGTTTTTTGAGCTGATTTCCTCCAGAGCCGCATCAAGCCCGAGGGCAGGCCTGTAGGGACGATGCGTTGCCATGGCTTCCACCACATCGGCTACGGCCAGAATCCTGGACTCCATCAGAATCTCGTTTCCGCTCAAACCATGGGGGTATCCGGATCCGTTCATGCGCTCATGGTGCTCCAGAACCATTCTGGCGATGGGCCAGGGAAAATCTACGTCCTTCAGAATGTCATAACCGGATTGTGCATGCATTTTGATAAGACTGAATTCGATGGCGGTCAGACGCCGGGGGGTGCTCAGGATTTCGGCCGGAACGGAGATCTTGCCGATGTCATGGATGATCCCTGCCATTCTCAGTCCCTCAATCTGATCGGGGCTCAGGTTCAACTCCGTACCCATGGCCCGGGCAAGGTCGGCCACCCTCCTCTGGTGTCCGGCCGTGTAGGGGTCCTTGGTTTCGACAACGGAGGCAATGGCCTGTACGGTGCCGCCCAGGGCTTTGCGCAACCGGTCCACGCTTTCCTTTTTTTCGGTAATGTCTTCTACGATGCCTTCCAGATAGATTTCATTGTTTTGCTCATCGCGGACGATCCGCATGGTACGGGATATCCAGATTTTCCGACCGTCTTTTCGGTAAAACTGGATTTCCTGCCCTTTGACAACCCCTTCGCGCTGCACCTGTTCAATGACTTTTGTGCGTTCTTCGGGATTCACATAAATCCGCAGGGAGATGTCGGGTTGTTCGCCAAGCAGTTCTTCCGGTGAGTCGTATCCCAGTATCCTCGCCATGGCCTGATTGGCCATCAGGAACTTCCCTTCACAAGTAGTCTGGTAGATTCCCTCCTGAGCATTTTCAAAGATGTCGCGGTACCTCTCCTCCGAGCGCTGCAGCCGCATCTCCGCCTGCTTGCGCTCCGTCACATCCCGGGTAAAACCGCGAAAGCCGACCGGCTTGCCGCCTGCATCCCGGATCACAGACCCCGAAGTTTCGTTAAATCCCTTTGTCCCGTCTTTTCGGATGATTTCAACTTCCAGGGACTTGAACGGCTCACCCGTTTTGTAAGACGCCTTATAAACCTGCGCGGCCCTTTTCAGACTTTCCCCGTCCAGATACTGCCGGGCGTTCATTCCGATCATTTCCTCTCTGGAGTAGCCGACAATTTCACTTTCCGCATTGTTGACAAACGTGTAATTTCCGGCAAGGTCGATTTCAAAATAGCCGTCTTCCATCTGCTCGATGATGGTGCGGTATTTTTCCTCGCTTGCGCGAAGATCCTCCTGAGCTTGTCGGCGGTCGGTAATGTCCGTAATGAAACTCAACGAGGCAGGCACTCCGTCCCAGGAAATTTTTCTGGCGTTGATTTGCAGCCATTTGACGGTTCCGTCCGAAGTGACGGCTCGAAACTGATAATCGTTCTCCGGGTCATCCCCCTTCAACCTCATTTTGTGCCGGTTTAGAACCATCGAACGATCATCGGGATGGATAAAAGATATAAACGGACGGGCGGTGATGACTTCTTTGGGATATCCGACAATCTCGGCGAGCGCGGTATTGGCGAACTGGATCTTCTCGTCTTTGGCAATCAGGATTCCCTGACCCGCGCTTTCAAAAAGCAGGCGGTAATTTTCTTCGCTTTTCTGAAGCGCCTCTTCCATCTTCTTGCGATGGGAAATGTCCATGAAGCTCCCGAGCGTCGCCCTCTGCCCTTCGTAGGAGATCGGCGTGATGGTCTCCAGAGCCCACAGGATTTCCTGGTGCTTCTTGATGAACCGGTATTCGTAGGGTTCAAGGCTTTTCGTCTGGAGGCTTCGGATCGCTTTTTCCCTGACCATCGTCCGATCCTCCGGATGGATATAGCTCAAAGAATGGGTGGCGATCAGCTCTCTTTCGGAATAACCGGTCAGCTTCTGATAGAGGGGGCTGACATAGACGAACTTTCCATTCTGGACAATGTAAATTCCGACGCCTGCGCTGGATAAAATGGCCTGGGCCAGAGAAGACACTTCATCGTCGCCAAAAAGCTTTCGCTTGGATCCCCTGGATGAGGAGTTGCCGGATGCAGGATTCAATGACTTCCTTTCTTTGCGTGAATGGTTTCAAAAACATCATGCGCACATCGACGGGGCTTCATACACAGAAAAACGGCTCATGGCAAGCAAAATACAAACATTGACGTCCCGCTTGCAAAAGTGCTATTGAAGAACCGTCAAAACGTCATCAGACAAGGAGGCGATCATGCCGGTCAAAAAAGAACCTTCCAAAAAACGTACGGTCAAAAGAACCGCTCCGGCGGCCAGGAAAACCGTGAAGCCCGATCTGAAAGATTTTCTGGAAGAGGTCCGGCGGAAAGCTTACGAGCTTTACCAGGACAGGCTCCGCCGGGGCGTTGCCGGCGACGAAATCGCCGACTGGTTTGAAGCCGAAAAAGCAATAAAAGATAAATACCATCTGTAGCGTTGCATTTTTCCTGATCGGAATCACAGAAAACCGGGGTTGAAACGTCATGGACGCAAATCGAGAACAAACGGACGCACAGAATTACTACGGCTACGTGAAAACCAAGATTGCCACGGAGGTGACGCGCCAGACGCTGGTCCTGATCCTCGCGGGCGGCGAGGGTTCCCGTCTGGGAGAACTGACCAAATGGCGTGCGAAACCGGCGGTTCCCTTCGGCGGCAAATACCGCATGATCGATTTTCCCCTGTCCAACTGCGTCAACTCCGGGCTGCGTCGCATCGGCGTGCTGACGCAGTATAAGGCGCACTCGCTGATCCGTCATTTGCAGCAGGCCTGGAGCTTCATGCGCGCCGAGATCGGCGAGTTCGTGGAGATCATTCCCGCCCAGCAGCGCATGAGCAAGGAATGGTACCGCGGAACGGCCGACGCGCTCTACCAGAATATCGACATCATTCACCGCCATGCGCCCGAATATGTGCTGGTGCTGGGCGGCGATCACATCTACACGATGGACTACTCCAAGATGCTGATGCAGCACGTCAATTCAAAAGCCGACATGACGGTGGCCTGCATCGAGGTGCCGCGCATGGAAGCACGCGATTTCGGCGTCATGTCGGTCGATGAAAACATGCGCATCTTACGCTTCACCGAAAAGCCGGCCGATCCCGAACCCATGCCCGGCAAACCGGATCTCGCCCTGGCCTCCATGGGGATTTACGTCTTCTCCACCCGCTTTTTGTACGATTCCCTCATCGAAGACGCCAAAGACGAGACCTCCGCCCATGATTTCGGCAGAAGCATCATTCCCCGCGGCATTCACAACAGCTTGGCCATGGCGTATCCCTACCGCGACGAGCAAGGCAAGATGGCCTACTGGCGTGACGTAGGAACCTTAGACGCCTACTGGAAGGCCAATATGGAGCTTTGCGCTGTCGAGCCGGAGCTGAACCTGTATAATCAAAAATGGCCGATCTGGACCTACCAGACGCAGCATCCGCCGGCAAAGTTCATCTTTGACGACGAAGGACGGCGCGGCGAAGCCATCAACTCGCTCGTCAGCGGCGGCTGCATCATCGCGGGCGCCCGCGTCAAGCGATCGGTCATCTTTTACGCGACCCGCATCGAAACGGGGAGCCTCGTGAAGGACAGCGTCGTTCTTCCCATGGTCGATATCGGGAAAAACTGCCGCGTCACCCGCGCCATTATCGACAAGGGGACCCGCATCCCCGACGACACCGTCATCGGCGAAGATCCGGCCCAGGATGCCCGGCGCTTCCATATCAGTGAAGAGGGGATCGTGCTGGTGACACCGGAAATGATGGGACAAAACCTCATGTTCGGGGTCATCGCCATTTACTGATCCGCTGCCGGGCGCACCCGCTCCTTCCCCGCCCGGAATTTTTCACAGCAATTGTTCAAAGTCTTCTGCCATGTCCCGGAGCCGTACCTGGGCCTCTTCCCGCGAGGCGGCATGAACCGCGTAGTAGATCTTGATCTTCGGCTCCGTCCCGGACGGACGGATACAGATCCATGCGTCGGAGTCCAGCGTCAATTTGATTGCGTCCGTGGACGGAAGTTCCAGCTCGGAGACGGCACCGTCCCGGTCGGTGCGGGTCCGCGACCGGTAGTCCTCCTTGAACCGGACGGGCAGACCGCCGATCGCGGCAATGGGCCTGGTCCTCAGCTGTTCCAGGATGCCCTTCATTTTTTCCATGCCGTCCAGACCTTTCAAAGCGATGTTTTTCACGCTTTCCAGGTAATAGCCGTGCTCCCGGTAAAGGGCCTCCAGCGCTTCCGGCAGGCTCTGGCCTCGGACCCGGAAGAACTGGGCCGCCTTGCACAAGAGCAGCGCGGCGAGCGCCCCATCCTTGTCCAGCGCGAATGTACCCGCCAGAAACCCGAAGCTTTCTTCAAACCCGAAAATGAACTGTGCGCCCGTGGGCTCTTTTTGCACGATGAGTTCGGAGATAAAGCGAAACCCCGTCAGGACGGTGTAGCAGTGAATTCCGTATTGAGCGGCGATCGCGTCCGCCATACCGGTCGAGACAAACGACTTGACAAGGTAATCGGAGGCGCGAAGCTCTCCCGACTGTCGGCGCTTTTCCAGGAGATAATGAATCAGCAGGCAGCCGATCTGGTTGCCCGTCAGCATGGTGTAAGTACCGTCCAGCCGACGGACGGCGGCGCCCATCCGGTCCGCGTCCGGATCCGTGCCGATGGCCAGGTCCGCCTCCATCTTTCCGGCCAGGGCAATGGCCATCTCCATCGCTTTCGGATCTTCGGGATTGGGGGACGCGACCGTCGGGAACGAACCGTCCGGCATTCGCTGCTCGGGAACGACGCACCAGTTGTGAATCCCCGCCAGGGGAAATACTTTTTCAACGGTGCGCAGCCCCGATCCATGAAGCGGCGTGTACACTACTTTCAGGTCGCCCGCGCTCTCCCCCCCGCACAACCGGATCATGTGATCGTAATAAATCCGGTCGATCTCTTCGCCGATTTCGAGAATCCGTCCTTTTGCAGTCCCTTCCTCATAGCTGATTCTTTTCACGTCCGCAAAAGGATCCAGTTTCCGGATGCGGTCCATCACCGCGAGGCTCGCCTCCGGACCCAGCTGCCCCCCGTAAGCGGCATAAACCTTGTAGCCGTTGTACTGTCGGGGATTATGGCTCGCCGTAATCACGACGCCGCCGCTCGCTTTCAGGTGGCGGACGGCAAAGGACAACTCCGGGACGCTCGTCAACTGCTTGAACAGATAAACCCTGATGCCGTTGGCCGCGAGCACACAAGCCGTTTCTCTTGCAAATTCAAAAGAATATTTTCTGGAATCGTACGCAATAACCGCGGACGCCCCGGCGACGGCGCCGCCGGTCAGATAATCCGCCAGCCCCTGTGTCGCCCGGCCGACGACATAACGGTTCATTCGGGCAATGCCCGCGCCGATCACACCGCGCAGCCCCGCTGTCCCAAACGGCAAATCCATGTGAAAGCGGTCCTGAATCTGAGCGTCGTCGTCCCGAATGGACTCCAGTTCGGCAAGCAGTTCCGGCTCCGTGACGCATTCTCTCCAGCGCCGATAGGTTTCGCGGTACGTCATTTTGCATCTCCTTTTTTGGATTTGCCCCCTTTCGGGATCCCCACGCCCTTTAGGCGATCTTCAGCCACAAGGCCCCCAGGGGATCCAGTGATATTTCCAAAAGCGCATCGATGAACGTGAAGGACTTTTGGGTCAAGAGGCAGGGGAACGTCCCGTTGAACAGCGGGAGCAGGTTCCGCCGATCCGCTTCGGAAAAGAGCGAATGCTTTCCTGAAAAATCGAAGACCACCAGCCGGTGCGCATCCGATCGGTTAATCGCCGTGAAATAGACGCCGTCCCCGGCCGGCCGGCCCAGGGCGTCCTTTCCCCCGATGATGTATCGCAAAACGCCGAGACAGTCGGCATCGGGGGCGAAATACACGACACGGCCCGTTCGCAGCGCGTCCGCCGAGGCGCGCAACCCTGCCAGTCTTCGGTATTCGTCCGTCAGGTCGTACGGCGCTTTTTTGGTAAAAGGCGCACGGTTGAAGGGATCGAGGAAACCGGTCATGCCTTTTTCATCCCCGTAATAGACGCAGGGAACGCCGGGGATGGAAAACTGCAGCACCGCGGCCAGCCGCTGGCGCCCGGCGCCTTTTTTATTCTGGTGGTCGCTGACGACAAAGGAAGCCTGCTGCTCCCGGGTCAGCTGATGCGGATCGATGCGCGCGCTGAGCGCGGTGCGAACGCGCTCCACGTCATGGGAGGAAAGCAGATTGGTCAGGGCGTAGTACAGGGGGGCGGGATAATTAGCCGCCTGATCCACCAGAAAATGCTTCAGGTCAAAGGCGTCGGACTGGCCCTTCAAAAAAGCGATCAAGGCGCTGCGCAGCGGGTAATTCGTGACGGAATCCAGGATGCCTCCCAGCGCATAGCGTCTTTTAACGCCATAGCTGTGCTTTGTGGTCGCGTCTTCCCAGACCTCGCCGATCAACACCGCCTCCGGCCGGGTCTGCTTTGCTGCGGCGTAAATCTTCGCCAGCACCTCGTCGGGCAACTCGTCGGCCACGTCGAGACGGTAGCCTGCCGCGCCCGCCCGAAGCCAGTGCTTCACGACGCTGTCCTCGCCGGTGATGACATATCGCTGCCAGCCCGTATCCTGCTTGTTGATTTCGGGCAACGACGTAAACCCCCACCAGCAGCGGTATTGATCGGGATACCGCTCAAACGTGTACCAGGTGTAGTAGGGAGAATCCGGACGGTTGGCGGCGCCCGGCGTGTCATAGGCTTTTTCCCGGTTAAAATAAATGCTGTCGGAGCCAGTATGGGAAAACACGCCGTCCAGAAGAATGCGCATTCCCCTTTCTTCGGCCGCGCGGCACAGGGACCGAAAATCCTCCTCGGTGCCCAGCACCGGATCGACGCGGAAATAGTCGGCGGTATTATACCGGTGATTGGAGGCCGCCTCGAAGATCGGATTCAAATACAATACGTTCACGCCGAGACCCTGCAGGTAGTCCAGGGACTCCTCGATGCCGCTCAGCGTGCCGCCGAAATAGTCACAGGGATCGTAGGCCTTTTCCCCCGGCAGCGGGGTGAAGAGCGGCGCTTCGTCCCATGAGTCGTGCAGATAGGCGCGGCGGCCTTTGGAGAGGTGATACGCGATCCCCTTCCGGGCCGTCGAATCGCGGCCGGGCCGGAAACGATCGGGAAAGATCTGATACATCACGCTTTTCTGAAACCATTCGGGAACTTCAAAACCCTGATCGTAAACGGTCAGCTGGTAAGCGGGAGGCGGCGCACTGTATACGGCGCCGATGCCGCAGGTCCTTCCTGCCGCCGCGCCGTAATAACTGAGTCTTCCCCCGACGCGGACCATGAAATAATACCAGTACACATCGGGTATCGAAGGCGCGGCGATTTCCGTCTGCCAAACATCGCCCTCCAGCCGCATCGGGTGTTCGCGATGAAATCCTTCGCCGATCAGGCACAGATAAACGCTTTCCACATTCTCCGGTTTTATCCGGAAGCGCAGCACCACCGGTGTTCCGACGGCGACGGCCCCTGCCGGATCGCGATATTCCGGCATGGTCGAGTCGTGCATCATTTCCTTTTTGTAATGGATCAGCATCGCCGCCGTCCTTTCGGGGGATCAGACGGGCCGGAGCCCCCAGATCTGCCGGTTGTATTCTTCAATCGTCCGGTCCGTGCTGAAAAATCCGGCGCCCGCCGTGTTGAGCACGCCCTTCTTCGTCCAGGCCGGTTCATCCGTGTAAGCGGAAAGCACATGTTCAAACGCGGCGCGGTAGGCGTCAAAATCGTAGAGCAAAAAGTAACGGTCGGCCCGGTCGTAATCGCCGGCAAGCAATGACCGGTAAAGATCCTGAAACTGGTCGGGCGCGACGCCGGGCAGCGTTCCGTCCACCAGCCGCGAGACGGCCGCCCGGATATCCTCGTTTTGGTCAAAGAGATCCTTCGGACGATAGCTGTTTTCGGTTTCCATCCGGTTGATCTCGCCGGCGCTTGCTCCGAAGATAAAGATGTTGTCCTGCCCCACCCTTTCAAAGATCTCCACATTCGCACCGTCCATGGTTCCGAGCGTCACCGCGCCGTTGAGCATGAACTTCATGTTGCCCGTTCCGGAGGCTTCATACCCCGCCGTGGAGATCTGTTCGCTGATGTCCGCAGCGGGAATCAGGCGTTCGGCCAGGGAGACGTTGTAATTCTCCAGGAAAGCGACCCGGATGCTGTCCCGCGTGCGCGGATGCGACTCCACGAGGGCGGCCACGGCGTTGATGAGCCGGATGATGCTCTTGGCCCGCCAGTAGGCCGGCGAGGCCTTGGCGGCAAACAGAAACGTCACCGGCCTGGGCAGAGCAAAGCCCGCATCGCCGGTAAAGCCGTTGTACAAAAACAGGATGTGCAGCACTTTCAAAAGCTGCCGCTTGTATTCGTGCAGCCTTTTGGCCTGCACGTCAAACACCGAATCCGGGTCGAGCACGAGGCCCTGCTGCCTCCTCATCTGTTCGGCCAGACGCAGTTTGTTGCGGCGCTTGACCTCCGCGAAATCGGCCAGAAACCCCGGTTTGTCCGCCAGCGGCTTGAGCCGCTCCAGTTCGTGGTAGTCCCGGAGAAAATGATCGCCGATATGGTCGGCGATCAGCGCGCACAAGTCCGGATTCGCAGCGGCCAGCCAGCGCCGCTGGGTAATGCCGTTGGTGACGGCTATGAATTTCCCCGGGAACATCACGTAGAAATCCCGGAAGGTCCGCGTCTTCAGAATCCGGCCGTGGAGCTGCGAAACGCCGTTGACCCTGTGACATACCGCCACGCAGAGATTGGCCATGCGAACCTCGTCTTCCGCAATCACGGCCAAACGGTTGATTTTCTCGCGGTCCTGGGAAAAGATTTTCCACAGATGCCGGCTGAAGCGTTCGGAAATTTCGACAACAATCGCGTAAACGCGAGGCAGCATCGTCCGGAGCACCTGTTCGGGCCAGGCCGCCAGAGCCTCCTGCATGATGGTGTGATTGGTGTAGTTGAACACGCGGCCGGCCACGGCATAGGCGTCGTCCCATCCCAGACCCTCTTCGTCGATGAGAAGGCGGATCAGTTCCGGAATCGCCAGCGCCGGATGCAGATCGTTGATCTGCAGGACGACTTTTTCGGGCAGCGTGCGCACGTCGCCGAAGCGCTTCTTGTGTTCGCGGACGATGCACTGCATCGTGGCGGAAGCCAGAAAATAATACTGCCGCAGGCGCAGCATTCGCCCGGTCATATGGTTGTCCTGCGGATACAGCACCTTGGAAATCGACTCGGCCAGCTCTTTCTGACGCAGCATGCAGACAAAATCGCCCTTGTTGAACGAGTGAAGGTCAAATCCGGACGGACATTCCGCCCGCCAGAGCCGCAGCGTCGCCGGCGTGTGGCTGTCGTAGCCGATGACCGGCATGTCGTGGGGCACGGCCAGTACGGTCTGATAATCCCTGTGCTCGCAGGTCATCCCGTTGTCCGTCCATATCTCCTCCACCGTGCCGTCAAAGTGAACCTCCACCTGTTCCTCGCGGCGTTCGACTTCCCAGATGTCGCCCTTCGCCGTCCAGTCGTCCGGCACTTCCGTCTGCTGCCCCTCCACAATGCGCTGGCGGAACATCCCGTATTCGTAACGGATGCCATAGCCCGTCACCGGCAGGTTCAGCGTGGAAAGAGAATCCAGAAAGCAGGCCGCCAGCCGCCCCAGGCCCCCGTTGCCCAGCGCCGCCTCCAATTCCTGCTCTTCAAGCTTTTCAAAGGGGTAGCCGATTTCGGCCATGACCGCCCGGTATTCCGCGAGCAGACCGAGATTGATCAGGTTGTTCACCAGGGCCCTTCCCATCAAAAACTCCGCCGAAAGGTAGCAGAGCCTTTTGTGCCCTTTTTTTTCAACCGTTTCGTTGGCCAGGACCCCCCGCTCCAGCATGATGTCGCGGATGCTCATCGCGGTCACCTGAAACATTTCCTCGTCCGAGGCGTTCTCGAGCGTGCGGCCGTAGTACCGTTTCAGCTTTCCCTCAATGATTCCCCTGATATGTGCAATCCTGTTTTTCACCTGTTCGCCTTTAATCGTGGAATCGGAAGCATGGTCCGCTCCCTCCGGAATGGGAAATGGTTTTATTGTACGTCCCGTCGCCTGTCAATGGAAAATCCGCGGCTCATTTTCCGGCCGCCTCCACATATAACTTCGCGTAGGCCAGCGCGCTTTTTTGAAAACTCAGATCCCGGCTCATCGCCCTCACGCGAAGCGCGTCCAGACGCTCCTTGTTTTCATAGACGCTCAGCGCGTAGCGAATCGTATGGAGCATGTCGTGGGCGTTGTAGTTCTCAAAAGTGAAGCCGTTTCCTTCGTTTGTGTATTCGTTGTAGGGAAAGACCGTGTCCCGGAGCCCGCCCGTCGCCCGGACGATCGGCAGCGTCCCGTAGCGCAGCGCGATCATCTGCGAAAGACCGCAGGGCTCAAACTGCGAGGGCATCAGGAAAAAATCGCATCCCGCGTAAATGCGGCGCGCCAGCGGATCATCGAACTGCGTCACGCCGACGGCCCGGCCGTCCGTCCGGTGCGCGGCTTCGCGGAAAAAATGCTCATAGGCGTGATCGCCCGTCCCGAGGAGCGCAAAACCGGCTCCCGCCGCGATGATTTCGTCGAAGACGCGCAGGACCAGGTCAATCCCCTTCTGCTTCGTCAGCCTTGTCACCATGCCGATCAAAGGGGCGTCGAAAGGAAGGTTGAGGCCGAGTTCGGCAATCAGAGCCTCCTTATTTTTCCGCTTTGCGAAAAGAGACGAGGCGTCATACGGATAAGGAATGAACGGGTCCGCCGCCGGATTAAAGGCGCTGGTGTCGATCCCGTTGAGAATGCCGGTCAGGTCGTCCGCCCGCGTGGCTAAAATTCCCTCCAACCCTTCGCCGTAATAGGCCGTCAGGATCTCCCGGGCGTAAGTCGGGCTGACCGTGACCAGTTTGTCCGCGTAAACGATTCCGCCCTTTAAAAAATTCGCGTCGCCGTGATATTCAAGGCAGTCCGGATGATGATAGCGGCTTTCGATGCCCAGCAGATGGGAGACAAAGCCGAAATGGAAGCGCCCCTGATAGCCGAGGTTGTGAATGGAGAGAACGGTGCGGCACCTTCCCTGCGGCAGCCGGTCATACTGGGTTTTGAGCAGCATGGGGATCATGGACGTGTGCCAGTCGTTGACGTGCAGAATGCGGGGTGCAAAGCCGATCAGGGGAAGCGACTCGATCACCGCCCGTGAAACATACGCGTACTGTTCGCCCTCGAAATCTCCGCCGCAGTAAATGGTGTGTCCGAAATAATGCTCGTTGTCGATGAAGTAAACCGGAATGCCCTCCCAGTCAAACTGCTCGATTCCCGCATACTGGGATCGCCCGCCGATGTCCACGCTGAAGCTGACCAGATGGCGCACACGGTCCCGGTACCGTTCTTTGATGACGCGATGAAACGGCAGCATCAGGCGAACGTCGAACCCCAGCGTATCGAGCTCTCTCGTCAGGGTTCCGATGACGTCCGCCAGCCCCCCCGTTTTGGCAAACGGCGCACATTCCGCTCCGATCATCAGGACCGACGGCGGAGTCTTCAGTTTTTTTTCAGCCAGAATTTCCTGCAATGCTTGGTTCATTCCAAACCCTTTTCCTTTGAATCCCATGCAAAATAAACAGCCGCAAGCGGCGGCAGGTCAATGGCCGCGCGGTACGGATGGCCTTCAAAATCTTTAGGGACGGCTTGAATGGCCCGTGCCGTGCCGCGCCCGCTTCCGCCGAACCTCGTCTCGTCGCTGCTGAAGACTTCCCGCAGCGCTCCTTTGGACGGCAGCCCGATCACAAACCGCTCCACCGGTACGGGCGTAAAGTTGAAGGCGCACACGCAGACCTGATCGGGGCGTGCACCCCGCCGCAGAAAGCTCACGGCGCTCTGCCCGGCATTGTTCACGTTGAGCCAGGCGAACCCGTCCCATCCGTCGTCGATTTCGTAGAGCGCCGGAGTGCGCGCATAAAATGCGTTCAGCGCCTGCACGTACCGGCTCATCTGTCCGTGCCGTTCATACCCCAGCAGAAACCAGTCGAGTTCCTTCCGGTAATCCCACTCGATAAATTGCCCGAATTCGACGCCCATGAAGAGCAGTTTTTTCCCGGGATGCGCGTACATGAATCCCAGCAGCAGGCGCAGGGATGCGAATTTTTCGTCGTAGTTGCCGTACATTTTGCCCAGCAGGGATTTTTTGCCGTGGACCACCTCATCGTGGGAATACGGCAGAATGAAGTTCTCCGTAAATGCGTAGTGCATGGAAAAGGTCAGCTTGTCGTGATGATGCCGGCGGAAGAAGGGATCCATGGACATGTAGTGAAGGGTATCGTGCATGAAGCCCATATTCCACTTGAACAAAAAGCCAAGCCCCCCGTCATAGGGCGGCCTGGTGATCATCGGGTAAGCCGTCGATTCTTCCGCGACGGTCATGACGCCGGGGTACCGCGTCAGAATCACGGAATTGAGCTTTTGCAAAAAGGCCACCGCGGAGCGATCGATGTTCCCTCCGTCCTCGTTGGGAACATATTCGCCCGGATTGCGGGCGTAATCCAGATAGAGCATCGATGTGACCGCATCCACGCGAATCCCGTCGATATGGTACACGTCAAAGAAAAACATCGCGCTGGAAACCAGAAAGCTGACCACCTCGGGACGGGCGTAGTTGAAGATCAGCGTGCCCCACTGCGGGTGATCGGACTGCATCGGGTTCTGATGCTCGTAGAGGCACGTGCCGTCAAAGCGCGCCAGACCGTGTTCGTCGCGGGGAAAATGGGCGGGCACCCAGTCCATGATCACGCCGATGCCTTTGGCGTGCATGACATCGACGAAATACATGAAGTCCTGCGGCGTCCCGTAGCGGCTGGTCACCGCATAAAATCCGGTGACCTGATACCCCCAGGAATCGTCCAGCGGATGTTCGACCACGGGCATAATCTCCACATGCGTGAAGCCCATCTCGACCAGGTAATCGGAGAGTTCATCGGCCGTGCGGCGAAGGTCCGCAAAGCGCCAGCCCTCCCGCCTGCGCCACGATCCGATGTGCATTTCGTAAATGGAAACGGGTTGGTTCAGGACATTCCGCCCCTTGCGCCGCTTCAGAAATTCCGCATCATGCCAGTCATATCCGCCGAGACTCCAGACCTTTGAGGCCGTCGCCGGACGAACCTCCGCATGAAACGCGAAGGGATCCGCCTTGAGCACCGTTTTCCCATCATAGCCGTGAATCGAATACTTGTAGCAGTCCCCGTCGCGAAGGCCCGGCAACAATGCCGCAAATACACCCGAATCAAGGCGCTCCATCCGGTTTCGGGAAGCATCCCATCCGTTGAAGTCCCCGACAAGGCTGACCTTCCGCGCATTGGGCGCCCAGACCAGAAAGCGGTGCAGACCGGATTCCGGCATGCGGTGGCAGCCGAAAGTGGCGTAGGCCTGCTGTGCCTCCCCGATATTGAAGAGGTAAATTTCGTCCTGCGGAATATCGTTTTTGATCATGATTTCACCGCCTGCGGCCGAACAGATTTGTCAGACCGGCCAATTTTTGCGCAAGCTCGCCGTCCAGCCGATCCGCCGTCAGACGCCACCGCCAGTTTCCCTCAGAGGTCTGCGGCCGGTTCATGCGCGCGGACGACGGAAGTCCCAGCACATCCTGCATCGGGAGAATGCACACATCGGCCACGGAACTCATGGCCAGCCGAATCAACTGCCAGTGGACACGCCCTTCGTTGACGCCGTCGAGGTAAGCATCCAGAAAGGCGCGTTCGTCTTCGCCAAGGCTTTGATGCCAGCCGATCGTCGTGTCGTTATCATGCGTGCCCGTATACACGACGCAGTTTTTCTCATACCGGTGCGGCAGATAGATGCTTTCCCCATCCGGTGAAAAGGCAAAATGAAGCACTTTCAGACCGGGAAAGCCCGTTGCATGGAGCAGGTCGAAAACCTCCGGCGTCAGATACCCCAGGTCTTCCGCAATCAGGGGGAGCTCGCCGATCGTTTTTTTCAGCCGGTGGAAAAAATCCATGCCCGGACCGGGCAGCCACTGCCCCGCCTCGGCGGTCATCGCGCCGGCAGGAACCGCCCAGTAAGCTTCAAAGGCGCGGAAATGATCGATGCGCAGATAATCATACAGGGATATCTGATGGGCGATTCTTTGAATCCACCACGCGTAACCCGTTTCCTTCAGGACGTCCCAGTCGTAGACCGGATTTCCCCAAAGCTGCCCCGTTGCCGAAAAGTAGTCCGGCGGGCAGCCCGCGACACGCCCCTCGCGATCCAGAATGTTACGGCCGACCCAGGCGTCCGCGCTGTCCGGCGCCATATAGATCGGCATGTCTCCGATGATGCGGATCCCCTTGCCGCCGGCATATTTCCGCATCGCGTCCCACTGGCGGAAGAAAAGGTATTGAACAAAGATATGATAATCCATCTGCTCTTTGAGCCGGGCCGCCGCGTTCTTCAGGGATGCGGGGTCCCGCAGGGCAAGCGCTTCGGGCCATTGATCGAAAGGCTTCATTTCGTACTCGCCCTTCAGCGCCATGTACAGCGCATAGTCGCCGAGCCAGCTTTGATGACGCTTTCGAAAAGATTCCAGTCCCGCGGCCAGCCGCCCGGCGCCGTGGCGGAAAGCCAGTTGGAGCACCTGCGGTCTGCCGACATATTGCGCGTAATAATCCACGGAATCCGGATCACCCGCGAAAAGACTTTCACAAAGGTCCAGCGCCAAGGGGGGCAGCAAACCTTCGCGATGCAGATCCTCCAGATCGATAAAATACGGATTGCCCGCAAAGGCGCTGAACGCCTGATACGGAGAGTCGCCGAAACCCGTCGGGGAAACAGGCAGAATCTGCCAGTAGGCCTGCCCGCTTTGCTCAAGCCAATCGACAAATTTTCGTGCGCCCTCCCCCAGCGTGCCGATGCCGAATCGGCCGGGCAGCGAAGAAATCGCCAGCAGTATGCCGCTTCCTCTTTTCATGCACGGCATCATACACGAGTTTGGCTTTTGTGACTACCGGATAGATGGCGGGACGAAGCATAGAAAGAACATCCCGAGATGTCAATGAAATAATAGCTGAAATGCCTTCCGACCTGTGGTAAACGAAGCTCATTCGAGAAGCGGATCTTTTAATTTTTATTTACAAGAATCGCGATCATTTCAGGACGTCCCACAACCTTTTTCGTGAGGAAATGCCCATGAAGAAAACAGGCCGGAATAATTCTTTGATCGATGTCGATGGAATCCTGGTCGGTCATTTCACCAGCCGGCAATACGCAAGCGGCGTCACCGTGATCGTTTGCCCCGACGGGGCGACGGCGGGGGTCGATGTTCGGGGCTCCGCTCCGGGAACCCGTGAAACGGACCTGTTGCAGCCCTTGAATCTGGTGGAAAAGGTTCAGGCCGTCGTGCTGACCGGCGGGTCCGTCTATGGTCTGGCGACAGCCGACGGCGTCGTGCGTTGGCTCGAAAAGAAAGGCTGGGGATTTCCGCTGCAGGACGGCCATGTGGCGCCCATCGTGCCGGCGGCCGCGCTTTTTGATCTGGGCCGGGCAAAACAGTTTGTTCCGCCGATCGGTCCCCAGTGGGGAGCGGCAGCCTGCAACGCGGCGGGCAAAGACGTTTTCCCCCTGGGATCCGTCGGCGCGGGAACCGGCGCCGTGGCCGGAGGGATCAAAGGCGGCCTGGGAACGGCCAGCGAAGCCCTGCCCTCCGGAATCATCGTCGCGGCCATTGTTGCCGTGAACTCCCTGGGTTCCCTGATCGATCCCGTAACGGGGCGTTTCTGGGAAATCCGCCAGGAAGCGGGATCCGAATTCGGAGAACTCGGGAAGCGAGCGGTGAAGCTGCCCCCGCCGCCTGAAGCCTCCGCGGGGCGGAACACCACCATCGGGGTGATCGCTACCAATGCCGTTCTGACCAAAGCACAGGCACAAAAGATTGCCCAGATGGCCCACGACGGATTTGCCCGCGCCATACGCCCCTCGCACACGATGTTTGACGGAGATACGATCTTTTGTCTTGGAACCAACAAGCGGAAACTGCCGGCGACCCATGGATTTTTCGCGTCGCCGACGGCGGAAATGCTGACCGAAATGGGGCGCAGCGCAGCGGATTGCATGACCCGGGCCGTGATCCGGGGAGTCCTGGAGGCCACCAGCCTTTGCGGCATCAGAGCCTTCCGGGATCTGGACGCGCACGGGGAGGCGTAACGCTGTGCCGTCAAAGATCAGCAGAAAAGGCTTCCGTTTGACGACTAAAAAGAAATTCATATTATTCTTTGCAATAAGCGCCGTTGCGGTTTCCGTTCTTCTCGCATCCGCCTGGCTCTTCGTTTCCTGGAAACTTTCTCAGCCGGATGCCTTCCGGGAACCTCTGACAAGAATGATCGGCAAGGAACTGAACCGCCCCGTTCAATACGACGGGGGCAGCGGCTCTCTCTCCCTTCGCAAAGGATTAGTGTTTACCTTTGCGGGCTTCGTCATCAAGGAAAAAGACGGCGCAGCCGACTTCGTCCGCATCCGCTCTGCCCGTCTGCGCCTGGAGATTCTTCCTCTTCTGAAAAATCAATTCTCTCTCAAAGACGTTCTTCTGGATCGGCCCGTTCTACGGCTGAGGCGGGACACGACCGGGGAGTTGAACATCGCCGATCTTCTGGCGAAGTCCCGGAAAGAAACGGCGTTGAAAATCAGCAACATCGCCATTGAACAAGGATCGGTGACCTTTGAGGATCAGGCCGCGGGAAATGCAACGGTCACCACCCGCCTGGATAACCTCGACTGCGCTATCGATTCTCCTCTGTGGGGAAGCCGGTTCCAATATCGAATGCACGCGACCTTGGTCGAAGATCAAAACAAGGCGGCTCTTTCGCTCAAGGGAACCTTTGAACCCGCTCCGCCCGAAAATCCCTTTTGGACGGGAGATCTGGAAGCGGCTCTGCAGCTTAAGGGATCGGACCTCAGGCATTACGCGCCTTATCTGAACCGCAGGGCGCCGATTGAACGGCTGGGCGGCCTGCTGGATGCGGACACAACCTTTTCCGGGACCCTGAAGAATTTTTCATCAAAGGGCAGCGCGACGGTGAAAAGCGCCCTGCTCGACTGCTCCGAAGCTTTTTCCAAGCCGCTCACCCCGCAGACGGTCCGCCTCGACTACGAGCTGAGCCGCGACGCCGGGAGCCTTTCTTTGAAGGTTACGCGCCTGGCGATCGATCGATTTGAAGCCGGCGGCCGCCTGAGTATTCAGAACATGGACCGGGAAGATTTTTTTCTGACAGCGACTGCGGCATCGCTACCTTTCGCCCTGAAAGAAATGCGTCCCTACATTCCCTGGAAAATCATTCCGAAGACCGTGGGAGACTTTATTGCCGGGCACATACGGGACGGCAATTTCCGCCTGCTTGAAGGAACCCTCAAAGGCAGAAAAAGCCAGATCACGCGGATCGGCAAACCGGAAAACGCCGGCGTCCTCTCCCTCCGGGCGGACGTCAGCGGAGGCGTATTGACGGCGCATCCAACCGCGCCGGATTTTCATGACATCCGCGGATCTCTGGAGCTTCAAGACCGCCGCCTCCTCCTGCGCGGCACGAAAGGGATTTTCGGCCGATCGCCCTTTACGCTGGAAGGCAGCATCTCCGATTTTGCCCGGCCCGGCCCCGTCGAATACACGGCGAACATGACTATCCGGCCGGCCCGAGAGGAAGTCGTATGGCTTCTGGGGAAAAACCGGTTCCGCAATTTCAGCTTCAGCGGGCCTTCCACCCTCGACCTTTCCGGAAAAGGAACGGCATCCGATTTCCGCGTCCGTGCAAGCTGGGATCTGACCGGCGCCGCTTACGCGTTTCCGGATGTTCTGGAAAAGCCCGAGTCCAAAATAAACAAGCTGACTGCAGACATGATCGTAAATCAGGAAGCCCTGAGCTTTTCTTCCTTCAGGTTCGATCTGCCCCCGTTGAATGTCAACGGTTCGGCTGCTTACCGCTTCTCCGGAGAAATTCCTCTTTCTTTGCATGCCGAATCGAAAACCTTGAGCCTTCGTGAAGCCGCCGCCCTGTTTCCTGTCCTGAGAAAAATGAATCCTTCGGGAACCGTCTCGCTCGATGTTTTCGGCAAAGGCGACCTTCGCAAACCGGCCTTTCTGAAATGGAAGGGAAACGCATCGTTTGGCGGCGTCTCTTTGACGGTCCCGGCGCTGGCCAGGCCCGTCACCGGCCTGACCGGGCAGGCTTATTTTCAGGGCGATAAAATTCAAACCGGGACGCTCAGGGCAAAAATCGGGGAAAGCGACCTTGAGGGGAACCTCCAGATCGACGATCTTCGCAAACCGGCCGTCGCGGGTCTGGTCAAGGCCGATCGGCTCCATGCCCGGGACCTTGGATGGAAAAGTCCCAAAGGCGACGCGATATTTTCCGGCGTCAGCGCACAGGCCGTCTGGAAAGAAAAAGACCTGCTCGTCAACCGCCTGTCTTTCGGCCTTGGCAAATCTCTTTTCACGGCGTCGGGCCACATCCGGGATTTTGCCGCGCCGAAAATCACGGCGGAACTGTCCTCCCCTTTCATTGATTCCGGCGACATCGCTCTGCTGACCTCCCTGAAAACGTCTAAAAAAGACGGAATCGCGACGTCCGGCGCAACCGTTGACGCAACCGTTCGCGCGGATAAGGTTTCGCTGGAAGGCTTCGAATTCAACGCCCTGCAGGCCGTGCTGAACTATGCTCCGGGAACGCTGAACGTCCGGTCTCTGGAGGCGGGCGTGTTGGACGGACGCATTCGGGCAAAGGGCAAGGCGGCCCTTCGTCCGGACGGTCAGTATCACACTGAAGCGAATCTTGCCCTCGACAATGTCCGTCTGGAAAAGCTCCAGAACATGATGGACCTTGGAGACGGCCTGATCACGGGGAACCTTTCGGTTTCCGGACACCTGACCGCCAGCGGACGTCAGGCCTCCGATTTGAAAAATACGACGGCCGGCACCCTGCAAATCCGGGCCGAGAAAGGCGTCCTGAAAAAGTTCTCCGTTCTTTCCAAAATCTTCTCGCTGCTGAATGTTTCGCAGCTCATCCGGCTGAAGCTGCCGGACATGGCCAAAGACGGAATGCCCTACAGCGCCATCACCGCGCAGGCTTCCGTTCAAAACGGCGTGTTTTCTTCAAAAGATTTCTTGATCACAGGCGACGCAATGGAAATCTCGGCGGCGGGCAGTGTTGACGTATTTCGAAAAGAACTGGACTGCATCGCCGGCATCCACCCGATGCAAACGCTGGATCTGGTGGCGTCAAAAATGCCGGTTGTGGGCTGGCTGATTCTGGATCAGAACGGGAATGTCCTCACGATTTATGTTAAAATCAAAGGCGCGTGGAAAGATCCGAATGTCATGCCGATGCCGGTAAGATCCATCGGAAAGGAAACCCTGGGTATCTTCCGGCGGCTCTTTCAACTTCCGGAAAAGCTGATCACCGATACGGGGGAAGTCATTCTGGGGGACTAAAGGAGGCATTATGGCCGAAAACAAAACACGGATTCAAAAAACCATGGATTTCATCCGCAGGGACATCTGGAGAATTCGCGGCACCGAGCTTCCTCCGGGAAAATCTTTTTTTCTGAAGCTGGCCAGAGTGCTCATCCTTTCCATTCGGGGATTTGATGAAGACAAATGCCAGCTGCGCGCATCCTCCCTGACCTTTTATTCGCTGGTTTCGATTGTTCCCATCGCGGCCATGGCCTTCGGCATCGCCAAGGGCTTCGGTTTCCAGAAAGTGCTGGAAGAGCAGCTGCGCGAAAAACTGGCGGGCCACGAGGACATCCTAGCCAATGTGATCCAGTTTTCCGACGCCCTTCTGGCCAATACGAAGGGCGGCCTGATCGCCGGCGTCGGCCTGGTGGTCCTTTTCTGGGCCGTCGTCAAAATGCTGCGGCAGATCGAAGAATCGTTCAACGACATCTGGGGCATTCGGGAAAAAAGAACTTTCGGCCGGATGTTCGGCGACTATCTGTCGCTCATTCTGATCTGCCCCGTCATCCTTGTGCTTTCGGGCGGCGTGAACGTTTTCATTACCACGCAGGTAAATCTGATTCTGGAGAAATTCGCCATCCTGGGAAGCTTCGGCCCCGTCATCTTTTTTCTTATGAAGCTGCTGCCCTATACCCTCATGTGGGCGCTTTTCACCTTCCTCTATATTTTCATGCCGAACACTCCGGTAAAATTTTCCACAGGCCTCATTGCCGGCATCATCACCGGAACGATCTTTCAGGCGGTGGAATGGGCCTACATCACTTTCCAGATCGGCGTTGCGCAGTACAATGCCATCTACGGAAGCTTCGCCGCTCTGCCGCTTTTTCTCGCCTGGCTCCAGTTGAGCTGGCTGATCGTGCTGTACGGGGCGGAGTTGTCCTTTGCCTACCAGAACGTGGAAACGTACGAGTTCGAACCGGACGCGCTCGCGGCCAGCCAACGCCTTCGAACGCTGCTTTCCCTGCGCATCGCCCATCATCTGGTCCGACGGTTCGTCCAGGGAGAGAAACCGGCGACGGCCCGTGACATCTCCAATCAACTGGAAATTCCCATCCGCTTCGTCAATGAAATTCTGTTTAATCTGGTGAAAAGCAATATTCTCTCGGCGGTCCGGACAGAAGGAAGTCCGGAGCAGGGTTATCAACCGGCGCGCGACGTCAACACGCTGACCGTGCAGTATGTCGTCAGTGCGATGGATAAACGAGGCCTGAATCAGACGCCTTTCACGCAGTCCCCCGAATTCGCCGCCCTTTCGGCTTCCCTGGAAACCTTCGATCAAACCGTAGAGCGCCGGCCGGAAAACAAGCTGCTCAAGGATTTGTAACATGATCGCAAAGAGGACGTTTTTTCCCCGCGCTCTACTGGGGATAGCCTGTCTGTGCTGGCTTTCGGGCTGCGCTCCGACCCATATCATGCTGGATGTTGAAAGTCGTGCGGCGCCGTACTTTCCTGCCGCGGCCGGGGAAAAGCGTTTCGTCCTTTCAGCCGAAGGCGAAAAGCCCCTGATGGAAAAGCTGCTGCCCTTGATCCGCGGCGAGATGGAAAAAAAAGGTTATGTGTATGACGGCGCAAGTCCCAACATCCTCGTTTTGGTCAAAGGCGGCACCAGAACCGAAGAGAGACGTGAGCCGGTCGTCTCCCGCCCTGTTCCGTCTCTTCAACCCACCCCGCAAGGCGCTACGCCGGAGACGCGCTACGTCATCGAGGGCGGCGGAGTTTACAAGGTTCATGTTCGCTGGATCCGAATGGGCGTCTTTGACGCGGCAGGTCCCCAGCCGGGCGATGAACTCTGGCGGGGCGAGGTCATGAGCGAAGGAGAAGAAGACCTGGGCGGCGTGGCGAAATGCCTCGTCTCAGGGCTGCTTTCGGACTACCCGGCAGGGCGGGGCAAAACCAGGAAAATCCTCAAACGCAGCGAATGCCGATGAAGGTCCGCCGTGCGTTCCGGTTTCCGCGCACGGCCGCCGTTCTCCAGCACGCGGGCTGCTTCCGAGAATGTGCCGAAAGCGACAAAGGATTACCGCCTGCTGATTTCCACCCGGTTGCGGCCGGCGTTTTTGCCCCGGTAGAGGGCTTCGTCCGCTCTGCTGATGATACCTTCAATACCCTTGTCGTCCGGAAACAGTTGGGTGATTCCGATGGTGGCAGTGACTTTTATGGAGGCCGAACCTGTATCGGTAACGGCCGATTCAATCTTTTGTAAAAGCCGGTTGCCGAGAATATTGGCCTGGTCGATGTCGCAGTCGGGCATCAGGATGATGAACTCCTCCCCTCCCAGGCGTCCGACAATGTCGACCGCGCGAAGATTTCTCCGGCATACTTCCGCCACGAGGCGCAGCACCGCATCGCCGGCCGAGTGTCCGTAAGTATCGTTCACTACCTTAAAGTCGTCCAGATCGAGAATTCCGACGGACAGGGGCGAATGGCTGCGCCTCGACCGGTCCATTTCATGCTGAAAAAGCATCTCATACTGCCGCCGGTTGTACAGCCCGGTCAGCGGGTCCGTTGCGGCCAGTTCCTTGAGCTTCTCCTCGAGTTTGACGCGCTTTCGCATTTCATCGGCCAGTTCCTGATTGATTTTATTCGCTTCGGTCAGCAGGGCGTACTCCCGCCGCTGGGAAAAGCCCAGCCGCATGGTGGTTGCCGCGCCGATGACCACCGGAAGGATGAGCAGAACCGACAGGCCGACCAGGTTGGCCGTTGAAGTCCCCAGGATGTACCGGGTTGCCAGGGTGATGAAAACGCCGTACAGGGCGGAAGAAAGAGCCAGGATAAAACGGATGGGAACAAACATCAGCAGACCGATCAGTTGAACCATGATGACGATGATGATCAGGGTGACGACATCCGGACGATAGATGAAAAAAAGCATGAAACCCGTAAAACCGGCCAGGACCACGGCCGTCACCGGATAGCTGAATCGAAAAATATCGGTATCCGGCCGGATGGAACAGAGCAGAATAGCCAGCGCGACAACGATAACGACCCGGTAGGTCAAGAGATAGTAAAACGGGCGGACGGGGCCCATCGCGATATAGTCGGGCACGGCAAAAAGCAAAAGCAAACCGGCCCAGATGATGAGCGCCCAGCGCAGCTGCTGGGTGACCACGGGCTGAACATGGCTTTGAAAAGCCCGTTCCATCCCCGGATCCGAAAACTCGCACATCCATCTGTTGATGCTCGGTATGCCTGCGGTTTTCACGTTCATCGTTCACCGTCTCCATCAAGCGGTATCCGGGACGGAAAGGCCGATCCTCTTCAGCCGTCCCGCTTTCGGATCATCAGGACAATGCCGGCCGCGGCTGCTATCAGACACATACCGATGTAAAGCGCGAAGGCCATGGAATAGCTTTTCGTCCAGTCGTAGATAAAACCGGAAAGCGGCACGCCTACCGCCGTTCCCAGCGTTGTGAAGATGTTGAGCAGCCCGTAAATCACCGCAAAATGCTTTTGCCCCAGGACTTTCGCCGTCATGAGCGGAGGCAGAACGGTCCGCACCGCGATGGAAAAGCCGAAAAGGACGCTGAACACAACAGCCACCCACATTAGCTGCGCCCCGTACAGCAGGAGGATGGCCATGATCAGTCCGGCCATGCAGACCAGATAGCTTTTCAGAAGGCCCAGCCGGTCGGCCAGGCTGCCTGTCAGCACCTTGCCGACGATCAGCATGGCCATGTGCAGGGACATCAGCGCCGTGGCCGTCGTGGAGGAAAATCCGATGTCCGTGAGGTAGGGCACGATGTGGTGCAGGACGCCCATGTTGGCGATGGCGATCAGAAGAATGATCGCGGCCAGAAGCCAGAAGGCGCCGCCGCGGATCGCAGCGGACGCGGTCACCCCTGCCTGCTCACCGGCCGTCTGGCGCGCCAGCGCTTCTTCACCGCCGTAGGGCAGCAGGCCCTTGTCGGCCGGCTTCGCGCGAACGATGAAAATTGCCGTCGGGATGGACAGGACGCCGATGATCAGGCCAAATGTCAGATAAGCGGCCTGCCAGCCGTGGTGCAGGATGATCCAGTTGGCCAGCGGGTTGAAGATCATTCCGCCGACGCCGGTGGCGGCAAAGACGATCCCCATCGCCAGCCCCCGCCGATCGATGAACCAGTTGGTGATCATCATGGAGACCGGAATAATATGCGATCCCGCACTGCCGATGCCCAGAAACACGGCCAGAATATAAAATTGCGCGAGGGTTCGGCACTGCGAAAAGAGCGCAAAACTCGCGGCCATGATCGAGGTGGAGATCGTCATGACGACACGGATGTCATAGCGTTCCAGGAGCTTGCCCATGACCGGCGCCATGACCATCATGGCAAGCGCCGCAATGGTGAAATAAAGAGTAAATCCGCCCCGGGTAAAGCCCAGGGATTCGGAAACGGGCTTGACGAACACCCCCATGGAATTCATGATGATTCCGATGCCGGCAAAATTGAGAAAAAAAGCGCCGACGACAATCCACCAGCCGTAGAAAATCTT
>ERZ795052.1096-NODE-1096-length-38388-cov-5.016696_pt1 | contig 38388 bp, 34 predicted proteins | sample MGYA00375136_ERZ795052 | MGnify/ENA primary metagenome ERZ795052 (study PRJEB30181, sample SAMN05720156) | activated sludge metagenome | isolation source: Anaerobic digester | place: Japan | collected 2015-05-26 ... | reverse complement strand
CCAGTCCTCCGCCGTAAGGTCGGTGTCGACTTTGGCTCCTCTCCTCCTTTTCAGTTCATCCAGCGCCTCTTCGAAAGGCTCGTCGGCGAGGCCCAGCACTACCGTACCGAACATGTGAACGAGTCGGCGATAGGCATCGTAAACAAAACGCTCGTCTCCGGTGAGCTCGATCATGCCCTTGGCCGTCTCATCGTTGAGGCCGATGTTCAGAACGGTGTCCATCATTCCGGGCATGGAGAACTTTGCGCCGGAGCGACAGGAGACCAGCAGCGGGTTCTTCGGATCACCGAACTTCTTCCCCGTTTTCCGCTCGACTTCCTTCAAGGCCTCACGCTCTTCGACCATAACCTCTTCCAGGAAACCGGGGCCTTCCTTGAGGTACTTCAGACAAGCTTCCGTCGTGACCGTGTACCCGGGCGGTACCGGCAGGCCGATCCGGGTCATTTCCGCCAAGTTGGCGCCTTTGCCGCCCAAGAACGCCCGCACTTTCTCCCAGTCGCCGCCCAACTTCCGCTGAACCTGATCCAGTTCATCAAAGAGATACACCCATTTTCGTGCCATTGTTTCGTCTCCTTCCTTCGTGAGTTAGCGCTTCTTCACCTGACCACTCAGTGCTCTCGGGAACCAGGGAATCACCATCCACTTCCGAAAGCACTAATCACGAAGCCCGCAACCCTTCAAGCCAGTCTCGCTCAACCGTTCCTGTGGGCCGCAGACTCATGTTCAATTCCGTTCAATCGTAATAGTCCAAACCCAGATGCGTTATCTGGTCTTCACCCATTAAGTATCGCAGAGTGTTCTTGAGTTTCATCAGCTGTATGAAGAGGTCGTGCTCCGGATACAGATTCGGCGCCGTCATAGGACTCTTGAAATAGAAAGAAAGCCACTCTTGAATACCCGACAGCCCCGCCCTCCCGGCCAGATCAAGAAAAAGGGCCAGATCCAGCGCCAAGGGGGCCGCCAGAATGCTGTCCCGGCACAAGAAGTCGATCTTGATCTGCATCGGATACCCCAACCAGCCGAAAATATCCAGGTTGTCCCAACCTTCCTTGTTGTCGCCCCGCGGAGGATAAAAGTTGATCCGAACCTTGTGGTAGAAATTGCCGTAAAGCTCCGGATAAAGGTGCGGCTGCAGAATATACTCCAGCACCGAGAGCTTGCTTTCTTCCTTGGTACGAAACGACTCCGGATCGTCGAGCACTTCTCCGTCCCGGTTCCCCAAGATGTTGGTAGAGAACCATCCGGACAGACCGAGCAACCGAGCCTTAAGCCCCGGAGCCAAAATCGTCTTCATGAGAGTCTGCCCGGTCTTGAAATCCTTTCCGCAAATGGGAACGTTGTTCCGCTTGGCCAGTTCCCACATAGCCGGAATGTCCACGGTCAGGTTCGGTGCCCCGTTCGCAAAAGGAATTCCCAGCTTTAATGCAGCGTACGCATAGACCATGCTGGACGGAATATTCTCGTCGTTTCGGCGTAACCCCTCCTCAAAAAGCTCCAGGCTGCTGTGAACCTCCGAAGGCTTCAAGAAGATTTCCGTGCTGCCGCACCAGACCATCACCATCCGGTTCACCTTCGTCTCATCCGCGAACCGGCGGATGTCGTCCATCACCTGTTCGGCCAGCTCAAGCTTATTGGAACCACGCTTAACATGGGTCCCATCCAGCCGTTTCACGTAGCGGCGATCGAAAACGGCGGGAAGCGGGTTGAGTACTTCCAGCCTGGGGCGGATCCGGTCCAACAAGGTCGTCTCCAGCACTCCGGCTTTCAATGCCGCTTGATAGGCGTTGTCGGGAATGGGATCCCACGCCAGAAATTCCAGGTCGTCCAGCCTCGCCAGCGGAACGAAATCCTGGATTCTCGGAACCCGATTCTCGGTCCGCTTTCCGAGACGGATGGTGCCCATTTGGGTCAACGAACCGAAAGGCTTCGCCATACCTCTGCGAACCGCCTCAACCCCGGCTACGAAGGTAGTACTTACGGCTCCGAGACCGACCAACAGCACTCCCAACTTCCCCTCGGGTTTTGCGATAGGAACACCTTTGCTAGCCATTCTCTCCTCCTCCCTGAACCAGGATTTGCGACGGGTCGACCACCATCAAGATGCTGTCCACAACTCTGCGCAGAAGCGCCAACCGATTGCGACGCACCGAAGCGTCGTCCACCATTACCAGCACATCATCAAAGAACCGATCGACTGCAGGTCGGATCTCCGCAATCAGCTCCAGGGCTCTATCGTAATCCTTACGCTCAACCGATGCCCGTACCCTCGGGACCCACTCCTGCAAGACCTCATAAAACCGCTTTTCACCCTCTTCCTGCAACCTTCCCGGATCCGGTTCAGCCACTTCGGATTCACCGGAGCGAGCCAAGAGATTCATAGCCCGCTTAAACGCCACGGCAAGCGCTTCGAAATCCTCATTCCCCCGAATCCGGGCCACCGCTCTGGCGCGGTCCTCCAGTTCGGCCGGCGACGCGGAGGCGATACCCGTAGCACAAACGGCACGCACGACGTCCCGAGCCAAACCTAAACGTTCCAAAAGGAAGGACACCCTCTGCTCGAGAAAAGCCAAGACCGCTTCCCGCACGCCTTGCTCTTCCTCCCAGGGAAAGCCGCTTAAAGCTGATTCCACCAACTCCCGGAGGGAATACTCAAATCTCCAGGCCCGAAGGATCTCGACGGCACCCTGTGCCTGTCGTCTCAACCCGAAGGGATCGCTTGAACCGGAAGGCACAATACCCGCTCCGAAGCATCCGACTATCGTATCCATCCGATCCGCCACCGAGAGCAGCGCGCCGTTTCGGCTCTCGGGAAGTTCGTCATCCAGCGAAACGGGGCGATAATGCTCGTACACGGCCCGCCACACCCCTTCAGGGTACCCCTCCTCTCGAGCGTAAAGACCACCCATCACCCCCTGCAACTCGGGAAGCTCCCGTACCATCTCGGTGGTCAGATCCGCCTTACACAGCCGGGCGGCCTCGGCAAGCTGGGGATCCGGGTCCAGACGGTTTGACAACCGTACCAGGCGCCCCGTTTTGTCGAAGTAGCTACCCAGCTTCTCCTGGAACAACACGTCCCGGAGCCGCTCGACCCGCTCCGACAACCGGATCTTGCGGTCGGCGTCCCAAAAGAACGCGGCATCCTCGAGCCGAGCCCGCAGCACCTTCTCATGGCCTTCCCGGATCGTCCCATCCGCATCTTGCCGGTTATTGATGACTGCCACGAAGGACGGAGCAAGACGACCCTCTTGGTCCACCAGAGAGAAATACTTCTGGTGGTGCCGCATCACCGTCACCAACACCTCTGCGGGGATCCTGAGAAACTCGGGCGAGAAGGAGCCTTTGATGACGGCAGGCCATTCGTTGAGATGAACCACTGTTTCCAGCAGTTCCGAATCCGGAACCGGTTGAAGATCTCCTGAAATGCGCTGAAGACCGGCTTCTATGATCCGACGACGCTCGCCGGGACTTACCAAAATCCCGCCCGATCGAAGGATCTCTTCGTAAGCCGCGGCCTCGGAAATCTCGATGCGTGACGGTCCGATCAGCCGGTGTCCCCGACTCCAGCGATCCGCCTTCACACCTTCAAACTCGAACGGTATCACTTCGTCGTCCCACAAGAGGACGATCCACCGTATGGGACGTATAAACCGGAAGCGGCTGGGAGTCCAATACATCGTCTTCGGCCAACGAATCGATGCAATGACACCGGGCAGTATCTCTTTGACGAGATCCACCACGGGAATGCCCGGGACGACTTGCCGTACTACCACATACCGGCCACGCTCGTTGTCCGCCTGTTCCAGAGAATCCGTTCCCACCCCCAGTTTTCGCGCGAAGCCCTCGGCCGCCGGCGTAGGCCTTCCCGCGGTGTCGAAGGCGACGGAGACCGGCGGCCCCCAGGCGAGTTCCCCCCGGTCAGGACATCGTTCCGGCAATCCGGTGAAGAGCACCGCGAGCCGCCGAGGCGTAGTGAAGGTATGAACCTCTTCCCAGCCTAGTCCCGGCTCGGCGAGCGCCCCTTCCATGCCGCGTCTTAGATCCTCCAGGGCGGGCACGATCATGGAGGCGGGAATCTCCTCCGTTCCCAGTTCGAACAACAATCGATGACTCATGACTGTTTCACGTAGGCCGATGCGATATCCACCGCGAGCGAGCGCACCCGATTGATCAGCGCCACCCGCTGGGTGACGCTGATCGCCCCGCGGCTATCCAACAAATTGAAGGTATGGGAGCACTTCAAACAATAGTCGTAAGCGGGCAGAACACATTCGGCTTCGAGGCACCGGTTCGACTCCCTTTCGTAAAGATCAAACAGCTGGAACAACAGAGGCGTATCAGCAAGCTCGAAGTTGTACCTGGAAAACTCCCGCTCCTCTCGGCGGCGGACCGTTCCATACGTCACTGTCGGGCTCCAAAGGAGATCGAAGACGTTGTCCTTGCCGGTCACAAAAGCCGCGATTCGTTCCAGGCCGTAAGTGATCTCGGCGGAAATCGGGTCGAGGTCCCGCCCGCCCGCCTGCTGGAAATATGTAAACTGCGTGATTTCCAGCCCATTCAAAAGCACCTGCCAACCGATTCCCCAAGCTCCCAGCGTCGGGCTTTCCCAATTGTCCTCTTCAAACCGCAAATCGGCGGACCGCAGAACGATCCCAATACTCCGCAAACTGTCCAAGTACACATCCTGTACATCCTCCGGAGCAGGTTTCAGGATGACCTGAAGCTGATGATGGCGGTAGACACGGTTGGGATTTTCGGCATAGCGTCCGTCGGCGGGGCGCCGAGAGGGCTGGACGTACGCTACCTGGTAGGGTCGGGGACCCAGCACCCGAAAAAACGTCTCCGGGTGCATCGTCCCCGCTCCGACCTCCACGTCATACGGCTGTTGGATAACACATCCGTAATCCTTCCAGAACCCCAGCAGCTGATGAACCAGATCCTGAAATGTAGCCATACTCTCTTCCGACTTGTCGAGTCTGGGCCAAGGGCCCCCGACGCGTCCCCAGTCACCGACTTACCTAAGCCGTCCCATTCCCGTATGCCTCTGCCGGCGGGTTCCGGTAAGTACCGGTTCATGGTGAAATCCTACCCGGACGATCTTAACCGCGAAGGTCGGAAACAAAGGACCCGGAACGCCCGAAAAGAACCGAAAAACTTTCAGCGTCAGTGTAGGATCGGAGGTGATCCTCCCTTCGACTGCGGTCCAGCGTGAATCATCCCAGCTCCTTCAACAATCGTCTTGCCCTGATGGGTTTCTCCAAGTGCCCTTCAATCAGTCGCATGGTCCACCCCTCGACAAGGTTCAATTCCGAGCCTTCCCATTGGTGGTTTCCCAACTCCTGAGGCGGCAACTTCATCAGCGCCTTGCACCACTCCGCGGTTTCCCGAGGCAAGACCCCAAGCGGATCGGGCAGCAACCCTTCCAGGCGAAGCAGCCACAACTCCACATACCGGGCCAAAAGCTTCGGTTCGACCCCGCGCTGCAAGGCCTCCAGCACAGCCAACGTCAAGCGGAACTCTCTCTCGGCCCCCGATTCCTCGCGCGTGAACTCGAGCATCAGCTCCGCGAAATACCCGAGGTACACGTTCGCTTCCAGCCCCAGACGAAAGGCCGGGGAAGGCTGTATGATCTCACAATTCTGCAGTGTGGCCAACTCCTGACCTTCCCGACGGCGCAAGACGACATGTAGATAAGCCATCAACTCCAGACCCGACCCGAAACGACTCCTGGAAGATCCCGCCCCGAACGCTGCGGCCCGTTGCCGCCCCAAATCCCGCGTCAGGAGGACAACGATCCGATGCGCCTCACCGAAGGGATAGGTTCGCAGAACGAGGGCTTCGGTGCGCAACAACATGGCTGGAGCTACGCGCTCACTCTGTCCCAATTCGCGGGGCGGGGGATTTCCCTTGCTCTCTCTTCCACGGGCACGGGACAGAACGGGAAACGCGCCCGAACGGCCCGCTGAGAACATAGAGGCCGGCCAGAGCAATCAGCAGTTGTTCCGAGTACCAAACAATTCCAGCGACGAGAAGCCCCATCACCAAGATGGCCAAATGGGATTTCCCTCCCGACAAGTGAAGTTGCTTGGGCGAAGGATACCGCAACGTCGAGATCATCAGCAGCGCCAGCGCAACGGTCAAGGCGGCCAACAGCGCCTGGATCATCGGGTCCTGGGGAGGAATTTTCACGAAATGGACTAGGGCGGCAATCATACCCGCGGCCGCCGGAATGGGCAGTCCGACGAAATGACGTAAATCCTGCGCCTGGACGTTGAAGCGAGCCAGACGCATGGAGCCGCAGATCAGAAAGAGGAACGCGGACATGTGAGCCAAGTTACCCAGGTCTCGAAAGCCCCAGGTATACATCAAGATCGCAGGAGCGATACCGAAACTGATCACATCGGCCAAGGAATCGAGTTGCAAACCGAACTCCGAAGTGGCGCCCGTCAGGCGGGCAATTCGGCCGTCCAAGCCGTCCAGCACTATGGCCAGCCCGATCGCCACGGCGGCATAGCCGTACTGCTCTTGCAGAACCGACACGACGGCATAAAACCCGGCCAGGATGTTCCCGACTGTAAACAGCGAAGGAAGAAGGAACGCCGTTCGCCGTGGCCGCGCCTGCTTCACCCTTCTGGGACTTGAGCCTCCCATTTCAGCATTCGCAACTCGTCTGTGCTTCTCCATCAAGTCGGCTCTCCTCGCCATGCCAAAATCGACACACCCGCTTTCACCCTGTCACCTTGCTTTACCCGGATCTGCGCCGCGAAAGGCAGCCAAAGATCCACGCGGCTTCCGAATCGAATCAGAGCAATTCTATCACCCGCCCGGACTTCGTCGCCCAGCTTCTTCCAAGGAATGATTCTGCGTGCAACCAAACCGGCAATGAGGGCGAAGCGCACATCGCCGATTTTGAGCCTAAGTTGCTCGTTCTCCAGCGAAGCGCGCTCGTCAAAGGCCAAATGGAACCTTCCCGTTCGATGTTCGCACTCTTCAATTCGGCCGCTGACCGGAGCGCGATTCACATGCACATCGAATACCGAAAGAAAGATTGACAGCCGAGTCCCGTCCGGTCCGCCGGTCACCTGGATGATCTTCCCGTCGGCCGGACTCAGGATCGCCCGTTCATCCTGCGGGGGAATTCTCTCCGGGTCGCGAAAAAAGAAGCAGACAAAAGCGGCAAGCAGGAGAAACGCGGCTCCCACCCAGGCGTACCCGATCCACCAGAGCACGGCCGCCAAGAGCAGACTCGGAACGGCAAACGGGAGGGCGTCGCGAAGGATGCGCATAGAGGTAGGAGAGGAGCCGACCGGGCTCAAACGAGAACTCCGCCGGCTCCTCCCTCTCCTACTGAACCACCTGCTGGGATTGTCGGCTGTTGATCAACCACTGCATGCGGTCTTTCAGAAACAGCTTACGTTTCTTGATTCGAACTTCTTCCAATTGCTCGTCGGACGTGAGAAAGGGCTTCTGGATGAGTTCCGCGAGCCGTCGTTCCCATTGCTGATGCTCTTCAAACAGCTTGCGGAACTCCTCGTCATGCTCGAGAAGATACTCCTTGGCAGCCCTTTCATCCATGATGAAACCTCCTCCTTGTTGGTGTTGATATGGAGATGCGATGCGGGGTAACGCCTTCGTGAAAGCAACCACGAAAGTTATGCATTTCGCCTGCTGGAAATGTAACAGAACCCTCCCAATGGATCAAGTGCTCCGTCACCAGTCTTCTTACCGGCTACACCGCAATTGGTTGCGCGACCTCCGCCGGTACCGAGCAAGGCGGATCAGCTCCTTCACCAGTTCCACACCCCCGAGGCCCGAAGCCTCCCAGAGCTTCGGAAACATGCTGATCTTCGTAAAGCCCGGGATAGTATTCGGCTCGTTGATCCAAATGCGGTTTTCCTGTCGATCCAGGAGAAAATCGATCCGAGCCATACCGTCCAGCTGCAGTACCCGGAAGACCTCCCCCGCCAAGCGGCGGATCTCGGCCGTCTGCCCGGTTTCGAGCGGAGCGGGGATCAGAAGCTTCGAGTCATTCCTCAAGTACTTCGCTTCGTAACTGTAAAAGACGTCGCCCGGTACGATTTCGCCAGGTACTGACACCCGCGGGGAGGCTCCTCCCAAAACCGAGACCTCTATCTCCCGCGCCGTCAAGCCGGGTTCCGCCAAAATCCACTCGTCGTATTCAAACGCCTGCCGGACCGCGCGATCGATCTCGTCAAAGGATGTGCATCGACTTACACCCACCGACGAACCTAGGTTGGCCGGCTTGACAAAAACGGGAAACCCGAACCGTTGTTCGACAGCGGCGGCAAAACCCGCAGCCTTGACCCGCCAGTCTTCGCGGCGGCACGCCAGCCAGGGCAGCACCGGAAGACCCGCACTCTGTAAGATCCCCTTGCAGTAGAGCTTGTTCATCCCGACGGCCGAAGCTCCGACACCCGCCCCCACATAAGGAAGACCGAGGATCTCCAAGACCCCTTGAACCGTGCCGTCTTCCCCGTACGGCCCGTGCAAGACGGGAAAGACGACCGCCTCGGCAGGACTCAACCCCAGAAGATACGTAATCCAGTGATCGGCTCCCGGAAATTCGACCTCCGGAGGAACGGATTCGGATTGCAGCAGCGCCTGACGTACCCGCACAGGTTCCATCGTCGCGCCGGTTCGTTCAATTCCCAACACGGCCACGTCGAATCCTGCCACGCGCAGCGTGTTCACCACATACGCTGCCGACAGAAAGGAGATTTCGTGCTCCGCGGACCGCCCCCCGCACAACACGACGATCTTGGTCCCTCGGCACTCGCCGTCATGGGCGCTACTCAACACCCTGACGCCCTCCTCCCGAGGACCGCTCATAAGCCCGAATGATCAGCCGCACAAGCCTGTGTCGCACCACGTCGCGATGGTCAAAGTAGCAGAACTCGATCCCCTCTACACCGGCCAGGATTCTGGCGGCTTGAACCAGACCCGACTCCTGACCCTCCGGTAAGTCGATCTGAGTAATGTCTCCCGTTACCACCACCTTGGAGCCCGGACCGATACGAGTCAGGAACATTTTCATTTGTTCCGCCGTTGCGTTCTGCGCCTCGTCCAGAATGACAAACGCATCACTGAGCGTCCGTCCCCGCATGAAGGCCAGGGGAGCGATCTCGATGATGTTCCGCTCGATCAACTTCTGGACTTTGTCCACGTCCATCATGTCGTAGAGAGCATCGTAGAGGGGGCGAAGATACGGGTTCACTTTTTCCTGTAGATCGCCAGGCAGAAATCCCAATCGTTCCCCCGCTTCAACGGCCGGCCGTGTCAGGATGATCCGCCGGACCCCACGACCCAACAGACGGTTCACACCCTGCGCCACCGCCAAGTAGGTTTTGCCCGTCCCGGCGGGTCCGATACCGAAGACCAAGTCATGCCGATCAATGGACTCCAGATAGCGGGATTGATTAACGCTGCGGGGGGAAACCTCCCTTTGAGGCGTACGCACGGTGATGGGCCCGGGAAGACTCTCTCTTAGCGACGCCGAAGCATTCGCCGCCAGCTCTTGGAAAGCCTGCCGAAGGTCTCCGTTGGAAAAGCTTCGTCCCTCGTCCAGCAAAGTGGAGAATTCGACCAGCACCCGCTCGACCCGTTCAACCGCCGCCAGTCCTCCCTCGATGGTGAGCTGGGTCCCGCGGGCGGAGACACGCACACCGAACAGTGACTCCAACAAGCGAACGTTCTGATCTTGAGCGTCGAACAGAACTTCCGCCCCTCGGGCGGACAACTGGAGATGTTTCAAGGATGTCTCTCCAGGAACGTCGGGGCATCCACCGCGGGCTCCTCAAACAGAGAAACCCAACTATCAGGCTTCGAAAGACCGCCCATGCCAGTCCGAAGACTCACGAGGTCGGCGATTTCGACAAGGCAGCCTGCGATCCTTCGCCGAAACCTCGAGAAACTGAAACAGCATATCTTGATGCGCCCTTAAGCGGATTCACTCTCCGCCGTCAAGGCTTTGAGCTTCTGAGTAAGCCTTGACTTGTACCGGGCCGCCGCATTCGGATGGATCGTTCCCTTTTGCGCCGTTCGGTCGATAACCGCATACACCTGCGGCAGGAACGCCTTCGCCTCATCCAGCCGCTTCTCCTCCAGCATTCGCCGGAACTTCTTTATGAACGTGCGCATACGAGACCGCCTTGACCGGTTCCGCAACCGGCGTATTTCGTTCTGCCGAATGCGCTTCAACGCAGACTTCGTATTCGCCATACCAAAATCGACTCCCTCGTGGTCCGGGATCCGCCCCGCCCAGTTGCAGTCCTATAGCCGATCAGCCGTCGGCAAGAGCCGGAATTATACGGACACGCCTCCCCGCCTGTCAATCAGCAGGCGCTCCAGATGAGCCTGTATCGCGGGACCACCGCTCTTGGCCAGTCCGTCCGCTTCCCGAAGTTGGAGCACCAGTTCGCGCAATCGCGACCTCGAGTATTCTAACACCGTACCCTTCCTACCCTTGAAACTCCACAATTTCAGTTCGCCTAAAGCCTCCTCGAATCGGTCCCCGGCCTCAAGCCTCTCCCTCAAGGCTAACAAACGCTTGAAATTCCAGTAGAGCAGTCCAATCAGTTGAGGAGCTTGCAAGCCGCTGTCAAAGAGGCGGTTGAGAAGGCGGAGCACCTTGGCTCTATCGTTTTCGGCGACGGCGGCGATCAGTTCGAAAACATCCCTCTCGCGGACGTTCGCAATCACTTCAAGAACGTCTTCAGGCGTAATCCGACGCCGTTCCCAGCAAAACAACATAAGCTTTTCGAGTTCAGCCGTAAGACTCTGCAAGTCGTTTCCCACGCGATCCACCATGACCTCGGCCGCCTCGCGATCAAGCTGAAATCCTTCCTTCCTCGCCTTCGACTGAAGCCATTGTGCCTCGCGTCCCTCGATGGATTCCGTCACGGTCGGCAAAGAAGACCAGGCCGGAACCTTCTGCGGCGTCTCCAAAACGAGGACCGAATGTTGTACGGGAGACACAACATACGAGGAGAAAAATTTCTCTCCCAGATGAGCGTTACGCACATACACCCAGCGCCGCGTACCACACCAAGGGAACATGCGGAGTGTCTCCAGGACCCGATTAACCTCTTGCCTGACTTCGTCTGCCGCTCTCCGGCCCTTTTCACCGGATAGGTCGTGAAAGGCCCAGTCAAACTCCCGCGCCGCCTCCTCTACTTGCTCCCGACAAGCCTCGAGAATCCGTTGCTGCAAGTAAACTTGCTCCGTCAGTACCACATAGACGGGGCGGGGTTCCGACAGCTCCTGCACAAATTGCTTTACGGTCAGGGTCCGCCCGGCCTTCTTAACGCCGGCCATCAGAAATCCTCCGTCAAGGAGGCCACCACCGAGGCCGAAAAATCCCGCGCAAGTCGTTCAAGAGCCGGATTCATTTCCGAAAAAAAGTCCTCGACCTCCGCATTGATCGCGTATCGCTCCTGGAACACATACCGATTCCGCCGGAAGAGAGCCCGACCGGTAGCTCTCTCCGTTACTTCGACCTGTGCCTCCACCGTCACCAGGAAGGTCGTGGCAAACGCACTCTGTCGAAACGTGACCGGGCTCGCCACCACCCGCAGAACACGACCCGAAAGAACCGCGTCGGCGCCCTCTTCGCGATTAACGACCTCCAGATTCGAACGCCGCACCAGCTCTTGGACCAACGCCCGCGTCAGGATCTGCTCCACCTGGTACGTGGTGGTGTCGTTTTCCAACGTCCGAACCGCAATGGTCCGGACCGGCAATGGAACCCGAAGACTGTCGGCGGAGCGGTACCCGCAGGCTGACATTCCGGAAATGACCGTCAACCCCAAGAGGGACAACGTGCGCCACGCCCCACTCCGGGAGGAGCGCTCTCGCCCCGTTCGGCGAGAATGCGGAACGGCAGCCAACATCAGCCCCGCGGTATTGTTTCCCTTATGCATCACTCCACCGAACACCGAACAGCCACGGCGTCGTCAGGATCCTGCGTCATCTACGCGGGACAGAACCACACCCGCTTGCCTCTGATACTTTCCGCGACGATCCCGGTACGAAATCTCGCAGACCTCGTCGGCTTCCAAGAACAACAACTGAGCTATCCCTTCGCCTGCGTACAGACGGACCGGCTGCGAACCCAAATTCGCTATTGAAAAGGTGAGGTGTCCTTCCCATTCCGGTTCCAGCGGCGTAACGTTGACGAGGACCCCAAGCCGAGCGTAAGTCGACTTGCCGAAGCACACGGCGACGACCTCCCGAGGAATCCTAAAATACTCCAGGGATCGCGCCACTACGAAACCACCGGCAGGAAGCAAGTACATCTCCGTTTCAACATCCTCGAAGAGCGAAGGGTCGGGCGCTTTGGGATCCACAACACCTTGGGCAGTCTTGCGAGATACTTTGAACCATCTCCCCAAGCGGAAGTCATAACCATACGACGACGGACCGTAAGAGATGACTCCCTGCCGCACCAGGCTCTCCACAAAGGGTTCAATCATTCCCGCTTCGCGGGCCATACGGCAAATCCAACGGTCCGGTTTAACCCCCATGATCGTTGGAAATTCTAGCACCCGATCACAGGCGTCCCACGTTTTCCACCAAGCGTACGGGGACAGGAATGAAACTCACGATAAAAACCAGCAACGCCAACCAAGCCAAAAAGACTCGGCCTTGCCCCAAGGGCGGCCCGTCCCACAAGGGAGGCGGGTGCCGAAATCGGAGCAACAGCAAAATCAAGGCGAACGCGAGGTACCCAAGCATGGGCCAGGCGGCGAAACTCACCAGAACCAGGCCCACAAACGTCACCCGGGAGATCAGGTAATGCCCCCCCTCCCCAAACAAGGCATAGGCAATGTGGCCTCCGTCAAGCTGGCTGATCGGCAAAAGATTGAGACTTGTGGCCAGGAGGCCGAACCAGGCGGCCCAACCGACGGGGTGCAATCGTATGTAGGTGGAATCCCCTGGGAAAAACCATTCCGTGACCCACTGGAAGAGTAACGGCTCACCGAATTCAAAAAACGCCTGCGTATTGCCGACGTCGGAGAACTCCCGGGACTCCGAAACGCCGAGAATCAAAAACGGTATGAGAACAACAAAGCCGGCCAGAGGTCCGGCGATGCCCACGTCGAACAGCTGGCGCCGGTCACGAAACATCGACCGTATGCGGATCACCGCCCCGAATGTTCCGAACGGTACCAGTGGCGGCGGAGCCGGTATCACATGGGGCAAAGACGCCTGAATCCCGTGGTACCGGCAGGCCAGATAATGCCCCATCTCGTGGGCCAACAGGATGGAAAGAATCGCCACCGAATACGGAAGTCCCGCCAGCACCCGCCACGGCTGGCCCACCGCGGCGGCCAGGCCCGCTCTTAGCTGGTCCTCCGTATCCGAGATAAATTCCAAATGGAGGAAAAAACCCGCCAGGACTGTCGTGACAACCGTAAGCGCAAACAGAAGCACAGGTAGCCACACCCGGGGTCGGTATCCTTGCGACTCCGGGAAAACGGTCCAGCGCGGCTCAGGGCGGCCTGACCAAGGGGCCTCAGTACTCAATATTCGTCCCTTAATCGGCGGTTCGGATTTCTTTCCCAGGCTTGAAACGTACCGTACGGCCGGGGGGAATCGGTACCTCCGCCCCAGTTCGAGGGTTTCTACCTATCCCACTCTTGCGCGGCTTTACCACAAAGACACCAAACCCTCGAAGCTCTATCCGCTCACCGTTCTTCAGAGCGTCCTTCAGAATGCCGAGGAATGCTTCAACCGCCGCTTCGGCTTGAGCCCGGCTTATTCCGCTCCGCTCTATGACTCGTGCCACCAAGTCCTGCTTAACCACAATGTCTCTCCCTGTCGATCCTTTAATGCGTTAAAAATACTATACTTCCCACTCCGTCGACAAGGCTGCGGGGAAATCCTCCGTAGACCCTGCCAACCGCCGAAGCAGATCGAGGTTGCGGCGGTCCCAGGCGATACCATCCCCCTTGGGAGTCTCGATGATTTTTGCCACCGAAGTCCAAGCCGGGTTACGCATGATATCGCGAAAGGCCGCCAGTCCGATGCGCCCCCGACCGATATGTTCGTGACGGTCCACGTGACTACCCAAATTCTGCTTGTTGTCATTAAGGTGCCAGACGGCTAGGCGGTCCGACCCGATCAACGCCTCGAAGTGAGCGAACACGCGATCCCGCGCTTCGTCGTCCCGTAAATCGTAGCCTGCCGCAAACAGGTGACACGTATCCAAACAGACTCCAACCGGCACGTTGCCGTCGAGTCGCCCCAAGAGGTCTCTCAGATGCTCGAAGCAATATCCCAAGGTGTTTCCCTGCCCCGCCGTACTTTCGAGAGCCAGCGGGGCGACGGCTCCTTCCGACCGCTCAACGGCGGCCAGAATCCCTTCCGCTACACGCTCCAGCCCCACCCGTTCGCCTTCGCCTCCATGGGAACCGGGGTGTAATACCAGCCAGTCGAGTCCCAATACGCCGGCCCGCTTCCATTCGTCCGCCAAACCGTCGACGCTCTTGCGCCGGACCTCCGCCGCCGGCGAGGCAAGATTAAGCAGATATGATCCGTGAGCGACACAGGTTCGCAAACTTGCGTCGAGTACTCCCCTCCGGAACGCTTCCACTTCCGCATCATCGAAAGAGCGACCCCGCCATTGTGTGGGGTTCTTCACGAACAGCTGGAGAGCGGTGGCACCGACATCCTGAGCCCGGCGTACAGCTTGGGGCAAGCCGCCGGCAATCGACATATGAGCTCCAAGTAACACTTCCTGACCCGGTGATTCCATTTTGCAGTCATCCTTCGTCGGCATCTGTCTCCCCCGGGGACCGTTCGCCGCGGCCGGACGAGCGACTCGACGAAAGTTCATCGCCTCGACCGCCTGAGGCAGCGTAACCGTTCCACCCACGCTGGTTCCGATGATCCGTGTGATTCGCTTGATTCGCGTTTCCGATGTAACCCAGAACGGTCTTCCGAGATGATTGTACAAACCCGACCGTCGGCTTAAACTTTTGTGTGCGGAGCACCGTCGAACCTGGCTCGGCATGGCGGAGGCTGCTTTGATGACGCTGGAAGATCTGACCGACTACTGCGAGATTAAGGACTGCAAAGTACGATTTGGGAACCCCGAGGTCGGTTACGTCACCGTGGACGGATCGGGAGTCGTGGCTCCCTACAACAACTACCGCCGTTTCCTCGCTTTCCATGAACTGGACCACCTGGCGGACGCTCGGCGCGCACTGCAGGCCGCGCAACAATTTCGCGTCTTTTGTGACGACGGCGAACGCGTACTCGATCGCCCCGCATTCGAGCACGAGGTGAGGCTGATGCGGCGTCTGGTCGGGGCGGCTTAGGTTTGGGCCAACCACTCATCTTGCTCGAATCGCTCTGTCGCCGGGTGGTTCGAAAACACGGCACAGCGTTCATGGCGCCGCGGAAACTCCGCCCTTCTCGCCCTTCTCACCAGTAACAGCGGAGGACAAATCAAGCAGCAGCTCATCGAATCCCTCAAGAACCGGGAATTCCTTGGCCTCCTGAGCCGGAGCACGCCGGTTGGGACGCGCGACACACAACAAGTAGCGCAAACCGAAGTCTTTCGCCGAGTGCAGTACCGGCACGCTGTCATCTATCAGCAGTGTCCGCTCGGGTACAAAGGGCTCGACCTCTTGGAGGCGAGACCAAAAATAGGGTTCCTCCTTCGGAACGCCCAAATCGTGAGCACAAACGACGGCGTCAAGTTCCCGCTCCAGATTTGTCTCACGCATTTTCAGCCGCAGACTCTTGCCGTGTGCATTGGTTACCAACACTGTCCTCTTACCCAAAGTCCGGAGCGCGCTCAAAAAATCCCTGCCATGGGGCTGCTCGGCCACCAGATGTTTCACTTCTTCCTTGAGCTTCGCGATATCCAGACCCAGTTCACGACTCCAAAAATCGACGCTGTACCATTCGAGCTTTCCCTGGTAACGCCGGTAGCGCTCGAGTAATAGAGACCGAGCCTCTTCGAGCGACAGTCCGTGGATTTCGCCATAGCGTCGAGGAACGTGCTCCATCCAGAAGTAATCGTCGAAATACAGATCCAGCAACGTACCGTCCATGTCCAAAAGGACGGTCTCGATCTCTCTCCAGGGGAGTCGTACAGTCTCTCGCCGGTTCGCCATCATTCCCAATCGTACGACGAAAACAGGTCGCAATTCAGGAAGGTCGCTCAAGAACAACCGCTTTGGTGGGTTCCACTCGCCCCGTTCGGAGAGAACCGAACTTTCGCCCCACCCCAGGAGGACGTTTCTTCTTGCCCTAATGCTTGTTGGCATCAGCCTTTAACGAGGTCGCCGAAACACCGTTCTTCACGGCCGCCAACCCGGGACACATCTCAGAACACCCTCCCATAGAGAACGGCGTTCGTGAACAAAGTACCGCTTCCGTACCAGAAACCACGAAAATTGGGATCGTCGACAAACAAGACCACGTGTCCTCGGCCTACCTTGAAAGCCAGGACAGCCGCACTCCCGGCCAGAGATTTGATCGCTTCCCGGCCGGCATACCCGCTGAGCAGCGGCCTCTCGGAATAGAGCGCCACATTGGCTCCGGGCTCGGTCGAAGGCTCCAGCATCAGATTTCCTTGTCGGAAAACGGGCACATTCTCAGGAAGCCCGGCGCTCAGGGGATGGGTCGTATCCAGACACGCCTCGAAGATCGTTCCGGGAATGTAGTCGCTCCGGCGCTGAGTCGCCACGTCCTTCCAGGCCGGGCGTCCCGTCGGCAATGCAGATGTGCGGACTTTTGCATTCACCATCCCATTGTCAGTGACAAAACGGATTGAATCTCGGATGGCGATAAGGAGTCCGCCGTCCCGTATCCATGAAGCCAAACGCTCTGCAAAACCTGCTGGAAACGAAAGGGACCTTGCACTGGGTAACACCAGAGTGTTGTAGCCACCCAAATCGATTCGGTCGAGGCGATCGATATTCAATAGACTGACCGGTAATTCCTGTCGTTCGCTCAACACAAACCATGCGGCTCCCGCCGACGCGGCGGACACTCCCTCCCCCACCACGAGACCGATCCTCGGTGCAACCAAGGAATAACTCGAGGGTCCTCCAAGATCAGGACCCTCAGGCGTCAAGCCGCTGGACACCCCGACAAATGAGATCCCCACTTCGGAAGCGACGGTCTGGACGTTCGCCGCCAAGCCGGAATCCACTCCCGCGGATGCACGTGCCGGAATGACCACGCTGGGAGCGCCGAAGCGGCGCAGTTCATCCCCCACGCGACATACTACGGGCTCAAACAGTACCCGGGGACGGGCCCCCGCCGCCTGCAGGCGAGTCACGACCTCCAGCGTCCTCCAGTGAGATGCGTCCATCAGCCAGGCGTACGGCTGAGGATCTCCAGTGACTGAGCCGACGACAGGCTCTAACTCGCTCACCTTTTCACCCAACAGCTCTCCCGGATCACCCGTCCATTTGCCGGGTGCGACTCCAAATGCCAAAGGAAGAGTCCAGGTGGAAATGTCGTAGAACACCGCGTCACTGAAGTCGGTGACGCGCTGCATCAAGGCGTCGAGCAAGTAAGCTTGCCGTTGCCGGGTCGGCACCACCACCGAGCCGGCAGGAAGAAATCGACCGGCATCCACTTCCACCGGTTTCGCCAGCCGGTTCACGTCGATACCGTGCTGGAGGAGGACGTCAACCAACAGACGCCCCCTTCCCCCGCCGGCTTCCAGATCAAACAGCCAGGCGGTCGGATTGTCGGAAAGTTTGCCGGTCATTGCTTGCCGGAAGAAGTCCCGGTGAAATCGCAGGAGCTCCAATCTGAGAGAAACCGCTCCGTCCAGTGTAGACAAGGACGTAAGCAGAGGATTTAGAATCGTGTCCTCGTAAAGCAGCACCCCTTCTTCCGTGCGGCGCCTCAATCCGCGGGAACCGGCTTGCTCGAAAAGCATGCCGACCGCCCCTTGGATGTCGGGGTAGGTCGATCCTTTCCCATAGTAGAAATCGTCAAAGCTCTCTTCCGAAAAGTACAGACGTCCCAACCGATCCAAATATCGAGCGTGAAATCCGGCCATCTCTTCGGTTAGCTTCCGGTTTTCCGGGGGCGTCAGCGGATTGGTTTGCGAGGGCACACCCGGCTGAAAAAAGAACGTCGAGGTGCTTTCCATCTCGTGCATGTCGGCCACCACCTGCGGGCGCCAAGCATGATAGAGGCGTAACCGGGCTCGGGTTTCCCGCAATTGAGCCGGAAGCCAGTCGCGGTTTAGGTCGAACCAGTAGTGGTTTGTTCGGCCTCCGGGCCACGGCTCCAAATGTTCCCGATCGTCGGGATCGTCCGTTGCGGTTCGTCCCCGATTGGCGTTGACCCAGTCGACAAAGTGATTCCTCCCGTCCGGATTCAACGTGGGAAGAAGTAGAACAATGCTATGTTCCAAGATGCGGTCCACCGGCTCTCCGTCGCCGGCGGCCAGGAGAAACAGCGTAAGCATCGCCGCTTCCCCTGGAGCTGCCTCGTTCCCATGAACGCCGTAGCCCAACCACACGACGACGGGAAGTGCGTCGAGCTCGTCGTCAAGGACCCGGCCGGGGCTCTCAGACAACCGATGCAGAGCCGACCGAATCTCTTCCAAGCGCGCCAGGTTGGCTTCACTGGTTACCACGGCGTGAATCAGGGGACGGAGCTCGTACGTCAGCCCGTGCTGTTCCACACGTACACGGGGTGAGACGGCGGCGACGGCGTTAAAGTAACGGAGAATGTCTTCCGGGGTGGAATGTCGCCGACCGATTTCGTAGCCGAGTACCGCCTCGGGCGTAGGGACGGCTTCGGACCACGTGACGCCCGACAGCCCGAGCCGCCGGATCGGTTCCGGCTCCCCTTTTGCGGACGTTCCGGAACCGGCGGTAAAGATTAAGCAGAAGAAAACGAGACAATTGCATGAGAAGCGCATCTTCCACATAAGAGTAACTCACGATTCCCGGAAAGTGGGCGCCAAAGGCCAAGGATTGTCAGATCGCTTTGCTAAGGTTTCGCCAATAAGAATCAGCGCAAGAAAGGATTCTCCGCCATGAGAACATCGGGGATTTTGCTGTCGGCCTGCTTTGTGGGGTGCCTGGTTTCGCCTCCTACGTACATCGCGGCTCAGAGGACAACCACGGAGACGAGGAGCGTGGAAGGGCTGATTCACGATTTGCGCCACCCTGACGCACCCCGGCGCGTGGAAGCCGCGCAACTGCTCGGTCAGCATCGTGTTCAGTCCGCTGTACCCGCCCTGATCGAGGCCGCCAAGGATCCGGATCCCGAGGTGCGCTACGCCGTAATCCACGCCCTTGTCCTCATCAACGACACGCGAGCGCTGTCAACCTTCGTCGAAGCCACCCGCGACAGCGAGAAGCGCATTCGCCAAGAGGCAATTGAGGGCATCATCAATCTTTACGTTGGTAAAGAGGATGGTTTCGTCACAGGCGTAAAGAAGGTCGTGAACTTCCTCAACCCTCTCAGTTCGGATTACGACACTCGGATGGTGGAAATCTTCGTTCCGGTTTCCCAAGATGCGATCAACGCCTTGGTGGATCTCCTGTTCGTCAGTGACACCGATCTGCGCAAAAATGCCGCTCGAGCGCTCGGCATTTTGCGCGCCAGATCAGCGCTCAGCGCTCTTGAAGACGCGCTGGGGCGAGAAACCTCCGACGGCGTGAAGCTGGAATTGATCCGCGCCCTTTACAAGATCGGCGACCCCGAAGGCGGAGACGCGGTCGTCCCCTTGATTCGCGATCCCGACAAGGAGGTCCACGACGAGGCCATCCTAACGGCCGGTCGACTGAAAGCCAAATCGGCGGTCCCCGTCCTGAACGACCTTTATCGCCTCGGCATCGAGGAACGGCGGAAAATCTTCGGATTCCTTCCCGTCTCCGGCTCGGATGATCTGCAAAAGAAGGTATTGGAGGCCCTTGCCTACATCGCCGATCCAAGCAGCCGCGACATCTTCGAGGACGCCCTCGACGACTCCCGGGATCACTATCGCAGGTTCGGGGCGGAAGGACTGGGGCGTCTCGGAGACACCGCCTACGCCGATCTTCTGGCCACGAAATACCTCCGGGAAAAGTCCGAGTCTGTGAAGCTCGCCATGAGCTTTGCTCTCTTTCGCTTGGGAAGGAAAGAGCACCTGGTTGAATTGATCGACAACATCAAATCGGACCAAGTCTTTTACTACTTCATGGAATTCAGCCCCGAGGAGACGGAGTTGCTGTTTCCCTACCTGCATACTGAGAAGGATGACGTCGTCATCCGCTTGCTCGATGTCGTCGGCCTTCGCGGCGGTCCAGAGGCCATCAAGGTGGCCCAGGAGTTGACCACCCACAGCAACCCCGAGGTGGCGTCGGCCGCCAACCTGACTATACGGAGATTGTATGCCCGCTTTCCGGAAGGTGCGTAAAGAGGCGGGGACCTCTTGGCGGCATTGCCGGCGGTTTTAGGCTGCGTCCTACTGAGACTCCCGTTGCCTTGGGGTTCCGGGCCAACACAAATCACGCTGCTTCCGCGACGGGTCCTTGGGACCCGGGCTCCATGCCATAATCACGATCATGAAGCGGAGAACCACGCCGTCACTTGCCCACTCTTTCCTGCGGGCTGCATTTGTCTTGGCGGGGGCTTGGCTGTTGCCATTTGCCGCGCCACCGAGCACGGTCGCTCTCTCGGAAAAAGCGTACAACCTGGTTCTAAAGCAAGGAGACCCGGCTCCCGAGTTTGACGTGACCGCACTCGACGGCTCACGTTTCACAACCGCCGACCTTAAAGGCAAAGCGGTGGTCCTCAATTTCTGGTTTATCGCTTGCCCGCCGTGCCGGGAGGAAATCCCCCGGCTCAATCAGTTGGTGGAACATTTTCGGGACCAGCCGGTCGTCTTTATCGGGCTCGCGGCCGATCCTCCTCCCTTGCTTACCGTCTTCCTCAAGAAGAACCCCTTTCGCTACCACGTGGTACCGAACGCCACTTCCATAGCAAACCGCTTCGGGATCGACGGGGCCCCCACCCACGTCATCCTCGACACACAAGGGCGTGTCGTCCATTTCGTTCGGGGGGCCGTCAAGGACGTCGGCACGGAGCTACGTCCTTGGATCGAGCGCGCTTTAGCCGGATCAGAGTGAACGGCTTCTGCCAGGCGACCTGCAGACAACGGTAGACGGATCTCTTCACGCTGAGGGTCTCGTCTTTCGCCGCCGGTTACGCGCAGATCTCTTCGGAACTCTTGGAAAACTTCGATTACGCAGAAGTTTGGTGATAGAGCCGCCCCCCGGAGAGCTCGCCATGTTGCTCGAGCGTCCCGGGTTTGGTGCTTCCGGTACGTTCCGCCGGCTCGCGAGTAGTGTCGAACTTCCAACGGGTCCAACAACTTGGTACGCTACCCGGCTCTTATGCTATAGGGTCCGCGGGCGGAACGGAGGATGGAATCCCCGGTGCGCAGCGCCTGGGACGGGGAGGGCGTAGCGTCCTTAGGCACAGGCGAAGCACCGCGAAGGAAAGAACAACCGTTCGAATCCCCCCACGACACGATACTTGCGAGGCACCCGGTTCGCCGATGAAGTCGGAGCCCGAGCCGTCGCTCTTGCAAATCCAGACGAACTCATTATGCTCACATTCCGGGAGTAAGTCTGAACAAACTTCAGATCTACCAGTCAAGTTGAATACCGAAGATCGGCGTAGAGCGAAGGGGCTGTCCCCGAGCTCTTAATTGAAGCGAGAAATGGAGGGAATTCGATGCGCGGGTGGAACTGGATAGCCGTCGGTCTGCTGACCCCGATACCGCTCTTCGGAGTGCCGGCAGCCGAGGAATTGCAGCTCACAGACACCGAATACCTGGCGTCTCCGACGCTGGACGTATTGTTCTTTCACAATTCTTATCCCGAGGGCAAGCAAGGTGGAGTCGAGTTCATCCACCACGGCGTACGAGTGGCGACCAACGGAGACGTCCGTCTAGTGCCGACTCCGGAGCAGTGGGATCCCCTTCCCCAGACCGGTCGACGTCAAGTTGACGCGGCCTCCCGTCATCTCTGGATCGAGAATCGGTGGGAGGGAGGATTTTCCTACCAGATCCACCTTCAGGCCGCCGGTGCCGATGTCGTCCGCCTCTGGGTGGAATTGACAGATCCCCTGCCGGCGGACTTGGTGGGCAGGGCCGGCCTGAACCTTGAGCTCCTGCCCAGCGCTTATTGGGGAAAGACGTTCCAACTAGGCGACCGAGTAGGTACTCTTCCGCGCCAGGCGGAAGGGCCGCTAACCCGTATCGTCAGCTATGAGACGCCTGGGTTCCCCGTGGTCGAAGCGGCGGAGTGGCAACCCGCACCTCTAGCTCGTGGCGACCATTTGGTGCTCGCCGCAGAGGTACCGGAGCGGCGCATGTCGATCCGTTCGCTGAAAGGTGAGCTGCTCCTCCTGGACGGCCGCGCCCGAGCTCAGAACGGCTGGTATACCGTCCGGACTCTTCTGCCCCCGGACGTAACGGGCAAGGTGATAGAGTGGGAATTGCGCTTTCCCGGCATCGCCGGTTGGCATCGACCACCCGTTCTCCTTTCCTCTCAGCTCGGTTATCATCCCGGCCAATCGAAGGTCGCCTTGCTCGAACTGGAACTCAAGGCGAATCCTCCGACGGAATGGCTGCTGGAGCGGATCGACGGGGCTGAGCCGGTTGCGGTCCGGCGAGAAGGCTTCCAGGAATGGGGCCGCTTCCTACGGTATCGGTATTGGAAAGCCGACTTTTCCCACGTACGGGAACCTGGACTGTATCGCCTGTGTTATGGCGAATTGTGCTCGAACGCGTTCCGTATCGCTGAGGAGATATACCGACAAGGCCCGTGGGAACCAACCCTTGCGATCTTCTTCCCCGTTCAGATGGACCACATGGAAGTACGGGACCGCTATCGCGTCTGGCATGGGAAGTCTCACATGGACGACGCACTCCAGGCTCCCCTCAACCATGAACACTTCGACGGGTATCGCTCGGGTTCGGAGACCGAGACCCAGTTTCGTCCCTACCAGCACGTCCCCGGACTGAATCGCGGGGGATGGTATGACGCCGGCGACTACGACTTGGCAGCCGGGTCCCAGGCCGGAACCGTTCTCACCTTGGCCTGGGTCCGGGAGGAATTCGGTGTCGACTTGGACTGGACGTCCGTCGACCAGGAAAAACTGGTGACCGAGCTTCTGAAGCCGGACGACGTCGCCGACATCCTGCAGCAGTTGGAGCACGGGGTCCTGAATTTACTGGGCGGCTATCGGGTTGCGGGTCACGCGTTTCCGGGGATCATCGAGAATTCCATCCTTCAGTACGTACACCTTGGCGACGGGTCTACTAAGACCGACAACGTGGTTCACGAGGGAAAAGAGTCGGACGATCGATGGGTTTTCACGAATCGGTCGACGGCTCTGGAGTACCGTGTGGCAAGCGCTTTGGCCGCCGCCTCCCGAGTGCTCAAGGAGCTTCGGCCGGAGCTGGCCGAGGAATGTTTGCAGACGGCGGAGAAGGCGTGGAACTTTGAGCAGACTCATCCGCCGAAGCTGCATCGAAGCGCCTACATTCCGGGCGACCCTGTCACAGAAGAGATTGTAGCGACGGCGGAGTTGCTCCTGGCCACGGGCAAGGCCGAGTATGCGAGTCACCTTGTCAGTCTACAGGGACCGATCGTCGAGCGAATCGATCGTGTAGGAGGAGCCGTGGCTCGAGCCTGGCCCCAGGTGGAAGATCCCGGTTTCCGGTCGGCTGTGCGCCGAGCGCTGGAGACCCACTCGGTGGACACGAGGAAGGCCCTTGCGGGCAATCCGTTTGGGGTTCCGTTTCGACCACGAATTTGGGGTATCGGCTGGGACATTCAGTCTTTCGCGGTGAACTGGTACTGGTTGGCCAAGCGATTTCCCGACTTATTTCCCCCTGACCCTGTGCTCGACGTCGTGGATTACGTTTTCGGACGTCATCCCGGGTCGGCGACATCGCTGACGTCAGGCGTGGGAGTGCACTCGCTGATACCCGCTTACGGACTCAATCGGGCCGATTTCTCATACATCCCGGGCGGTATGGCTTCGGGCACGGCCCTGATTCGTCCGGACTTCCCCGAGCTGAAGGAGGATTGGCCTTTTCTCTGGCAGCAAGCCGAATACGTCATCGGCGGCGCGGCCGATTACATTTTCTGCGTGCTGGCGGCGGATCGACTCTTGAGCGAAGCGCCCTGAATTGATCCTTTCAGCACATGCTTGCGCTCGCGTATTTCGGGTCGCAGTATTGAAAATGCGGGAGGCGTAGGAAAACCGGCACCGCCTTCCTACACGGCGAGGGAACACGTCCGCCGCTTCCGGGAGGAATAACGTCTTTGGTCGGAAGGAAAAGCACGCCAGGCGGTCTCCGCAGCGGACTACGGCTTTCTCATCGGCATGTTGAAGACCGCTCGGTCTCCGGCGGCGATATGCCGTACGCTGTATCTTAGATTCAGCTGCGAGAAGACGTGGTTCGGTCTGTCGGTTCGATACGTTGGGAGAAGCCGATGGTGGCGCGCCCGGCAGGACTCGAACCTGCGGCCTACGGTTTCGTAGACCGGCGCTCTATCCATCTGAGCTACGGGCGCGCTGGAAAGGGTCATTATAGCAAGGCGGCATGTTTTTCGATCAATCCCACAAGGGCGACGTATGCCGCTTCCTCCGCAATGCCGTCTAACAAACGATACACACTTCCTCACACCGCAACCGCCTTGCCTTCCAGGCGACGGAAGATTCGCCGATATTCCCGGTCACTGGCATATTCCGCTTCCATGCCTACATCCAATTCCTCCACTTCCGGCACAGCAGCCAGGATACGTCCTGCCAAATCCTCCAGCACGTTCTGAAAAGACGAAGATTCCACCTCCGGGCATACGACGAGATCAACCGACATCCGGAGACACTCGGCGCCCCCCGACAAGCGCAGGTCGTGAAACCCCACGACATCCTGCTGTTCCTCCAACACGTCCTTTAGTGCCTTCGCCACCGAGGCATATTTCGGGTGACTGTGATCCACCGGATCGGCGTGCACGACAACCCTTGCCCCCGTCTCCTCGGCCACAGCCTGCTCAACTTGCTCAGCCAACTCATGCACTTCCAAGGCGGACTGACCCGCATCGACTTCAATATGGAGCGAAATCAGCTGTCGATCTCCGTACAGGTGCACAATTACGTCGTGCACGCCAAAGACCCCCGGAACCGATTCGGCAATACGGTGGAGAGCTCGGAGCTCCGCGCGGTCGGGCGCCTCACCGATCAAGTGATCGATGGTCGAACGCACATATCGGTAACCGGTAAGACCAATCAAAGCCGAGACTCCCAGGGCGGCCCATCCGTCGAGAACTTCCCAACCTTTCGCCGCGCCGAACCAAGCCAAGAAAACCAAACTGGTACTCAGAACATCAAAGGCATGATTCCAGGCGTCCGCCGAAAGCGTAGAGGAGCGCGTAAGTCTAGCCAGCCCGGCGGCAAACAGTGCCAAAACCAACTTTAGTCCGATCGTCCCCCCGAGAACCACCAGCTCGAGCAGACCCACACTCAAAACAACCGGAGAGACCAGCCTCTCCACACCGCTACGGGCCACCTCGAACGCCACGCCTATCAGCACCGTCGCCAGTACCAGAGTAGACACAGCTTCCACTCGCCCGTGGCCGTACGGATGCCGACGATCCCTAGGCTTTCGCGCCACCCGAAAGGAGATTACGACAATCCCGCCGGCGGCGATGTCTGCCGCGTTGTTGACGGCGTCGGCCAGTAGGGCCACGCTCTGCGTACGCCACCACAGCCAAAGCTTTACGACGACGAGGAGAACACTGACCCCGACCGCCACCGTCCCTTCCAACTCGCCTATGCGGGAACGTCCCTCCAAGCTGTCCGGGGCAACCTCTCGCGGCAACCGTTTCAAAAAGCTGTGTGTCAACCACCCGCCTTCATTCTTCATTCGCTCCACGTTCTCCCACCGCACAGTCGCCCAGACCTGGGAACGCCCTTGCCGTCTCGGCTCGTGTTTCTTCAGTCTCGCGAGCCCCACAGGCATGGTAACGCATGCCACTTACGCTCAGAACGCCGGTTTCGCATACCAAAGTCCAGTCAGCCCCGACGTGAAAGCCTCCGGCGGAATCGATCCGGCGCCTGCCCTCTCCGAGGAGTCTCGCTCGGCGCCGCCTTGACAAGATCTCCGGCTCTCTCAGGTAAGGTCCGGCGGCATGCATTCCTTCGTGCCCGCCAAGGTGCCGGGGACCGCCTCTGCAGCTTAGGACGCGCCGATGAAGTTCCAAGCACCGTTCGACTTACCCTCAGGTCAGCTTGTGGAATCCCTTCATCGTTTGCGATAAAGTACAGTAGATTCGGCTGACGCTGAAGCGGTTTCAGCGTTTCTTTTTTGAGCCCGGTTATACTCAATTTGAGCATAAGGGGAGACGATGTCCACGAACATATCGCCGACACTGGAGTACACACCTGAGATTCATGCTCGTACGGCGACCATATATGAACGGCTCCGGCGGGTCATACCTGAACTGGAGTGGCCGATCCACGCCCCTTGGATCGCCGCCGTCAACGACCTGAAACGCGAGCGCAACGCCGTTATCCTCGCACACAACTACCAAACTCCGGAAATCTTTCACGGTGTCGCCGATGTACGGGGTGACTCCCTCGCCTTGGCTAGAGAAGCGGCGCGAACCGACGCCGATGTGATCGTCGTGTGCGGCGTGCACTTCATGGCGGAGACAGCCAAGCTGTTGAACCCGGAGAAGACAGTCCTCATTCCGGATCCCGACGCCGGCTGCTCGTTGGCTTCCTCCGTCACCGCCCAAGACGTTCGTCTGCTACGCGAATGCTACCCGGACGTCCCCGTTGTGAGCTATGTGAACACCAGCGCGGAGGTCAAGGCCGAGTCGGACATTTGCTGCACTTCGGCCAACGCAGTCGAGGTGGTCGACTCTTTGGGAGCCGAGCGCGTCATCTTCCTACCTGACGAGTACCTAGGCCGGTACGTAGCCTCACAAACCAAGACCGAGCTGATCCTTTGGCACGGTCACTGCGAGGTACACGAACGGTTTTCCGCCGAGGAGATTCGGGATTTCCGCCGGAGGGTGCCCAATATCCGAGTGCTGGCTCATCCGGAGTGTCCTCCCGAAGTCCTGGAGACGTCCGATTACGTCGGCTCAACCACCGGCATGATCCGCTACATAGGCGAAAACCGGCCTGCCAAGGTCCTTATGGTCACCGAGTGCTCCATGAGCGACAATGTCGCGGCCGAGTATCCCGACGTGGAGTTTGTGCGACCCTGCAACTTATGTCCGCACATGAAGAGAATCACGTTACCTAAGATCCATCACAGTCTTACGGAGATGAAACACCGCATCGAAATCGCCCCCGACATTGCCGCCCGAGCATGTCGCGCCGTCGAGCGAATGCTGGAAATCCAACAGGCGCCACGATCATGATCTGCAAGACGTCGGAGGTTGACCTCGTCGCCGACGTCGTTATCGTCGGTAGCGGTATCGCCGGTTTGACGGTTGCATTGAAACTGGAAGACATTGCCACCATCCTCGTTACCACGGGACGACTGGGAAAGGCCGGTTCCAGCCGGCTCGCTCAAGGGGGCATAGCCGTCGCCATGGGAGAAGACGATTCGCCCGAGCTTCACTACCAGGACACGCTGCGGGTTGGGGGTGGGTTGTCTGATCCCGAGATGGCACGCATCCTGACCCACGAAGGGATTGAGCGCGTTCGCGAGCTTTTGACATGGGGCGTTCCGTTCGACCGGGATGCCCAGGGAAGACTTCGCCTCGGACAGGAAGGTGCCCACTCGCGACGGAGGATTGTCCACGCCAAAGGAGATACTACCGGCGCCGTGGTCGTCCGCAGCCTGGTCAAAAGACTCGAGCGCCGGGAACGTTTACAAATCGTCGAGCGCTCTCGAGCCTCGGATTTACTGTGGGAGGACGGACGAATCGCCGGAATCCAAGTGGAAACCGGCGGCGGGCGACCGGCTCGCCTTCTCGCACGACGGGGCGTTGTTCTCGCCACTGGAGGCGTGGGCGGTAACTATCATTGGACCACTAATCCGATCCGGTCGTGCGGCGACGGCCTGGCGATGGCAGCCCGCGCAGGAGCGGTTCTAGGTGATTTGGAATTCGTTCAGTTCCATCCCACCGCGCTTTCCGTCGGCCGCAGTCCGCTACCGTTGCTGACCGAGGCGTTGCGTGGTGAGGGAGCGATACTGATAGACGATCTGGGCATTCGATTTATGTCGGACGAACACCCTCTCGGAGAGCTGGCTCCTCGAGATGTAGTCGCCCGAGCGATCTGGAAACGCCGGCAATTGGGTCGACGCGTTTACCTGGACGCCCGAGAATCAGTGGGGGACGACTTCCCCGGGAAATTTCCCAACGTGTATCGCTTGTGTGTACAACACTCCTTCGACCCGCGTCGCGATTTGCTGCCCGTTACACCGGCCGCTCACTATCACATTGGAGGTGTGGTCACCGACGCATGGGGAAGGACCTCTCTGCCGGGGTTGTGGGCATGCGGTGAGGCGGCTGCAACCGGAGTGCACGGCGCGAATCGCCTGGCCAGCAACTCTCTACTGGAAGGCCTCGTCTTCGGAACACGCGTCGCTCGAGACCTTTGTGGCATGGAAGCCGAAAGTTCCACGGTTCCCTCCACTCACTACGCTTCCACAATGGAAAGTTCCAGGCCGACTCTTTCCAAGGCGGCGGCGGCCCGGCTTCGCTCAAACGTTCGGCGTCTTCTGTGGGAGAACGTTGGGTTGATCCGTCGGGCGGACGATCTACGGAACGCCTTAACTCAGTTGGAAGAGTGGGATCGATGCTTCGGCGGAGCATCGTCTCCCGTCGGAAGTATGCTCACCGTCGGACGCTTGATTGCCTACGCGGCTCTTGAACGAGAGGAGAGTCGCGGGGTTCACTATCGCACTGATTTTCCAGAGACGGATCCACTTTACGCAAGACGATTTCTTTTCGTGGACCCGTGGTGTCCCAGGACCAGCTCTTGCGCCGCCGGCGGAGCCGGAGTGTAACCGTAGGTCCTTAATCCACCCCTTGGAAGGGCCGCTCAAATGCCATGGACGAAGTCAACCATATTCGCAATACAGGGCGAAATGCAATGAGACTACCGAGACTGCTTTACGAAGATATCGTTCGAATTGCTTTAAAAGAGGATCTAGGGCGCGGAGGAGACTTGACGTCGGATGCCATCATTCCCCTCGGCGTGTCGGCCCGAGGCCGCATTGTAACTCGCCGGAAAGGCTGTGCGGCCGGTCTCGCGGTCGCGACCATGACTTTCGAGCTGCTGGACCCGAATGTCCGCGTCCGGCACTGTGTCGCGGAAGGACAACTGGTCGAAGCCGGGGATGTTCTGGCCGAGGTGGAAGGTGAAGCCCGGGTGATCCTCACGGGAGAGCGGACGGCCTTGAACTTCCTTTCCCTCCTTTGTGGAATCGCTACGGAAACACGGAACATAGTCGATCGGATCCAATCCTACCGGGCCAAAATCGTCTGCACCCGTAAGACGACTCCGGGACTTCGAACGCTGGAGAAGTATGCGGTGCGGGCCGGCGGAGGTTTTAACCATCGGTTCGGGCTGGACGACGCCGTACTAATCAAGGACAACCACTTGGCCATAGCCGGCGGTATCGAGGAGGCTGTCCGCAGGATCCGCTACTTCGTAGCTCACATGGTCAAAGTCGAGGTCGAGGTGGAGACTTTGGAACAGTTGGAGACCGCGCTTCGCCAGCCCATTGACGCCGTTCTCCTGGACAATATGAGTCTTGACGAGGTACGTGAAGCGGTTCGACTGGTGAATCAACGCGTCCTTGTCGAGGTTTCCGGTGGTATTACTCCCGCCCAGGCGGTTGAGTACGCGGCTGCAGGAGTCGATCTGATCTCTCTCGGATGGCTGACTCACAGCGCACCCGCCATGGACATCTCGATGGAAACCGAACGCATCTCCTGATTGAACGGTTCTCCTAGATCTTTCGTATTAGAGACTAGTGGCGGTCGGAGATCGAGTGAACGGGGCCGCGGAGGCGCAGAACCGATCGGGACGGCGCGCCGTAGCCCCCATGATCCCTTCGATCAAGGAACCCGTGTGATGGAGACGCCGCTACTGAAAGAGAAGAGGCCATGTCAAACAGTGAGAAAGCGACGACCGTCGTTGATCGGGAGTTGTTGTGCCGACGGATCCGTGAATCCGTGCTCCATCTTCCGCCCGACTTGAGGGATCTGTTCATTGAGGCTCACTATCGCAACCGGCCCTGGCGTGACCTACTGCTCCGCTATGGAAACGACGAGCTCTTGCTCATGGAGAACCTACGCCAAGCTGAACTGCAGTTTCGGCGGCACCTTGAAGCACAGTAGGTCGCCGGCCGATCTCGCCTGAATCGTCGCGTCCCACAAAACGAAGCGCCTTGCGCTGATACGGGACTGACAGCGTCGTCACAAGACCTTCCAGAGTCACCTTCCTCGCTTCCTCACCCGCAGGGCGCTACCATATTGCCGACAAAGGAGTCCAGCGGTTTCAGGCCTAAGACCGCAAAGGGAGGTCTCCGCTCCTCGGCAAGCGTCAACTGCCGACATGGGCGGCGGCGGGGTCACCCAGCCTGTTCGCATCATATGAAAAGGAGTGACGTCATGAGTACGAAGCCGGTAACGTACAGCTTTCTTACCCTCCTCCTGGTCGCATGCTGGCTGCCGATATCCGGGGAGGCGCAACCGGAGGATGAGATCACACAACGGTTGGAACGGCTTGAGAAGGAGCTGGCCTCCTGGAATCACCAGTGGGACGTTTTGGACCGAAAACTGGACCAGACTGCTATATACGAGGCTCTACAGGAAGTGGCGGATTGCGAGTTCAAACGGCTTACCGGCCCTCCCCTTCGTCCATCCCAAGAACCCGGTACAACGCAGGGTGCGGGAAATCCGCTGATCGTCTACACCCACGTCTTTCTCCCCAAAGATCTTGACGGCAGCGCCAAGTACCCGTTGATCCTCCTGCCTCACGGGGGTGTGCATTCTCATCTGACTCCTATCTATATTCCGATCTTGAAGGAGCTCCTCCTGGAGGGATACGTCGTGGCGGCCCCCGAGTACAGGGGCAGCACCGGATTCGGTCGAGCCTTTTTTGAGGCCATCGACTATGGCGGGCTGGAAATAGAAGACACCCTGGCCGTCCGCGATTTCATGCTGGAGACGTACCCGTTTCTGGATTCGAACCGTGTGGGAATCGTGGGCTGGAGCCACGGCGGATTGCACGCATTGCTGAGCGTCTTCCGTTATCCGGAAAAATATGCGGCGGCTTACGCTGGAGTACCGGTGAGCGACCTGGTGGCCCGAATGGGTTACAAAACTCAGGGATACCGGAACCTGTTCGAGGCCGATTACCACATCCGCAAATCGGCCTACGAGGACGTAGAAGAGTACATGAGGAGATCTCCGTCCTGGAACGTGGAAGCGTATCAAGGCACCCCGTTGCTCATCCACACGACGACCAACGACGAAGACGTCAACGTACTCGAGGTCAGGCGACTGATTGAAGCCCTCAAGGCTGCAGGGAAGACAGGATTCCAGTACAAGATCTACGAGGATGCTCCCGGTGGCCATCTGTTCAATCGGGTCGACACTCCTTTGGCAAAGGAATCACGCCGGGAAATCTACGACTTTTTGCGCCGGTACTTGAGGCCGTAAGTCGTACATGAAGGTCGTACGCCTCAGGGCGGAACCGCCCGAATCGGCAGCTCCAAGAGAAGAGGTTCTCTTCTCGATCGGCGGCCCTTTCCGGCTGAATTCGAAAGGTTCCAAGGCTACCGATTTCAAAACGCTATCCCGAGTGCCGGGTACCACCTTCGGGCTGGGCCCATAGGCGGCGGTGAGACGGAGCGTCCGAGGCGCCGACGCGACCAAGTCAAGGTCAGGAAGACCTCAATCCCGGGGTTCCGGAGCGGAGGAAGACGGCACAGCCGCGGAAGAAGCACCGAGATCCTCCGGCTGCCCTCCCCGCTCGTCCGCCGGAATAAGTCGAAGGCGGCTGAATCGGCGGCGCCCCACCCGCAACACCTTCTCTTGTTCCTCTCCGGTCCGCAGCTCCGCAGCCGGATCGGTCACCCTCTCACCGTCCAGACTGACACCGCCCTGTTTGATGAAACGCCGGGCTTCCGACTTGGAGGACACCAACCCGATGTTAGCTAATAGGTCCGCCAAGTTCAGTCCGTCCGAAGGTACCCTCACTGTAAACTCAGGCATCTCCTCGGGAGTCTCCCGCTCACGAAACACTCGGGAAAAGTGCTCTTGAGCCGACTCGGCGGCTTCCCGTCCATGAAAATCTTCTACAATCCTGAACGCCAGCTCCGCCTTCGCCTCCATCGGGTGCTTTTCTCCGCTTTCCACCCTTCTACGCAACCCGGCAATCTCCGCCGGCGTAAGATCGGTCAGGAGCTCGTAGTAACGCCACATCAATTCGTCCGTGACGGACATGAGCTTGCCGTACATCTCCTCAGGAGGTTCGTCGATTCCCACGTAGTTCCCAAGCGACTTGCTCATCTTCTCACGACCGTCCAAGCCTTCCAGCAGCGGCATCATGAGAATCACCTGCGGTGATTGGCCGTACTCGCGTTGGATTTCACGACCTACCAACAGGTTAAACTTCTGATCCGTGCCCCCCAGTTCGACGTCCGCACGCAAAAACACGCTGTCGTAGGCTTGGGCCAACGGATAGATCAGCTCGTGGATCGAGATCGGCTGCTGTGCGGCCATCCGCTTGCTGAAATGCTCTCTTTCCAGCATTCGGGCCACCGTATATCGAGCGCACAAGCGAATGAACTCTTCGGCCGTCAACGCACTTAGCCAACGGCTGTTGAAATCTATCACCGTTTTTTCCGGATCGAGAATCTTGAAAACCTGCCGCTTGTACGTCTCGGCGTTGGCCTCGATCTGTTCGCGGGTCATCGGCGGGCGGGCCCGGTCCCTCCCGGAGGGATCGCCGATCAATCCCGTAAAGTCCCCGATCAAGAAGATCACCCGGTGACCCAGATCCTGGAAGTGCTTCATCTTTCGCAGGAGCACCGTATGCCCCAAATGCAAATCCGGCGCAGTGGGATCAAATCCGACCTTGACTTGAAGCGGGCGCCCCTCGGACTGAGCCTGCAAAAGCTTTTGACGAAGCTCTTCCTCCGTTATGATCTCAGCCGCCCCCTTACACAAGTAAGCGACCTGTTCATCGATGGTTAAACCGCCCGAAGACATGGGCGACATTATAAGAAATCCCCCCATCCGCGAAGCAAAAGAGCGTGACCAACGCAGAGCGACACTAAGATGAGAACCGGCCTCCGGGCACTCACACCGAATCCCGCGACCGAGCCCCCGCGGGGCCGCCGCTTCCCGGGAACCCCGCCGCTCTCTCCCCCGCAGCTCCTCCCGCCCTCACCAACGGCGAGGAGCATCTTCAATCACACGTACCGTATCACGAGCAATCAGCAGCTCTTCGTTAGTGGGAAAGACGTAGGCCTTCAACTTGGCGTTCGCCTGAGAAATCATGCCGCTTTCACCGCCATGGATCCGCTCGTTCGCCTCTTGATCCAGCTTTAAACCAAGACACTGGAGCCCGTCGCATATCCGAGCCCGAATGTACGGCGAGTTCTCCCCGATGCCCCCTGTAAAGAGGACGGCCTGAGCCCCACCCATTTGAGCGTAGTACTTGCCGATATAACCTTTGGCCCGGCGACAGAAGATCTCGACCGCCAGTTTCGCCCGGCGGTCGTCGTTTTCAAAGGCTTCCTGCAACAGCTCCCGCATATCACTGGTGAGACCCGAGATCCCCAAAAGTCCCGACTGCTTGTTCATGAGATTGATGACCTCACCGGCCGACACTCCTTCCTTGTGAACCAGGTAATCGATGATGGAAGGATCCACGTCGCCGCACCGAGTTCCCATGACAAGACCTTCCAAGGGCGTAAACCCCATCGACGTATCGACCGATTCCCCTTTCTTAATGCAGCAGGCCGAACTACCGTTACCCAGATGCAACGTAATAATGTCCACTTCTTCCGGCTTCTTGCCGAGAAGCACGCGGTAGCGGTAGGCAATGTACCGGTGGGACGTACCGTGGAAACCGTAGCGGCGAATCTTGTGACGCCGGTACATCTGGTAGGGAAGCGCGTACAGGTAGGATGTCTCCGGCATCGTCGAGTGGAAGGCCGTGTCGAAAACCGCCACCTGGGGAACTCCTTGGCCGAACAGTTCCTCCGCAGCGTGAATGCCCCGCAGATTAGCCGGATTGTGCAGGGGCGCAAGGTCGATACAGTCTTCGATCATGGAAATCACTTCCGCATCAATCTTCACGGACCGGCGTAGTCTCTCCCCACCGTGGACGACCCGATGACCAATCGCATGAATATCCTTCAAAGAACGGATCGACTCCAACTTTGACTCTGGAGAGATAATCCACCGCAAGACGTAGTCCAAGGCATCCCGATGGTTACGCAGCGGCGCATCCCTCTTTATCGGAGTCTTGCCCTCCGCCTGCAGCGTAATGAGTGAATGCGAGCCGATACGCTCGAGAATCCCTCGGGCCAGCCGGCGATCCTCGTCTCTGGCGATCAGATCGAGATCCGTCTCTATGATTTGGAATTTGACCGTGGAAGAACCGCAGTTAAGGACGAGTACATTCATGATCAGGCAAAGTTTAGCATCTTCAGCCAACTCGGCAAGCCCGAGAACTTCATTTGTCTTTAAACTTACGGTCGAGACCGGTCTACCCCGCGCATCACTCCGTTCAAAGCGGTGAAATCCGCGGGACCGAAGTTCACGCTTTGAGCGATCGACCCTGGAATGGTAGGCCTGCGACTCTCGGTGCCCGCCCCCGGCGTCGATACCGCCTGTCTTGCTATCCTGTTTCCATGTCGACGCGATGGGAGCAGGTTACCAAACTAATCGAACGATATCCGGACCTCCCTCCCGAGGTCGTGTTCAAGGAAGACGTCTTGCGAACCGGCCTGGCTTTTTCGGAAGACGCTCTGCGTATCGCCGCCGGCTACCAACCGAAAGCCTATTTCATTTTTTCATTCGACTTGGTTCCCATCGATCAGATGCCCAACCGGGAGCACCTTCGGGTTCCGGAGGAAATCGGCCTCGTGGGCGGGCCGAATGACTTCCGCCGAACCGTCGTTTCCGTCCGCGTAAACCCCGGCTCACCGTACCGCGTCGGTTTGTCGAACGGCGGCCGGTTGGTACTTCGGCTTGAAGATCTTGAAGTGGCGGAAGTCCTCTATCCCCCCCGGCCGTCCTTCTACGGGCAAACGCTTTCATCCGGCAAGTCCTTAATGGAAATCGCTCCCGTGATTGAATGGGGGTACTTGATCTATCTGACCGTGTTTCGCCTGTGCCAATACTTCGGGAAGGAGGAGGAATGCCGTTTCTGCGACATTAACGAGAACTTTCGGCAGCAGCGGCGCAACGGGCGATCCTACACTGCGGTCAAGACTCTCGACGAAGTCCTGGAGGCGCTGGCAATTATCGCGGCGGAAGATACTGCCGGCCGAGCCTACACGCTGACCGGCGGCAGCGTCGTAACCCGGTTGGACGGCTTGGACGAAGCTGACTTCTACGCCCGCTATGCCGAGGCTATTGAAGCACGGTTTCCGGGCAGATGGATCAGCAAGGCAGTCGTGCAGGCGCTTCCGCGGGAAGGTCTCCGCAGACTGTATGACGCCGGGGTGCGCATTTGCCACAACAACTACGAAGTTTGGGACGCCCGGCTCTTTTCTCTTCTTTGCGCGGGCAAACAGCGACATATCGGACGAGACGAGTGGATTCGGCGGATTCTTGAGGCGTCCGAAGTGTTCGGCCCCACCCACGTGATCCCCAACTTCGTCGCCGGGGTTGAAATGGCCCGACCTTACGGCTTCACCGACGTGGGCCAAGCCCTCGATTCCACTTGCGAGGGTCTGGCCTTCTTCATGGCGAATGGGATCCTCCCCCGTTTCACCACCTGGTGTCCGGAGCCCCTCAGCCATCTCGGTAAGCACAATCGAGAGGGCGCGCCTCTCGAGTACCACGTGGGACTACTCCATCGCTGGCGTTGCCTGCTCGAAGAGTTCCGATTGCCGGACCCTCCCGGCTACGGCCCACCCGGTATCGGCCGAGCCGTCTTTTCCGTTTCTTCCTTTATGGACGTAATCCGCCCGAACGGGGTCCCTGTAGACGCCTCTCCAGCTCCTTGATGAGACCGTGCAGCATGTTGACGTCTTCCCGTTCAAGACTCGACGCGGCGGCGATCTTGTGCAGGCGGGTCATTAACCGGCCGATCTTGACTCGGGTGGGCAGCTGTGCTCCTTCAAGGAATTCCCGCATCCGCGCCAGCAGGGCCTCAACCTGTTCAGGAGAAGCCGTGGTTCGAGACCGACGGGGCTGCGAGCGCACGAGCGCCAGACGAAGTTGATAAGCTACGACCGCGACCGCTTGGGCAAGGTTCATCACCGGATAGTCCGGCTCCGCCGGAATGAACATCAGCCATTGGCACCACCTCAACTCGTCCCGTCGCAGGCCGTTGTTCTCCGAACCGAAAACGACGCCGACACGGGTACCGCGCAGCTGTGGAAGGATCTCCTCGGCAAAAGCGGCACACTCAACCAGCCTCTGCCTTCCTTGGCGAAATCTTCCGGTGGTTCCCACCAGAACTCCCAGTTCACCGGCGACCTGCTCCAACGACGGGTAGAATTCCGCCTCATCCAGGATTTCCGCACCTTTCATGGCAAAGGCACGAGCTTCGACTCCCACCTCGCATTCCGGCTGGACCAGAATGAGGCGCCGAAAACCCATGTTCTTCATCACGCGAACGGAGGATCCCAGATTCGATGCAAAGCACGGCCGGACGAACACGAAGTGAATGTTGTCCCGAGGATCGGGCATGTCGCCCATGAGTGTAGCACCAGGGTGCATCAGTCAACGGCTCTTCGGCCGGACCGCATGCTTTCCAGCTCCCATCGCCGGAACATCCACAGCCGGAAAGGAGCCGGCCCGACGGGCGCACAAACCACCCAAATCGACTGCGAAGCAAACTGCGCCGCTTGCACAACCCGGAACAAAGCTCCCGCCCGAAACGTCGGCCCGTTGCGAAGAGTCCTTACCACACGACCAGCGTGCCAGTCGCATTCCATCGCCCCAGCCTTTCGTCTGATAACCGTGTCCTGCGTATCGCCAAAACTCCCTCGAACCATTAGACGGCACACCTCCGACATAAGGGAGCGCAGACGATCGCAGACCGCTCGCTGTACACAAGCCGGCCGCCGTGTCGAAGTAATTGTCGGGCAGAATCAATGTGGACCGCCGAGATCCGGTGTCAGCGGAGGAACATAAACATCAACCCCCCACCTTGAAGGCAGGCGGTGAACTTCCGGCTCTAGCACCGCCGGCGACCCAGTCAGTCCTCGCCGACGAAGGAGACCTCATCAATGCAGGTATTCCTCGTCGTCTTCTTCTTCGTCGTCGAAGTCAAAGTCTCCGTCGTCACCGAAATCGTCTAAGTCGTCCTCGTCCTCGAAATCGTCGAAGTCGTCGTAATCGTCCTCGTCTTCGTCCTCGTCCTCGAAATCATCGAAGTCGTCATCGAAGTCATCAAGATCTTCGTCATCCTCATCGTCGTAACGGAGCCACAACGCTTTCTCCGACTCGGATACACCCGGCTCAACCTTCCAAACCATCACTACCCCCTATGGTGAAATTGAAAGAAAATCTTTGGTGTCTACACCGATCTCCCCGCCTGACACAGTAAGGAGACGGCATATTCTCGCCCTTTCCTCGACCCGAAAGCAAGTGTAGCTCAATCGGACCGCCACGTGGAACTCAGGACACTCCGGGAAGTGATCGGACAACGGTTACCCACGCGTTTCTCCTCAAGAGCCGACGAGTGTTTGGGAGGCCTTCGGCGCTCTTTGTTCCATGATCCGCTACTTGAGTCGGCCACACTGTTCACCAAAGACTGCGGCTTGAACCGGGCGCTTGAGGCCGAATCATACGAAGGGGGTCCGGGACACCGGACGACCGGAAAAGAGCGGCGTGCTTCGGCAACCGTTGGCAGCGAAATCCTCCGTGCTGCATGCTGCGTACAGGCGGCCGCCATTCCACGACCTTGAAACATCGAACGGTTCACGTCTCAAGCTTTGGCCTTTACGTCTTTCCACGGCTTTCCACCGCCCGCCTTTGCGAGGCTGGAGAAGAACAATCGCGAGGAAGCGTCGGCAAGGAAACCCTCTGGAACTGCAAAACAAAGGGATCGGAAAAGCCAAGCAAAGGGGGGAGGGTTTACATAACTTATGAAACACAATAAGAAAAAGTGCACAATTACCAGGCGAGAGGCTCGGCGGGGGGCCCGCCT
>ERZ795052.1090-NODE-1090-length-38520-cov-8.533186_pt1 | contig 38520 bp, 36 predicted proteins | sample MGYA00375136_ERZ795052 | MGnify/ENA primary metagenome ERZ795052 (study PRJEB30181, sample SAMN05720156) | activated sludge metagenome | isolation source: Anaerobic digester | place: Japan | collected 2015-05-26 ... | reverse complement strand
TCCTGAAGGCGCAACGCGGCCTCGGGGGAGATGGTTTTCATCTTTTCCATCAGCGCGGGCGTCACCAGCGCGCCCGCCGCGTCCGTCGGCCCGTCGCTGCCGTCCGTACCCGCGGACAGAAAAAAAATGTTGGCGGAATCCGGAAGGATTCGGTGCAGCTCCAAAGCAAAGGCGAGCGCCATTTCCTGATTCCTTCCTCCTTTTCCTTTCCCCCGAAGCGTGACGGTTGTTTCGCCGCCGGCAATCAGGACGGCGGGGTTTGCCGTCGGGGATTTCTCCGCATTCATGGCCTTGGCAAGCAGCGCAAAGCACTTTCCGGCGGCGGATGCCTCGCCGGATATCGTCGTGCTGAAAATTCGCGCGTCATACCCCAGCTTCTTAGCGGACGCCTGCGCCGCATTGCAGGCCAGCGAGTTGTTGCCCAGTATCAGATGCATGCTGTTGCAAAATGCCGAATCGCCCGCTTTGGGCGTTTCGGCCACCTCTCCCCGAGCCCCGCGCACCAGGCGGTCCATCACCGGTTTCGGAAGTCTTTCTTCCAGTCCGTATTGATGAACGATCGAAAGAGCGTCCTGAAACGTGGTGGGGTCGGGGGCGGTAATGCCGGATGCAATGGTATCGATCCGGTCGCCGATGACATCCGACAAAATCAGGTTGATAAGTCTGGCGGGGCTTGCAATCCGGGCCAGACCTCCACCCTTGACTTTGGAGAGATGCTTTCGAACGCAGTTGACCTCGTCGATGCCGGCGCCGGACGCCAGCAGGGCTTGCGTGGCCCTGCGCTTCTGGTCAAGGCTGATGACGTCCGCGGGCAGGCAGAACAGGGATGACCCGCCGCCGGAAATCAGATGGATGATCAGCGTGTGTTCATCCGCCGCCCGGGCCATGTCCGTCAGAATGCGGGCCCCTTCCAGGCTGTTTTCATCCGGCACGGGGTGGCCCGCTTCCAGAACTTTTATTTTCCGAAGGTTCAGCCCGTGGCCGTATTTTGTGATGACGAATCCCGACGAAAGTTCCCGTCCCAGGATGTTTTCCATGGCTGCTGCCATCCGGGCCGAAGCCTTGCCGATCCCAAGCACCATCACCTGCCGGTAGGGGGAAAGGTCTTCCGTCCAAACCCCTCCCCGGCCCGTGAGCACAAGCTTCCGGCCCTCTTTCCGGACACAGGATAAAATAAGGCCCGCGGGGTCCACCTCCCGAACGGCGTCTCGGTACATGTTTTTCAGGTCGCCAGCAAAATCCACGGCTTTCTCCGCGCAAGGTTTTCCACAGCTACCACGAAGGGGGCTTTCACTGTCAAGGAATGATTTTAAAAAACCGTGTAAAAAACCATTTGACAGGCGCAAAGGGAATGTTTATATATACCCCCACGGGGTATGCTATGGATGAAATGAGAATCAAGGTATTAAACCGATTGAAGCGCATTGAGGGGCAAATCCGCGGGCTGGAGCGGATGGTGGAGCAGGAAGCGCCCTGTTCCGATGTGCTCACCCAGCTCTACGCGGCCACCGCCGCCATGAAGAAAACCGGCGCCGTGATCATTCAGGCCAATATGAGGCGCTGCATCGAGGAGGCGGGCGATGATCAGGAAAAAAGCATAGAAGAATTTCAGAACGCACTAACCCGCTTTATCGGCATGTCCTAGAGGGGAAAGAAATTGGATTCAAAGCACTCATCGAAACTCAGCCGCCGTTCCTTTTTGCAGATCTCGGCCGGAGCCGCGCTTCTCACGGGAGTTCATCTGCCGAAAACCGCGCGGGCAGAATCGGGAGGTTCCCTTTCTACGCTCATCGATTTGAGCCTTTGCGACGGATGCGCGGACCGCAAAATTCCGGCCTGTGTCCAGGCCTGCCGAAACATCAACCGCGATAAAATACCCCCCGTCGTGGATAACATTCCGGAACCCTGGCCGAGAAAAACCATTGAAGACTGGTCCAAAAAACGGGACGTCTTCCACCGCCTGACCCCTTACAATTACATTTATGTTCATCGCGCGGACGTCGTCGTCAACGGGCACAGCCGAACCGTTTTTGTCCCGAGACGCTGCATGCACTGCGACAATCCCGCCTGCGCGACCATCTGTCCTTTTTCCGCCAACCATAAAAACACGAACGGTGCGGTGGTCATCAACCCAAATCAATGCTTCGGCGGCGCCAAGTGCCGGGACGTCTGCCCGTGGGAAATTCCGCAGCGGCAGTCGGGCGTCGGCATTTATCTTCACGTGCTGCCCGGTCTCATGGGCAACGGCGTCATGTACAAATGCGACCTCTGCAACGACAGGCTGGTTCAGGGAAAACAGCCCGGATGCATCGAAGCCTGCCCGCGCGGGGCCATGCTGATCGGCCCCAAAAAAGAGATGGAAGCGGAAGCGCAGGCCCGTGCCGGCAAGATCAACGGGCACATTTACGGTCAGAAAGAAAACGGCGGCACGGCAACGCTGTACGTATCGCCCGTCCCCTTTGAGCAGCTGAATCAAACCATGGTCAGAAAACCGGGGCAGCCGGACATGAAGCCGGGCGTCCCGCGGCGAATGGCGGCGACGGACCCCCTGGGAAAAGCCGTACTGGCCTCCCCTGTGGTGGGGCTGGCGCTCGCCGGAGCGGCCGGCTGGTATTCACGGCGCCGAAAGAACAACCGACGGCAGGAGGAAGACCGTGACTGAAAAAATCCTTTCGGAAAAAAACCGGGTGGTCCGCCACAACGCGATCGAATTGATCGAACACTGGGCGATCGCCCTTTCCGGCCTTGTTTTGCTCCTCACCGGAATTTTTGAGCTGCCCGTCGCCAAACGCTATTACATCGTCACCGTTCCCGGATTGGGCTGGTCGGCGGACTTCATCACGTCTTTGTCCCTCCACTACGCGGCGGCATTGGTTTTTACGGTCGCTGGAATCTTTCACCTGGTCTACCATGGACTGCGCGGAGAAACCGGCCTGCTGCCGAAAAAAGGCGATCTGTCGGCTTCCGTTACCGTCGTCAAGAGCCTGTTCGGCTTCGGCCAGGAGCCGCCGATGCACAAGTATTTGCCGGAGCAGCGGCTGGCTTACGCGGGAATGGCCTGGATCATTCTTCTGCTCGTCGTATCCGGCCTGATTAAAACCTACAAGAACCTGTATGCGCCGGATCTGTCGCTTGCGGTTGTCCTGGCGGCCACCTGGATCCATAATATTAGTTTCGTCCTATTTTTTCTGGCCTTTCTCGCGCACATGGCGGCGATTCTCCTGCGTCCGAACTGGCCGATGGTCCGCGGCATCTTCACGGGCAAAGTCCGTTTGGACTATGCCCGGCACCGCCATGCTTTGTGGATCGCCGATCTTGAAAAGAATAAAAAAGTCGTTGATCCGTAAACGGGATCTTCGCTTCAAAAGATTTGACGGCCTTCACCGCCTTCAAAAGTGCGACAGACAAAAAAACAAATCAAACAGGAGGGTAGTGTTTTATGAAAAAAATGAAATGGTTGAAAGCGTTTGTATTGGCGGCTCTGTTGCTGCTGCCGTTGGCTCTCACCGCTCCCGCACCGGCGGCGGCGAGAGGCATTGACCCCATCGTATCGACGGACTGGCTGCAGAAGAATCTGGACCTTCCCAACCTGGTTATCGTCGATGTGCGCAAGCTGGAGGAATACAAGGCCGGCCACATTCCCGGAGCGGTCAACGTAGCCTATGGCTCCTGGGCTATTAAGAAGGGCAACCTGCTCAATGAACTGCCGGCCGTTGACGACCTGGCCGATGCGGTCGGAAGCGCCGGCATCGATCAGAATTCTCTGGTGGTCATCGTCGGAAATACGGGCAAGGTTCCCGATCAGTTCGACATGACCCGCGTGGCCTGGACCCTGAAGTACCTGGGCGTGCCGAATGTCGCGATCCTCAGCGGCGGTCAGAATCATTGGGTCAAGGAAAACAAACCGGTTTCTCAGGATACGGCCAAGCCTAAAGCAAAATCCTTCACGGCGTCCGTCCAGAAGGATCTGTTCGTGGACAAGGCGTATGTGGCGGGTAAAATCGGCAAAGCGATCATTATCGACAACCGTGCCCCGGCGTTTTACGAAGGAAAGGAAAAACTGCCTTTTGTTCCTAAACTGGGCCGCATCAAGGGAGCGGTGAACCTGCCGGTCGGCCAGCTCTACACGCCGGAAGGGCTGTACAAGGACCAGGCGGCGCTCGCGGCGCTCGCGCAGAAAGCGGCAGGCTCCGATTTGAACCGCGAAATCATCGTTTACTGCGATACCGGCAAGACCTGCACCGGCTGGGCCTTTATCATGACGGAAATGCTCGGATATAAGGACGTCAAGGTGTATGACGGATCCTCGATGGAATGGCTGGCGGATCCCAACGCTCCTTCCGAACCCTAAAACATCCTCACGCTGCATCATTGGCGGCAAGCGAAAGCCCGGCCGTTAAACCGCCGGGCTTTTTTTCGGCAAAAGGGGACGGTGCAACGGTTTATTTCAGGAACTGAACTTCGATGAAATCGGCAACGGCTCCGGGGTCGTTGAGGTCCAGACAGGGAACATCGATCTCCAGTTTTACATCCGAGGCCACGGCGACCAGGCCATCCTCCCTGCTCGAGATCAATCCCCGTTTGAGTTCAGCGCGGAACACTTCAATTTTCGGATAGTCATTCGCCTTGAACCCCTCCGTGAGAATGAGATCCGCTCCCGAAATGTATTTGTCGCGAATTTCTTGAAAGGAGTGATCGTGGTCCACGTCCTGAATCAGCGCGAGCTGATGGGGCGACGACAAGACGGTGGTGCACGCGCCTGCTTTTTTGTGGCGGTAGCTGTCCTTGCCCTCGTGGTCGATGTCGAAGCCGTGGCGATTGTGTTTGATCGTGGCGATTCGATAGCCCCGGCGGACCAGGTCGGCGACGATTTTTTCCAGAAGCGTTGTCTTGCCGGAATTGGATTTTCCGACAATGGAAACAATGGGAATCATATTTTTATCCTGAAATTCCTTGACTTAACGGCTGCATACCACATAATCCCCGATTTGGGCAACCCTGCCGGCCCAAGGAGGCGGCCGGTCATAAGATTGCTTGACATCCCGCAAAGGCCTGTAGTATAGAACAATCGTTCTATAGGCAAAATGCGATTTATCAAAGGGGCGTCCGTGGCAACTTCTCAAAAGGACAAATGGATCATGATCCTGGCAACCGGATGCGGGGCGGGCCTTTCCCCCGTCGCACCGGGTACGGCAGGCACGCTGGCGGGTGTTCTGGTCTGCCTGGCTTCCAGTCCCCTTCCCTGGCTTTTTCGCGTCCTCTTTGTGGTTGCATTATCGGCCGTCTCTATTTATGTTGCCGGAGAGTCGGAAAAGCTTTACAAAAACAAAGACGACCAGCGGATTGTGATTGATGAAATCGCGGGCTACCAGGTCGCCATGCTGCCCGTGGCCGTCACCGGACTGCATCTGCTTACGGCCTTTGTTCTTTTCCGGATTTTTGACATCTGGAAGCCTTTTCCCCTGAAGCATTTTCAGAAGTTTCCCGGCGGCTGGGGCGTGGTGACCGATGATCTCGGCGCGGGTGTTTACACGGGAATCGTTATTTTGATCCTTGTTTTTCTTGCATGATAAGGCGGTTTTATGAAAATCGGCATTTTGACCATCGGTAACGAATTGATGAACGGGCGCATCTCCGATACGAATTCGTCTCTCATCGCACGGGAAATGAACCTGCAGGGCTGGACGGTGGAAACCATGATGTCGGTCGGAGACGAATTCGAAATCATCGCCGACCGGCTGCATTACCTTTTGTCTTTTACGGACGCGGTGATCTGCACCGGAGGCCTGGGGCCGACGGTTGACGATATCACCACCGCCGCGGTGGCGAGGGCGTTTGGCCGGCCATTGGTTCTGGATGAAAAAGTTCTGGCCTATCTCAAGGATATCTTTACGCGATTCAATCTGCGCTGGACGGAAAACAATGCCAAGCAGGCTTTGTTTCCCGAAGGCGCGGAAATGATTCCCAATCCCGTAGGCACCGCCGCGGGCTTTGCGCTGCCGGTCGGGGAAAAACTGGTGGTGGTCATTCCCGGCGTTCCGTCGGAAACGCGGCGGATGGTGCCGGAAGGCGTCATTCCCCTTTTGCGCCGCCGCTTTCCCGAGGCCGTTCTCCAGACGGTCAAACAAACGATCAAAACCTTCGGCCTCGGGGAGGCGATGGTGGATCAAAAACTGGCCGACGTCCACTTTGACGCCCTCGGCGTGAGCGTCGGCTTTTACCCCGTCTTTCCGGAAAATCATCTGGTGCTGATCTCACGCTCCGAAACGCTGGAGGCGGCCCGGGAAAACCTAAACCGGGCCGTCGCGGAAGTGTCGTCGCGACTGGCCGACTGCATCTTTTCCTACGGCGAAGAAACCCTGGAGCAAAGGATCGCCGCAGCGATGACGGAAAAGAAACTGACGATCGCCGTGGCGGAGTCCTGTACGGGGGGGCTCATTGCCGACCGCCTCACCGACGTTTCCGGCAGTTCCGCTTACTTTGAGCGCGGCGTGGTGGCCTACAGCAACGAGGCGAAAATGCAACTGCTCGGTGTGCCGGCCGATATCCTGGAAAAGTACGGCGCCGTGAGCGAAGAAACCGCGCGCCGGATGGCCGAAGGCGTCCGCAGGTCGGCGGGGACGAATCTGGGCCTTTCCTCCACCGGCATCGCGGGGCCGACCGGCGGCACGAAAGAAAAGCCGGTCGGAACGGTTTACATCGCGCTCGCCGACGGTACGCAAACGATTTGCCGCCATTACGCATACCGCTGGGACCGCAGGAGAAACAAGCTGATCTCCTCCGAGGCGGCACTGATGTTGCTGGGAAATTATCTGCAGGAGAAGAAGTAAGTGGCGGGTGCGGAAAAAAATATTCGCGCATTTCTGGCCGTCGAGCCGCCGGAAGAGATTTTACAGGCCGTGATTCGCCTGCAGGAAAAACTCAAGCGGGAAATCGGCGGCAAATTGAGCTGGACCAGGCCCGGCGGACAGCACCTGACCTTGAAATTTTTCGGCGACGTTTCCGCCGAAGAGGTCCATTCGATCAGCCGGGTCGTGCAAAACCGTCTGCAATCCGAGCGGGCTCTGAATCTGAAAATCGAAAAATTGGGCTTCTTTCCGGATGTCCGCAAACCAAGGGTCCTCTGGTGCGGCACGTCGGGCGAAGTGGAGAGGTTAGCCGCCCTGCAAAAACGACTGGAGGCGGATTTTGCCGGAATCGGCTTTCCGGAAGAAGAGCGCCCTTTCCGGGCTCATCTGACGCTGGCCCGCATCAAGGATCCTCGCGAAGTTTCGGGAGTCAGCGAAGCCATGACCCGGCACGCAACATTTTCTGCCGGGGATTTCACCGTCGGAGAACTGGTTTTGTTTCAAAGCCGCCTGACGCCGCAGGGGGCGATTTATACCCGGCTGGCGACGTTTCCGCTGTCGGGGTGAGTCCCCGGGAAAAGAATAATCCGGCGGACCGCCGGTCACGCAATGAAGAATACAAGGGAAGAAGGAGGATATCAATATGTGCGCAGATATGGACAGATCGAAAGCCGTGGATTTGGCGATCACGCAGATTGAAAGGCAGTTCGGCAAGGGATCGATCATGAAACTGGGCAGCCACGACCGCGTGGCCGACGTGCCGGCCATTTCCACCGGCTCGCTGAGCCTCGATATCGCACTGGGGACCTTCGGCGTTCCGCGCGGCCGCGTGGTGGAAATCTACGGGCCGGAATCCGGCGGCAAAACGACGCTGGCGCTGCACATCGTGGCCGAAGCGCAAAAAAAGGGCGGCATCGCGGCCTACATTGACGCGGAACATGCTCTCGACGTGACGTACGCCAAAAATATCGGCGTAAACACCGACGAACTCCTCATCTCCCAGCCGGATACGGGCGAGCAGGCACTGGAAATCGCCGAAACGCTGGTTAGGAGCGGCGCGCTGGATGTCCTGGTCGTGGATTCCGTGGCGGCCCTGGTCCCCAAAGCGGAACTCGAAGGAGAAATGGGCGACGCTCAGATGGGGCTTCAGGCCAGGCTCATGTCGCAGGCCCTGCGCAAACTGACCGGTTCGATCAGCAAATCCAAAACCACCGTGATTTTCATCAACCAGCTCCGCATGAAAATCGGCGTGTTCTTCGGCAATCCCGAGACGACCACCGGCGGCAACGCACTGAAATTTTATTCGTCCCAGCGCCTCGATATCCGCAAAATGACCTCCATCAAGAACGGCCAGGATGTCGTCGGCTTCCGGACCCGGGTCAAGGTCGTGAAAAACAAGATGGCGCCTCCCTTCCGCGAGGCGGAATTCGACATCATCTTCGGCGAAGGCATTTCCCGCGAGGGTGATGTCCTTGATCTGGCGGCGGCAAACAATATCATTGAAAAAAGCGGCGCCTGGTATTCCTACCGGGGCGACCGGATCGGGCAGGGGCGGGACAACTCCCGGATTTACCTGAAGGAAAACCCGGAGGTTCTGGCGGCCGTGGAAAGAGATGTCCGCGAAAAACTGGGCATCGTCGTCAAAGACCAGGAAGAATAGCGTGAAAGCTCTGAATCTGGAGGCAGCCAAGCAAAAAGCGTATCGGCTTTTATCCCTGCGCCCGCATTCGGAGCGCGAGCTGGAAATAAAACTGCTCAACAAGGGCTTCCCCAAAGCGATCGTAAAAGAAGCACTGGAAAAACTCCATGAATTGAAGTATCTCAACGACGCCTCTTTCGCCAACGGCCAGGCTCGCCATCTGGCGGCAAACAAGCTCTGGGGAAATCGGAAAATCACGGCCTGCCTGCGGGAAAAGGGCTTGGACGACCGGTTGATCGAAGACGCCGTCGAGGCGGCGCGCCGCGAGCTGTCCGAAGAAGAGGCCATCCTCCGGTGGATGAAAAAGAGGAAGTCCAAGGGACGGCCGGACCGGAAAGAAAAACAAAAAAACTTTCAAAGCCTGATGGGACGGGGCTTCCCGCCGGGCCTGATATTAACGATACTGGGAAAGCCGGCGGAGGAAGAAGCAGATGGTGAAAACGGGTGACGCGATACGGGAAAGTTTCCTGAAATTTTTTGAGAGCAAAGGGCACACACGGGTGGCGAGTTCCTCGCTCATCCCCAAAGACGATCCCACGCTGCTTTTTACCAACGCGGGCATGGTGCAGTTTAAAAACGCTTTTCTGGGCCTGGAAAACCGGGGCTACACCCGGGCCGCCACCTGCCAGAAATGCGCGCGGGCCGGCGGCAAGCACAACGACCTGGAAAACGTCGGCGTCACCGCCCGCCACCACACCTTTTTTGAAATGCTGGGCAACTTCTCCTTCGGCGACTATTTCAAGGAGGAAGCCATCGCCTGGGCCTGGGAATATCTCACCGAAGTCTTGAAGCTTCCCAAGGAAAACCTCTGGGTGACGATTTATGAAAACGACGATGAGGCGTTCAAAATCTGGCATGAAAAGATGAAAGTTCCGGCGGACCGCATCGTCCGGATGGGCGAAAAAAGCAATTTCTGGATGATGGGCGAAACCGGCCCCTGCGGCCCCTGCTCCGAAATCATATTCGACCAGGGCGAACAAACCGGCTGCGGGCGGCCCGAATGCAACGTCCACTGCGAATGCGACCGGCACCTGGAAATCTGGAACAACGTCTTCACGCAGTTCGACCGCGACGCGTCGGGCAAACTGACGCCGCTGCCCAAGCCCAACATCGACACCGGTATGGGGCTCGAGCGCCTCACGGCCGTCCTTCAGGGCGTCAAAAGCAACTACGATACGGACCTGTTCGCGCCGATCCTGCGTTTCGTTGAAAAGACCTCCGGCAAAACTTACGGCCAAAACACCGATAACGACATTTCCATCCGCGTGATCGCGGACCACAGCCGCGCCGTGACATTTCTCATCGGCGACGGCATTCTGCCGTCCAACGAAGGACGCGGCTATGTGCTCCGCCGGATTCTGCGACGCGCCGCGCGCCACGGCAAGATGCTCGGCATCCAAAAGCCTTTTTTAAACGAAGCCGCCCTGGTCGTCATCGACATGATGAAATATACTTATCCCGATCTGGCCGACAATGCGACCTACATCACCAAAGTGATTCTCAACGAAGAGCAGCGCTTCATGGAAACGCTCGACGCGGGTCTGCGCATTCTGCAGGAGGAGACGGAAGCGCTCAAAAAAGCGGGGAAGACCGCCCTGCCCGGCGAGATTATTTTCAAACTGTACGATACCTTCGGCTTCCCCACCGACCTCACGGCGGACATCGTCAAAAAAGACGGGATTACGCTGGACACCGAAGGCTTCGAAGCCGAAATGGAGCGCCAGCGCCGGCGCGCCCGCGGCGCCTGGAAGGGCAGCGGCGAAGAAGCCGTGGCGGAGTGCTACCTCAAGGCGTCGAGCGCCGGCGTCGTGAGCGCTTTTTGCGGGTACGAAACCGTCCGCAGGGAAGAAGCGAAGATCACGGCCGTTTTCGTGAACGGCAAGTCCGTCGGAGCGGCGACGGCCGGTCAAAAGGCGGAAATCGTCCTGGACACGACGCCGTTTTACGGAGAATCGGGCGGACAGACGGGAGATACGGGTTATCTCGAAGGCGAGGGATTCAGCTTTACCGTCGAGGATACGAAAAAGCCCGTCGAGAATTTCATCGTCCATCAGGGCGTGGTCCGAAGCGGAGAAATCAAATTGGGCGCCACGGGCCGCCTGGTCGTCGATCTGGAGAGGCGCAGGGCCATCGCCGCCAACCACTCCGGCACGCATATCCTGCAGGCGGCGCTCAAAGCCGTGCTGGGCGATCATATCAAACAGTCCGGATCGCTCGTCAACGCGGAACGGCTGCGCTTCGACTTTACGCATTTTTCCAAAATCAGCGATGAGGAACTGCAGCGCGTCGAGACCATCGCCAACGAAATGATCCGCAGGAATGTTTCCGTGCAGACGGAAGTCTGCGCGCTGGAAGACGCCCTGAAAACCGGCGCGACGGCCGTGTTTGACGAAAAATACGGCGCGACCGTCCGCATCGTCAAAATGGGCGACATGAGCATGGAGCTTTGCGGCGGAACGCACGTCGAGCGCACTGGCGACATCGGCCTTTTAAAAATTCTGCATGAATCCGCGATTGCCGCGGGCGTCCGCCGGATCGAAGCCGCAACGGGGAAAGAGGCGGTTTTGCATGTCCAAAAAACAGAGGCGGAATTGAAGCGGGCGGCGGGCCTGTTCAAAGCCGGGCAGATGGAAGTGTTCGACCGCGCCGAAAAACTTTTGAAGCAGACGCGCGAACTCGAAAAGGAAATCGAAGCGCTCAAGGGAAAACTCGCCGCCAAAGATTCCGGCGACCTGATAGGGCGGGTCAAAGAAATCGGCGGCGTGAAAGTGCTGGCCGCGGAAGCGGCGATTTCCGACGCCAAAACGCTGCGCGATTTCGGCGACAAGCTGCGCGACCGGCTCGCCTCCGGCATCATTCTCCTGGGGAGCAAAGCCGAAGGCAAAGCGCTTCTGCTGTGCATGGTCACCAAAGACCTGACCGGCAAGTACTCCGCCGGAAACCTCATCAAGGAACTTGCCCCGCTCGTCGGCGGCAAGGGAGGCGGACGCCCCGACATGGCCCAGGCCGGCGGCACAAAGCCGGAAAATCTGGCTCAAGTATTCCCTGCGCTCGAAAAGCTGCTTTCCGCGTAGAAACATCTGCAGCCCTGCATGAATATTTCCATCCTGACTCTTGCCGTCGTTTTTCTCCTGATCGCCGTACGGCAAATCGGCAGCGCCAGGCTCCAGATCTGGCAGATCATGCTCGGCGGCGCCGCCCTCGTGATCCTCGCGGGAGACATCTCTTTGCGGGACGCTTTTCACGCCGTTCATTTTGACGTCATTTTCTTTCTCTTCGGCATGTTCATCATCGGGCAGGCGATGGAAGACTCCGGGTATCTGACCCATGTCTGCCAGGCTTTGTTCGGCCGCGCAAAGTCCGTTGATGCGCTGGTCCTGGCCGTCCTTTTCACCATGGGCATCGGGTCCGCGGTCCTCATGAACGACACCATCGCCATCATTGGAACCCCGATCATGCTGCTCTTGGCCCGAAGAAACGGAATTTCCGCAAAACTGCTTTTGCTTTGCCTGGCGTTTGCCATCACCACGGGAAGCGTCATGAGCCCCATCGGGAACCCTCAGAATCTTCTGATCGCCCTGGGGGGAAACATCGGAAATCCCTTTCTCACGTTCTTCCGGTATCTGTTCGCGCCGACCATCGTCAATCTGTTCATGGCCTACCTCCTCCTGAAGATTCTGTACAAAAAAGAATTCCGCCGCACGGAGCTTGAGCCCGGCGTCGAAGAAATCCGGCATGTCCGTCTGGCCAAAGTCGCGCGTCTTTCCCTGATTCTCGTGATTTTCCTGATCCTGGCCAAAGTATCCCTTGCCGTGGCCCGTCTTTTTGTGCCTCTGCCCTTTGACTTCCGGCTGACCTACATCGCCCTCGTCGGCTGCTCGCCGATTCTGATCTACCGGTTCATGTCCAAGAAGAAAGCCTACCGTTTTCATATTCTGAGGAGAATCGACTGGTACACGCTGGTCTTCTTCGCGTCCATGTTTGTCCTGATGGAAAGCGTTTGGCAGTCCGGGTTTCTTCAACATCTGCTTTCTTCCTTTTCGCTGAAGGTGACCGGCGTTTTTGTCATCATGATCCTCTCCGTCGGGGTCAGTCAGCTGATCTCCAACGTGCCCATGGCGGCGCTGTTTCTGCCGCTCGTGCTTTCGGCCGGCGCCGGCGCAAAAGAGCTCATGGCGCTTGCGGCCGGCTCCACCATCGCGGGGAATCTTTTCATTCTCGGCGCGGCCAGCAACGTTATCATCATTCAGCACGCGGAGAAGGAAAACCACGGCCAAAGCATCACCTTTCTCGAATTTGCAAAAGCCGGAATCCCGCTGACGATCCTCCAGACGGCCGTTTACCTGCTTTTTTTCAAGATGATCTGAACCGAAAAACCGTTGACAAAAACCCGGCGGTGCGATTACGCTCACCCACAACGTTCGGTTCTTCAAGCGCTCGGGGCAAAGACAGGAATTTGGTCCTGTCCATCAATCTTTCTTACAAACAGAAAACGTATCCATGAGGATCAAAAAAATGAACGCAATGCGAATCCGGCCGGCGGCCCTTTGCCTGGCGGCCATATTCCTGCTTGCCGGCTGCGGGAAGGATCCTGGAGTCGGCGGCGTTGCAGGTGAGGCAGGCGAGGCGGTCATAACGGCCAACCGGGCCGTGGCGCAAAAGCTCGACTTCCGCCAGGACCGGGACTTTCAGGACGCCCAACGCGGCTGGATTGCAAAACCCCAGGGACAGATCCTCGCGGCGGACGGGACGGTCCTGGTGGACTTCGACGCCTTTCGTTTTGTTGCGGGCGAGGCGCCGCCGACAGTCAATCCAAGCTTGTGGCGCCACGCGAAGCTGAATGCCGGAACCGGACTTTTTAAAGTCGTCGACGGCATCTACCAGCTGCGCGGCTTTGATCTGGGCAACATGACGCTGATCGAAGGCAAAACCGGCTGGATCGTGATCGATCCGCTCACCTGCCGGGAAAGCGCGGCGTTTGCCTTTGCCTTCGCCCAACAGCACCTGGGCAAAAAACCGGTATCGGCGATCATTTTCACCCACAGCCACGTGGACCACTTCGGCGGTGCCTTGGGCATTGTCACGCCGCGGGAAGCGGTCTCGCGCAGCCTTCCGGTCATCGCGCCCCAGGGCTTTCTGGAAGAGGCCGTCAGCGAAAATCTGATGGTGGGCACGGCGATGGCAAGGCGCTCTTCCTACCAGTTCGGAAAAGATCTGGAACGCTCCGCCAGGGGAATGGTCGATACGGGCCTGGGCAAGACCGCGGCCTATGGCAGCATCGGCATCATCCGGCCCACGGTGATCATCGATCGGCCCGTCCGGGAGATGCGGGTGGACGGACTGCGCTTCGTCTTTCACAATACGCCCGGCGCGGAAGCCCCCGCTGAAATGACGTTTGTTCTTCCCGAAAAAAAGGCGTTTTGCGGCGCGGAGATCCTGTCCCAGACCATGCACAATCTGCTGCCGGTTCGCGGAGCAAAGGTGAGAAATGCGCTGCTCTGGGCCCGATATCTGGACGACGCGCTGGAATATACAGCCGGTTGCGAGGTCTATTTCGGCCAGCACAACTGGCCGATCTGGGGAAGGGATCGCATTCAGGAATTTATCGCCCTGCAACGTGACGTTTACCGCTATACCCATGACCAAACCGTTCGTCTCATCAATGCGGGCTATACACCCCGGGAAATTGCCGATGTCATCCAATTGCCGGATTCTCTGCAATCGCAATGGGGAGCGCGCGGATACTATGGCGATCTGCGGCACAACGTCAAGGCCGTGTACCAGTTTTACATGGGATTCTACGACGGCAATCCCGCCGGCCTGAATCCGCTTCCGCCGCAGGAATCCGCCAAGCGTTACCTGGAGCTGATCGGCGGAGCGGACAAGGCTGCCGATGCGGCCGAGGCCGCTTTCAAAAAAGGCGAATACCGCTGGGCCGCCGAACTGCTGAATATGGTCGTGTTCGGCAAGCCCGATCACACCAAAGCCAGAAAACTGCTCGCCCGCACCTACGATCAGATGGCCTACCTGTCCGAATCGGCCATCTGGCGAAACAGCTATCTCACCGCGGCTCAGGAACTGCGCGACGGACCGCCCCGGAAAGGCGTAAACCGGTCCGGAGCGATCGACCTGCTGGAAAACATTCCCGCCGAACGGTTTCTCGAGGTGATGGCCTGCAGCCTCGACGGACCGGCCGCCGAGGGGAAAAACTATAAAATCAACCTGGTGTTCAGCGATACGGGGGAATCCTATGTCCTCTGGATCGAGCATGCCGTTTTGCACCACAGAAAGGGAAAGCCTGCCGGAGACGCTCATGCGACGCTGACGCTGACCCGGCCGATCTGGATAAAAATGATGGCGGGCACCGCGGGAATTAAGAATACCCTGCTGTCCGATGATCTGAAAATCAGCGGCAGTCGAATCGACCTGATGCGTTTCTTCGCCCTGCTCGACAAGCCGTCGGGCACCTTTCCGATCGTAACGCCGCGGTAAAACCTTGATTGCATCATTTTGAAGAATGACGAAGGAGGCGGCCGTATGGAACCCCGGATACGATTGGGCGGCAAGGAAGACATTGAGATCCTGGTGGAGATCATTCGGGATTCTTTTCAGGAGGTGGCCGACCGGTTCGGACTGAACGAGCAAAACAGCCCGACGCACCCCTCCAACTGCCGGGCCGAATGGCTGGCGCGGGAGATGAATCGCGGCGTCGCCTTTTATATTCTGGAAGCGCAGGGCCGGCCGGTGGGATGTGTCGGGCTGGAAAAAATAAACGACGAGGTCTGTTACCTGGAGCGCCTGGCGGTTTTGCCGCGGGAGCAAAAAAAAGGATTCGGCGAAGCGCTGGTCAAGCATGCGTTGTCCCAAGCCCGCCTTTGGAAGGCGTTTCGCGTACAAATCGGCATCCTCGCGGACGATCCGGCATTGCAAAACTGGTATGAAAAATTGGGGTTCGAGGAAGTGGAAAGAAAAAATTTCCCGCACCTGATGTTTGAGGTGGCCTTCATGGCTTACTATTTTTTATAGGCAACCCCGCAAACCATCCGGCCGCGCTGCACGGGCGGCCGCAATGGTTTTCGCGGGAAGGAAGGACCTTGGTATGCGGCCGCACGACGGCCGCACACCAAATGAACACCGCTATGGTTTGGCGAGCGCCTCGCGGTCACCGCCGCTCATGCCGGCGATGTATTTCACCAGCTTTTTGCGGGATTCGATATCATACTGCGTCGTAATGGCGATCTGCTCCATGATCGGCGACCCTCCGCCGTGATACGCGCCGATGTTGCGGACGCCGCCGGTCGCCGAGCAGAGTTTGTCGCCCAGGTATCGCCAGAACTGCGCCTGATCCTCGGCGGATATTTTGGGGCTGCGCTTGGTGTATTTCAGAAGCGCCTCGCCGGTTGCCGGATTGAGAAAGTCCTTTTCATGCGGGAAGGTCGCCGTGACGCCGCCGGAGATGTCGCAGAGAATTTCCGATTCACGCCAGACAGCCTCGCCGGAAAGGCAGCGGCCCACGTTGCAGTAAATCGAATGGGGGATGTACGAGCCGGGGCCATAGGGAACAAAGCCTTTCCCGGGCATGAACACCTTCGGGCCGCCCAGGTCGGACGCCGTGTATCCCGCCGCGTAGCCCAGTTCCGTCACCAGAATGATCTCCGCCAACTTTTCCCGGACATGGGATTCCTTCTGAATGTTGTTGACTTCCGCGGCCAGCGCCGCCATGCCCAAAATGATGTCGCCGATGGCCGGTTTGCATCCCGAGTAGGAATGGCGGTGGAACAGCGCGAAGAGCAGCGCGTTGATGCCGCCGTGCTGCCATTCGCCGGCGAGAAAGACGCGCTCCCAGGGGACGAAGCAGTTCTCAAAGATCATGTACGAATCCGTTGATCCTTCCATAAAGCCGCGCTTGTAATGTTCCCGCTCGCGCAGGGAGTGGATCGTCAGCACCTGTTTTAATCCGTCCCAGTCGCCGGGGATCGCAAACGCCACCGCGTAATTTTTATCCTGCTCCCGAAGCGCCCGGGTGGGCACAACCAGCACTTCATCCGACACGGAGGCTTCGGAAATGTGCAGCTTGCAGCCCTCGACAACGATGCCGTCTTTCAATCGCTCCTTGATATAGACATAGGAGCCGGGATTGGGCTGATCCGCCGGACGCAGCAACCGGTCTCCCTTGACGTCCGTCTGGGCACAGCAGGCGACCAGGTCTTCCTTCTGAAAGCGGAGCAGCCATTTCTTGAAGTTCTCGTGATAGGCGGTTTCTCCCGGTTTGACCTTGTCGGCTTCGTAAGAGACGTTATAGATGGCGTTGGCGGCGTCGATTCCCATGCAGCGCTGGATGCAGCCGCCCACTTTCTGGCAGAGCATGCGGGTCATGTCCTGCTTGCGGTGCAGATCTTCCTTGTTTTGATGAATATGGGTGAACCGGTTGATGCGCTCTCCCGTCAGGTGGGAAACCGCCGTCATCAGATCCTGATTTTCCGGCCGCTGTGCCTCGTCGTAGGTGGTGCCGATCGTGTTGAGGCAGCGCATCTGCAGCTCATCCGTCCGGTCGATCAACTGGCCGTCGTAATAAAGGTTTCGTTTCATTTTGGACAGCCCGGTAATGTAATCCTGTTTGCTTCTCATGTTGTAATCTCCTTCTGTGTGAAATTTTTTCATGTTGACACTACCCCTATGAACCCGATATAGGGATGCCCACGCAATGATCTCGATGTGTCGCTTTGGAAAAGTATAGCATAAAAATTATGGATCTCCTTCTATATTTTATCGATGTTCTGATTCACCTCGACCAATACCTCCCCCTGATCATCCAAAGCTTTGGCGTGTGGATTTATGTTGTTGTATTTGTTGTAATATTCTGCGAAACGGGGCTTGTGGTGACGCCGGTTCTGCCCGGGGATTCGCTTCTTTTTGCCCTGGGCACGCTGGCCGCGCTGGGCGCGCTGCATATCGAGTGGCTTTTGATGCTGCTCAGCCTTGCGGCCATCGCCGGAGACACCGTCAACTATGCCGTCGGCCACTATATCGGGCCCAAAGTGTTTCAATATGAAGAAAGCCGGTTCTTTAAGAAGAAGTACCTGATCAAAACGCACGATTTTTACGAAAGACACGGAGGAAAGACCATTATCATCGCCCGGTTTATGCCGTTTATCCGAACCTTTGCCCCGTTCGTCGCGGGGATCGGAGCGATGATCTATGCCCGCTTCATTGTATACAATATTGTCGGCGGTGTATCCTGGGTGGCCATCTTCCTCCTGGGGGGGTACTTTTTCGGCAATATCCCGGCCGTTAAAACGAATTTTACCGTTATCATTGTCGCAATTATCGTCATTTCCGTGCTCCCGGGGTTCATTGCGTACCTCCGGCAGAAATATCTTGCCCGGAAAGAAGGGGTTGATGCATGAACGTTCGATTTGCCGTCCTGGTCGCCGCCGCCGTGTTAGCGCTCTTTCCAACCTCTCCCGCCGACGCAAAAAACATGATCGGCGCCGGCCGTGATCTTGTCGTGGAAGAAGGGCAAACCGTGAACAACGTGGCTGTCCTCGGCGGGCAAATCACGGTCAGCGGTCTGGTGGAGCAAAATGTCCTGGCCGTTGCCGGCTCCGTCGTGCTGACCAACAAAGCCGTCGTGCGGGGCAAGGTGATTGTTCTGGGCGGCATCGTCGCCAAGGGCAGCGGCTCCATGGTTTTCGGCGACATCACCGAAGTCAACTCCTCCACCCTGTCGCAAGCCCTGCAGTCGGCCATGAGGGGCGAGCTGGAAGGCTGGTCGCTGATCTTAAACGTTATTTCCCTGTGTTTTTTCGCCATCATCCTGATTATCGCATTGATCATGACCCTGCTGCTTCCGCGGCCGTTGACCCTGATCACCGGCACCATAGAGAACAATGGCTTTAAATCGTTCTTCTGGGGCGTTCTGGCCACGCTGGCCACCGTGCCTTTTTTTATGCTGCTGGCCGTCTCCATCATCGGAATCTTTTTGATCCCGCTGGTTTTCACGGCGATGCTGCTGGCCGTGATTGTGGGATTCATCGCATCCGGGGCGATTTTGGGCAACGCGATGATCTCCAGAATCTTTCGCGGATACAGGAGGTCCCTGACCAAGGAAACGCTGGTGGGATTGTGCCTGCTGTGGCTCTTGGGCTGGATGCCCCTCTACATCGGAATGCTGATTAAGGCTTTCGCCATCACCATCGGGCTGGGCGGCGTGGTGCTGGCCCTGACCGGCAAAACCGTCAGGCCGACAGAAAATCCAGCACCGTCCGATTGAACGCGTCCGGATCCTGAAGGTGCGGGGCGTGTCCGCATCCCTCAAACGGGACGACCCGCGCATCGGGAATCTGCTGCCGCATGTAGTCGTAGTTTCCCGGCGGATAGTAATTGCTTTCCGTTCCGTATGCCAGAAGACAGGGCACGGCAAGGTCTTTCAAAACGGAGCGGTAATCCTGCGTCACCATCGCAATCCAGAAGGCGGCAATGACGGAGGCTTTGTTCTGTCTGACCTGCTCGTAGAGCCAGGGCAAATCGTCTTTCCCCTTGAAGTCCGCGTCGGCGTTGAATTCCATTTTTTCATTATAGAGCGATTTGTTTAAAATCCGCTGGGCGACGACCCGGCTGTACGCGTCCCAGTCCCGGAGCATCACGGATAAAAGGAAAAGATTGTCTTCATGGCTGAAATCCCCGGGCCTGCGGCTCGTGACGCCGGTCATCCCGTAAGACCAGTCGTCGGATTTCATGAGTTTGGGCGACATGTCGATGATCACGATTTTATTTATCGAGTCGCAGGAGTAGTTTTTGACGTACTCAAAAATGACGTGGGCGCCCATCGACCAGCCGACCAGAGACGCTTTGGAGACATGAAGCTCCGCGAGAAGCTGTTTCAAATCGTCAGCCAGTCGCTTGAGTGTCAGGTGGTCGCTTCCGCATTCCGATTGCCCGTGGCCGCGCAAATCGGGCGCAATCACCGAAAAATGTCCGCTCAGCGCCGGTATCTGTTTTCTAAAAAAAAGGGAGCCGGCCGTCAACCCGTGGATCAGCACCACCGGCTTTCCTTCGCCCGTTGCCTCGTAATAAAGACGAACGCCGTCATCCGCCGTGAAAAAAGCCATTCTTTCTACCCCATCTTTTTCATCGCTTCCACCAGTTCCCGGACGGCGGCGGCTGATTTCTCCAGAGCCTTTTGCTCCTCGGGCGTCAGGCGCAGCGAAAGAATCTGTTCGATGCCGTTTTTTCCCAGTTTGACCGGCACGCCGACGAATAAACCGGATAGGCCGTATTCCCCTTCCAGGTAGGCGGCACAGGGAAGAATTTTCTTCTTGTCCCTGAGGATGGCCTCCGCCATTTCCACCGCCGCCGAGGCGGGCGCATAGTAGGCGCTGCCGGTTTTCAGAAGACCGACAATTTCCGCGCCGCCGCTGCGCGTGCGCGCGGCCAGGGCTTCGATCCGCTCGGGCGTCATCAACTCCGTGATCGGCACCCCCGCCACGGTGGAATACCGGGGCAGCGGCACCATCGTGTCGCCGTGGCCGCCCAGGACCATCGCATGAACGTTCTCCACGGAGACGGTGAGCTCCGCGGCGATGAAGGCCCGGAAGCGGGCCGAATCCAGAACACCGGCCATGCCGATGACGCGGTTTTTGGGAAAGCCGCTTTCCTCCATCGCCACATGGCACATGGCGTCGAGCGGATTGCTGACAATAATGAGGATGGCGTCGGGGGAATAGCGGACCGCCTGGCGTACGACATTTTTCATGATGCCCCGGTTGGTCGCCAGCAAATCGTCGCGGCTCATGCCCGGCTTGCGGGGAATGCCCGCCGTAATGATGACCATATCGGAACCGGCGGACGCTTCGTAGGTATTGGCGCCCGCAAGATGCGCGTCATGTTTTTCAATCGGCGCGGCCTGGGCCAGGTCCAGGGATTTGCCCTGCGGCACACCTTCGATGATGTCGACCAGGACCACATCGGCCAGCTCTTTTTCCGCCAGCCGCTGCGCCGCCGTCGCCCCGACATTTCCGGCTCCCACAACAGTTACTTTCTGTTTCATCTTGCCTGTTTCCTTCGTCGGTGGATTGAATGGGTAACGGTTTTTTCCCTACACCCAAAAGTCTAATAAATCAATGGTTCCGGTGGAATCATCGTTTTGACGTCGAACAACGCTCCTCGAAAACGCCTGCAGCAGTCGCTACTTCACCGTGAGCGGAAGACCGGCGACCATGAAGATCACCCGCTGGGCCGCCGCGGCCAGGATTTGGTTCGCTCGGCCCAGCGCGTCGCGATAGAGGCGGCCCAGCGGATAGGGAGGAACGAGGCCCAGGCCCACTTCGTTGGACACGACGAGCCACCGGCCGCCCAGGCGGGCCTGCGCGAAAATGAGGTCGTCCATTTCGGCGCGAATCTTTTCCATGACGGTGTCTTCGGATGCGTTTTCAGGCAGTGAGAGCAGGATGTTGTTGACCAGAAGCGTGATGCAGTCGACGATGACCACACCGGCCCCTTTCGTTTCAAGGCTGCGGCCGACATTCCGCGGCAGTTCCAGCGTCTGCCAGACGGCGGGACGCGAGGCCCGGTGGCGGAGAATGCGCGAGGCCATTTCCTCATCGCCGGCCGTGGCGGTGGCGACAAAGAGGACGGATGTCTCCGAATCGCGCGCGATCTTTTCGGCAAGCGCGCTCTTTCCGCTGCGCGCGCCGCCCAAAATCAGCGTCATGCCGCTTGTCGGAATGTCCGGAATCACAGAGGTTTCTCCTTTCTGGGCGAGGGAGGAAAAATTTCGTTTTGCCTGTCCGCCGCCCGGGCGATGGCGTCAAGCGAGGTGAGAAAATCCTCCTCGCCAAAGACTTCCACGGTCACTACGCCGCGGTAGTCGGAGCGGACAAGCTCGCGAAGCACCGCGCGCAGTTTTTCGGTTGGAACATGCGCGAGCGACCGGTGATCGCGTCCGTCGATGCCGTGGAGGTGCACCACGCGCGTGCGAGGCAGGGCCTTTTGCAGATAGACGATCGGGTCACAGCCGTCCAGCCAGAGGTGGCCGACATCGACCGCTCGGCTCACGTCGCTGCGCGCAAGCACCGGCTCGTAGAAATCAAGCGGATAGCCTTCCAGATTTTCCACGGCCAAACGCTGCGGGCCGCCCGCCCATCGGCCGACAAGTTCAAGCGCACGGACGGCGTCGCCCTGCCAGCGGGACTGCGCCCAGGACCTCGTCTCGCCGCGGACGGATTGCCCGTCCAGATGCAGGACATACGCCCAGGGATCGAGAGGACGCGTACAGTCGATTACGCGGCGCGCCTTGTCCAGGGAAGCGTGGCGCGGCGAGCCGTCGTCGGCCAGGCGCAAATCCAGCGGCAGATGAACGGTGTACGTCAGATCATGATCGTAAGCGATTTTGGCTATTTCGGCAATTTCGGCTTTCCCGGGCAGGTTGTTGGGGCCGTCATCGACCTCGAAGAGCACCAGTTCCACGTCTTGCACCTGCGGGGCAAGGAAGCGGACATTGGGCGCGATGCCGGCGGGGAGGATGTAGGAGGTTGTGCCCAGACGAAAAAGAAAAGGCCTCATCCGCGTCCTCCGGCAAGCGAAAGCAAAATAACGGTTTCCGTTACTTCGACGAGCAGTCCGAAGACGTCACCCGTAACGCCTCTGATGCGGGCGCAGGACAGTGCGAGCAGGGCTGCCGCAGCCGCAAGCGCAGCCGCAAGCGCAATCCAGCCGCGCGCGCCCATTGCAAATGCGATGCCGAGCGGTAAAACCGCCGAAAGGATGATGGCGCTTCGCCTGAGCCCCAGAGCGAAATCGACGCCCATGCCGTCCGGGCGGGCCTGGGGCAGCAGAGCGGCGGGCAGGATCAGCCAGCGGCTCACGGTGGCCGCAAGGACAATGCCCAGGCCGAACGCCGGCGGGAGGGCGGCGAGCGCGGCAGCTTTGGCCAAAAGCACGACGATCAAGCCGACGCCGCCGAAGGTTCCCAGATGCGGGTCCTTGAGAATTTCCAGACGTCTTTCCAGGGGAACGGATGAAGGCAGCGCATCGCAGCAGTCGGCCAGGCCGTCGAGGTGCAGGCCGCCGGTAAGTCCGACCCAGACGGCCAGCGCCAGCACGGAGGCGACCGGCGGCGGAAAAATCAGATTCAGCCCCAGCCAGACCAGCCAGACCAGGCCGCCCGCCGTAAGACCGACCACCGGATACCAGAAGGCGGCGCGGCCGCTGTCGCCGGGTTGCCAATCCCGGGGCATCCCTACTGGAAGCGTGGTCAGTAAGCCAAAAGCCGTACGCAAATTCCGCATAGCATTCCTTTTACCCTTCAGCCTTCAGTCTATAAACCTTTCCCGCTCACCCCTGCTTCATCAAACGTCGCCATTTCCCGCAGGATGCGGCAGGCCGCGTCCAGCAGATGAAACGCCAGCACTGCGCCCGTGCCTTCGCCGAGGCGAAGGTTGAGATCGAGCAAGGGAACAAGGGCGAGATGCCTGTGCATGGCCCGATGCCCGATCTCCACCGACCGGTGGGCACCGAAAAGATAATGGCGCAGATCCGGCACAAGCCCGACCCCGATCATCGCGGCGGCAGTTGAAATAAAGCCGTCCACGATGACGGGAATGCGGCGGGCGGCCGCCGCGATCATGACGCCGGCAAGGCCCGCAATTTCCAGGCCGCCGACCTTGGCCACGACGTCCAGCGCATCGTTCGGATCGGGACGGTTGACGGCGAGGGCCTGCTCGATAACCCGTATCTTGCGCGCGAGACCTTCATCGTCAAGACCCGTGCCGCGCCCGGTGACCCTGGCCGCCGGCAATCCCGTCATCACGGATACGATAGCCGAGGCGGCGGTCGTATTGCCGATGCCCATTTCACCGGTGGCCACCACATCGAGGTCTTTTTCGGCAATTTCGTCCAAAATATTCATGCCGCAGGCCAGGGACTGTTCGGCCTGAGCGCGCGTCATGGCGGGCCCGACGGCCATGTTGCCCGTCCCCCGGGCCACCTTGCTTTGCCGGAGTCCGGGCAGGGACGGATCAAAGTCGGAAGCGACGCCGATGTCGACAATATGCGTGGCGGCTCCCGCCTGGCGCGCCAGCACGTTGACGGCCGCTCCGCCATGGAGAAAATTCAACACCATTTGCCGGGTGACTTCGACCGGAAAGGCGCTGACGCCTTCGATCGCGACGCCGTGGTCGGCGGCCATAACGATCACGGCCTTTTTCGAAACCTCCGGCATCGGATCCGCCTTCATTCCGGCCAATCGAATGGAAATCTCCTCCAGCCGGCCAAGGCTTCCGGGAGGTTTGGTCAGGAGGCTCTGTCGTTTTTGCGCCTTCTTCGCGGCCTCTTGATCAATCGGGGGCATGGTCGGGAAATACATGACAGATCCTTATTTATGGTTTCATTTCCGGATGAAACATCAACGCCATCATTTCAACCGCGTCAACAATGCGCGGGGAGGCGCGATTGATCAGATTGGCGTCAATCGGATAGATTTTATGGTTTTTGACCGCCGGGACTTCTCCGAACGAACGCCAGAATTGATAGACGGCCTCAAACGTTCTGTCGTTGACCATCGGCGCAAACACAATGATGTCCGGCGACGCGCTGATGATACCCTCCGCGCTGTAGCGCGGGTAGTTGGCCCTGTCGTGCCCGGCGACGTTCATTCCGCCGGCCCGTTCAATGACTTCATGGATCAGGGTTCCCCGGCCGGCGGTGATCATGGGCTCCATGCCCAGCTGGAAAAAAACACGCGGTTTTTTTCGGCCCCGCGTCCGGGCGGCTACCCCGGCCAGCTTCTTTTGAAGTTTTTCAATGAGCAGGCCCGCCTCCCTTTCCCGGCCGGTGATGGCGCCGATGTGCTGAATGCTTTTTAAAACACCGGCTGTGTTCGTCGGGTTGATGACATAGACGGGCAGCCCCAACTTTTCGAGCTGCCGGATCGTTTCCTTCCGATTGCCGTCGGCCGTTGCCAGAATCAAATCCGGTCCAAGCGAGACAATTTTTTCTATGGAGGGATTCGTAAAACCGCCTATTTTCGTTTTGGCCCGCGCGGCAGCCGGCCAGTCGCAAAAAGCGGTTACCCCGACGATTTTACCCTCCAGGCCCAGCGCGAAAAGCGTTTCCGTTATTCCGGGGGCCAGGGAAACGATTCGCTCCGGCGCGGCCGCCACAGGGACAAGCCGCCCCGTTTCGTCCGTTACCGCGGCGGCACCCGGCGGGATCAGGCAGGGCACCGCCCAAACCGCTGCCGCGCAAAACATCAATATCCGGTTTTTCAGGCGCGCGGGGTTAAAATTCAAAGGAAAGTCCTCCCTTCAAGATTCGTCCCGGCATGGGATAATAGAAATTATCCATCCCGAACTGGGCGTAATCCAGGCCGTAGGAGCAATAACGGGTATCCGTAAGATTTTCGACGCCCGCAAACACGGTCAGGTTCATCCTCCCGAACGTCGGTTTATAGAGCAGGGATGCATTCAGCAGCGTATAGGCGTTCAGTTTTTCCGCGTTGTTGTCGCTGTCACCGGACAAATACGCTTCTCCGACGTGCCGGATTTCCGGTTTGAACGTCACTTGAAAAGGCAGGTAAATTTCCAGGCCCGCATTGATCACGCGGTTGGGCACCATGGGCATCTCTTTGTGCCGTTGCGGACCCGCTTCATAGGTCGCCTTGTGGTAGGTCAGATTCCCGTAAGCCTTTAGAAACTTTTGCCACCAGTAGGTGACGGACAATTCCACGCCGTCATGGCGGGTTTTGCCCGTATTGCGGTTCTCGCCCAGCGACAAAACCGGATTGTAGATCACATATTCAATTTCGTCTTCCATGTCGATGCGGAAAAGCGCGAGCCCCAGCTTCAGATTCTCCATCGGATAGTACTCCATGCCCGTTTCCATGCTGACGCCCTTCTCCTCTTCCAGCGCGGTGAGAAAGGGTGTTGGAACGGCATAGCCGTTGAAGGATGCCACTTCATCGAGGAAAGGAATGCGGTAGACGGTTGCGTAACGGGCGTATGCTTTCGACTTCTTCCCCCACAGCCAGGTCAGACCGGCTTCATAAGCCCGGGCGCGATAGGTTTTCTCGTTGTCGAAGTTGTTGGCCGGCGCTACGAAATCCTTGTTCGAACCGGAAATCGAGGTCTGCTCAAAGCGATATCCGAAGCTCAACACCAGGCCGGCAAGCAGGCTCAATTCGTCGCGGATAAAATAGCCCGTGCTTTGCCGCCTCAAAGAGGCCGTACTCAGGGCGACGCTTCTTTCCCGGTCGTTGAAATACTTCTTTTGGTAAGGCTCCGAATAGTAGTCCATGCCGATGATCACTTGGTTGCGGAATTTCCAGACATCCCGCTCCAGGGTGTAACGGGGCGTGATGCCCAAGGTTTCCGAGTTCGTGTCGGAATACACATAGGAATAGGGAAGCCAGGAGGACGCCCAGGACGGCATGTTGCTTTCCAGATCCTTGCGGCCGTACGTCAGGTTCACCTCCATACGCCCGAAAGCGCCCCAGAAGGATTTCACCCCGAGATTCACGTTGGTGTACTTGTCTCTTCCGTCATTGTCGTCGTTGGCGTTCATCCAATACAGAGGCATCGCCGGCTGGTACTGGCGGCGGTTCTCCTGCATCTGCGCTTTGGTCAGGGCGCCCGGCATCTGATAATCGGTCCGGTTGAAAGAAACGCCCAGAGAAAGGTTGAGAAGATCATGGGCCGCCCAGCCCACTTCAAAACCGCCGCCCTGCGACGAATACCGGGAACGGTCCCGGTAGCCTGAATTGTAATGGTTTTCCCCCGTCAGAGCGTACGTCCATTTGCCTTCCGCGCCGATCACCCCCGCCCGTTCGTTGTGCAGACCGTAGCTTCCGGCCAGAAGCGAGGCGTTGAACGCAGGCTTTCCCTTGCCTTTCTTCGTCACGATGTTGATGACGCCGCCAACCGCGGCGTCCCCGTACAGCACGCTTCCCGGCCCGCGCAGGATTTCGATCCTTTCGATGGTGTTGACCGGGATCGAAAGCCAGTTGATCGAAGACATGTCCGGCCGGTTCAGGCGGCTCCCGTCCAGCGTCACCAGGGTTTTCCCGAACGGATTGTCTCCGCCGAAACCCCTCATGTCGATCATGGCCTGGGATGCATTGCCGCTGTAAGTCCGAAACTGGATGCTTTCAAGCTTTTCAAGCACCTCCACGACGGTCGTCGCGCCGGAATGACGGATCTCTTCGGCGGTGACGACGGTGACGTTGGCGGGGGTTGTACGATCTTCCCGGGGATCCCGCGTGGCGGTGACCACGACGGCGCCCAGTTTTACCGGTTCCTCTTCTTGTGCAAATTGGGCTTGTGCGGGCAGGACAAAAAGCAGCGGCAGAACAAAAAACAGGATCTTCTTCATGGTGATTTTCCTTTCCCCCTCGGGATAAAAGAAAGTCGATGGGACTGTCCATAAAGTCTCCTGGCTCGCGGCAGCCTACTCTCCACGCCTTCCCGACTTTTTTCGTCCGTGGCCTTGTGTGGATTTCGTTCCGCTTACAGTTGCGGGGCAGCGCCGGATTCTCACCGGCTTCCTTTTTTGGACAACCTCTTCAGGTGAACAACGTCACACGGGGCAACCCGTTATGGGGGTTTAAATCAATCCCCACGTCGACATCGTAAACCTCTTTGATGCTTCGGGCGGTTAAAACGTCCGACGGTGTGCCTATAGCATATTTTTTTCCGTTGTAAAGCAAAAGAATGGCATCGGCGTTCTGCGCGGCCATATTCACGTCGTGGGTCACAAAAACAACCGTCAGATGCCGTAAACGGCTAAGATCTCTAAGTAAAACAAGAAATTGCGCCTGGTGCTTCAGGTCCAGAAAAACGGTGCTTTCGTCCAAAAGCAGCACTTTCGGCTCCTGCGCCAGAGCGCGCGCGATCAGCACGCGCTGGCGCTCCCCGGCGGACAGCTCGTTGAATCGCCGGTGAGCATACGCCAGACAGTCGGTTTGTCCCATGACCTCGCGGACAATCCGGTAGTCTTTTTTGCCTTCAAACACGAACGAACGCAGGTGGGGAAAACGCCCCATCAGGACGATTTCCTCCGCAAAAAACGGAAAGATCGCCTGCGTTTCCTGCGGAACCATCGCAACGGTGCGGGCAAGCTCTCCGCGGTTCCACCGGCGCGTTTCCCGGCCTTCGAGAAGCATCTGCCCCTGATCGGGGAAAAGCGTCCCATTGAGCATCTTGAGCAGCGTCGTCTTGCCGGAACCGTTGGGCCCGATGACCGCGATGATTTGCGCCGCCTCCAGGCCAAAGGAAACGCCATCCAGAACCGGTTGTTCCGTGTAGCGAAACGACAGATTTTTCGCCTCGATGACCGGCATTATCCCCGCCCCCTTCTTCTCATCAGAATAATAAAATAGGGAGCGCCGCAAAGAGCGGTGATGACGCCTACCGGCAGTTCCGCGGGCGCGATGATCGTTCTCGCCAGCGTGTCGGCAACCACAAGGAAGGAAGCGCCGAAGAGCGCCGCGGCGGGCAAGAGCAGCCGGTGATCGGAGCCGAAAACCAGACGCATCATGTGCGGCACCATGATGCCGACAAAACCGATGATGCCGGCCAGCGATACGGCCACGGCCGTGACGAGCGACGTGACGAAAAGCAGGATGTACTTCGTGATCCGGACATCGACGCCCATCTGGAGGGCCGTTTCCTCTCCCTGCACCATCAGGTTGAGCTTGCGCGCCTGCGCGTAAAGAATCGCAAAACCCGCGAGCAGACACAAAGCCGCCGTGACGATTTCCCGGCCGTCGGCGCCGGACAGATCGCCCATCAGCCAGAAGGTGATACTGTGCAGTTCGACGCTGTTGACGACGGACAGGGCAAAGAGAATCGCGGCGGAAAAAAACGCGTTGACCACTACGCCGGCCAGAATCAGCGAGTGGTCCATCAGGAATCCTCTCGATCCCCCGGCCGCGACAAAAACCAGAAAAACGGTCGTGAGCGCGCCGCAAAAAGCCAGAAACGGCACCCCCAGAACAAAGGAGCCGGCGCCCAGAACAATGCCGATGATCGCCCCCAGCGCCGAGCCGCCGGAAATGCCCAGCACATAAGGATCGGCGAGCGGATTGCGCAAAAGCGCCTGAAACACCACGCCGCCCGCCGACAGAGACGCACCGACAATGCCGCCGAACAGGATTCTCGGAAGCCGCACGTCGAGCAAAATGACCTGCCCTTCGGACGGGGGAGAGGCGGATCCGCCCATTACGCCGGCCAGGGCCGAAAGCAGGTCCGTCGCGGGAATCGAAACGACGCCGATACAAAGCGACGCAATGCAGACGGCCGCGAACACAACCATCAGCAGGGCGCTGATCTTCAAAACTCTCGATCGCGTAACCCGTCGGTAAATGGACCGTTCCTCCAAAAAAATTTCCCGTCCCCCGAAGGACCGGACGAAGGGGAGGTTGTTTTCGTAGTATAGGTCCGGCAAAATTGCAAACGCAGAAACGCTCAGCGTTTGCCGACCCGGATCAGGCAGAGGATTCTACCGGTTTTCATTTCTCACAAAGTCCGTCATCTCTTTCCACAGCGATGCATCCATGTGAAACGGCCAGTCATTGTGGCCCGCGTTCGGGATCACCCACATGCGTTTTTGGCCTTCGGGCAAATGGTCGTAAAGTTGACGGGCGTGCCGGATGGGCAGGATTTCATCGTACTGTGCGCCGACCACGGCGATCCTGCGGGGGAAACGGCGAAGATTTTCAATGCTGTCATACCGGTCGGTGAGAACCAGCTTCACCGGCAGAAACGGAAAGAGCGACTTGGCCACGGACGCCAGCGTGTCCCACGGCGTGATCAGCATGATCCCGGCTAGCGGAACGGAAGTCTGCCGGGCGACGGCGGCGGCCACACCGCAGCCCAGCGATTCACCCAGAAGATACACCGGTTCTCCGTAGTCCTCACGGGCAAGCCGAAGCGCCTCCAGACCGTCGGCGACAAAAGGCTTTTCACCCAGCTTGCCCGGACGGCCTCCATAGAGCGGATACTCGGCCAGAATGACACGGAAACCGAGACCCTCCAGCGGCTCCCGATAAAAACCGCGGTCAAAAGCCGTGCCGCCGTTGCCATGAAACAAAACGATCGTTCCGGACGGCGCAGGCCTCTCCCCCGCGGAAATCAGTCCCCGGTAATCCCCTTCCGTCTGCCGCCAGAAGGCCATGTTTTCCGAGGCCAGCATTGCCGCCGTCGGCCGGTCGTCGTTAGGAAAGTATAGGAATCGGTTCTGCATGTCACAGCCTCCCAACATCAGGATAACCATGAGAAGTAGCCATCGCTTTTTCATAAACCGGCATACTCCCTTGATGCCCCCGGGGCCGCAGGGCGATCACCGGCTGAAACGTAGCACATCTGATGATTTTGTAAAGCCCTTCCGCGCCTTGGCGGCGTGACGGGGAACCGGGGTAAACCTCCCCCCGAAAGCCGATCACTCGACAAGGCCTTTCCGGAAAGCTTTGATGTATTGCAGGCAGAACGAATCCTTGCCCATCAGCATCAAGGCCGCTCTCATGGCGCTGTAAAGCTGAGGATCCGTCGGGTCGAGGATCACCGCATCCAGGCCGCGGGCCACCGCTTCCACAAGATACGTCCGATTCACCAGTTTGCGGCCTGGAAGCCCGTGCGACACATTGGTCAAACCGCAGACCGTGTGCACGCCCGGATGCTGTTTCATGATGGTTTCGATGGCGTCCAGTGTGGCGCAGGCGGAGTTCGTATCCGCCGCCACCGGAAAGACCAGCGGGTCAATGTAGATCGCGTCCAGGCCGATCCCGGAAGCGGTGATTTTTTCGATGAGGCTCCCTGCGATTTCAACCTTTTGCGCCGCGGTTTTTCCCATCCGGTCGTTGGTCTGGCAAAGGCCGATGACCCTCGCCTGATAATCCCGTGCGAGCGGCAGGATACCCTCCAGGCGCGATCGATCCAGCGTGACGGAATTGATCATGGGCGGCTTTTTCACCAACGGGACAACCTGGCGGATCACGGCAGGATCCGGGCTGTCCAGACACAGAGGAAGGTCCGTGACCTCCTGCACGGTTTCAATCACCCACCGGAGACATTCCGCCTCTTTTTCCAGGAAGGCCGCCGCATTCACATCCAGATAGTCAGCCCCCGCATCACGTTGGGCTTTGGCCTCCCGCTGAACCGATTCCCTGTCCCGGGCGGCAATAGCCTCGGCAATCCGCTTGCGGGAAGAATTGATTTTTTCTCCGATGACCATCATGGCAGCCTCTTTCACTGTTGCGTCCGGTTGATGAGATCGAGGGCCTTGTTGACCGCTTCAAAAGCATCCTTGGCATATCCATCGGCGCCGATTTTGGCGGCGAACTCCCGGGTGATCGGCGCGCCGCCGATCATGATTTTGATTTTATCCCTCAAACCGGCTTTCACGATCGCTTGGACGGTTTCATCGGCCGCCGGCATGGTGACGGTCAGGAGAGCGGACATTCCGAAGATGTCGTAATCCCCTTCTGCAATCGCCCGGCAAATCTCTTCAGGAGGGACGTCGACTCCCAGGTCGGTCACTTCCCACCCGTTGCCTTTCAGCATCATCATGACGATGTTTTTGCCGATGTCGTGAATATCTCCTTTCACCGTTCCGATAAGGTATTTCCCGACGCTGGTTTTTGCGCCGCCGGCATTCAGCAGCGGCTCCAGCTCGGCCACCGCCGCCTGCATGGCCATGCCTGAAATAAGCAGTTCCGGCAGATAATACTCCCCGGCGCTGAACAGCTCGCCCACTTTCCGGATACCGGGCAGCAGTCCGTTCTCCAGAACCGACCTGGCCGGCAGGCCTCTCTCCATCGCTTCCCTGCAAAAACGGACTGCGTCTTTCTCATTGCCGTCCATGACGGCCTGCGTGAGTCTTTTCAATATGTCTTCGCTCATGGCATCTCCTCATGCAACCTGCGGTCGGCCCCCGGCTACCGAAAGATTATATCGGGAAAGACGATCCTTGTCCAACATTAGTGAGGATCATCCGCAAGACGATTCCCGTCGTTGACGTTGACACGCGGAAATCATTGCCTTATAAGTTCCATAAAAGGGCCGGGGAAACGTAATGTTGGAATCCGCGACGATTGCCGTAAGGCTCAGCTTTCATGAACTGACCGTGACGCCGGATCATGTTGCGCGTTATGCAGGCGGAAGCCGCTACCGGCCTGATGCGAAAAGGAAAAAGCTGGCTTGCGATGCCGTCGAATGCTCGGCCGCTCTTGTGCAGCCGGCTTTTGCTTATGCCGCCTTGCCCGTCTTTGCGGCGGATTCCGAAAAAGACGCCGCTTTGTTTTTTCCGCCGGAGGCGCTGAACGCAGGCCCCGTTTGCATCATAGCCGCCGTCTGCACGATCGGACCGGATCTGGAAAAGCAAACCGCCGATCTCATGGCCCAGGGAAAATATCCGGAGGCCCTCTTCCTGGATGCGGCGGGTGTCGCGTGCGTGGAGGCTTTGGCCGACGCGGCGTATTGCCGCCTGAACCGGGAAGCCGCAAAAAAAGGTCTGTTCACGTCTCGCAGGTTTGTTCCGGGCATTGAAGCAATTCCGGGCAATGCACAGACGGTCTTGGTGGAATCCGTTCATCCGGAAATCATCGGCGTGTCGCTGAATGCGAGCGGCGTCCTTTCCCCGCTCAAGTCTTGCTCATTCTGGGTGAATTGGACATCTCAGCCGCCACCCGAGGCCGCTTCCGATAAATGTCAAAACTGTACAATGAACCACTGTCCCTACCGGACCGGAAACCGTTAGAATAAGGGCTCTATGCGCAGTCTCAAGAAAGAAAAACATACGATCAAAATCCTCCCGGACGGCCGATGGTTTGCCGCAGAAAGAGGAGAACGCCTCATGGAAGCGCTCGCCGGCAATGACATCCTGCTGCAATCCCGTTGCGGCGGCAAAGGACTGTGCGGGAAATGCCTTGTCCGGATCACCGAATCCTCGGCCTCCGGTGCGTCTTCCCCGGACGATTCCGAAGCGCGAATTCTCGGCAAAGAAGAGCTGCAGGCCGGTTACCGTCTGGCCTGTCGGGTTCAGATCCTTCATGATTTATCGGTGGAAATTCCACCCGCTTCGCTCCTTAGCCCCGACACCGTTCCAAAGGCTCCCCTGGCCCTCCCCGAAACCGTTTCTCTCGCCCGGCCTTCTACAACCGGCAGCGCGGGCCGTTACGGACTGGCGGTTGATCTTGGAACAACCACCATCGCCGTCTATCTTTGCGATCTTGCTTCAGGCGGCATCACAGGCTCCCTATCCATCGGAAATCCCCAGGCGATGTTCGGCGACGATGTCCTGAGCCGGATCGGTTTTGCCGCACAAAGCAAAAAGAATTTATTGCGCCTTCAAAAGATGGCCGTGGGGGCGATGGACCGGTGTGCGGCGGCCGTCTGCAGATCAACGCACGTTGATCCCGGGCATATCGGCTCCGCGGTGGTTGTGGGCAACAGCATCATGATCCACATTTTTGCAGGGGTTGATCCCCGCTCGATCGGCGCTTATCCATACCGTCCCGTTTTTTTGGAAGACAGAACTTTCAAGGCGGGATCGGTGGGGCTGGCGTTCAATCCGTCCGCCGATATCTTCACGCCGCCGCTAATTTCCGGCTTCCTCGGTTCGGATATTCTCGCGGCGGCCCTGGCCGTCGACCTGGACCACGCTGCCTGCGGAACCCTGCTTGCCGACATCGGGACGAACGGCGAAGCGATCCTCAAAGGCAGGGAAGGCCTGCTGGCCGCGTCCTGCGCAACCGGCCCCGCTTTTGAAGCGGCAACGATCCGGCACGGAATGCAGGCCGTTTCCGGAGCCATCGCCGCGGTGAGCATCGACCGCGTCGGCGACCGCGTCATCTGCTCCGTCATTCCTCAATCTTCCGGAGCGGATTGTCTTCCGTCCGGAATTTGCGGTTCCGGCGTTGTGAGTGCGGTCGCTGAGCTCTACCGGACCGGGCTCCTCTCCGGCAACGGCCTCCTCGTGAACCCGACCGGCTCATCGTTGATTCGCCGAGACAAAGCCGGTCTGCTGGAATTTGAGCTGGCGGGCGCTTCGCAATCACAAACGCAAAGGCCCATTACGCTCACCCAAACGGATATCAGAGCGGTTCAACTGGCAAAGGGCGCTCTGTTTACGGGCATGAAAATGCTCTGCGCCGAAGCCGGCATCGCCTCCCTCGAACGGCTTCTTGTGGCCGGCGCCTTCGGAAACTTTCTCGACATAAAAGCCGCCCTGATGATCGGGATGTTTCCGGATCTGCCGGAAGATTGCATCGCTATGGTGGGCAATGCCGCCGCAACGGGTGCGGCGCTTTTGCTCTTCAAACCGGAGCTCCGCGATCAAGCGCGAAATCTCGCTCGATCGGTCAAAGTCCTCGATCTGGCAGCCCGACCTGATTTCCAGGATCTATTCCTGCGCTCGTTGGCCTTTCCCGCATGGACTTCCTGAAGAGCGGGTCATGCGCCTTTGGTCATAGGCTCCAGCGCTTCAAAGGGCCTTGCATCCGCATGATAGAAAAACGAGCCGATAAAGAAAAGAACGCCGGCCGTGAGCGCGAAAAACGGAATGAAAATCATTGCCGTCTCGAGGCCGAAGGCATCGGAAAAGAAGCCGATAACGGGAGGCCCCAGCGTGCTCCCCAGGACATGCTGGATGATGACGCACAGGCTCAGCGACACGGCCCTTACGCCCGGATGGACAACGTCCTGAGTCACCGCAACGGCGGCCGGAACAAAAGCCACCGCCGCAATCCCGCCGGCCAGCAGGACGGCATATTGCACAGAACCCCGGAAAAAAACAAAAGCGATAAAAAACAGAACCGCCGTTATGCATGAGGATATCGAAGGGAAAAGAAGTCTCGCATTTCTTCTGCTTTTCAGCCATTGATCCGCCAGGTAGCCTCCCAAAGGAGCTCCGACAATGGCCAGGAGCATCACCGCGCCGCCTTTCGTCGAGGCCACGCTCATGGACAGGTTTTCCACCCTTTGAAAGTAGCTCGGAAGCCAGGTCAGCAGGGCCGTCGTCACAAAGGTATTCGCGGCAAACCCGAGGTTGTTGAATAGCAAGGTTTTATTCGCCAGCAAATGCCGGGCAACTTCACCGAAGCCCATTCTCGCGTCAGCTTCGCCCTTCGCGCTTTGGGAAAGCCGAATCAGTGGAACCGTCTTGTAATCCTTTACACAGAAGAACAGCAGGGCAATAATGAAGCCGGGCAGGGCCACCAGGCCAAAAGCGTGCCGCCAGCCGAAATGATCCGCAATGATTCCGCCCAAAGCAATGCCCAATGCGCTTCCCAGCGGGATAGAGGCATTCCAGATACCCAGCATCTTCGCTCGTCTGTGTTGCGGAAACAGTGCGGAGATCATGGCGGTTCCGCCCGGCGCATAACCGGCTTCGCCCAGGCCGATGGCCGTCCGGGCTGCGAAGAGCTGTCCGAAATTTTTCGTAAAAGCACAGGCCAAAGTGGCGGCGCTCCACAGCACGGCCATCAAACCGATCGTTTTAATCCTGCTCCACCGGTCGATCAGAATGGATACGGGCAGGGTAAAAATGAGGATCGACCAGTACACGGCGGAAACGAGCAGGCCGCACTGCGTGTCCGTGATTCCCCACTCCAGCTTGAGAAAAGGGAAGAGAGAAACAATCACCAGCCGGTCCATGTAGTCAAACATGTAAAGCAGGAACAGCAGGGTAAAGATGAAATAAGGGGATGATCGAAAGGCAGGGTTTTGAGGAGCCGGAGGCTGATTAATAGAGTCCATATTTTTTTGCGGCCTCGAACATGGCCATGCAGTTTTCAGGGTTGACCCCCGGGTGCAGGGAGTTGGAATCGCAAAGAATGTAGCCGCCGCCTTTTGCCGCAACATCCATCGCGCGTTTCACGGCGGCCTCCACTTCAGCGGGCTTGCCGGAGCAAAGAAGCTCCTTGCAGTCGATATTGCCCAGCAGGCAGATTTTATCGCCATAGGCGTCCTTGACCTTCTTCAGGTCCATCCCCGCCTGGGGCTCCAAAGGATTGATCCCGTTATATCCGGAATCGATCAGGATATCCATGATCGGCCAGAGATTGCCGTCACTGTGGCGCACAACCTTCAGGCCAAGCTCGTGCGCGCGGTCGACGAGCTTTCTGTTGTAGGGGTTCACAAACTCTTTAAAATGCCTCGGGGAGATGAGCAAATTGGTGGTTGCCGCAATATCATCCTCGACGACCAGGACATCCATGCCCGCGGAAACCAGCATATCCAGCTGCTGCAGGTTGTATTGGGTGACCATGGCGGCAATGCGATGTATGAATCCGGGATCCTGATAAAGCTTCATCATGTAATTTTCCATCCCGGTCAATCTCCAACTGCGGACAAAAACACCCCGCATGAGCCAGAAAAGCGCCTTATCCTCCTTAAACCGGTTTTTCGCCAGATGGAGCAGCAGAAGATGCGAGGCATTCGGTTCGGGCACAGGAAAATGGTCAAGGTCGGCGGCGTCCCTCAGGGGGTGACCGATGGGAACCGGAAGGCCGTGGGGATTCCGCCGGTAGGTAACCCCCCAGTCATCGCGGACGTCCTTGTCATTGATTTCAATTTCGTGGCCGATTTCAAAAGAGGTGAAGCCGTCGACGCCAAATTCTTCGTGAATGAGAAAAAGTGTATCCAACAGCTTCATTTTCTCGGAATCGTTCATCTCGTGAAACTGTTTGGATTCCGGCAGGCCGCAGGTAAGGTGTTTTCCGATGCCGATGATGGGGGCCTCATTTATGCCGTGGATATACAAAGGAACACGATCGGGTTGCCGTACACTGAGAGCGGTAACGATCCGTTCTTTCCCGTTCATCACGAAGAGACTCCTTTGCGAAATGCCCGGTCAGGACAGCGGGCGATGAATACTTTTTCATCGGCATAGAGTATATCATTCGGACCGGCCTTAAGACAGCAAAGTTTTTTTATTTTGCACCGGGAAGGTCGATTTTCCCAATGTTTTTATCCAGCAGACCTCTTTTCCCGACGATGATTTTGTAAGACGCTTCTTTGCCGTTCGCGGCGCGACAGGCGGCAAATTTTGCATTTCCTTCATTTTTTATGGCATAAAACAGCCGTTTCGGTTAAGTAGCCTTTCATGAACTCGAACTGGCTTCTGGTGGATACGCCCGAGACGATCCGGATTGCGGCCGATCACCTGCGAAAAGCGTCGATCTTGGGGATTGATACGGAATACGATTCCTTCCGGTATTTCAGGGAAAAACTCTGCCTGATCCAGATTTACGCACCCGAAACCACTTACGTTCTCGACGCGACGGCGGATCTGGACTTTTCCTTCCTGGCCAGAGTTTTCAAAAGCAGGTCCATCGTCAAGGTGCTTCACGCGGCAGACAACGATATCCGCCTGATCGGCCGAGACTATGGGTTTGAATTTCAAAACATTTTTGACACGCACCGGGCCGCGATGATCCTGGGATTCCAGCAGCTGTCGCTGGAAAAAATGATCCGGGAATTTCTGGGCGTGGAATTGAAAAAAAGCAAAAAAATGCAGCGCTCCCGATGGGACCTGCGTCCGCTGACCGGCGAGCAGATCGAATATGCCGTCCAGGACGTGACGCTGCTTCCGGCGCTTTATGAAAAGCAGAAAGCCGCTCTCAGGGAAAAAAGGCTCGAGGCATCGGCAAAAGAGGCTTTCGCCAAAATCGCGACCGCCCACTGGCAGGAAAGGGCGTTTGACCGGCGCGGCTACTCGAAAATCAAGGGATATTACGCGCTGGCGGGTGAACAGAAAGAACGGATGAAAAAGCTCTATGTCTGGCGCTTTGAAAAAGCCAGAGAAGCCAACTGCGCCGTCTTCATGTTTCTGTCGGATGAAAAAATGGCCGAGCTGGCGCAAAACCCCGCCGACATTCAGAATATTTTATCGCCCGAAAAGAATCAACGCTACGGGAGAGAACTGAAAAGGCTCCTCCAGCCCGAAACAGAGCCTGCCTGACCCGGGGCCCACCGGAATAAGGATACAGAGCGGAATTTCAAAACAACAAGGGGCCGGCCGGTGAAACAGCCAACCCCTTGTTATGTTTATGGTGCCGAAGACTGGATTTGAACCAGCACGGGTGTAACCCACTACCCCCTCAAGATAGCGTGTCTACCAATTCCACCACTTCGGCAGGCAGTAAAAACGAGGTTTGCAAGCCGGCCGCATGAAGAAGATGACTGAAAAACCGGCCGATCTGAAAAAGAACCCTTACTTCGCCGGGGGCGACGCAGGCGGCACATTCACGGGCGAGGCCGCAGGCGACGCAGAGGGTGACACGGGCAGCGGCGCCGGCTTTTGCGCGGCGGGAAGCTCCTGTCTTGTCGCGGGGGCCGCGGCTCCGTCCATGAGGCCTGATGTTTTCCGCGAAGCGGTATAGGTCAGCGTGATCGATGTCAGCATGAAGATGATCGCAACCGCCGCCGTCATTTTTCCCAAAAAAGTCCCGGCCCCGCTGGAGCCGAAAACGGTTTGACTGGATCCGCCGAATGCGGCACCCATGTTGGCGCCCTTGCCTGCCTGCAGCAAAACGATCAAAATCAGGGTAATGCAGGCCAAAATATGGATAATCGTTAATAATGTCGTCATTTTTATATCCCTTTTCAACTCCTTCACCGAGGCTCATATCATCCGACGGTGATTTATTCAATGCTTCTTTTCTTGACGGAAGAAAGAGACCCTGGCCCGAAAAAACATCACGCCTTTGCTGAACAGGCGTGATCCGGATCCCTTATATTCCAAAAAAACGGCGGCATCATAGCCAAAGCAGCCATCATCGTCAACTGTTTTCTTCAATCGCCCGGCCGCGGTCTTCATTTTTCAAAGCGGGGCTTATCTTCGCGTACCGACCCCGGCCTGGTCGCAGTACTTTCGAATCGGACAGGCGCTGCAGACGGGGGAAACGGGCTTGCAGGTTTTCCTGCCGAAAAACACCAGGAGGGTGTTGTAGATGATCCAGTATTCGCGGGGAAGCTTGCC
>ERZ795052.1089-NODE-1089-length-38545-cov-11.074331_pt1 | contig 38545 bp, 18 predicted proteins | sample MGYA00375136_ERZ795052 | MGnify/ENA primary metagenome ERZ795052 (study PRJEB30181, sample SAMN05720156) | activated sludge metagenome | isolation source: Anaerobic digester | place: Japan | collected 2015-05-26 ... | reverse complement strand
TATGCTTTGTCATATTCTTTGTCTCCTGCAAATTCCTTTTGCATTTTTAGGCCTCTACAAGAAGCCTCCTTTATAGTAAATCTGGTTAAAAATTAAGATTAGACAAATTTTTTTGTTTTTTTATAAAAAAATCCTGATTAAAAACATTTGTCAATTCAAAAAAATTACAGCATCCAAGTTTTTATTATAATGTATTGTACAATGTTAAAATAGAAAAATTTCAAAATGCTTTTAAACAGCTTTATATGCTATAATGCATATCCATTTATACCGGATAAAAATATAACCGGATATAAATGCTCGGCATACCATAAGCGGGCAAAATAAAGGCCAATAGGCTTCGGCTTAAAACACACCCCTTCCTTCGTTTGTTCGGTCAGCCATTTAAGTCCTTGTTCAATTTGGTTTTCTTCTGCCTCTGTTAATTCCATTTTAATTAAAGACCGAATTGCAAGCGAGGTCTCCTCCACAGTTGAAGGATACCCCTTTTGAGCACCCCAGCCGCCGTCTTTATTTTGAGCATCTAAAAGAAATTCTGTGCCCTTTTTTCCCATTATGCTGCTTAAGGGATAATCCTCCAGAAGAACCAATGTCTGAAGCACCATTGATGTGCCATAAATCAGATTTTCAAATCTGTCACTAAACGGGCAGCCAAACCAAAGCGGTGTCCATGAACCGTCTTTATTTTGTGCCGAATATAGATAACATAATGCTTTTTGGATTGAAGAATGGATACGATGATTGAATTGTGAATCAAATGCATCCTTCCATAATTGCCATGCTGTAACAGCGTGAGCGGTTATATCTGGACAGCTCCGGTCGAATTCAAGCTTGCCCCATCCGCGGCAAAACGTAGGGATCCCCCCGTCGCTGTTCTGCATATCCAGTAGCCATTTAACACCATTTCGGACTGACTCCAGTAAAGGCTGGCTGCGAATGCCAAGCCGATGCAGGGTGATCAACGCCCCTGCTGTATCATCGGCATCTGGCACAGCCCCCGGTAGATTAGTCCACCCCCACCCGCCGGCGGATGCTCCGGTATAAATATGCCGGCTGCGGAACTGCTGGTCGAGATACCATTGGGCAATATTCAGACGCTCGGATTCAGACAACAGAGTCTGCTGTCCTTCCAGCAGTGCGCGTACTGCCAAGCTGGTTACCCACGTTGAGAGATTGGTATCAATCGGCCAGCTCCCGTCATTTCTTACCGAACGGCAGAGAAAAACCGCAGCTTTTTGAGCCGTTTTGCTGCCGGTTAATCCCATCGCAGCCAAACTCATTAGGACAAATCCGGTCAGCGGCACAGCTTCTAAAAAACCCCCATGGGTCGGCTGCAGGCGCTCGAGCAGGGCCTGTGTCGGCGCTGTTACAAAACGGCGAATGCCTCGAACTATGATATTGGCCGAAGGACTGAAATGCTGTTTGACCTGCCCGATAGCTATTAATGCCGGCAGCGCATAGCTGACCACCGTCAGGTTCAGCCATCGGAACAGACAACGGGGCAAAACAGCCAGTTCATACGGCAGGGCTTTTACATACCGCCAGCCATTTTTGCCCAGCACATCTGCCAACGCACACATTGCTAAAATCGGCACTGCAAAAGTGCGGTCGGTGCCGTATGACCGATAAACCGCCTTGGCCAAGCTGTCTGGTTCCAGTCCCCCTGCCTTTTGAACCAGCCATCTTGCCGCAGAATCAACTGCCGTTCGGTATTTTTCTTTGTTAATGGCATTCAAGGCGGCATAACACAACAATGTCGAGCTGAGATTGGGCGGATCCAGTATCTCGGCATCTCCCCAGCCGCCATCCGGATGCTGATGGGCAGCCAGCCAGCCGAGTCCCCTGTCTATCAATTCGCTGTGCGCTGCTGCATCAGCACAATGCAGGGCAAAGACCGCCACCGCAGTCGCCAAAGGGCTGGAACTAAGCCGTCCCTGCCAGATGCCATCGGCTGTTCGCGCCTCCAGCAGAAGCCGGCGGGCATTGGACAGCATTATCGATTCATTGTATCCCTGCACAAAGTATTCCCGCTGTCAGCAGACCATAAAACATGTATTCTGTATCGCTGATAGAATCGAACGGATTGGCGCAAAATCCGACGCCCCCTTTCCAGAGCATATCCGTAAAACAAAGGCACGGCTGCCGAATCGATTTTAAATCTGCTCCTGCTGCGGACAGTGCAAATACGGCAACCGCCGTAGACAGCAAATCCGATACCGGCGCTATAGGCATTACGCGAAAACCGCCCTCGTCATAGCAGCTCATCAGCCATTGGACAGATTTAGAAGACTTTACCGAACCAGTTAATGCACGCTGGACAACAATGGCTGCGGCTGTTGCCGGAACAGAAGGAGCCGGAATATCAGGCTCATTGAAGTATCCGCCCTGCCCCTTATTCAGCCGCTCAAGACATTCTAACATTTTGTCCCTGCTGCCGTCTGGCAAAGCTGCATCCAAATCCTGATAAGCCCCTACAGCCAGAAAACAGCCGTAAGCTGAACCTTGATTAGCCGCATGGAGGTGGTGGTAAGCCCCATCCGAACAGCGGAAAGATTCCAACCGTCGGCGAAATGCATTCTGCGTCTGCCGATTAGAAGGCATCATCAGCCGCCGGCAGCGTATCAGCGCAGCAAGATGGGCTAAATCACAATCCGTACCTGTATCAGCCGTATTCAAGAAGGAAACAACCTGTGCCCTGTTAAACGGCACCTCCAGTGCAAGCAGCGACAAAAGAGCAAAACCGGTATAATACAGGTCGCTTTGAGCTCCTTTGCCTATGAATCCCCCATCCTTATTTTGTCGGCAAAGAATCACTTCCGCAATCTCACTCTTGCGTTCTTTCAGCAGAAATCTTGAGCGGGAAGCCGATTCAAGAAGCGTCTGACAAATATTCATCGCAGCATTCCATCAATTCCGTACCGTCCAGAAGTTTTGCAGCAACTTTGCAAAGAAACGCCTTGCAGTCGGACTGGACGATGGGTTCCAGACATTCCACAGCTGTTTTTCTGAACTCGGCAAGCATTTTTCTGGCTTCGATATCGGCTTTTGCCTGTCCTTCCAGCTGGAGAGCAGAAAGAATAGACAATGGCTGGCCGGCCTGTCCGGCAAGATGGTCATAAAGGTCATCGCGTATTTGGTAGGCAATTCCGACGGCATCGCTGTAGGCATCCAGCACTTTCAGCAGCGGCTCGTCAGCACCTCCCAAAACAGCCCCTATTTTCAGAGCAACTGCAAACGCCGGCGAGGTTTTTTGCAAAAATATTTCCAAAAGCTTCTGCCTGCCGGGAGCTGTTTTTGCCCAGACGCAATCCAGCTCCTTCCCTTGACCAATGCAAAGCGTGCGGTGTCCCTGTGCGGCAATTTGAAGAATGCGCATCCTCTGGGCATCTTGACAATTTAAGTCGGTCAGCAATTGGTAGCCCTTACCAAGCAGATAATCACCTGCATTCAGCGCCGACGGTATGCCATACCGCTGATGCAGAGTGGGCTGGTTGTACCGCATCGCATCGTTATCTTCTATATCATCGTGAATCAGCGAGGCCTTATGAAAACATTCGACCGCAATAGCCGCCTGCTTGACCGCCGGCGGTATCTGCTCAACTGCCGTCCCCGTCAGCACCGCATAGATGCCTGCCGTCAGCATCGGCCGGTATCGCTTGCCGTCTTCGGCCATCCAAGCCAATGCAAGCGCCGCGGCCGGACCATCTGCTTCATTAAAGACAGCCCGGAGAGTATCTGCATCAAACCAGTCCCGGACCTTCTGACCCAGCTGCGACAAATTAACCGGTCCTGCCTGCTGGTCATCTCTTGCTTCCATTGCTTCGCGGAGCCAATCCATGTCAAAATATGTATGGCGGCAGCCGTCTTTGAGCAGCGGGATGGCAATCCCCGGCACCGCGCCGGCCTCCATATAGGGGAACACGCGCTCCAGAACGGACAAGCAGCTGACGCCGATGGTTGCCTGCACCTGTCCTGATTCAATCAGGGCCATTACAACCGGCGATCCTTCGGCAACTAATGAGACATACCCCAGTTCATCAGCCCGGCGGAGAATTCTGTCAATCATACACCGGCCGCAATGTCGGCAGATCAGACCCAGTGAGTCAATCTGGGCAGGACAATCAGGAATGTGCCTGAGGCATTGGGGAATCAGCAGCAGACGTCTCGAAAAAGGGATGCGCTCGATTACAGGCCGCCACAGTTCATTATTGAAAATCACCGCAGCAAACGGCAGGTATTCCAGACCGAATCCAGCCTGCTCCAGAACAGCCGAGGCATTTTTTTTCAATCCTTCTAAACTCATCGGCGGGACTAAATTTTTTTGCTGCACCATCAGACGGCAGGCCGAGCGGATTTTTACGCGGTCTTGGGGGCTGTTGGGTATTCCGCCGCATACATTCCCCTGTCCTAACATGATATGCTGATTATCCGGCATTTTTTACACTCCCGGCCGCACGGGTGCGGCTGCGAATTCGTTCGGCTGTTTTTCTAAACGCCCTTCGCCACTGCTTTATTTCACCCCTGCCCAGCAGTCGCATGGCCAGCCGTTTGGCCCAAGGCACTCCGCCGCAGCGCTGGTTATCCCAGAACAGCAGCGGCACTTTTCGGAAGTTGATTTCATAGCAGGCCTGATACAGCTCCAGATGTTCGCTCTGCATGGTCTCTATTGTAAACCGCTGTCCCTGCGAGATATCGCCGGCATTGGAGGGCTCATAAAACACCGGAAAGACCACGGCATTCTGATGTTCCAAGTATCGAACCAGCTTCCTTGTACGTGCAATATCATCGGGTGTTTCGCCCGGCAGTCCCAGCACCAAGCTGAATACCCCGAAAAATCCGTTTCGCGTTATCCGCTCAGCTGTTTCATACAGCAGTCCTTCCCAGTCTTCCGGCCGGTAAGGGGCAATTTTGCCGGGACAATTGGCGGCCACCAATGCGCCGCTGGCACTTTCGGCACCCATATTGACCCACAGATACCGGCTGGGCTTCTGCCACGACAGCAGACGGCGAATCTCCCGAAGCTGCTCATCGGTCAATTGAGCAATGCTGGTGATGTTGGCGTGGTCAATCTGCATAAAAGACAGATCCTGAATCTGCCGCATCTGAATCAGAAGAGCACGCAGTTTTTCAAAATCCGGCTTCAGGCCGGAGGAACCGTAACGGAAGAAATCCTCACTGCCGCTGACAACAGAACGGATGCCGGCAGACACGTTGGTTTGGAGGTCGCTGAGAATAATGTCAGCCGGCAGATGTTCCATTTTTTTCCGGGCAATGGTGCAAAAACGGCACCCGCGTCCGCATCCCCGGGACAGTTCTATAATCCCCAGCCCGGAAGCGCCCCGAATCGGACAAATGTGAGCTGCTCCGACGGCATCCGCTCGGATATGCCGGTCAACCGATTTTCCGTTGAGAATCCGCTTGAACAGTTCGGGGCCGGCATCTTCGAAATAGCCCTCATAAATACAGTCCAAAGTCTCCTGGGCAGCAGGATCCTTATAATACAGCCATTGCCAAGCTCCGGCACCGCCTCCGACAACTTTGAACGCATATTTATTTTTGGCCTTGCGGAGATACTCGAGCTGCTGTCGTGAAAAATACCGCGTATAGAGTTCACCCGACCAGAATTGAGTCGTTGTGGTATTGCTCATGCCCATTCCCAGAGGATCGCTGGAGCTGAAGCAGACGGCCTTGACCCAGGGGCCTATCAGAGAAGGCAGCCGCTCGGGTGTAGTGCAGACAACCTCTTCCGGCGACAATCCCAGACGCTGTATCAAAGCCGACTCCACACGCCGCAGGCCCAGCGGTGCAACAAGGGCACGGCCGGCACTGCTGGTTCGCACGCGCGGCGCAACAAAGCGACGCATTGCCCACAGCGGCACCTTCGTCGTCTGCATCGTGGCAAAAATACCTTCAAACAAGATGCGGTAGTCCGCAAAAAGCGTCCGATCGGCCGTCAAAATGACTGCAGGTTTCAATCGGTATTCGGCCATTGGCTGCTCCCAGCTCCTGAGGCCCCCGCATAAAGGGTTTGCAGTTCCTTGTTGATCCGCATGCTGCACCATTCGCGTCCGCACATGGTACAATAATCGTCCCCGCCGCGGCTGGGCATGGTGCTTTGCCGGCATGCTTCCTCGTACATTGCACGGGCTGTCGGGGGGTCTATTGCTTTGCTCAAGTGTGCTTCCCAGTCCAGATTGGCACGGGCCTTGCTCAGCTGGCAGTCCTGCTCGGCTGCATTGCCGAATCCTCGGGCCACATCGGCAGCATGGGCAGCAATTTTTGCGGCAATAACGCCTGTCCGCACATCCGACACATTGGGCAGGCCTAAATGTTCCCGCGGCGTTACATAACAGATAAAGGAAGCCCCATAAAATGCTGCTGCCGTTGCCCCAATAGCGCTGGTAATATGGTCGTATCCCGGCGCGATATCTGTCACCAGAGGCCCCAATACATAAAACGGAGCGCCCTTGCAAATATCCTGCTGCATCTCCATATTTTTCTGAATCTGATGAAACGGAACATGTCCCGGCCCTTCGACCATGACCTGACAGCCTTTTTCCTGCGCCCGCTGCGTCAGCTGGCCCAATACCCTCAGTTCGGCTATCTGGGCCGCATCGGTCGCATCGGCAATGCAGCCCGGCCGAAGACCGTCTCCCAGCGAGAAACAAACATCATATTCGCGCATTATGTCACACAGGTCGTCAAATAACTCATACAGGGGATTTTGCTTATTGTGGTAAACCATCCACTTGGCCATCAGTGCCCCGCCGCGGCTGACAATCCCGCATACGCGGCGCGGAATCAGTTCCAAATGTTCGCGCAACAGACCCGCATGAATGGTGAAAAAGTCCACCCCCTGCCGGGCCTGTTTTTCGACGATTTGCAGAATGGTCGAATAATCAATGTCTTCAACCCCCCGCCCGACGATCACCTCATAGACGGGTACCGTGCCAAGCATAACAGGACAAATCCCGATAAGTTTTTGTCGAATCTCGTCCAGATTGCCGCCGGTACTCAAATCCATCACCGCATCGGCTCCCGCCTCAAGTGCCGCCTTCATCTTTTCAATTTCGCCATCCAGTGAGGAACGCACGCTGCTGCAGCCGATATTGGCATTTACTTTAACCGATACTGCTCGTCCGATAGCTGCCGGCTTAAGATTCATAGCCAAATGTATTTTATTAGCCGGAATAACCAGCCGGCCGGCGGCTAATTCTGAACGAATCAGATGCACATCGACCCCTTCACGTTGTGCGACGGTCCTCATTTCCTCGCTTATCTGTCCCTGACGGGCCAGCTGCAGTTGTGTTGACATCCTGAACTCCCAATAAAAAAATCGCTTCTGCTTGTGTACTGGAAGCGATCAATATAGTGCGGCGCCTTCGTCATATTAACGCTTCCCTACGCAGGTTGGGTCTGCCCACCGAGCATACCGCCTGATCAGGTTCGAAGGGTTTTTCTCAGACCTGCCTGACCATCAGACAGGCCACCCCCAGCGAACGGATGTCATTATAACGGAATAGTCCACAAATGCCAAAATCATTTTAACAGGATATTTCAGGACAAATAGGAACGGATATTAATCGCATCATCAGACGATTCAGATAGGACAATCAATTTCCCCAGTGTGAAAGCCGGCTGGGATCTCACATTTGGCTGCTTTCGGCTGGATTGGAAACATTTGGCCGCTTTGGGTATGGAACAAAAGCAAAACTTACTGACCTTGCGAATCTTATCTGATACCCGTGTCACCTGTTGCCGCATTTGATCCTCTTTGCTGAGAAGCCGCTTGGTAAAAAAGTTATCCAGTATGAATCGCCTCCAAACAGCAGTTTTGAAAAAAGCGACTTTAAAATATGACAATTAGATTGCAGGTATTGTGTATCTAATATATTTTACTTGCGGATAACTGTCTACCATAGACAGCATTGGCAACTGACGAGGACCAATGGCTGCTGACGGAGGAAATGGGAGCTCTGGCAGATAGACAGTAAGAGTATAAGAGACAGAGGATAAGAGAGTAATCAACAACTATCGACAACACATCAAATTACGCAAAAAAATATATATTGTCGATAGGTACGACCTCAACAGGCATACCCGCTGTCTTTGGAACAGGATACTGTGTATCGGTTTACTGGGAAAAAGGATACCAATTTCCCAAGCGGCTAAAACCAGATTGATTTTAATGTGTAAATATCCAGCGTTTCGATGCGGGTGCTGCCCTGTTCGACAGAAAAAGCGATTGTTTGGGGGCCGCCGGCCAGATTGACGCCGACGGGCATATAGACTCTGCCGCCGTTGGCAAAAATCTCAATACTCATCCGATCCACCAGTATCTCTAAACGGATTTGCCCATCCACCCGCTTCAGGGGCGCTGATTGGCCCTGACAGGTCAGCCGTTCCGAGGCCGCCTCATAGATGACAGGTACACCGCGTATAACAAACCGACAGGCATCGGCGCCATCGGGCGTTAAGACGGCCTGTATGTGGAACAATTCGCCGGTTATCCGGCTGAGCGGATTGTCATTTGGTTTAACAGTCAGCTGTTTCCACATCCAATGCTGCTGATGCAGACTTGCGATTTCCTCAACAGGATTGACAAACAGACGAATGCCCTCGTCGGTTGTCCGCAGGGTCAATGAAACCGGAAACAAAATCATCTGATTGAACGGCATTCCCGGCATTGCAATCCGCCCCCAGCCCATCTGAATCCTCCGTCCGTCAGAGGCCGGTATGTGATTGAATGTTTGAGAGGCATAGAAACAGTTTCCGTATTCATATTTGATGATTCCGCTTTCGGACGCAAACTGTGTGCCGTTGAACCGGCCGATCTGATAGTCGCCGCTGGCGCCATAGACAACCCATTTCCTATTGTTTGGATCGTCATCCACCGGCAATTCAAAAAATTCAGGGCATTCGAAAAAGCCATCGATATTGCCCTGCCGCTGCCATGTTTTCAAATCGCCAGAGGTAAAAACTGACAGTGTTTTGTCCTCGATCCAAAGCAGCATAACCCATTGGCCGGACGGTTCATGCCATATCACCTTGGGGTCGCGCGTGCTGTCAGCAATCGGGCCGATGACCGGATTGTGCGGATATTTTGTCCAGGTTCTGCCCCGATCATTGCTGTAGGCAATCGACTGGGTGTAAGGTTGTCCTTTGGACAAAGGATTTTCACCGCCGGCCGAAGTATACACGGCCACCAGCGGTTTCTCGCGGCCGGTCTGAAAACCGGCGGTATTGTATTCATCCACAACCGCCGAACCGGAATAAATCATTCCCAACGCATCCTGATGCAGCGCCGCCGGCAGTTCCTTCCAATGAATCATATCTGGACTGACGGCGTGCCCCCAGCTCATATTGCCCCACTGCCAGCCGTAAGGATTGTGCTGGTAAAACAAGTGATATTCGCCGTCATAATAGACCAATCCGTTGGTATCGTTCAGCCAGCCGCGCCGGCTGGAAAAGTGAAACTGCGGCCGCAGCGGCTCATGGTACAGCATCTCTTGTCCGGGAAAGGCATCGTCCTGAAATACAGCGTCAAAACCTGTTGTGCAGGCCGGATCATAGCGGTCGATTGTCAGACTAAGCGTTTGGCCGTTGAATTCGCTGACATCTGCAAACACCCAGAAATCCGGCTCCTGCGAGGCCAGTTCAATCTCGAAATCCCGAATCACCTTTCCCTGACAGCTCAGCTGAATGGTTCGTTTGGGATTTCCGTTTTTGACAGGAAAATTCAAATACCGTTTTTGAATGGCAAAGGAGCATGTCTTTTCGCCAAGCTGCCGCCGCGTTTGACTCTGGCAGATATGATCGACGGTGATATGCCCCCAGCCGCCGGTGCTGTCGTCTACAATCTGAAGGCGGGCTGTTTTGCCAATAAGATCGCTGACATCCCATGTATGCCAATCCAGACGCTCCGAGCCGCCGGGCCGCGCATTCGGGCCTGCGGCTGTGCGGACAATCCGGCCGTTAACCAGCAGATTCATACACGTTTGCCCGGCATATCCCCCGCCGCCAATCAGGAAATTGATAAATGGCCGCCTGATTGCAAAATCCGGCGAAGTCAGTGTGCCGGTTCCGGCGTCGCCGCCACAGTAGCTGTTGACCAGACCTCTGCCCGTATAGCCGGCTACTTTCATTTGGCCGGGCAGTGTGCCGGATGCCGGTTTGAAACCGAACGCTGTCCCCCTGACCTGCCAATCCCCATAGTCATCGCCTTCAAAATCGGCAATCAGGATATCCTCTGTCCCGGCAACTTGTGCCAATATAAAAGACTCATCAGCAGACACCGCTGCAGACGCGGTGGCGGCAAATCCCAGAATTATTACTGCCATAGGCGATTGTCGCATCTATCCCACCGTTGAGAATAAGGCCGTTTTAAGCCCATATGTACACACTTGCTGGGGTTTTGTAAAGCGCCGACTTGCCGCGGGCAGTTTTGTACCCGCTGTTGTGCGCCATGCCCGAAAGCCCGGCAACCCAAACCCCAAGATGCCCCCCTTGCATCGGGCGGCCGCTGTAAGCGCAGCATCCGAATGACCGGCTGAACAATGCCGCTTGGCCGGCAATCCGCTGCGGCGCTTTAAGGATTGGCAGTTTTCCAGTGCTCGGACAATATCCCGAAATCGTTCAGGTCAACGCGGCCGTCAACTTGGGTTTGCGGCAGCCAGTCATAACAGCTGTTATCGGTCAGCCATGCGGCTGCAAACGCGGCCAAATCCGCCAAATCCACAGTTCCATCCATTGTCACATCGGCACTGTCGAACAGCACCCATTGCCAACCGAATGGTTCTTGGGGATCAGGCGGATTGGTGTAGTCCATCCGAACGGTAAATGTCCCGGAGGATACCGCCTCGCCGTTGGCGGGAATATAGCAAAACCGCAAATCGTGAGCCACCAGTTCCAAATTGGCCGGGACGGACAGCGGAATTACATGCAGGTTGCGCACAGGCAAGGAGCAATGGTTTTTCACAATTGCCGCATAGGTAAACTCAAAAATGCTCGACGAGATGCGCCGCTGGCTGCGCAGCTGGCTGCGGCTTACTTCCAGATTGACGCAGGCCGGAATCGAAACGGCAAAGCCGCCCAATAAAGCCGGCTCGGCAAAAATACCGAAACGACCGGCAACCTGACCGGCCCCCAGCGAAACGGCATACAGGCCGTTGGCTCCGGCTTCCCACAGGCCGTTCGGCGGCAGGATATGATACAGAACCTCTATCGTTTGGCCCTGCCGCAACAGGACCTGCCGGAAGTGCACTGTCAGCGGCTGTCCCTGCTGACCGATGACAGCAATGTCGCCGTCATCCAGCGTGGATTCATCGATGCCGGTTTGAGTCTGATAGGTAACGGTCAAGGGCAGGGGCTGACAGGATACCGCCGTCAGTTTGGCAGCTGTGATGCGGCTGACCGCAGGCGGCAGATTCAGCGGCTCATAGTACAGTGTATAAAGTCCCGTACCGCCGTCATCAAACAGGTGAAGGAAATTGTCAGCATAGGCGGGTTCATTTTCGGGATAATTCATCTTGTATGTTGTCCAGAAGTTTTCCGTCAGCAGCGTCTTGCCGTCCGAGCGCTCAACACATCTGAGAGCATAATTCGGCCAGCCGGGATTAGGCAGCCGGACATAGAACAGACCGCCGGGCGACGACGGCCAGCATGCCGAGAAACATGATAAACGACGTCGCTGGTTCGGGAATGCAAATTGTGGTGCCAATCCAAGGGGAAAAAGGCGACTGCAGATCATAGACCTCAAATTGCTGCCCATTGATGGGCAGACCTTTTCCAAGCCAGTCAAAAGATACTCTGAATCCGCCGACTGTTTGTCCCGGTGCAATTCCGGCCGATGCCGTTTGCGCATCATAATAGACAGGGAATACAAGAGGACCTGCAAATAGAGGATTGTGAATCTCTTCCTGCCATTGCATTTGAAGCGGCGGCAATGTCTCAACGGCTAAATGATCATAGAGGCCGTAATCAAAAAAAATTGTAAACCATTCAATCGACGGAAGGTACGATGAATTTGAAACCTCATAGGTCGCCTTCCATCGCCCCGCTTGCTGCAGCTCCAGACAATAAGTAATCTCCACGATGGAGTAAGCGGGAATAGAACTGACAAGCAGCGACAAGAAAGGCAAAAGAGCAAAGCGGGCAAGATGTTTTTTCATGACCACACCACCCCTTTCTAATGTGATAGGACCGGCTTTTCCGTCCTATCCTTGAAAAACCATAACGCTATATTATCAAAAATTAAAAAAATAGCAAAATAATTATAGATGATGTTTTACAGCCCTTCTTTTCAGGAACTCACGACCTCTTGCATGTCATCCGATGCCCGTTGGGACCGTCTTAAAATGCCGTAATTTATCGTAACTCATTGCCCCGTGTAGAGCTATAAATCGCGATATAGAGCAATTTATACCTGAAATTGACGGCATTGATTGCATCCCATAGCACCTCATTCCATCTATTGTCAATAATAATACACTGGTTTTTTTAGAGGCAAAAACGGTCATCTGCTTGTGCGCTTCTATTGTCCAGATAATAAAAAACGGATTGAGCCAGAAGGTTGACAGGTGCCGCGACCTCCTGAATGAAGTCATTCACGCCGTTTGTCAACTCCCCAAACCGGCCTGACGGCCGCCCTGTCGCCTTGGACAGCTTCATCGAGACCAAGTTAAAAACTACCTTGGTCTCCTTGAGGCTTTCATTAGCAGAGACAACTATATGTATTCAGCCTTCCGCGGGGAAGAAAAAATGCTGGTCCGATGCGTATGTTTATCCCGGGACCAGAGACATAATCGAGTAAAGCCATACAAGACTGAAATACGCAAGATATTGTTGCATCTTTTTTTTAATCAGCATCGTCACACCATCTTCGCAAAGAGTAAGAACAGCTTCTGTTCTGACCAGCTAACGGCTGCGGTTTTAGAATTATTTCACCGGCCGGCAATTGTTAGGGGTAATTTCACCCGGATATCGTCCGAAGCGGCCCCAATGAGTAACTCATACTCCCCCGGCTCTACTACATACTGTTTTTTCTCCGTGTCCCAGTAACGCAGCCGCTTGGCGGGAATATCAATGGCAACAGATTTTGCTTCCCCCTGCTTTAGATGCACGCGAGCAAAGCCGCACAGGGCAAGCTTCGGCTGCGGAACCTGGGAACTGATGTGCCGGTAGTAGATCTGGACCACATCATCCCCGGCAAGTCGGCCGGCATTTTCAATCGTGAAAGACACCGTTGCAACACCGTCGGCTGGAATCACATTCGATGCGAGTTTGCCATTTTTATATTCAAAGGTCGTATAACTCAAGCCATGACCGAATGCATAAAGCGGCTTCCCATTAAAATAACGATAGGTGCGGTTGGCCATCGAATAGTCCCTGAAGTCGGGCAAGTCGGAAGTTGCACGGTAGAATGTCAGCGGTAAATGGCCGGATGGATTAACTTGGCCAAAAAGAACTTCAGCAACTGCGCGTCCGCCTTCCTGTCCAGGATACCAGGCCTGCAGAATAGCAGACAGATGTTCATCTTCCCATGTCAGGGCAACAGCCGACCCGCTGCAGTTGACCATGACCATCGGCTTGCCGAGTTCATAAAGCGCCCGGATAAGCTGGGTTTGCACCTCAGGCAGTTCGATCGAGTCTCGATCGAAGCCCTCGCCTTCCTGTGCAGGTGTTATGCCGCCGACATAAATAATCAATTCGGCATCTGCGGCAATTTTGAGTGCCTCTTCTTTAAGCTCTGAAACCGGGCGGTTGGTCTGGTTATCCTGCCGACTCCAGGCCGCCGTCCCGTGTTTGGTAGTAACCGGGCTGCCCATGGCAAATGTAATTTTAATACCATCCCCGGCCAATTGTTTTATGCCATCCAGAATTGAAATCGGATGCGAAGCCGAGCCGTGATAGTTCCCTTCAAGCATGGACTTTGAATTGCCGTTCGGACCAATAACGGCAATGTTTTTATATCTGGAACGGTCAAGCGGCAGGATGCCGTCGTTCTTGAGCAGTACCAAGGATTGCCGTGCAACCTCCAGAGCAACCTTGCTGTGTTCGGGCTTGTCATTGTCAGCAATAGTATACTTTGAATACGGCACCTTTTCGGCCGGATCAAACAAACCAAGACGAAAACGTGTCCATAACGTATAATACAACGCCTCATCGATTTCCTTCTCGCTGATTAAGCCCTTTTGAACACCCTGTACAAGGGCATTGTAATCGCTGCCGCAACAGAGATTGCAACCGGCCTTGACCGCAAGCGCCGCTGCTTCTTCCGGAGTCTGAACATACCGATGAGCCCGCGGATTCCAGATATCATTGATAGCACTGCAATCCGAAACAACATATCCCTCAAATCCCCATTGTGTGCGCAGCAAGTCTTTGAGAAGAAATGTACTGGCGCTGCAGGGAATCCCGTTGAGGGCGTTGTAGGCGCTCATTACGCCTGCAACTTTTCCCTCACATACCGCCCGTTCAAACTGAGGCAGGTAGGTTTCATACAAATCGCGTTCCGAAGGTTCGGCATTGAAGCGATGGCGTTCCAGCTCCAGGCCGCTGTGTACCGCGTAATGTTTTGCACAGGCCATTGCCAACATGTAGTCGGGATGGTCCCCCTGGATGCCCTTGATGAACTCCACGGCGATCTCGCCGGTCAGAAAGGGATCTTCGCCGTAGGTTTCCTGGCCGCGGCCCCAGCGCGGGTCGCGAAAGATATTGATGTTCGGCGTCCAGAAAGTCAAACCGGTCCACCATTTGGAATTACCATTATTTTGGGATGCATAATCATTGAATTTAGCACGGCCCTCAATACCGATAATCGTTCCTTCCTGACGAAGCAGCTCCGGATTCCAGGTGGAAGCCATCCCCACCGGTGCCGGGAAAACGGTTGCGATTCCGTTGTTGGCAACACCGTGCAGGGCTTCATTCCAATAGTTATAAGCGGGAAGTCCGAGCCGCTGGATTGCCGGCGCATCGTTCTGCAATTGTGCCACTTTCTCTGCCAGCGACATGCGGCGAATCAAATCTTCGACGCGTTTCCGGAGCGGTTGAGTCGGGTCACGCCAGATCGGTGCCTCTTTGATATCCGGTATCACAGCGGCATTGCCAGTGAAAGGGTCGGCAATCTGGGAAGCGTTGAAGAACAGAACGGATGTTCCCGAAGCATCCTTCAGTTCGAATGTGTTGAATTTGGCATTGTCTCGATGGGCCTTAAAGGTTACTTTCAGCGGTCCCCTGAGTGCATCATCTTCATGATCGATGACACCGGTGATATAATATACTTTTCTTGCCTTGCCGGCAGCTTTGACAATATCGAAATCTGCGGCTAATGCCATGTCATTAGAAACTACACTGAATATTCGCTGCCCGGGTTCGCTGAAAAAGGTTTCTGCTACACCAATCAGGACCTTGTATTCTCCCGCAGGCAGATTGGAAACACTGATACTGAACTCTTTGCCATAGATTTCTTCACGGAATGCCGCTTCTTCGCCGCCGGCTTCCTCGATTACAACAGAGTCCGCGGCTTTGTAGTGGCTAAACTCTCCGATAACACTGACCTTGCAAGAACAGGACCGGCAGACTTCCTCGGCCGCTAAAGCTGAAACCGAAAACCTCTCACTCGCAAAAAAACCTAGCATCAGACAGGCCGGCAGCAGCCTCCGGAGGAACTGCGTATCCACAGAAACAAGGAGTTGTGTCGGAAATTTTCTCATTACATCCGTCGGATTTGATTCTCTCATAGCCAATCCTCAAATAATAAGTTTTGTCTTTCTATCAAACAACAATATTTACAATTGATACTACATACACTATTCCTGTTTGCTCATTTTACATTTCGCCGCAGCGGCAAAAACGCCGCCCACAGCCCGCTTCACGGCATCGGTGAGATCTTATACAATCCGGCACCATGCAGCGGCAATTCCTGATCAAATGAACCGGTAAACACACCAATATCCTGACGCGTCCAAAGGTTGCGTACCCGAGCCTTACCGGAGATGCCAAGATCCGCAAAGGATACTGACACCCTACTGTATTGCGGCTTTACTTGCTTGTCGGGATTAACCAGAACGCAAAATTCGAGCGTGCCTTTTCCCTGACTTCCTTCCGTAATCATGCCCCTCGAGGTAAAGGTTTCATATCCTTCAGGCAGTTCAAATTCAATCACAGAGACTGCATGTGTCCCGATACCTTCAACAGCCGCTCCGTTCAGCGTCAGCCGACGCCCGTCAACTGTCCGATTCTTCCGAACCTCCCCCCAGCCCGCCGCGGCAACGCTCCATTCCAAGTCGATTAGCTTCAGGGAACCGGTGGGACCGGTTATCGTTGGTTCGATCCAGGCAGCATGATCATAGTTGTTGCCATCGCCGCCGTCTTTAACCACCAGCACTAACCGCCGGGCATTATGAATCGGCACACAGATATCAACTATATCCGCCTTGGGCTCGCCCCGGAGATGACGGCTGCAATAATCGGCTTTGGACAGGTCAAATGGTTTGTCGTTGCTCTGCGCATTGAACAATCCAACATACCGGTCATCGCTGCCGGGAATATCTGCCGCCCAGACAATCCGATCATTTTCTCTTGAAATCTGCCGGTTGTTTGTGCTGGCCTGATTGACGGCCAGCACTTCGGGATTTGTCAGCAGGCTGAGTGTGAATTCGTCCATCCGCGTCATATCCGCCCCGAGAATCAGCGGTGAGCGAGCAATACTCCACAGGGTCATACAGGTAATTTGTTCATCCGGAGTAAAACGCGTAGGACGATTGAATTCCACAATCCCGAAAGGCAGCATATCAGCATCCGGCCATGCCCCTTCCGCCCGGCATTGGGTCCATTTCTCAAGTCGTCCAAACATCTCATACAGCGGCTGCCAGCGGTCCCAGAAATCATCGGATATACGCCACATATTGGCGTGGTTGATTACATGTTCACCCCGCTCAATCGGCGTATCGCCCGGCGACAGACTCAGCACCATGGGCCGAGCGGCTTTGTCGATTGCCTTGCGGATCGCTTCGATTTCGGCTTTCTGTACCTCGTCATAAGGGCGAGCGATATCATCAACCTTTACAAAATCCACACCCCATGAAGCATAGAGTTCAAAAAGCGAATCGTAATATTCTTGTGCCCCGGGTTTGCTCATATCGACACCATACATATCCGGATTCCATGCACAGATAGAACGGGTATTGGCAATATCGGCGGCTCGGGCCTGTGTTCGGAGAATGGGAGTATTGTCGCGCACAGCCTGTTTGGGGATGCCGCGCATGATGTGAATACCGAATTTCAGGCCTCGAGAGTGCACATAGTCAGCCAGAGGCTTAAAGCCTTTGCCATTGGCCGAAGAAGGAAATTTCGTCAGCGCTGGTATAAGCCGGCTGTACTCATCCATCTCCAATCGGGCACCCCGGCGGTAAATATGTCCCTGCGAATTGGGTTCATACCACTGGATGTCAACCGTAAAATAAGTCCATCCGTACGGTTTGAGGTATTTGGCCATGGCATCAGCCTGCGCCTTTGCCTGGTTTTCGGTAAGAGTTGTGCCAAAACAATCCCAGCTGTTCCACCCCATCGGCGGTGTTTTCGCCCAAGACTGGAAAGACGACTCTGCATCAACATGCGTTAATACACATGTAATCAATATAACCAAAAACCGTTGTCTGGCCGGATTCGTCTTAGTTCGCATTATCTTTGAAGTTCCTTCAGTTGCTTTTTTTGCGGGGCCTCCGACGCACATATTCTTTATTCTATTTCTTCAAAAACCATTTTGTCAAGATTCACATAATTGCCGTCGATGACCAATTTCAGTATACGTTCACCAGCTTCAAGGTTGACTGTCCGGGTCACAATTTGCCAATTCTGAAAGCCCCCCGTATTGGGAACAGAAATGATTCCGGTTATGTCCGAGCCGCCGCATTCAAGGTGCATCCTGGGGCTGTCCTGAGCCGAGGCAACATAGAATGAAACACGGTATGCACCGGTCTTGCTGACCGCTATTGTATATGCCAGCCATTCCCCGGCACGGGTCCAGCCCACATTATAACCTCCGGCGCTGCATGTTTCGATATCCACACCTTGATTGAGACGATACTGCCCGCCTTCGTTTTTATCGTCACTGTCATAGAAAGCATCGCCCGGACAGCCGGTATCGAAGTCCTCGGCCTGAATCGTTCCCGGGATAACATGCGGCTTAAAAGCTGTCTGTTTCAAATCACACACTTCCACGAGGTTCCATTGAGCCAATGGACCGTCCAGTCCCGCTTTTGTCCCTTCAGCAGCCGTTTCAGAAAGGGATAATTTGGCATTCGGATTATATTTGTTGGATATGGTGAATAATCCATTTCGGGCATCGTCAATCTTCCAGAACTGGCTGTTTTTTCCGGCATACTCCGAAAGAATAAGATCATGACTGGATATATTATAATCGATCACCTTTCGAGGATCCTGGCGGTTCGATATGATGTAAACACCTTTGCCGGCAGACTCCAACTTCCACTGGTGGGCAGCCTGTTTCGTTTTCTCAGTCACGGAAAAATCTGAACCCAGCACCCAGCGCCCTGTGCTGTTGGCAGGAACAATGTGATAATACGGGGTACAATCAAGGTCAGCATGCCTGCTAAGCGGCGGAATGCTATTGTCAAAATCGATCCTTAGTACATAGGCCAGTTCTTCGAAAGGACGTTCCGGCAAACAAACGGTTAATCCGTGCGCGTCCTGTTTGAAAACCAATGGCAGGTATTCGCCGGCACGGCCGTTGATCAACCGGACCGATTTGGGTTGTTGACCAACAATCCTGTCCGTAGACAATGATTTAAGAACCACTTCAGTCTGTCCCTGTTCCCAGCCCAGCAGCATAGCATAAAGCGTCTTATTGTCTTTGGATCTTGTATAACGAATATCACCGGCCGTCCCCTCGCTCGGAGGTCCCATTTGGCCGTGCGCTCCGCCCATTTTTGTCGGGCCTTCTCCGTATTGTTCCCACGCACGGGTGGCATAGACTGCCTCGCCATATTTCTTAAGCCATGCCCCTATGGCCAGCAGCATATCTTTCTGTTCCTCCGGAATACTGCCGTCTGCTTTGGGAGATATATTCAATAAGAGGTTGCCGTTTTTGCTGATTCTATCCAGAAAACCGTGAAGCACTTGTTTTGTGGAATAATATCGGATTCCTTCCGTGTAACACCAACTTGAGGAACTGACGGCATCATCCGTCAGCCAGTAATTTTCAGTAATATCGGCAGGTCCTCCGCGCTCATAATCAAGAACCGCGCATTTGATATTGAGGCCATCTTTATAGGTGGCGACGACTTCCTTGTTCCATTCACCGGCTTTATTGTAGTAGTAAGCCAGGAACTCCAAAAGCACCGGCTGTGAAATAATATGCAGATTAAAATCCTGCCAAATGATATCGGGCTGATACATCTGGATGATTTCCTGATGCTTGCTCAGCCATAACGCCTCGTTTTTTTCTTTCCCCTGCTGCCCATAAAGCATCTGCAATAGGGGATCGTTTGTTTTCGGCACCACATCATAAAATCCTGTAATATTATAGGCATGATGCATCGAAAGAATAACCTTCATATTTTTCTTTCGAATGGCATCTGTCAGCAAGCCGACCAAATCCAGCTTCGGTCCCATATCCTTAGCATTCCAGGGATTGACCCTGCTGGCCCACATCGAAAAGCCGTCGTGGTGTTCCGCGACCGGTCCAGCAAATTTAGCGCCGGCATCGGCGAACAATTGCGCCCATTCATCGGGATCAAATTGACCGCCTTCGGACTTGAGCTTGGGTGCAAATTGTACAAAACGTCCCTGCTTGTCCTTTGCGCCGATGATGAAATTGTGGTAGGGCCACTCAGACACTTCACCATAGTTAGCCAGGTGATGTTTGTTTTCTGCTGATCCTTTAATATACATGCTGCGCGGATACCACTCGTTGGCAAACGCCGGAACACTATAAACCCCCCAATGGAAATAGATGCCAAACTTGGCGTCCCGGAACCATTCCGGTACCGGATTTGCCTTCTCTAAAGATTCGAAATTGGGCTGAAAGGTTTGCTTCTTTGTCGGGACAGATTTTTGTTGACTGCCTTGAGCAACTTCGTACTCTTGAAGCAAGAAAATGACGGCCAGCAATATCGTATATTTCATGACATTTCGAATCATAATCTTTCTCACACTCCTTTCTACCTCTCAAATCTCCACCAATTGAAAGTCATCAAAAATCCGCTGTCACCGGCAAACACGAAATACAAGTCGTGTATCCCGGCGGCATCTTTTACAGTACAGGACTTTGTCTCCCACTTCTGCCAGCCGCCGGTACAAGGAACGGAGCAGATCCCCGCCAGCTTGCCGGTCGGACTGTCAAAGCGGAGTTCAATGCGGCCGCCTTGGCTTTCCGAAGCGACCCTGGCTTCAAAGGATTTGGCCCCGGGGCCAAAATCAACGCCTTTGACTTTGATATAATCGCCGTTTTCAATGCTGCATACATTCATTCCGCCTTCACTGCAGCGTTCTGTCTTAATCCCCAATGCCCAGCAGATCGTTTCAGCTTCTGTGGTTCGATAGGGATTGAGATGGCCGATCGGAGGCGCCCCTTCCTTGGTCATACTGAGGGTCGGGATTGTCCCGTCTTCATTGTACTTAAACTGCTCGACGCATACCGAACGGTGAAATCCATGGCCGCCCGGCAAAGCACCGTTATGATAAAAGAAATAGGAATTCCCCTTATAGTCACATACGCCTGGATGGTTTGTGAAACTGCCGCCTTGTGCAGGCATAATAATACCCTGATAAGTCCAGGGACCTGTTGGACTGGGGCCCGTTGAATAACCAATATGTTCCGGTATAGGACCGCCGGCAAAAATCATATAGTATTTTCCATTTCGCCTATAAAACCATGGGCCTTCCTCATAGGAAGAGGGCCTGTCGTCTTTGCTGCGGAGGCCGAAACCGGCTGGTGTTAGAGGCACCTCAACGACATCGCCGGAATAAGAAATCATATCTTCGTTTAATTTCACATAACGCAGGTAGGGATTGCCCCAATACAGATATGCCTGGCCGTCTTCATCAATAAAAACAGTCGGATCGATATCACCCCAACTCCCATCGTTGCCCACCAAGGGGTGTCCCAGCGCATCTGTAAACGGCCCTGCCGGGTGGGTTGCTACCGCTACCCCGATTGCTTTCCCGCCGACTTTCATCTTCATGGGAACATAAAAAAAGAACTTGCCATTTCTGTAAACACATTGACCAGCCCAGGCATCCCCACTTGCCCAACTGAAGTCCTTATATGACAGCGGTGATCCATGATCGGTCCAGTTTACCATGTCGGTTGTCGAATAACACCGCCAGTCATTCATCGTAAAGAAATTATTCACCAACACATCTTCATCATGGGTGGTATAAAGATAAATTCTATCATGATGAACCAATGGAGCCGGATCGGCAGTATATTGGGTCTGAATAATAGGATTGTCGGCAAGTCCAATTGTATTCAAGTAAATGACTATCATTATCGCCATGTCTGTGACATGTTTTTTTATTTCGTGTTTTTCCATACAATATTCACCTTTATTAATACTTTTCATCTTTTTAACATCAGATTGTCAGATCAATTCCGTGCCAAACAGAACTAATTGGCAGGATGACTTCCCGAAGCATTCAGCCTGAGCAGACGAACGTCATATAACCCACCCGCCAATCCCCGGCTTGCGGTGAACCGAACTGTAAAGCAACCGTTTTCAGCGGTCCGAAGGATCTCGGCAGGAACCGGATAGTGTTTTTCTATAAAATCATGCGGTTTTTCGCCGAACAGCTTTTGAGTAGCGATCTTTGTGCCGTTGACCAAGATATCAAATTCGCGACCTCGATCGTCACCGGAATAAGTAACAGATAAAATGACTTCTTTGGCGTCCCGTGAATCGAGGGTATATTGAATCCAGTAACCATGGCGCCAGCGCCGACCGTTGTGAATCCCCGTTTCCATACCTTCACCCTGAAGATCATGCTCTACCTCAGGCTGCTGCTCACCTACCGCTATCCAGTCGATAGTTGCCGCTTCACGTACCTGCCGTTGGCGTTCCTCAGCTGCGAGTTTTTCCCGTCGTGTCTTAATCTGTTGGGGGGTAGTAAGTTCCCAGTACATCTGATAGCGACGCTCATGCAGTCTGAAAAACGGCATCAGCGGCAAACCTGCCGGGTCGTCTGGTTCAATGATATCCTTGATACGAAAATGCAGCGGTCCGGCGGCACGATCTTCAACAATATGCTTAAGCAAATCCTCTTCCGCTGCCAGCAAAGTCGGCACCTTGTCAAGCGGAATTAATGGACCATGCGCAACCTGACCCATGCGACTTCCATCAGCAAACAGCCCGTCCATGTGTTCGGTGCTGCCGGGTTTTGCTAGTACAACCGGACCATACAGAAAAGCCACCCAGTCGGAGCCGTCAGGCAAGCGCTCAGTGTGCAGATGCATAGGAAGCTCCACATCTACCGTGTCACCGTCAGCCCATTCCCTCCGGATAGCCGCATAGGAACAAGGAGTTGACTTGACATCAATCAATCGCCCGTTAACCTTGACCGCAAAATCACCCGCTTTGACCCAGTAGGGATGGCGAATATTCAGCGTAAAGACGGTTGGTTTTAGAAGTTGAAAATGAAGCTGCGTGCGAGGCTCATCCGGGAATTGCGTTTGTTGTCTTAGTACCACCCCCCCCACATTCAGAGAAAGCTTCGAAGGAATAAAAAGATTTACATACAACTGATCCATTCTCTGAGCATAAATAAACGCCCCATACCGTCCAGGATTCTCCATCCCCGTACCGACACAGCACCAGAAGGCCACCTCCGGCTGAGAATATACTCTGTAGTGATCCGGTCGGATAGAGGTGAAATAAACATATCCGGGTTTTTGAGGATGAATTGATGCCAAGATATGATTGTACAGAGCTCGCTCGTAATAGTCTGCATATGCAGCCCTGGGTTCTGCCTTAAACAGTTCCTCCGTCAGTTTGAGCATATTGTAGGTATTGCAGGATTCAGGACCTTCCCGGTGCGCAATCATGCCGCTAAAGTCCGCGGGGTTATTAAAATGTTCGCTGACGCTGTTGCCGCCAAAGGCCACAGTGCGATTCTGCGTCACGGTTTCCCAGAAAAACTCCGCCCCAGTGTGCAGTTTCTCATCATGAGTCAGAGCCGCAATCCGCTCCATGCCGACTATCTTAGGAATCTGGGTATTGGCATGGATGCCGGTCAGCTTGTCCTGGCGATTCTCGAGAGGTTCAAAAACAGACCGATGATTGAAGCGTTTGGCCAGTTCCAGATATTTTTTATTTCCGGTGATCACATAAATATCAGCAAGCACATCATTCATTCCGCCGTATTCGACACCCAGCATTTGCTGCATCTGCTGGTCAGTCAGACCAGATGTTATCTTTTCACACCAGTCTGCGAAACCAACCAACAAATCACGCGACTTTTTGCTGCCTCCAACAAGATAGGCATCCCGAAGTCCGGCAAACATTTTATGGAGATTATACCACGGGGCCCATCTTTTTCCTATAAGCTCAACATGTCCGTCGGCGATACGGGCCCAAAATTCTTTACTTCCCGATATCCCTCCAAGGTAACCATTGCCGTTGGCTTTTTGGACTTGGGCCAGTTCATCAATCATATAGTCCAGACGACGCTGAAATTCTCCGTCCGGATCAGCACCTGATGCAATCATCAGTGATATCGCTGAAAGATAATGTCCCGCCGAATGCCCTTCAAGTCCCATGCTTTCCCAGTTGCCGTAAGGCTGCGCCTTGGGCGACAGTCCCGCTTCGCGACGGAATGGTGCCAGCAGTCGATCGGCATGATGAGCCAGAAGATACTGCCGATTGGCCTGAACTGCCTGAGAAAAAGGACTCTCCAGCAGCCGCACATCCCGCAGCGTAAATAATTGTGCCGACGCTTGAGTCACTTTTGGCGGAAGACTAAGACCTTCATCGGTTTGCATGATAGGTTGGATGGTTCCATCGGCATTGAAGTAAAGATATTCCGCACAAACACTTCGTCGGCAATCGCCGCCGGGTATGCCATTGAGGCTGGTGGAGCCATCGTGGTAGAAGAAATACCATTGCCCCTTGAACTCAATGACCGCTGGATGAATGGTAAAACCTGCCTTGGGAGAACCGGTTACTAATCCGCGATAGGTCCATGGACCTGTGATTTTTTCTGCTGTCGCATAAGCGACCTTTTCCGGCGGATTGCCGGGTACATCAGCGGCATAGATATTGTAGTACAAATTCCCGCGTTTGAACAGCCAAGGTGCTTCCGCAACATTTGGGTGCGGTATTTTTTGGATCGGCCCATCCAGCTCGATCATGCTGGGCTTAAGTCTGACCAGATAGAAATCACCGTTGCCCCACATCAGCCAAGCGGTACCGTCGTCGTCAATAAACACGGCAGGATCAATATCGGCGTTGGGACGACTCGAATCGGTAGTCATATCATCGGTGATGAGCGGAGTTCCGCGGGCATCCTTAAATGGACCAAGCGGACTATCACCAACAGCCACTCCGATACAGTGTTCATTGTTGTTATTGCGACGCAACGTTGCATAGAAATAGTAGCGTCCATCCTTCTCAATCATATGGCAGGCCCATGCGGTATCAGGCCGGGCATACTTGAAATCCTCCGGCCGCATAATGGGGCCATGTGACGTCCATACCTTCATGTCTTTTGAGGAATAACATCGCCATTCCGGCATAGTAAAAAACTGTCCCTCTTTGGCGTTATCGCGACCGACATAGACATAGACCGTATCGTCAACGACCAGAGCCGCCGGATCAGCCGTGAAGACATCGCGAAAAATAGGATTTTGACCAATACATGGGCTAACCAATATTGCTGCTGCAAGAAATGTGATTAATTGCATATATCCGTTCATATACATAGAGCTTTTTTCCTTATTTGAATTTCCACCAGTTCAATTTCAGCAGTGATCCTATGCCCCCGGTAAAAACAAGGTATAAATTATGCACGCCAGCGGCATCTTTAACCGAGCACCCCACGGTCTTCCATATTTCCCATCCCCCGGTGTTGGAAACTGCACAGGTTCCCGCCAGGATCCCATCTGGACTGTCCAGACGAATCTCGATACAACCGCCTTCTGAACCGGAAGAGACCCGAGCCTCGAAAAAAAACTGCCCCCCTGCCGAAATCCACTCCTTTAATCTTAATATAATCACCGTTTTCGATGTTACAGACATTCATCCCTCCTTCACTGCAGTGTTCGGTCTTAACCCCCGATGCCCAGCAGATCGTTTCGGCTTCTACGGTCTGATAAGGATTGAGAAAGCCGACCTGAGGTACGCTCGGTATCGCCGTTCCGTCACCCCACCAAGGAACCTTCTGAATCGTGCCGTCGGTGTTGTAGGTCATTGTTTTTACGCACACTGAACGTCTCTCCAGTTTCTTTCTGTGCCCCTGAAGGGTGAAAAACAGTTCATAATTTAACCCGAAAAGGTAGGTTGTTCCCTTGTAATCAATAATCCCCGGATGGTTACCGTCCGAGTGAGAATTCGGATCCATGATCGTCCCTTTGCACTTCCATGGACCTGTGGGACTGTCGCTCATGGCATAAGCGATACCCTCCGGACAGCAGCGGGACGCCCAAGCCAGGTAGTAATGATTGTTCTTCTTCCACAACCATGGTCCTTCTGTGTAAGACGCTTCGGGAGGAGTGCCGGTAAAATCGATGGATGCCGTCTGGATGTCACCCGAAGTGGAAATCATGTCCTCATTAAGCTTGACATAATAACAAGGACCGTTGCCACCCCAATACAGGTAAGCCTGTCCGTCATCATCGATGAATGCAGCAGGGTCGTAGTCCCCTGGATTCCCGCGATAGATTAGAGGTTTGTCCAGAGGATCAACAAATGGTCCGGTCGGACTTTCTGCCACCGCTACACCAATTGCCATTCGCCCCTTGAATATCGTAGGACAATAAAAATAAAACTTGCCGTTTCTGACAATACAATGGGGAGCCCACGCGCTATGACCGTCGGCCCACTTGAAGGTCTTGTACGGCTCGGCCACTCCAGCAATAATACCATGATCTGTCCAATTGACCATATCCTTTGAACTATATAGCAGCCAATTAAACATTTTGAAACCGGTAGCATCATCTTCGTCATGGGTGGTATAAAGATATACCGTCTCATCATAGACCATCGGTGCCGGATCGGCGGTGTATTTTGTCTGAATAATCGGATTGTCCGCATAACAAAGCATTCCAACAGCCGTTGCGACAGCCATTACCATGGTCAAAATAAGTTTCTGGATTCCTGAAATTTCTATTGGTTTCTCCATATTTGTATTTCCTGACTCGATAATCCGTTGACAATTCATGCCGCCATCGGCTAATTTAAAACAGCAAAAACCTGTACCCCTCAACTAAAATTCCAAAGCTATGTCCTGTCCTGTATAAACAACCGATTTAACAGCTCTGGATGCATCACTGATACCCGCATTTTCTTCTGATACAGCAAGAACAATCTTCAGTTGGCGTGTTGGCACCATCCCCGGAAACGAACCTTTACGGGCACCAATATTTAGTTTTTTGGCTGCATCATTCCAAACAAGATCATAGGTAGCATATTCACCCTTTTCGTAGTTATAGGTTTCATTGTCATCTTCGTAGATTGTGAACTTCGCATCATCGCCTGGGTAAATGCGAATTTCGTAAGGGGCATCTGGTTTTTCGGTCGCATACTGTATAACCGGACCCATTGGTACAATCGAACCGGCACGAATATACAACGGCAGAATATTCAGCGGACATGCTTTTTCGGCCGTTTTTCCCCCAGTAAGTTTCTCATTCGTCCAGAAATCATACCAATCCGCACCAGCAGGCAGATATGTTTTCACGACATTATCTACCGCTGTCTCATGTTCACGTTGATTGCGAATATCGCTGGGGGTGCGCCAGCCGAGACGGAGGATACGTTCGCCGCCGGCCTGGTAGAATTCCAGTTTCAGCGGCACTTGCTGTCCCTTGCTGAGCGTGACTTTGGCGCTGCGGTAGCGCGCGGCATTCTCGCGCCAATCCTCTATGATTTTTCTCCCATCTAAATAAAGCCGGAAACCGTCATCCCCTTCGACCCCGATTTCATATTCGCCGTCCTGAGGGGCCACCAGAAATCCTTCCCAACGCGCCGAGAAGTTATTTAAATCGTTCAGGCCGCCGGGCAGAACAGCCAGCGGCGGTCCGGGCCAGTCATGATCGACAACCTCGTCAATTCCGTTGCCCTTTGGCGTATCAAAGTTGATGCCGGCAAAATACTGCACGGCCAGACCCGGTTTGCCGTCGGGAGTCCGCAAGAACTCCGTCGGCACGGTCGGGGCAGGCGTACTTTCTGTACGATACATGGCGCGGGTGACAGGATGCACCAGAAATGCCGGCCCGAACATAAAGGCATCGCTGATATTGCGGACTCCGGCATCATCCGGGAAATCCATCGGCAAAGCACGCATCAGCGTGTATCCTTCACTGGTAACTTTCCAGCTGAGGCTGTAAAGATACGGCATGAGGCGATAACGCAGGTGCGTAATATCCAGCAGCGCATCATAAACTTCTGCATCCATCTGTCTGAAGATATAGGGCTCCCGCTCAATATTAGTTCCATGAATACGAAAGATTGGATTGAAGGCTCCAAACTGATACCATCGCAAGAAGAGTTCGCGATAGGCAGGATTCTGTTCCCCGCCGGGGAAGTTGTTGACAAAGAAGCCTCCGATATCCTGCGTCCACCAGGGATTGCCGGCCATGGTCACATGAAGTCCGCTGGCCATCTGAGACTTCAGCATATTCCAACTGGCCGACGAATCGCCTGACCAGGAGGCAGCAGCGTAACGCTGAGCCCCGCACCAGGCAGAGCGAGTCAGTGTAAACACACGCTGGTTGCTGATGGCACGCTGACCTTCATAAGTCCCCTTGGTAGTCATAAGCGTATAGACATTCAAGTAACGTGAAAAATCGCCCAGAGCATTGCTTCCCAGTCTTTTGATATCACGCGCAACTTCGTTGGGATTCCAGCAGGCCGTGCCGACCTCCACTTCGGTGCCGTCCATCCAAAGGGCATCTACACCCTTGTCCAGAAGACCGTTCTTCACATGCTTAAAGTAAATTTCCCGTCCCTTTTCACTGAAGGCGTCATAAATGCGGGCTTTCCGTGATATCCAGTGCAGCGGCTCAAATCTCAGTTTATACTGGTCCAGTTCATGGGCCAGCGGGGTATCATTACCCACGGACGGCCAGATGGAGATCATCAGTTTCATATTCAGGTCGTGAATTGCCTTTATCATGCCCTCGGGATCGGGATAGCGATCTTTATTCCAGATCATACCGCTCCAGGTGCCATCTTTATCGCTTCCCCAGTATTGCCAGTCTTGTACAATGTAATCCAGCGGAAATTGCTCTTTGCGGAAAGTCCTGGCCACTTCGACAATGCGCTGCTGGGTCTGATAGCGTTCCTTGCTCATAAACAGACCGAGGGCCTGTTTGGGATACAGAGGTGCATTCCCCGTCAAATTACGGTACGCGGCAATTACATCGTCCATCGTGTCACCTGCAAAGAAATAGTAATCCACGCCGCCGGGAGCACTTTCAGCCCAAAGTGTAGCACCGGCTGCATCGTCTTTGAACCGCATGACGGAATAGATGTCCCACATGATTCCATACCGCTCAGAGGATATGATCATGGGAATCACAATGCCCATATTGGTCTGAATCAGCAGCAATTCCTGCCCCCGTCGGTTGATTTGGATGGGAGCTGAGTCGATGTAGCCAAAGCCGTACCATCCCTCATCGGGCTTCAAAGTAAAGGTATTCGAGACCTCGTAGGTCGGGGCACCAGAAATCTCAACCTGTTTAATCATCGCATGGTTTACGGCACGCTCGCAGGTCAATAGTTTGCCGCTTGCATTCATAAACCTCAGCGCTCCAGTTTGTTTATCGGCCTTAATCTGAAGTGTATCCGATACAATCGCAACACTGTCTGCGGTCTCATGGATCCTGAATGGAACAGCCGCAGGCTGGCCCACAACTACGATACTTGGATGCTCCCAGTAGCTGCGGCCGAGATTTTCATTGACACGAACTGTGGAAGAACCATAGAAAATCACATTCTTGACAGCATCGCCGACGTGAAGCTGAATGCCGTTTTCCAGAGTGCAGAAAGAAAAATCCTTTCTATCGGAACCCGCGATGGACTGTAAATGTCCGAACTTATCCAAACCGGAAGGAGCTGCCTGCAGAACAATACTGAAACACAGAAACAGGAATGCTGAAAAAAATTTGATTTGCACCATTTTCTCCACAACACTTCCTTTTGTCATAATATCTCCAAATTTTATCTGTTTTGCAATATTAAAAAATTAAATTTACGTTTTACGGTTAATGCCTAATCCTGACAGACGAAGCTGGAACATTTAACCCTTCTGGCAGATCGATGCATTCTGGACAATTCCCTCTCACAGGAGTTTCAAGCTGCTTGAGCTGCAGTTTGGATGCCCCTTGTCCCATTTGGTGACACGGAATTTTCTTCGTCGTTAACGACGGTTTGATAACATAACAGAAATATTTATCATTAACACACATCAAATTAACCTGCTTACATCTGTGAATATCATAAAGCATCATATAATGCAAAAACTTTTTCTCTGCAATACGGTCATTAGCCGCAATCGCGGTAGCCTCTTCTTTCAATGCCGCTCGGCTCAAAAAAGTTTGGCACCAAACGAAAAAAGTGTCATCGAAGTTGTCCCCATCTGCTGGTCAGACTTACCTTTGAATCAAGGCGGAACTGTTTCGCACGGGTAAGCAGTTAACCGGCTCTTGGGGATGGACCCCGGAGGGCGACCACGTCAAGAGCCGCCGCGATCGGCAGTTCAGGGGCATCACGTTCATGCTTGGGCACAAAATTAAAGACATCCTATCCATTAATTTGAAAAACGCACCTTGGTTCCCTCTGTTTTCGGATACGTGTCGCCGGGCCAGCTGCACAGCATATTTTTCTCAATGCTGCCTACCGCCAAAGTTTTGCAGCGAATCGTACTTTGGGCGGCAAAATTGAGTCGGTAACCTAATTCGGCCCCAGTACGGAGTCGTTGTTTCTGCCGGTTTTTAATGGCAGAAAAAGTGTCGGGAAAATTGCCATTCAGCACATAGCTGACTGTCCCGTCAGTGATGACGCAACAGCAGGCAATATCTCGGACTATTGGTGCTTTCGGCTGACTGATCATGGGGTTGCCGGACAAAGAGACTATACGAGGTCTCCAACAAAAAGGAATTTCCATCTTCGCGCTTGTTTCATAATTACTCTTTATTTTCTGAAGTTGACATTATTGAGATGAACTATCCAGCCAGTTTTCGGCAAAGGCGGCAAACTCATAAAGCGTAATCTTGCAGTCGCCGTCTAAATCCAACCCACAATGAGTCTGCAGCCAATAGCCGGCAAAGTCCACAAAATCATCCATGTCCAGACGATTGTCCCCGTTCATGTCGCCGTAAACGGGGCGGCCTGAAACCTGGATATCGTCAATCGCCATATCACCCGTCGGCCCGCCGGCAGCTACCGCCCGGAAACGAATCTGGATCGGGCCGCTGTAACCCGTCAGGTTCACAATCGCCTGCGTATAAGGCTGGCTATTGGAAGTATGCTGCTGGCCGCTGCGGCTCCAGATGCCATTCTGCCACACGCCGTTATGGAAGACGTCCACATTCAGCGTCCCAATAGCAGCACCATACATGTGGTAATAGAACATAAGCACGCGATTATAGCCGCCGATCACCGGGCCTTGCAGGATGGCCGTATTGCCGGCGGTATTGGCACCCCCCGGTGACGTCTCAAGGTACACATACCAAGTACTGCCGTTGGCCCCGCCCGACGGACCCGTATAGGGCGTCAGCGTGCCGCCGGAATTGCGTGTCCAGTCCGTAAAATCCTCTCCTGTAATGTTCACCCACTCGCCGAATCCGCTCTCAAAATCCGCCGCGCTGAGCACCACCGCCAGCTCATCTATCGGCATCACCGACACCGGATTGGAAGAAGGACTTTCCAGCAAGTTGGTATCCACAGCGGTCACCACATAATAATACCGCGTGTAATGGCTGACTGTCTCATCCATAAAGTCCGGGCTGCTCAGCAGCGAACCGTTCAGCAGGGTATATTCGCCTTCCGGCGTTGTGGATCGGTAAACATTGTATCCAGCAATATCGCCTTCCGTATTGGCATTCCAGGTTAGTATTACCGAACCGTCGCCGGCTATTGCCGTCAGACCGGAAGGTGCTGCAGGAGGTAAGCCATGCGTTATCGCGCCAGCCTGCTCGGAATCAGCACTTTCACCGACGCTGTTAACGGCACTGACCACATAATAATAGACTGTCGATTCGGACAGCCCTATATCGCTGTAGCTGGTCCCTGATACACTGGCAATCAGGGTGTAGGGACCACTGCTGGACATTGAGCATTTGATGTTGTAGTTTGTCGCAGTTGAAGAAACCGTCCAACTCAGATCAATCTGTCCGCTAGATACGGCAGTGGCACTCAGACCTGTCGGCACAGAAGGAATATCGAGCGGAATCTGCTCTGCATACAGCATTGCCACTTCAGAGCCGCTTAATGCATGGGTGTAGATCCGAAACTCATCAATTCGTCCGTCGCTATATGGATCAGCAGAGTATTGAGATCTGCCGATATAATTCTGCGTTGTTGTGCCCAGTGAAGAAGGAGTCAGGCTCATTGCCGTGTTGCGCCCAACTTCGGCCCCGTCGACATACAGAATCCCTGTACTGCCTGCCAGTGTGACAGCCACATGCGTCCAAACCCCGGTTGGAAGCGCTGAACTTCCGTTGATTTGCTGCTCACCGCCTGCACCGCTGGTTGTAATAGCAAAACGCACAGTCCCTGTCGAACCATTGCGCGGGGTCAGGAACATGTTTACATTTGTGCCGGTTCCAAAGTCGAATATGCGGGACCAATTACTGACTGTATCCAGATAAACCCATGCGGCAATCGTACAGCTTGTTAATCCGTTAACCACACCAGCCGGCAAAGACACGTAGTCATTGATGCCGTCCAGATCAACGGCATTGCCAAACTTTCCTGCTGCCCGCAGCGGACCGTTGACCAGTGTGCCGTTCCAGTTGTTGCCGGTGGCATCAAAGCCGGCTGTGCCGCTGGATTCGTTAAATTTCAGATAAGTCCGCAGTCTGGACGGAACTGCCTCACTGCTGTTGGGGCTTTCTCCATCCGGCGTGTTCGAACTGACTACATAATAATAAGTTGCACCCCCCGTTATATTTGTATCACTGAAGCTTGTCAGAGTTATAGTAGAGGCAATAGTTGTGTAGGGACCACCGCTGGCGGTTGAGCGTTTAATGTTATAACTGGTCGCCCCCAACGCAGTCGTCCAGGTCAGGTTGACCTGACTGGAAGTTATCATCGTCGCAGATAAATTTGCCGGCGCCACAGGTCCCAAAGGCAGCGGCCAGCCGGGGGCCGTCACATTGTCAAAGACGGCCTGACAAAGACTCGAATTATTGTGGCTAGTGACCGCCAAACCGATATAGACCGTGCTTGCCATACTGATGGTCTGCGACGCCCCCTGCTGCGTCCAGGTAATACCGTCAGGAGAATGGTAGCCGCTGAAGGTGCTGCCGCTGCGCACTAACTTAATCCAGTAGGGCGCTGCCAGACCGGTGGCAGCACTGTTGGCAGAACTGCCGCCGGTACTGGTGCGGTATTGCCAAGTCACGCCGTTGCCCGGTGTAACGGCGATGAAGGCATTTTTTGAATTGGCATTAAGGCTTTCGCGTATCATCAGACCGGCTTTGGCCCATGAATCGGTATTTTGCACTGAAACAACACGTGCTATGATGGTGCAATCACCATTGACCGTCAAATAGGTAAAGCGGAATGCATCTGCCGTACCCCAGATATCACTTCCCGATCCATTCACCACAAATACATCACCATTAAAAATACTGCTGCCGGTCAATGCCGCAGTACCAATGTCCTGAGACTTCCAGGGCGTTACCACGGCCGGCCTGCTGTTGAGACTTTCCCCCGATAGGGTGTTGGCGCTGACTACATAATAATATACTCTTCCATTGATCACATCCGTATCGGTATAGCTGGTTGCCGTTATATTAGCAGCAATAATAGTATAGGGGCCGCTGCTGTTAACCGAACGTTTAATATTATAACTGGTCGCACCGGCAGAGGCCGTCCAGAATAAATCAATTTGTGTCGAGGAAGACCACTCGGCTGTCAAACCGACAGGAAATGCCGGAGCAGACGGACTTAAAACCGCCCACTTCTGGTGGGCCAAGCCGGCATATTCATTGAATACAATCGCGGCCCCAGCATCAAGAGATGCATTCTCAGCTCCGCAGTCCAGACCTGAATCCTCACGGATAAGACGATAATAGCCATCCCCCAGCGGTTGGAGAATGCAGGTATTCCATTGCCAGTTGTCATATGCTGAACGAACACGGTATTGACCGGCGCCCTGATGCTGAAGACTCCACTTCTGTGTCGCTGCGTCTATAAAACTGCTCTGGATCACATTGCGGTTATTATTCTGTATCGCCAGACCGCTGTTTTGATTGACTATTTTGTAGACACTGTCAGTAACGGGACCAACAGCAGCCGGCGAAAGTTCGATCCAGTTCAGATTGAAACCACCGGTAACAATTTCAACACGCAACTTCTGCCGTCCGTATTCCAGAAAAACCTGTTTGGTTATTGTAGTCCAATTCTGATAGCCTCCCGTGTTTGGTATAGTCCATCTACCCGTCTTATCCAGATTGTACGAAACGACGCGTGCCGCACAGCCGGTATTCGGTGAAGCAACGCGTAACCGGAGGTTGTAATAGCCCGCTTCCGTTACAAAGATAGTATATTCAAGCCATTCACCATCCATGGTCCAGCCGATATTGTAACCGCCGCCGGAATCAGAAGTAACTTCAATATCCACGCTTTCGGCTGTCCGATATTGCCCACCCTCGTTGGACATCGTCATATCGTCATAAGCCACACCCGGACCGCCAATATCAAAATCCTCAGCCTGAATACGTAAAGTTCCGCTTAAACCTGTTGTAGACCGGGGTTGGCCGCCACTGCCGTATGAACTCCGGATCTGAGGCCAAATCCCGTAGTCAGGCATCCAGGACAAGCCCGACCTATCCACACGATCCTTATAGACTTTGGGTATCGTTATGCAGTCAGAAACACCCCATGGAGGAATAAACTGGAAGGTCAGCCAGGAAACCTTGCGCCGTTCCATTTCCGATGCCGTATACAGTTCAAAACCGCCGCCTTCTTCACCCCAAATACCTCCGGCAAACTCCGTCTGAAAGCAAGGGTAGCCGAATCCGATCATGGCGGCAGCGAAGTCTGAGGTTAAACTGCTTCCCGAATAGCCGTGAATGGCCACCGCCTCGTTGGTCCAAATGGCGTCGGGATTGCCAAAAACAGCCGTATTGAACGCACGAACATCTATCAAAGCGTCGTTGGCTCCTCCTGATCCCCACGGCACAGCATAACTGAACAGCAAGACCGGCGTATCGGGGGCATACGAACGGATGATATTATAAGCGGAGATTTCCATATCCACTGCTCCCGGCGGATTGGTATGCGTTAAATAAGGAGGCCCCCAAGCTACCGGTTCATTCTGAATTTCAAACAGCACGTGCGTCTCATTCGCGTAGCGCGGCGCATAGTATCTCCAGAAATCTTCAACATAACTGCGATTGTAATTCCCATTGTTGGCGCCATTGCCGATCGTAAGAATCAGATATAAACCCAGATTGCGTGTACTCTGCACAATACTGTCAATGCGGGCGGCCGCGTATCCCGGCGCTGTCGAACCCGGGTTTGGATAATTGATGTCAAAACATTCGCCATAAAGATGCACCGCATTAAAACCGAGGTTTTTGATCTTGGCGATCTCTTCATATGGTACCGCTCCGCTCCATTCCGTGGATGTAAACGGCCCGCGAAGAAGTTGGCCGTTATCGGCAACAAAGGTCGTTCGTTCCGCGTTAAGCACCGGACGGCCGCGCGGGATAGTAATACTGCTTTCGGGGTCATGGGGACCTATGATATTCAGACCCAGAAAGGGGATCACCCAGTGGGCATCAAACAGCAATCCAATGCTGTGCGTACCGCCTATTTCTGACAATGCTTCAACAAGGGTATTGCCTTTGGCATCCTGCCAGATCTGGCGGGTCCACTGTCTGCCATTCATTGTCAGCGACGCCGCTGCCGTTGGTGTTGGGCTTAATCCCAGAACATTGGTCCACTGGAGAATGGATTCCTCCTGGTTGGCATAACTGACAAGCTCATCCTCTGTGCCATGCCAGAGCTGGATGCGCGGGCGGGGTCCGGTATATCCCGGATTGAGATTGCGAACGATGTCCCCCCATTGCTGGGCTGTCCGTGTAACCGGTGTCCAAGCCCCGCCAACCGGCACACCGCAGAACGCAACACCTGCTCTGAATATATCAGGATAGACACCGAGCATGGCTTGTGTCATCATACCGCCGCATGAATTGCCCATAACATAAACGCGATTGGGATTGGCATTGTAGGTATTAATCGTATATTGGACCATCTGGACGATACCTTGAGTCTGCCCGCCGCCGTCACGGGTAAGAGATTGGCTCGAACCATAGTCCCAGCAGTCGTTTGTTTCTGGAACAACAATAATGAAACCGTATTGATCGGATGCCGCTACAATACCGCCTGCACGCGCTTGGGAAAAAACACTGCTGGCGGTTCCTCCCCAATAGTGCAAAAGAACCAGAACAGGGGGATTTTCAGCCACATTGTCCGGCACATAGATGTACATACCCAGATTTGCCGGTACGCCGCTGGCACCCCAGTCAGATACCCATTGAAGCGATGCACCCCAGACACATACAGAGATTACCAAAAGTCCCGCTAATACTGGAATAAAACGGTTCATTTTTCCCCCGTATAGTTATATGCTGATTATCTCTCGGTTTTCAGCGAACACAGCAAATCATTAGCCCGCAGAGGTCGTACAGTCTGGAATACCGTCACAATCAGCTTCAAACCAGTAACCGATCCATCGCCAAAAAATAACGGCCTCTGCAATATTGTCCTTATATTCTCTAAACGCCGCCGGCCAGCAATTTATTCAAAAATCGGTGTTCGTTATATATTTTTACTGCCCCATGACGGATACAGGCTTTCATGCCAGATGTTCTGCAGATTGGCCGGCTGGGGCAGGGGGCCAAAGCCCCCACCCAGCCAAAACCAGCCAAATTGGCAATGCAGAGACAGGCTCCTGTATTATCCATATCGTCCCTGACTGACCTCTGCATCTTCGAAAAATATCTTTATACGTATTTAAAATACAAGGTTTGAGGGCATTGCGAAAATGCCCCCAAACCGTACAGCGTTGGTTATTGCGGGTAAATACGGTTGTCATTGAGCCAATCCGCAGCAAACTGGGCAAAGTCTTTCATATCTATTCTGCAATCATCATTGGTATCGAACTCCATATCTGCCATACCTTCCCTGTTGCACACCGATACCTTCATAATATCTGCATAGTCCTGTGCGATTTGAGCAGCGCTGCGGGCATAGTTGTAAATCTTGACATCGTCAATCTTGCCGCAGAAAAATTCACTGGCAACGTCGTTATTGCAGCCCAGTTTGAAGCCCGAGTTGGTACCCGTTCCATAAGTAAATCCGGTGGCCGTCGATACTCTTACGCCATTGTTGTACATCTTGGTTACTCCCGAGGCGATATCATAGGTGGCTACAATATAGTGCCAATTGCCCTGCACCAGATTGGTCGCCACTCGGCCTGCTCCACCTGCCCGCTCAAAGCTGATTTCTCCCGTGGACGGATTCTTGTCAATACGCCACATCATATCACCCGCTGCCCAGCTGCCGCGACGGTTGATGATGCCCTGCCAATTGGTATTATTTTCAGTCCACTGGACCCAGAACGCAATCGTCAGGCCATCCCCCATAGCTTCCATATCAACATCGCCGGCAGTCGCATATTGACCCCATACGTTCGGGTCGGCCGGATTGATGTTATTGAACAGCAGAGCTTTGCCGCCCTCGCCAAGTTCCGCTACGCCACCAACCAAGCTGGGATAATCAATACCCGTTGTCATCAGCGTCATATCAAACCCGCCGACCACATCCGGTGTGGTTATATTTTCCCCGATAACAACTTCATCCAGCGGGTAATGAATAATCAGTCGCTTGGTCATCACCAGGCCCGGCACACTGTTGACCGGCTCGGAATTATCGTTGCCGGCCCGACAATAATACCACCCTTCATCGGCCTGCTGGACATCATTGATAACCAGAGTGGTGGTTGAGACCCCGGAATACTTGGAGCCGTCGGACAGCGCAATGTCCGGCGTGCCCACTTTGTACCACTGCCACGAGGTTGCGTTGACCGTCATTACCGACAGGGTCGTGTTTTCTCCCGCATTGACGACTCTCTTGGCCGGGCTTACCGGACTTACCGTGGCCGACTGGCCGACCGTTTTGAAACTCCAGACCCAGCCGACTGTCTTGATAGTACCTGATCCGCCGGGAAGAGTGTTGGGTTCATACGTATCGATCCGCCAATAATAGGTCATATCGTAATCTAACCCTCCCGGATTCCATGATGTTGTTGTGGCCGGAGCGCCGGTCAGCCGCCTGCTGCTTGGCGGCAAATTGGGATCTGTACTGAAATAAAGGTCGATTGAAGTAACGTTGGGATCATTGACCTGCCAGCTTAAGATTACCTCAAGGGGCACATTGATAGCGCCGGGAGCTGGTGTGACAGGACTCACTTTTCCAGGAGCTAAATCCAAAATAAACGTACGGTCGCCGTCTGTATGGACGACATCCATATTCAGAGCTTCCTTTGAATTGGTCGAATAGGCATGTCCGCCGGCATAGGGACCTGCTTTCAGACCATTCAGCTCAAAATGCTGGGAATACTTGGTCAGGTCAAAAGCATAGGTCGTATTGCCCGCCAGCAGAATCGGTTCATCCAGAGGTATATGGATCCATCGACCGGTACCATTATCGCCGTTGCCGCTAAAGGTGCTGCTGGCCGCAATGGTCTTGATTTCCTTTCTTAAGACAGTCAATGCCGTCCCGGAAACGGAGCAAACGCGAACCGTTACATCGCCGCTGAAGTCATACCATGTTCCGTTGTTTAAGTAGGTCGTGTATCCGACATGCTGCACCCAGATGCCCTGCAGCATAGCAGCGCCAGGCACTGTAAAGGTCTGCCCCTGCGTATTACGGTCACCGGCCACAAACGTGTATGCGTCGTTATCTCCGCTATAGTTTGCAGTTCCGCCAATATTCAGCGTATCCGAAGCTGCACCTTCAATCTGGGCGATGTCCTCTGCGCCAATGGCGGGTATCTCAATCTGTGACGTAATTTCCCCGGCATACAACATAGTCACCCCACATACACACATTAAAATACATAATACTTTATT
>ERZ795052.1083-NODE-1083-length-38682-cov-20.800114_pt1 | contig 38682 bp, 31 predicted proteins | sample MGYA00375136_ERZ795052 | MGnify/ENA primary metagenome ERZ795052 (study PRJEB30181, sample SAMN05720156) | activated sludge metagenome | isolation source: Anaerobic digester | place: Japan | collected 2015-05-26 ... | reverse complement strand
ACGCTACGCCTCAGCCAGAGCATAAAAAGCTTTTTGTACGAGCCTGAACCAAGGGAATTTTTTACTACATTTACTGAAAGCAATGGGGCAGAGTTGTGAATACCGCACGCGTTTAAAAACGAGCGGGAACGAGAGTTTACAGACGCGCGCAAGCCAGAGTACTCACCAAAGTTAAACCATATTGTCCGAATTCAATCAAAACCTTAAAATAGCATTATGCAAAGGTTAGCACATTTATTACTTGCAGTTTTGGTTTTGGTTTTATTGTCGTCGTGGGGTGGAACCGGGCATTACATCATTAGCCTTGAGGCAAGCCGATCGTTCAACACGGAAATGCAACAGTTTGCCGATTGGGCAAACTACCTGGCCGGCCATGCATCGGATGCCGATAACCGTAAAAGTTCCGATCCTACTGAGGCTCCAAAGCATTACATCGATATTGATAACTATACGGAATTTCTTGCCAACCAGCCGATGCCCCTGAGTTTACCCGAAGCTGTGAGCAAGTATGGTAATAGCTTTGTGGTTGACAATGGTATATTGCCCTGGGCAACCAAAGCAACCTACGATTCACTGGTTATTGCTTTGCGGAACGGCAGGATTGATAGGGCTAAGCTGCTGGCCGCCGATCTTGGTCACTATGTGGCCGATGGGCATATGCCGCTGCATCTGACCAAAAACTACAATGGTCAGCTTACCGGCAACACCGGAATACACTCCAGGTATGAGTCAACAATGATTAACGCCCATGCAGATGAGTTCTATAATAGTCAGCCCCGTGAGATAGTCTTAGTTCAGAATGTTCAGCAATACATATTTGATTACATCTACTTTAACTATCAGTACGTAGATTCAATACTGGAGGCCGACAACTATGCCAGGAGCATCAATCCCGATTACAGCTCATCGGCATACAGGGATACTCTTTGGGTAAAGACAAAAGGTTTTACAAAAAGGTTATTTGCGGCTGCATCGCAACGATTGGCTGAGCTGATTTACAGCGCGTGGGTTGAGGCCGGAAGGCCATCGGTAACAAGCGCTGCCGAGGTTAACCTTGATAGGGCTACAATGTATGTTTATCCGAATCCCACCAGCGGACAAGTAAATGTCACCTATAGCAATTCGGGCGGTGAAAATTATTACCTGGAGATTTTCGATATGCTTGGCAATACTTTAAAACGATACAGTTTGAATTCAATATCGAGCTCATCGGGTCACCTAACCGAAAACCTGAATTTTCCCTCAGGGGCTTACCTCTTTAGGTTGAGCAACAATAACATTAGCATTACTCAGAGAGTTATAGTCCAAAAAAATGATTGAAATCATGGTTTAATCATTGGTTATTAAACTAACTTTGCATTAAGCAAACGCATTGACCATGAAAAAATCGGATTTAGCGATAATATCAATCGGAGTAGTTATAGCGTTTGGGCTATGCGGGTATTTAATAGGCCAGTCGATTGAAAACTTTAGGAATGGCGACCGTACCATTCTGGTAAAAGGTTTTGCCGAGCGTGAGGTAAAAGCCGATTTGGCAGTGTGGAGCATAAGCTGCCGTGCGGCCAGCAACGATTTGGTTGAAGGGGCCAAGCGTATTGAGCAGGATCAGAAGAAGATCATCGATTTCCTTGTGGATAAGGGAATTGGCAAGGAAGAGATTATCAGCCGCGAAATTCGTGTTAACGACAGGTTAGCCAACGAGTATGGCGGCTACGACAATGTAAACTTTAGGTATGTGATTGTTAAGGTGCTCCAGGTTCGAAGCACGAATGTGGACAGGGTACAGGAGGTAAGCCGCCTAACCGATGAGCTTGTCCGTGCCGGTGTGGTTATAAGCCAGAACGATTACTCCAATAACCTCCAGTACTACTTTACCAAGCTAAACGATATTAAGCCCGAAATGCTTACTGAGGCTACCCAGAATGCCAGGGAGGCAGCAATCTCCTTTGCCAGTGAGAGTGGAGTTAAGCTTGGCAAGCTTAAAAGGGCAAGCCAGGGGCTGTTTACCATTGTCGACAGGGATCAGTCGCTCTCGGGTGGCGATAGCTTTGCCTCAGGTAACAGCGATATTGTAAAAAGGGTTAGGGTAGTAATTAGCGTTGAATACTCAATAAAGTAACCATAAGTTTAACCATTAATTTTGAATTGTTATGTTCAATAAGTTGATTGCATCAATGCTTCCGTACTTTCCCAAGAAGCTGGTGTGGATTTTTTCAAAACGTTACATTGCCGGCGAAACCATTGCCGATGCCATTAGGGTTTCCAAGGAACTGAATGCTCAAGGGATAAAGGTAACCATTGATATTCTAGGTGAATTCATAAAGGATTTAGGTGAGGCCGAACGTAACAAAAAGGAGTATCTGGAGCTTATTGATACCATTCAGAAGGAAAACATAGATGGTAACTACTCATTGAAACCCACCTCGTTTGGGCTGTTAATCGATAAGGAGATTTGCTACAACCATATCCGTGAAATTGTTGCTAAGGCTGCGTCGTACGGTAATTTCATCCGTATCGATATGGAGGACTCGCCCTGCACCAGCATGGAGATTGAACTCTACCGTAGGTTAAAAGCCGAGTTCCCCAAAAATGTTGGTTTGGTATTCCAGGCATACCTAAAGCGTACGCTTAAGGATTTGCAGGATTTAATGGATATCCATACCGATGAGCATCCTAACAACTATAGGCTTTGCAAGGGGATTTATGTTGAGCCGGCTGAAATTGCCTACAAAAAATACGAAGAGATTAACCAGCATTTCCTTGAGGATCTAGAATTCCTATTGAAAAACGGCAACTATGTAGGTATTGCTACCCACGATAAACCAATTATTGAGGGAGCGTATAAGCTGATTGAGAAGTATAATGTACCCAAGAATAAGTATGAGTTCCAGATGCTTTACGGTGTTACCCCTGAGCTCCGGAAATCGATAGTAGATAAGGGGCACACCATGAGGGTTTACGTGCCATTTGGCAAGGAGTGGTTCGGTTACTCAACCCGTCGACTCAAGGAAAATCCTAAAATGGCTAGCCATATCATCAAGGCACTCTTTTTCAGGGGATAATAACGCATATTGTTTTCAAAAGTTCCGGTGTATTCCGGAGCTTTTATTTTTCCTTATCGTACAAACTGCGCATTGAGTGTAGGATGTTTGTTAGCTACCAGTAGTGCAATACCAAATGCCATCCTGAGCCCCGATATATTGGGATAGACTTCGCCGAAGTATCTCATTGCTCATTTCTATTCAATCCTTTGAAGAGATCCCTCGACTTTGCTCGGGATGACAAAAACCATATCTTCCTTTCTGCTCCCTTGTCATGCTGAGCTAGCCGAAGCATCTCTTTACCTTTAATCCTTTTTTTGTAAACCGCTCTTTGCCATGCATTTCTGTTGCGATGCAACGTTTCAGTGATGCTCTTTGGAATGTAAATGCGTGCATCGCTATACATTTAAGAATAATCATGGTGTTACAAATATTACGCCCCTACGGGGCTGGGAACGTTGTTCGTTGTTTGTGGAATTGACCTCACCCCCACCCCTCTCCTGATAGGAGAGGGGAGAAGCATTTAGGAGACCTTATTGCAGGGCTAAAGTCTCCCCTCTCAGGGGAGATTTAGAGGGGTCATCTAGGTTGAATGTGGGAAACGACCTAACCCTGCCCTTTTCCCTGAGAGGGAATGGAGCGGAAGAAGAAAGCAGAGGCATAAAAGCCTGACCCGGCAATGGGTCGGGGGTGGAACGTGGCGGTGGGCTTAGTAAGCGATACCACATGAGTCACGCCGCAGGCGTGGCGAATAGTATCGCGTGGCAGTTCCACCCGCGGGGTACCCATCGGGTCGGGCTTTTCAGCCTTGATTTTCTTTGGTTCTTTCTTGTATCAAGACAAGAAAGAACATGTAAACCGCTCTTTGCCATGCTTTTCTGTTGCGATGCAACGCTTCACCTTTGCTCTTTGGATTATGTATTGCGTGCATCGCTGTACATACGGAAGTTTCATGGAGTTACAAATGTTTCGCCCCTATGGGGCTGAGAACGTTATTCGTTGTTCGTGAATCGTTGTTCGTGAAGTTATTGTCATGTTGAACGCGAGCGAAACGTCTCATGGGGTCGATTAGAGATCATTCGCTCCCCGCTAGGGTGGGACAGGCCGCTTAGGATGACAGGCATGTATATTTTTGTTAACTAAACGAAAGGGATTTGTATTATTTAACTTTGAGTAACAAATTGTCACTATTTTGAAATTCAGTAAATTAACATTATATTTGGTAAAAATAAGTTGACTAAAAACCCAAAACCATGTCCAATCCAGTTAATAATGCCATGGGCCTAACCGGAAAGAGGATTTTGATTGTTGATGACGATACGGTTAGCCGGATATTCCTTAGGGAATTGCTAGTGCAGTCGGGTGCAGTGTTGGATTTTGTCCGTAATGGTTATGAGTTGCAAAAATATATTGGCTCAAACCCGGAGCCCGATGTTATACTTATTGATGTTAAGCTACCCGATGCCGATGGAGTTGAGCTTGCAGCTCAGCTATTGGCTAAAAAGCCAGGCTTAAGGGTTGTTGCCGAAACCGCCTATGCAATTGAAGGGCTCGATGAAAAGTGTCGTGATTACGGTTTAAAGGGGTGCGTGTACAAGCCAATCAACAAGGATGAGCTTCTAAAACTTTTACTAAAAGTTGCTGAGTAACACATGGCGCTCGTATTTGAATTATTTTTAAAAGGTTAATTTTACGGCATAATTTTAAATACTAATAGAATGAAACGCGATACTCAGATTTTTGAACTGATTGAAAAGGAGCGCCAGCGCCAGATGCATGGCATTGAGCTTATTGCATCGGAAAACTTTGTTAGCCCTCAGGTTCTTGAGGCTATGGGGTCGGTGTTAACCAATAAGTATGCCGAGGGGTATCCCGGTGCACGCTACTACGGTGGTTGCGAGGTGGTTGACCAGTCGGAACAGCTTGCCATTGACAGGCTAAAACAGCTATTTGATGCCGAGTATGCCAACGTTCAGCCTCACTCGGGGGCGCAGGCAAACATGGCCGTTTTCATGGCCGTGATGAAACCCGGCGACACCTTCCTGGGACTCGACCTTTCGCATGGCGGTCACCTCTCTCACGGTTCGCCCGTTAACTTTTCAGGGATGTGGTACAAGGCGGTATCGTACGGTGTAAAGGAAGATACCGGTAGGGTTGACTACGACATGATGGAACGCATGGCCATGGAGCATAAGCCAAAGCTTATAGTTGGTGGAGCCTCGGCTTACTCCCGTGAGTGGGACTACAAGCGTATGCGCGAGATTGCCGATAAGGTTGGCGCATTGCTAATGATTGACATGGCCCACCCAGCAGGTCTAATTGCTGCCGGTTTGCTCGATAATCCTGTGAAATACGCTCACTTTGTAACATCTACCACTCACAAAACCCTCCGCGGCCCCCGCGGTGGTATCATACTGATGGGTAAGGATTTCCCCAATCCATGGGGTTTAACCACTCCTAAGGGTGAGGTGAAAATGATGTCGCAGATACTGAACTCCAGTGTTTTCCCCGGTGTTCAGGGTGGCCCTCTTGAGCATGTTATTGCAGCAAAAGCAGTTGCTTTTGGCGAAGCCCTTCAACCTGAGTTCAAGGAGTATCAAACCCAGGTGAAAAAGAATGCTGCCGCTATGGCGCAAGCCTTTATTGATAAAGGCTACAAGGTGGTTTCGGGTGGAACCGATAACCACTCTATGCTTATCGACCTGCGTACTAAATTCCCCGATATTACCGGTAAAAAGGTGGAAAACACGCTGGTGCTAGCCGATATCACCATAAATAAAAACATGGTTCCTTTCGATAGCCGTTCCCCATTCCAAACCTCGGGTATCCGTGTTGGTACTCCTGCCATTACCACCCGTGGTTTAAAGGAAAACCACATGCCAGTTATTGTGGATCTGATTGACAGGGTAATATCCAATATTGATAACGAGAAAGTTATTGCCGAGGTAAGGGCTGAGGTAAACAAGCTAATGAAGGATTTCCCACTCTTTGCCTGGTAATCGGTATCAACCTAAATAATTTGACCCCAATGGCATAGGCTATTGGGGTTTTTTAGTAAATTGCATGAAAAATTAGCTGGCTATGGATACCTTTACCATTGAACTTAACGAAATTAGCCATAAAAAATCAAAGCTGATCAGGCTTTGGATTGGTGGTGCTTTAATCCTGGTAGTTACAGTTGCGCTTTCGTTCTACTTAATAGGAAGCGATATTACCCGTTTAGCTGTTCTTATTCCGGTAGTATTACAGGTTGCCATTTACATCTACTTTGCCTACTCTACCTACAATGCACGTGTATATATCCAGTCCGATGCCTATGCTCTTGAGTACAAATTTGGCATGCTAAGCAAAACCCCAAAAACGATAATCTGGGAAACCATTACTAAAGTTAAGATTGGCCCTACCTACCTAGCTTTTTTCAAGCGTTCGGGCAAGCGCACAACCATTAGCTTGGGCTGGCTCCCATACGTTAAGCTGAAGGAGATAAAAGAGAAGATTTGCGAGGTTGCCCAGGCAAAGGGCATAGCCTGTGAGTGGGCTGAATACAAAAAGTATAGCTAAGATGGATTTTTGGCTTTTTGTCCTTGTAATTTTTGTTGGGGCAGCAGCAGGATTTATCAATACCTTGGCAGGAAGTGGGTCGTTGCTTACTCTACCCGTACTCATTTTTCTTGGCTTGCCAGCCAATGTAGCCAATGGCACTAACCGAATTGGGATTTTAATGCAGAGCATTGCTGCTGTTGGCGGGTTTAAGAAAAAGAAGGTTTTTGAATGGAGCGAGGGTATTTGGCTTACCTTCCCTGCAGCTATTGGCGCTTTAATTGGTTCAATGGTGGCGGTTGATATCGATGAACTCCTAATGAACCGTATAATTGGTGTGCTTTTGGTGTTTATGTTTGTTTTATTACTCGCTAAGCCTGAACGATGGCTCAACCCAACAAACCCCAAAACTAACATCCGTTTAACTCCCTTACGGTTTGTAGTATTTATGGCTATTGGCTTCTATGGTGGTTTTATTCAGGCCGGTGTAGGTTACTTTTTACTGGCCGGGTTAGTTCTTGGTGCAGGCGTGGATTTGGTTAAGGCTAACGCCATAAAGGTGTTGATTACTTTCGTATTTACCGTGTTGGCTTTAGGAGTGTTTATATACAATAATCAGGTAGATTACCTGATTGGCATTACCATGGGGGTAGGAAATATGTTAGGGGCCTGGGTTGCAACCCATGTGGCTGTTAAGAAGGGTGCCGTGTTTATTCGTTGGTTTTTGCTGGTGTGCGTGTTCGCTTTTGCCTTAAAATTGCTTCTATTCTAGCCCTTGAATTACTGAAGTTTAAAAATGTAAGTTATTGTCCCAATTTGCGAAGCAGGAGCATTGGGATCAACATTGAACTTGGCATTAAGGGCTGCCTTTTCAGCGGCACGTAGTAGCTGATTATCGAGCGTAGTTGAACCCCTAACCCCTGCAACAGCCTTTGTTACGTTTCCTCGGTTATCCACAGTAACCTCAACCACAACACGTCCTTCCTTTTGCGATGGGTACTCCGGTTTTGGAAGGCTTTGGGCGGTTCTGCCCTGAAGGTTTGCAATAATGCCCCTTTCAGCATCGCCCCCACCGCCTGTAGTTCCAGTACGGTTGGTCGATTCAGGTGATCCTTCAAGTCCACCCTGGTTGCCGGGTTTACCGGTTTCACCCTCACCGGTAGTGCTACCGGAGGTTTTCTGACCAGGGAAAAGAGCCTTTTGGTTTACCTTTGGCGTTTCTTCAGTATTTGTTTGGGTGGTTTGGGTGTTCTGGGTGGGTTGGGGAGTAGTGGTTTCGGTTTTACTTTTAGTTTGCTCCTTTTTGGTCGATTCCTTCTTTGGGGTAGGAAGCGATGGCGCCTCCTCGTGGGTTTGGGTTAATGGCGATTCCTCAGCGGGTTTGCTTGCCTGTACCTGTTGTGGCATTGACGATGCTTCCTGAACACGAGGTTCTTCAATTCCACTACCATCGTCGGAATTACCAAAGTTTATTAGGATGCCCCTCTCGGCCGGCAATGGCAACGGGGTACTAAAACCGAATACTATCAATAGGAATACAAGAAGTGCATGGAACAGTATTGTTCCCACTATTCCTCTTACTCTATATTCGGTGTTTGTCATTTTTATTCTTACTACCTTTTTTGTAATGGTTGGGTTGCCAGAATTAGCTTGTACTTGTTATCCTTGGCAATATTCATAACCTTAACCACCTCCTCCATGGGTACGCTTCTATCAACGTGTAGTGCAATGGTAGGATCGTCCTGTCCTTTCATCTTTTGCTGCAAAAGGTATTCCAGTTGCCCGAGGGTAACGGGAACCGTTTCCAGGTAAAAATTCCTATCGGCAGTTATGGAAACCGAGGTTATGGGCTTTGCCGATACCTGGCTGTTACTTTGGGGTAGTAAAAGCTTTAGCGCATTGGGGTGAATAAGGGTTGACGATACCATGAAAAAGATAAGTAATAGGAATACTATATCGGTCATGGATGACATGCTAAAGCTCGGTTCAACCTTTACTCTTCGTTTGAGTGCCATAGGGGTAAATTTTTACGAAACAGGTTCGTAGAGTAAATCCATAAACTCGTTGGTGTTGGCCTCAAGGTTGAAAACAACCTTTTCGATACGGGCAACCAGGTAGTTGTATCCAAAGTATGCGAAAATACCAACAATTAAACCGGCTACGGTTGTCACCATGGCGGTGTAGATACCGTTTGAGAGCAAGCCCACATCGATGTTATTTCCAGCCATGGACATATCGTAAAAGGCACGGATCATACCTAGAACAGTTCCTAGGAATCCTAACATGGGGGCACCGCCAGCAATGGTTGCCAGGAATGGCAAGCTCTCCTCGAGCTTTGAAATTTCCAGGTTACCAACATTCTCAATGGCTGCGTTTACATCGGGCAGCGGGCGACCAATGCGCTGTATTCCCTTCTCTATCATGCGGGCTACCGGTGTGTTTTGCGACCGGCAAAGGGCAATAGCAGCATCTATTTTATCCTCATGTATATACTCCCTGATACGGTTCATGAAATTGACATCGGTAACTGAGGCTTTCCGAATGGCAAAGTAGCGCTCAAAAAAGATGTAAACGGCTGCTACCGATAGTAAAAATATCGGAATCATTATCCATCCGCCTTTAAGGGCAAGATCCAGAAAACTTAAAGATATTTCACCTTGCGTTCCGGGATTAACACCGGCAGGAGTTTGAAGAAGAACAAACATGGATAGCATCGTATTCATTATTTTAAATTTTTCCGAAAATTAGTAAAAAAACGTATTATTCCACCTTTCATTGTTCAAATAGGTGAGCACAGTGCTAATTTATCTTAACAAAGCAAGTATCGGGCAAGTTTGTATTGGTAGAATTTTGGTTGGTGTTGCTATCGTTTTGTAAAGTATCGTTTGGATTCTGTTTATCCTTGCTGAAGATTGAGTTGAAAAGCTCCCTGATGGTGTTAAAATCCTCACGGTAAACAATACCTGCACCAGTGGTGTAGTTGTTCTGCTGACTTGTTAGCAGAACATCATTATTGTTACGTGCAAAGGCCTTACCACGGAGTTTACCACTTTTGTTGAGCTTAATATCAACGGTAAAGTCGCCAACAAGTGCATTGCTAGAGTTCTTATTGCCACCCACACCCACGTTACTACTAATGGAAACCCTATCGTCCAGTATTTGGGTTGATAGCGCCATTTCAACCTGGTCAGAGCTGAGCTCGTTCTCCAGACCCGGGCGGTAGTTTATACCTATATCAAAGTTTTTGCTCCATTGGGAGAGCCAATTGCTTAGCTGATTGGAGAGTAACTCACTGGCAGTATTGTATAAGCCGGTAGTGCCAAGGCTGGCATTGGAGGTTTGTGTCCCAGCCGCGGTCATTCCGGGGTCGGAAATGAAGCTGTTTATTACCAGCAGCCCTAGGAACTGGGTATTTATTTTTTCCTCGGTATTGAGCATTCCGTCGACCAAAGCCTTGGTTTGCTGATCGAGGTTAGGGAAGTCGATACCAAACTTGATTGATGGTGTAAGGAGCTTTTGCGATAGCATGATTTTACAATCAACCGGAACACGGGCTGTATAGCTATCGTCGAGCAAGAGCTGCTTAAGTGAGGTTTTTACCCGGTACACGGCCTTGATATCCATGTTAGCATCTAGCGGGTCGCCATTCCAATCGATGTAACTGCCCTGCTCAATGCGGAAACGCTTATTGATAACCCCAGAGAGGGTGAAAAGGTAATCACCCTGCTCAATGGTGTAGCGGCCAAACATACGGAAAACGTCTTTTGACGGGTTAATTTCCATTCGCAGGCTACCGCTGCCATTTGCTTTAATAATATCGCCTAGTTTCTTGTCGATAATAATTTGCGCCTCGGCTTCGGGGGTTACCTGTAAATCCATGGTAATGTTGATGTTGGATGATGAGGTTTGAACATTCTGCACTGCCTCCTCAATCTCAATCAAATCGGGGTTGTTGTTTACAAAGCTGATAAAGTTTGATTCTTCCACAGTGCTTGTGGAGGAAAGGGGTAAATAAATTGCTGTTCTGTTCTCGGTTTTAAGGTTTATATTGAGGTTTAGGTTGTCGGGCGAACCCAAAAAATCCACAAACCCGGAGGCAAAAACAGTTCCATAAAACGTTTCGTTATCGGTTTCACGGGTGTTCATGCAGAGGAAATTTTGCATGTTCAACCTAAGTCCAAGGTTGAAATTCTTAAAGTAGTTGGTTTGAATGGTTCCGTTTATAGCCGATGTTCGATTAAACCTATCGGTTAACCTGAAATTGTTTAATACAATATTGCTGTTGTTTATGGTTACCTTGTCGGATAGGGTATAATGGGTTTGTAGAAAATCAATGGTTAGTCCGGCATTGTCAAAGCCAATACTACCATCCACTATGGGTTTATTGGCATCGCCTTTAATTTTAAGTGAGCCATTCATGCGGCCCTGTAGGTTGGAAACATTCCCTTCCAGTAAGGGAGCAATTAGGGCTAACTTTGCCTGGTTAATGTTTACATCAAAGTTGAGGTTGCCTTTATCGGTAAAGTAATCGCCTTTTGCAAGGAGTGTTAGGGTATCGGCCCTTTGGTTGCTTAGTAAAAGGTTAATCCTATTCTCGCTACCGTGCCAGGTGCTCTGGAATTTAACATCTCCAATATTTTGATTATTTACTACAAACTTATCAATCCCAATCTTGGCTTGAAGTATAGGGTTTAGCAGGATGCCAGTTGCCAAGGCATCGCCATTTATCCAACCGCTCAGCTTATAACCAGAATCGTGCAGGTAAAAGTTCAGGTATGATAGGTCGATGTTCTTGAGAGTTACTGCTATAGTGTCCGAATTAAGCTGCGACGCTTTACCGGTTATGCTAATTAGTTGGTGCTTATTGGAAAGGGCAAAATTGGAAAACTGTACGGTAGATGAATCGATACGAATCAGCGATGGCGACAAGTTCCATGTGGAGTCGTTTATAATAAGCGATGAGGGTAGAAAATTAATATCTATTGTGCTGTTAGGTTGCGAGAACGCTTTAAAGTCGGCAATCAGGTTAATATCGCCCAGGGTAGAAGGTGTTGAGTAGTTATTCCAGTTAATATTACACCTTACGGTGTTGTTTTGGGTAGTAGCGTTTACTTTAAGGTTTCGGATATAGCTGTTGCCAACCTTTATTTCGGGCATTAGCACATTGGCTTCCAGAATGCTATCGCGGGTTTCGCCATCAGCACTTAGATTTTTAAAAACGGTGCTGCCTGTTACTAGTTCAAGTACCTTAAGCTTAAAGGTTAGGGTTTCCTTGTTGGGATCTAAAATGCCAAAAAGCGATGAGTTTTCGGCAATGCTTAGGTCTGGCGCTAAAATGCTTGTAACCTTTTGTGTCTTTTTTAACCTAAACTTGATGAGGTAATCGTTATACTCCTCAGCGTTAAATTGTGGAGCTTTGGATTTCCCATTGGATTCATCCTGCCTAAGGGCAGGTAAGTGGCGCGACAGAACCTTGTTCATGTAGTAGGGGAACCTAGAAAAGCTTTGCCTACTACGTATTTCACCCTCGGCAATATCGGATTTAAGCGTAATAACCTTGCTTTCATTGGTGTTATCGGCAGTAATTGTAAGGTCGGCAATCTTAAACTCGCCGCGTTGGTTACGGTAGGTAGAGTTAACCAGTTTTATTTCGCCCTTACTATTGTCGAGGGTATTGCCAGAAAACTTTGCGGTTAAAAGGAACGATGCCACTGAAACGGAGTCAACTCTGTTAAGGTTGAGCTTAACCAAATCGATGCGAGGGGCAAAGAGTGAGAAATCGAACACGGGAATGGTGTCGGAAAAGTCAACCCTACCCAAAAAGTTAAGCTTACAGTTGGGGTCGTTAAGGTTGATGGTTCCGGTGTATGAGTTGTTCCCTAGATTACCGGATATATCGATATCTTTATAATCATATCCATTAGCCTCGAGTTTCTGAATATGGGCATCGGTAAAAGCTCTAAGTTCTCCTTGTTTATTGACTGTACCGGATATGCTGGATAGGAACGACAGGCTTCCGATTAAATTTTCGTTTAAGAGCTGGCCAAGCTTGAAATTGTTAGCCGATGCCTTGCCCTTAAATTCACTTTTAATGGTTTTGCCAGGTTTCATCCAAACATCAAAATCAATTGCCCCTAGAGCCGATGTTAGGGTACCGTAGGTAACAAAGTCGCTGAGGTAGCCGGAGAATCTTCCAACATAGTTTATTAGCCCAAGGCGATCAAGCTCTTCGGGCAAATCGATTAGGGGTTTTCCACTACCATTTACCTTGAATTGCATCAGATCTTTTCTAGAAGTCTGAAGTTTTTTCAGGTCCACTGAGAAAAGGGTATTATCAATTTTGGGTAAGCCGGTCAGGTTGGCGTTAAGGGCTATCTCTGAAATATTGCCAAAGCCCAGTTCAAGGTTCCGTGCCCTTAAATCGTCCACATAGCCTTTAACTTGCCCGGTTACCCTTAACCCAACGCTATAATTTTTAAGTTCGGTAACAATGTAGGCCAAGGTACTGGTATGCAGGTAGGTGCCTTCAAAGTCGGCATTTATTCTAACCCGTGAAGTAAAATTGCTGAAGCTATCCCACCCGTCGAAGTCGAATAAAAGATGGTTCATGGATAGGCTCGAGCCATTTGCCCGCAGGCGCAGGTTATTGAAATGCATAAACTTACTGCAAATGGTAATCTTACTTCGCAGGTTATCTATTTTAAATCCGGAATGGTCCTGTGCCGTTAAACCATTTATTAGTATTCCAATGGTATCGCCGTCCAGGTTAAACTCGCTTGCTTCCAAATTGATTCCTGAAAGAACAAGATTCTGAAAGTTTATTGTTTCCGGCGTAAGGCTGTCGGACCCTTGCTGAACAAGCTTAAAACGGGAGTTCTTAAGAACAATATTTCCAATTTGCAGATTAAACCTGCCCGAATCGGGCGATTGAGTGGTGTCGGAATTAATTTTAAGCAGGAGAGCATTTAGGTTTGTTACCCCTGAACTATCAGTAATAAGGTAGAACTTTGCATTGTCAACCCTTGCTTTTCCTAACCGGAAAAGCCCGGCGTCGGTATCAATCTGTGAAATGGATGCTATTACTCTTTTTGCGTAGATTAGGGTGTCGTTGTTCAAATCGGCAACGTAAACATCTTTTAGTAAAATGCCTGTAAATGGCCTAACATCAACTTTTCTAATGTTTACAGTAATTCCTGTTTTTTGGTGTAAATAATGGGTAGTTTTATTAATAATATAGGTTTGTACCTGGCTACTTTGCAGCAGCAGCCAAGCAAGCGTAGGGATTGCGAGTAGTGTAACAAACCCCCAAATCAGTATTTTAAGTAGTTTTTTAATACCTTTGCTAAGTTATTTCTGGAATGTGGGCATCAAAATTTGTTCCTAAAATATACAAATGCTTGGGCTTTTGAAATAGGTGAGGATAGGTTTTTAAACTTTTTTTGTATTATTTCAATTTTTATTGATGAGCGTAACAATACTTGGGATAGAATCATCGTGCGACGATACCTCAGCAGCAGTTATCCGCGATCAGCTACTTTTATCGAATGTAATTAGCAGCCAGGATGTTCATAAACAGTATGGTGGAGTTGTGCCTGAGTTAGCCTCGCGCGCTCATCAGGCTAACATCATTCCTGTAGTAGATACTGCCCTGCGTTACGCTGGGGTTACCATTGCGGAGATAGATGCAATAGCCTACACGCGAGGTCCGGGGTTGCTGGGCTCGTTGCTTGTAGGGGCTTCGTTTGCAAAGGGAGCGGCGCTCACACTGGGAGTTCCAATAATATCGGTTAATCACTTACAGGGTCATGTGCTTTCGCACTTCATTAAGGATGAGCCCAATGCTATTCACCCATCGTTCCCCTTTTTATGCCTTTTGGTCTCAGGGGGCCACACCCAAATCATGTTGGTTCGGGGTCCAATGGATATGGAAATAGTTGGCCAAACAATTGATGATGCAGCGGGCGAGGCATTCGACAAGTGTGCCAAGGTGCTTGGGCTGCCTTACCCTGGTGGGCCTGTAATTGACAAACTTGCTATCGAGGGTAACCCTGGATTCATAAAGTTTGCCAAGCCGAATATACCCGACCTCGATTTTAGCTTTAGCGGATTAAAAACATCATTCCTTTATACCCTGCGCGATAAACTAAACACTGAACCAAACTTTGTTAACGAACACCTACCCGACATTTGCGCCTCGCTTCAGCAAACCATTATTGAGATACTGCTAAGTAAGGTTGAGCAGGCTGTACGTAAGTACAGGATAAAGGAAATTGCCATTGCTGGAGGCGTGGCAGCAAATTCAGGATTACGAACCGCTTTACAGCTACTTGGCCAAAAGAGGGGATGGAAGGTTTACCTACCTAAGAAGCAGTTTACTACCGATAATGCTGCAATGATTGCCATTGTGGGTTACTACAGCTACCTTGCTGGAAAGACATCGCCGCTTGATGAGCCTCCTTTAGCTCGGTTACCCCTGGGTTAGGCTGTGTGATCGTCGGTTACAAGGTACTTACGAAGAACATTGTAAAGGTCGATGCGGCTTATTGGTTTGGTAATAAAATCGTTACAGCCTGCCTCAATGCTCATGTTTACTTTTACTCCTGAACTGTAAGCGGTTTGTGCCACAATAACCACCCTGGTGTTCTTCTTTCGGATTTGGCGCGTAATCTCAATACCATCCATGTCAGCTAGCCTTAAATCCATGAAAATTAGGTCAAAGTCGGGGGTGTTTTCAACCTTTTTGAGTGCCTCGTCTCCGGTTTTGGCATGCTCTAGCTTACAACCAGTTTCTTCCAGGAGTCTGCTTAGCAGAATGTAGTTCGATTGAATATCTTCAACAATCAGAATCTTTTTATTTTTCAGCTTTGGAGGGTCTTGATGTATGTAGAATGGTGATTTTTTATGATATGTTTTTGCTTTGTGGCTGCCAATTGGCGTGTAGGGAACTTCAACATTCACAGTAGTTCCAGTACCCTCAGCTGTTTCAACCCAAATTTTTCCGTTCAGCAGATCCACAATACCCTTAACAACAGGGAGTCCCATTTGTAGTACACCAAACCCATCGCGCGACTCTTCAATATTTAAACGGTTAAATAATGTTTTTGATTTTTCAATCTCTATTCCTGTTCCGCTATCCTGTATCCAGAAAAGGAGGTGACCATTTTTTTCCGATTTTCTTACGCCAATCTCAATGTAACCTTTCGACGTAAACTTTACAGCATTGTTAATTAGCCTTTGGAATATACTCTTGTAAAGGTTTCGGTCCGATAGGATATCAAAGTCAATCTCATTGGGGTCAAGGAATGCCTTTATGGCGATATGCTCTTTATCAAAGAGCTTAAGCTCATTCAGCAGCATAACCTGCAGGGTGTTCATAAGTTCCATCAGGTTAATGCGTTGGTAAACCAACCGGAACTGGTTCGATTCCAGCTTTGAGAGGTCTATAAGATTATCAATTTGATTCTGGAGTAGACGGCAACTTTTATTAATCTCCTTGGAAAATTGAAGCGCTTGCGTGGGTTTAATTTTTGGGTCGTTTAAAAGTTCACTGTAACCAATTATGTTATTGAGTGGGGTTCGAATCTCAAACGAGAGGTTAGAGAGTAGCGATTCCTTGAACGATTCAAGGTCTTTGTTTCGTTGAACAGTCTCTTCCAGATGGGTGTTTAACATCTGTAACTCTTGCTTTAAGCTCTCAACCTGTTGCTTGTGGGTGTTTACTAATTGTTGCTTGCGCTTATTTACCCTACTAATATACCAAAAGTGTAATATGAAAGTTAGCAGCAATAATGTGCCAATAACCAAAATAAACCATTTATCGGTAAAAGGTGAATGTTTTTTTTGCTGTGGGTTGTAAAGCAAAGCATCAATAGGTTTTGTTTTGTTAATTAATCCGGCCTGTAAAAGGGTTTCCATCATTTGTAGCCATCGGCCTTTGTTTGAATGCCCAACATTTATAAAGTTAGGTTGAATAAACTCTTTCACCTTTTGCGATTCGAATATGAGGTGATCAAGAGTTTTTGTGGTTTTATACTTTGATTGAATTACCTGCGCTATTTCCTCCGAATTTTCAAGGGCGTACTCCCATCCTTTAATGGATGCTCTAAGGAAAGCATCAACCAGTTCAGGATTTTTACTAATCATCTCCTTGGTGGTAAATAAGCATTCGGCGTAAAAGTCAACGCCATACTTATGGGGCAGAATCAGGTTATAGGGTATCCCAAATTTTTCGAGGAAATAGGGTTCATTTGTCAGGTAAACCTCACTGGCATCGGTTTGGTTATTCAGCAGTTTGTTAAGTGAAAGCGACGATTCCGTTACTTGGTACTGCGAGGGTTTAACACCCTCAAGGCTAAGCATGGTAAGCACTTCAACCGAACCCGATTTTTTTGCATTTATTTCAATGGTTTTGCCAGCAATATCCTGTGGTCTGGTAATATTACGCTCGGCTCGTGACACAAGTGCTGCTGGGCTTGACTGGAATATGGGTGCAAGCACAACAACAGGGGCTCCATTAACGTAATGTATTATTATGTCGGCATTGGCTATCCCAAACTGGGCCCTACCTTCAAGAACCTCGGTAATCACATTTGTGTTTTGGGGTAACTCCTTGAGCTCAACATCAAGATCTTCCTGAGCGTAAAACCCTTTTTCAATAGCAGCGTAGTACCCAGCAAACTGGAACTGATGCTTCCACTTGAGCTGGAGTACAACCTTTGTACCGGGTCTGGAAAAACTTTGTAAAGGTAAAGCAAGAGCTATAAAGGAAATGACAATAAATATGGCAGTCCACCAATTGTGGCAAACATTTTTACTAATTTTAAAAACTGGTAAGCTATTATTACTCATCCTTTGAACCCAGTATGCTCTACTTTGTTTCTAATTTAAAGATACAAAAAATTTCTGAAATTGAAACAAAAAACAAAAAATGATGAGATATGGGAAATTACACGAACTACTGCATAGTGCTTTCGCCTGCAAAAACCCTGAGAAGCAATTTAAAAGTGGCAGGTAAAAATTACTCTGAGCCTGTTTTTCTTGATAGGGCTCAGGAACTTGTGAAACAGCTAAAGACTTATAGCCCAGTTGAGCTAAAAGATATATTAGGTGTTAGTCAAGATATTGCTGACCTCAATTTCACAAGGTATGCTAATTGGCATTTGCCTTTTACTCCGGAAAATAGCACACCTGCAATCCTTACCTTTGCCGGCGATTTGTATGAAGGATTACAGGCTACCGATTTTACTGATGATGAACTTGCATTTTCCAATCGAATCATTTTTATGCTCTCGGGATTATACGGAGTATTGAGGGCGTTTGATCTCATGCAACCATACCGTTTAGAAATGGGAAGCAAGATTCAGGTTGGGCAACATAAATCGCTTTACGATTTTTGGGGTGATAGCATTACGGGGTTACTTGACCAGAATGTAAGTGATGGGTATTTGGTTAACCTTGCTTCAAAGGAGTATTCCAGGGCTATTAACGATAAGCATTTTGGTGATCGGTTTATTACCATTGAATTCAAGGAGAATCGCCCTGAGGGGCTAAAGGTAATTCCAATACTTTCAAAGAGGGCTCGCGGCCTTATGGCGCGCTTTGCGGTAAAGAACAAAATAGTGAATGCAGAAGATTTAAAACTCTTCGATTACGAGGGGTATGGCTTTAGCGATCCCCTTTCTACTGCTACTAGGTGGGTGTTTGTAAGGTGATAATTTACATCACACTTAACACGAGTCCTTTCAGGTACTCACCCTCCGGATGGTAAATGTTTATTGGATGATCGGCAGGTTGAGTAAGCTGATGAATAATGCATACCTGGCGTCCTGAAATGGCTGCTGCCGAAAAAACCGCATTCCGGAAATCGGTTTTACTAACCACCTGCGAGCAGGAGAATGTGAAAAGTAATCCGCCAGGGTTCAACCTACGGATAGCAGCAAGGTTAAGCCTTTTGTAGGCTTGTAAGGCATTTCGTAGGGCATCGTTATGTTTGGCAAAGGCAGGTGGGTCGAGCACAATAATATCAAAGTTTCGGTTACAGGTTCTTAGGTACTCAAAGGTATCCATGGCTACGCCGGTGTGCGGAGCATTATCGCCAAAGTTTAGCTCAATATTCTGGTTGGCCAGAGTAATTGCTTGCGCCGAGCTATCAACCGTAATAACCTCAGTGGCTCCACCCTTTAGAGCCGATACCGAAAATCCTCCGGTGTATCCAAATGTGTTAAGTACCGATTTACCTCTGGCGTACGATTGCAGCAGTAGCCTATTCTCGCGCTGGTCGATGAAAAAGCCCGTTTTTTGGCCATCAGCCCACGATATGTGGTATTTATTTCCATACTCCAAATATGGCAACTTGACATTTTCGGATCCGACGATGTACCCATCGGATGGGTTATATTTTTCACGGTATGGTAATGTTCCTGAACTTTTATCGTAAACGGCGGTTACGGTATTGGGGAGGACTTGCATTATTTCGTTGGCAATTTCGGTGCGCGCCAGGTACATTCCAACCGAATGGCACTGCATTACGGCAGTATCGCCATAAATGTCAACTATTAGTCCAGGTAAAAGGTCGCTCTCACCATGAACCAAGCGGAAAATATTTGTATCGGTATTTGGATATAGGCCTATGGCCCTGCGAAGGTTAAGGGCATTGCTTATTCGGCTTAACCAGAATGTTCTATCAACTTCAACGGGTTGAAACGATAAAACCCTGACAGCAATTGATCCTGAGGCAAAGTGTCCAGTAGCCAAAAACTTACCATCGGAGCCTAATACATCAACCACCTGTCCTTCGTTGGGCATCTCGGTTACCGATTTAATTGCGCCTGAAAATATCCATGGGTGAAACCTCAGAAGCGATTGCTCTTTACCGGGTTTGAGAGTTATTCTGGGTCGTTCCATTAATGCTCTTGTTTCGGGGTGTGTGATATGAGTTTAAGATAGATTTCCCTGCATACCCAAGCATCGGTCGATGCATATATTTTTTGTGCTTCGGTAAGCACATCGGCTTCCCAGTTGCTGAGCTGTTGCCCCTTGGAAACAGTAGCTCCCAGAACCACCGCCGAGAGTTTTTTTACACTCAGCTCCTCAATACCATAGGTTGGCGCTATACGTTGAAGGTCAATAAATCCGTTCGGAGTAAAGCGATTTAGTTTTTGCAGTCCCTTCAGATCGTCGTGTATGGCTGCGCCAACCTTAACTATTTCGGGGTTCTCCAAAAATTCTTTAAGGGTATCAGGGATGCCTGTTTTCTTTAGCCTTACAAGAATAGCCAACTTGCTGTTTGCCAGCTGCAGCAATGAGATTCCATTTATCTTACCCTTCTTAAACGATGGTTTCGACTCAGTATCGAAGCCAATTATTTTCTCCTGGCATAACATGGGTAACCATTGTAACAAATCGCTCTCCTTTTCGGCAACAACAATTTGCCCCGTAAAATGGATTCGAGGTAAAGAATTTAGGGTTTCCTTATCGATACTAGATGCAAACATTACATTAGCTCATTATGATCCATATCCTGCTGGCGGCGGGTAACAAACCAGTCGGAGGTATCGCGTTCGGAACCCTCGCTTTCATCGGGATGCTTTATATTATCAAGGTCGATATTTTGATGCGCCAGTATATGGAAGGCTCTTATAAGATTAGCCAACCTGATACCCCAGAAGTCCTTAAAGTTATTGATACACTCCCAAAGGGCATCGTTCATCACATAGGTATTTCCTACCTGATACCGCAAAACAAAGTTTTTTAGATCCTGGTAGATATCGGCCATGTATTCGGCTATACTTGCGGTATATAGGCCGGTTAGTTCGTCCACTCGGGGGTCGTTTACCTCTACATACTGGTTATGTTGCCCAAGCAAATACTCCACCTTGTTCTCTACCGAGGAGTAATCGCTCTCGGTAACAAATTGTTCGTTGTTTTCGTCGTAAACCGGTTCGGTTTCGGGCAAAAGGGTTGCCTTGTAGTAGAGTAGGGGAAGCACCTTGTTGCAGGCCCCAACAAACGATTTTGCGGTGTGCTTTTCGCAACCCTCAAGAAAAGCGCAGAACTCCTTTGCCACCGTTACAAACTCAACCACATTGCGGCTATACACCACATCCTTAATTTCCATGCCATAAAAATTGATGGTGCAAAGTTAATGGAAATAGTTTGAAGTTGGTAGTTACATTCCTTAAAGTCCCCTTGCTATTTATTTGGGTAACACCAAAAACCAAACGCTTTACACTAACAGCTGACCCTACTACTCCTCCGAAAACTCAATGAGCAGGTTGCGGTAAACCGAGAATATTTTTGATTTTGATACAAACCCCACATACTTATCGCCTTCAACCACAGGTAAGTTCCACGCCTTGGAGTACTCAAACTTGTTCATAACCGATTCCATGGACTCGTTAATTGTGATAATCTCGGGTGGCAGGTTCATAATTTCCTGAACGGTTGTGGTATCGTAGCGTGAGGCATCGAACATGATTGGCCTTATATCGTCGAGCATTACTATGCCTACAAACTTGCCATCGGTAGTTACCACAGGAAAAACGTTCCGGCGCGACTGGCTTACCTTTTTAACAAGCGAACCAAGTGTCTCAGTGGGTTCAATTGGTAAAAAATCGGTTTCAATAACCTTGCTAACGTTAAGCAGGGTGAGCACTGCTTTATCCTTGTGGTGGGTTATTAGTTCGCCACGCATGGCTAGACGCTTAGTGTAAATGGAGTGGGGTTCAAAGTACATAATGGTGAGGTATGCAATGGTTGAGGTTATCATTAGGGGTACAAATAGAGCGTAGCCCCCAGTAATCTCTGCGATTAGGAAGATAGCCATGAAGGGGGCATGCATTACACCGGCCATGGTTCCTGCCATTCCTACCAAGGCAAAGTTGCTTTCCGATACATCAATAAAGTTGAACTGGTTAATAAGCTTTGCTACTAAAAAACCTGAAATACCACCAATAAAAAGTGATGGTGCAAAAATTCCCCCAACCCCTCCGGCACCATTGGTTACGGCAGTTGCAACGGTTTTTAGGGCAATGATCAGAAAGAGCGAGCCTATTAGCAGCCAGTAGTTATTCTGAAAATCATATAGGGGGCTGTTGTGAAAGATATACTCCGACCGGCCATCGAGCAGAGCCTGTAAAACATCATATCCTTCGCCAAAAAGCGGGGGAAAAACAAAGATTAACGCGCCAAGAATTAAAGTCCCTGCTATCCATTTCTTGTATGGGCTCCGGGTTTGCTTAAAGCGTTTCTCAATCCGCCAAATTGTTCTGATAAAGTAAAGTGATACCAACCCGCAAAATATACCAAGCAGCACAAACCAGGGAATATTGTGGAGTGCAAATGGCCGAATAACATCATAGGCAAACACCACATTCCGCCCCATCAGGAAATAGCTAACCGACGATGCCGTAACGGCCGAAATTAGTAGCGGCACAATGGATGCGGTGGTAAGGTCGAGCATTAGCACTTCAAGGGTGAACACAATGCCGGCTATGGGTGCCTTAAAAATTGATGCTATAGCGCCTGCTGCACCACATCCAATTAGCAGTGTTCGGGTTTTGTAGTTCATCCTGAAAAAGTTTCCAACGTTTGAACCTATTGCCGACCCTGTAAGCACTATTGGAGCCTCTGCTCCCACTGAGCCACCAAATCCAATGGTAAGGGCGCTGCCAAATATGGAACTGAACATATGGTGGGCCTTTAGCTTGCTACCCTGTCGGGAAATGGAATACAAAACCTTGGTTACTCCGTGGCTTAAATCGTCTTTAATGAGGTATCGAACAAATAGTAGGGTTAGTAAAATCCCTATTGTAGGTAAACCAAAGTAAAGCAAGCTAGCGGTATTCATAGGCACTAATCCGCTAACAAAATCCCTAACCCAGTGAAGCGTATTTTTTAGTGCAACACCGGCAACACCGCTTAAAAGTCCAATAACAAAACTTAAAATCAGTGTAATTCTTCGTTCGCCTAAGCTGCGAAAAATTGCCCAGAACCTTGATAACGATATTTTAAAGCCCTCACTAAGCATGTTGCTAATTTAAAAAAGTTTAGCAATGCCTCAAAATATCGACATTGCTTTTAAATCTCTATTCAGTATGCCTAAAACATCAACAAAAATAGCTAATATTGAAGATATTTTTTTTAGTATGATCGATTTTGTGAAATATAAGCTTGATAATGGTTTAGTGCTAATAGTTCACACTGACTATAGTACTCCCATTGCAGCCTTTAACCTGCTTTACAGCGTGGGTTCAAAAAACGAAGACCCAGAGCGAACAGGTTTTGCCCATCTGTTTGAGCATTTAATGTTTGGTGGTTCGGCCAACATACCTGTATTCGATGAACCACTCGAGAGGGTAGGGGGCGAGAATAATGCATTTACATCCAACGATCTAACAAACTACTATATTACCGTTCCTGCCGAAAATATCGAAACAGCGTTTTGGCTTGAAAGCGACAGAATGCTTAGCCTTGCCTTTTCGCAGAAAAGCCTCGATATACAAAAAAGTGTGGTGCTGGAAGAGTTCAACCAGCGATACCTAAACCAACCTTACGGTGATATTTGGTTGTACCTTCGGCCTTTGGCCTACAAGGTTCACCCATACCGTTGGCCAACCATCGGACAGTCGCCCGAGCATATAAGCCGTGCCACATTAGCCGATGTAAAAAATTTCTTCTTTAGCCATTATGCCCCAAACAACGCAATACTTTGTGTGGCAGGCCCTGTTGACCCCAATGAAATTCTGGAGCTTACCCATAAATGGTTTGGTTCCATTGAACCACGTAAACTTGCAAATAAAAGCATTCCAAGGGAACCTGAGCAAACCGAACCCCGTTTCCTTACCCTGGAGCGCGAAGTTCCTTTCAACGCCATTTATAAAGCCTACCACATGTGTAACCGTATGCATCCCGATTACCCTGCAGTGGATTTACTCTCCGATTTGCTATCAAACGGTCGATCATCGCGTTTATACCAGCGACTGGTGAAGGAAAAACAACTTTTCAGCTCAGTAAATGCTTACATTACAGGCGACGTAGATGAGGGATTATTCATTCTAACCGGACAGCTCTACAATTCTACAACCTTTGAGGAGGCAGAGGAGGCATTAACCCGTGAGGTTGAAGAACTTAAGAACACTTTAGTTGATGCTAATGAGCTGGAAAAGGTTAAGAATAAGTTTGAGGCTAACTTCCTGTTTGAGCAGGAGAACGTGCTAAATAACGCCATGAATTTGGCATACTACGAGATGTTGGGCGATGCAAATCTTTTAAACAATGAGCTGCAAAGGTATAGCTCAGTAACCAATGAAGATATTAGAAGAGCTGCAGCCAACACCCTCGATGTAAAAAACAGCTCCACGCTCTATTACAAATCAAAAATAAATGGTAAGTGATAAAATATGACTTCGCACAATATTGATAGGACTGTTCAGCCTCAAAGGGTAGCTGTTTCAAGCATTAAGATACCTACGCCTGATATTATTGATCTTGATAATGGATTTAAGGTTTTGGTAATTAATGCGGGTAGTCAGGATTTAGCAAGGGTTGAGGTAGTTTTTAGGGCTGGAACGCGCTATCAGCCTAAATCGTTAGTGGCAAATGCAGCCATCTCGCTGCTAAGCGAGGGAACAACTAGTAGAACATCGCAGCAAATTGCCGAGGAGTTAGATTTTTATGGTAGTTTTCTTGAACCCTCATTCTCACGCGATTTTGCATCGGTTACCTTTTACACTATTGGTAAACACTTTTACCGCTCATTGGATGTTTTTGCTGATATCATAACAAATCCTAATTACCCGCAGCACGAGCTGGAACTTTTTTGCAAAAAGGGGAAACAATCGTTATTGGTCGATCTGGAAAAAGTGTCCACCCTCTCACGCCAACGGTTTTTCAGTGCTCTTTTCGGTAGCAACCATCCCTATGGTTCTTTTGCCATCCCCAATGATTACGATGTGCTAACACAAACCGATTTAGTTCAGTTCCGTAATCGTTATCATAAAGCCTCTAATGGTTTGATTGTTATTGCTGGAAAGGTTGATGCTAAACAGGTCGATTTTCTAGTAAATGGTTTCAACAACCCCATTTTTGAACAATGCGATGACATTGAGTTAGGGTTACCCTCATTTACCACAACCGATTACAGAGTTTTTTCGTATAAAAAAGATGCAGTTCAAGCAGCTTTGCGAATAGGCAGGGTTTTACCCAAACGCAATCACCCCGATATGCCCGGTTTAGTTGTTCTTAATACCATACTGGGTGGGTACTTTGGCTCTCGCCTGATGCGCAATATTAGGGAAGACAAAGGGTTTACATACGGAATATCCTCGTTCATTATTCCAATGGCTGAACTGTCGGCGCTGGTTGTTTCAACCGAGGTTGGCTCGGCCTTTACCGAAAAAACAGTAGATGAGGTATTTAAAGAGATGATTAAATTGCAGACAGAACCAGTAAGCAACGATGAACTGGAACTTGTTAGGGGCTACATGACCGGTCAAGTACTTAGAACTTTCGATGGCCCATTTGCTATAGCCGATAGCCTTGCAAGCCTTTTCCAGTATAACAACCTTGATTTTGAGTATATCAATAATCTGATTAGAACAATCAATGAAATTACACCCACACAACTTCTTGGGCTGGCAAAAAAATACTTGGATGTTGACAGGATGGTAGTTAGCATTGCCGGAAGCAAAAGAATTAGAGGGTACAAAGAGTAATGTGTATGAAAAATATACGACAAGTAATTTTGATGATTGGCTTAACCTTTTATATGCCAACACTTTGGGCGCAGTTTAGCTATAAGCCTAATCCTCCAACGCTCGATTATATCACTAACAATCTGGATAATGGGGATGTAACGATATTTTGGACTAAACCACCCCATGAGCCCCAAATTGCCGATCCATTGGGTTATATTATTTACGTCCCCCGTAATCCCAATGACCCCGATGCCGACGGCTGGGATCCCATCGCTACGGTTGACCAAAATACATTCCAGTACACCCATATTGGTGCCAATGGGAATGGACAAAGGGTTTACTACCGAGTGGCATCGCTCGGAGCCTCTAAACCCAGCCAGATGACAGTTAAACACTCGCAGGTTTGGATTACCGCAAGCTACGATAGCTGTAATGCCAAAATCGACCTATCGTGGATAGGTTACGAGGCTTGGCCTTTAAATGCCTCAGCACCTTACCGCAACATCCGCTATCAGCTTTACATGGGGCACGACCTTAACTGGAATACCTATAATCAAATTGGCGATTACGATGGCTATAGCAACAGGCACAGCGTGACAAATGTTCAGGAAAACCAGGATTATTACTTTTACATCAAAGCAATTCGAATGGATAAAGGTTATGAGAGTTACTCCAACCTATACCTGATCCATACCCAAATGGCCCGTAGGCCAACCTATGTCAGTGTCGATAGCGTTATAGCAACCAACAATGGTAATAGAATTTACTACTCCATCGATCCCAATAGCCGCGTTATCGATTACAAACTCTGGCGATGGGAACAGCCCGATACGGCTCAGAGTATTTTCAGCGCAAAAACTATTGAAGGGTTTGATGTTCCCACCAAAAGCATGAGCATTGATACCAACGATACATGGGCAGCCCGCACCCGCACGTTTTACTATAAAGTTGATGCCTATAATGGCTGCAACGATGCCGTTTTGGTTTCAAATCTCTGCAATACCATCATACCTCGCCTAAGCCCCAAGGGCAATGTGGTCAGTATCCAGTGGGATCCTTTAATCCTCGATACCCAACGTAAACCCGATAGGGCTGGCAATAGGATTGAGTACTCCATCTATAGGCGTTCCTTTACCGTTAACGATGATATTTCTGGCCCAGGCAATTTAGAGCGAATTGCCAACGGGCTGTCGGTTACCGAATATGCCGATGATTTATCAGGGTTTAAAGGACAAAGCCCACTTTACCGGATAAGGTTCAACTACTACATTGAGGCATTAGAGCTCTCGCCTGCTAACGATACGGTAACTCTTAGCCGGTCGCGTGAAATATCGACAGAAATTCTACCCGGGGTAACTATGCCTACAGCCATTGCCCCGAATGATCCCCGAAGCGAAAATGGCCATGAGCGTAGCCTTTTCAAGCCGGTTATCGATTTTGAAGCTAACTTTATCTTAACCATATACGACCGCTGGGGCGGTGTGGTTTACCATGGTAATCAGGGTTGGGACGGACGCAATAGCCGTGGTGAGTATGTTAAAGAGGGAACTTACGTTTACCGTTTAGTGGTTAGTACTGCCGATGCTGGTGATATAATTAAAACCGGAAGCATCTCCGTGGTTTACCCCAAAAAATAGCTAATTGGAAATAGCATGAGTTTGCAAACCGACGAGGAAAAACTTCTTATACAATCGCATTTTGAGGATTTGCTTAATAGCTGTACCCGGTGCAACTCACCTGAGGATAAAGAGCTAATTGTTAAGGCTTTTAATCTTGCCAACGAGGCGCACAAGGGCGTTCGCCGAAAATCGGGCGAACCCTATATACTGCATCCCATTGCGGTAGCAAAAATTGTAACCAGCGAGATTGGACTGGGTGCAAAGGCTGTTGCCTGTGCCCTTATGCACGATGTAGTTGAGGATACCGATTATACTATTGAGGATATCGAAAGAATTTTTGGGAAGAAAATCGCCTCCATCATCGATGGATTAACCAAGATTACCGATGTTTTTGATGCAAACTCAACCATTCAGGCCGAGAATTTCAGGAAAATTCTTTTAACCCTTGCCGACGATATTCGGGTAATACTTATTAAGCTGGCCGATAGGTTACATAACATGCGAACTCTTGAGTCGCTGCCGGCTACCAAGCAAATGAAAATTGCGAGCGAGACCATCTACCTTTATGCACCATTGGCTCACCGTTTAGGACTCTACGCCATTAAAACAGAACTTGAGGACCTAAGTTTAAAGTATCGTTACCCTCAAGTATACGAAGAGATAAGGAGTAAAATTGCCGACAACGAGAAGCGAAGGGTGCAACTTATCAATCACTTCTCGTTACCAATTATTCAGAAACTTGAAGAGAATAACATCGATTTTGAGATCAGTGGAAGACCAAAATCAGTTTACTCCGTTTGGAAAAAAATGCAAACCAAGAACGTTTCGTTCGAGGAGATATACGATTTACTTGCAGTCCGCATAGTTTTTAATCCCTATCCACATATACCTGAAAAAACCCAGTGCTGGCACATTTACTCGCTGATTACTGATATTTACAAGCCAAAGCCCGACAGGTTGCGCGATTGGGTTAGCACCCCAAAGGCTAACGGGTACGAAGCCCTGCACTGTACCGTGATGGGACCTGACGGGAAGTGGGTTGAGGTCCAAATTCGCTCACGCCGAATGGACGAAAATGCAGAACGAGGTTTTGCTGCGCACTGGCGGTACAAGGAAATGGATGCCACCAGCCAGGAAAATGAACTCGATAAATGGATTCGACGCGTTAGGGAGATGCTTGAAAATCCACAAGAAAATGCACTTGAGTTCCTCGACGAGTTTAAGCTAAACCTGTTTACCTCCGAGATTATTGTATTTACTCCAAAAGGCGAAACCCGTAGCTTGCCTAAGGGAGCAACCGCCCTCGATTTTGCCTACGAAATTCATACTGAGGTTGGGAATAGAGCTATAGGTGCCAAGGTTAACCATAGGCTGGTTCCATTAAGCTACCAGCTCAACACGGGCGACCAGGTAGAAATAATCACTGCAGCCTCACAAAAACCAACATGGGAATTGCTCAATTTTGCTACTACGGCCAAAGCTAAAGCAGCCATTAAAAACGCCCTTAAAGGTGAAGTAAAGAATAGGATAGAGAAGGGGCAGCAATTGCTTGAGGAAAAACTTTTAGAGATGGGTATTCAACCCTCATCGCGTGTATTCAAGAAAATTCTACCAGCTTATGAGGTTTCATCAAAGGATGAGCTTTATGCCAAAATTGGTTCAGGGCTTATCAACCTCGATAACCTGAAAAAGATTCTGAAAAAAAATACCCAAAGCAAGTGGATTAAGTACTGGAAGTTGCAGCTAGGCTTTGGCGCTAAAAAGGTAGAGCCCGAAAGCGAAATCCAAATAAAGTACGACTTAAAAAAGCCCATAGTGCTGGGCGCGGACACTGACTCCGACAACCCGTCATATCTTGTAGCAAATTGCTGCAACCCAATTCCAGGCGACGAGGTTATTGGGTACCTCTCGCCCGATGATATTGTAATTATTCACAAGGCAACCTGTGCTGAGGCTGTTAGGCTCATGGCTCAACATGGCGATAAGATTGTTGCTGCAAAGTGGACCACCCAGAAAGCCCTATCGTTCCTTGCCCGTGTTGAGGTTAACGGAATGGACCGAATCGGGATTATCAGTGAGCTTACCAAAGTGATTTCCGATGAGCTAATGGTGAACATTCGCAAATTCCATATCGAAAGCCACGATGGCATTTTTGAGGGCTTTATTGACCTATACGTGCATGATGTTACTCACCTTAACAACCTGATACTAAATATTATGAAGGTTAAGGGAATGGAGAACGTTCGGCGAATGGACAAGTTTGATGATTAAACCCGGATTACACACCATTGCAATGTGCAACCCGGGTTAATGTTTATTCCTCAGGTATTTCTATTAATCAACCGCAATGAGTTTATTCAAAGCGTGTTAATGGTTACACGAGTGACCATGTTCGCCTTGGTGTGAGCCATGATGATGTTCATGATGGCTACAGCTTTCTCCTGAGTCCGTTAACTCTCCGTTGATGTAGAGGTCAACAACCTCATCGGTATTTCCTGAGCAACCCCTAACTACCTGAATGCCATGAGCTGCAAGCACATTAATAGCTCCTGAACCTATTCCTCCGGCAAGCATTATTTCAACACCCATTTGTTGTAAATCAAATGCAATGTTCGATTTACAGCCACAGCCCTGGGGCGATCCAAGTGTTTCCTTTGCTGTTACTTTGCCGTTCTCAATGGTGTAAACCGTGTAGAACTCACAATGACCAAAATGTTCATCAACATGGCCATGTCTGGTTGGTACTGCAATTTTCATAATCATTTTTTTTGTTAGTAAACCACTTATTCTCTATATCAAATGTGTTCTGAATTCTGGTTATTTTGCTGATCGCAGAATATTTCAGTTTGGCTTTTGTTGATTCTAAGAGCCATACCGTTTGTTAGCGCTTTTGCCACCTTACTCCTTGCCTGCTCAAGTATCCGCCCAAAGGTTTGCCTTGATACCCCCATTTGTTTTGCCGCTTCTTCGTGATACAAACCTATACCGTCGGCAAGCCTTATTGCCTCAAGCTCATCAGCTTCTAAAACAACAATTTCCATCAAGTGTAAAGGTTTACCTGCAGGCTTGAATAAATGAATATCAGGGGAATGGCAGATTCTTCGTGGACACTTGCTTCTTGGCATATGCTCAAAATATTTTTCACAAATGTAAGCATATGCCCAAAATGATAGCTATAATTAATGTTAAAATTTTAGGCAAGGCCTATTATTAACAAACAACTACTACCATTGTCATCCCCAGCGGAGTGAAGGATCTCTAATAGACCTCAATGAGATGTTTCGCTAGCGCTCAACATGACAACATTATTACAAGTAGTTTTCAACGAATAACCATCCTTATCATGCTGAGCTAACCCAAGCATCTCCTTACCTTTAATCCTTGTTTTTTTGGAAATCGCTATTTACCATACTTTTCTTTTGCGATGCAACGTTTCTGTGTTACTCTTTGGAAAATGTATTGCGTGCATCGCTATACATGTGGGAATAATCATGGTGTTACAAATATTACGCCCCTACGGGGCTTAAGTCGTTGTTCGTGAAACTATTCTTTTAACTTTTAACTTTTAACTAGTTCTAACTTCCTCTAACTCCATCATATTCCATCTATTCCGACTCATTCCGACTCAAAGTCACGCGTTCTTAACGGTTCACGTTTAACGGACTAGAACTTCCTCTAACTTCCGCCTATTCCGTCTCATTCCGATTCATTCTTCAAGAAATGAGCCCGGTTAATTCATGGCACTTCGGATAAACTTTTTCTATGTTTTACTGTTAGATGTTGTATAACAAAAATTTTATCCTATTTTTGCTATTTAAAGTAAGTCTAAATTTAAGCTATGACCTGCAGCGATACTAAACTTGTAGTAAAACGCATACTCACCGATTACCTGGAGCGTAAAGGGCACAGGAAAACTCCCGAACGTTTCGCCATTCTTGACGAGATTTACTCTCAGGAGTCGCACTTTGATATAGAAACGCTCTATATCAAAATGAAAAATAAAAACTACCAGGTAAGTAGGGCGACGCTCTACAACACTATCGACTTGCTACTGGAGTGTGGGCTAGTAATAAAACACCAGTTTGGTAAAAATTCATCGCTATACGAGAAAGCTTATGAATGTAAGCAACACGATCACCTTATTTGTAGTCGCTGTGGTAAAGTAATTGAGTTTTGCGACCCCCGAATACAGGAAATAATTAACTCCGCCCAAAAGAATAGTGGATTCACTATTTCGCATCACTCGCTTTACCTTTATGGCCTTTGTAAAGATTGTCAAACCGAAATAGATAAGGTTGATCTTTCCCTTTAGATTGTTAATATCTTCCTTTTCAAAATTGTGCTAAAAGCATTACCTTTATATGCTTTTTGGCCTTAAAATTTGTGTGAACAATTGGTTTCGCTAAGGATTTTATTTGCCAAAAGCAGCATAATTATTAAAGGAGATGAGTAAAGTTGATATTCTATTAGGCCTCCAGTGGGGCGACGAAGGTAAAGGGAAAGTTGTTGATGTTCTAACTCCCAATTACAGTGTAATTGCACGATTCCAAGGTGGTCCAAACGCAGGTCATTCCTTGGAGTTTAATAACATTAAACATGTGTTGCATACCATTCCTTCAGGGGTATTCCATCCTGGATGCTTAAACTTAATTGGCAATGGTGTAGTAATTGACCCAATTATCCTGGCTGAGGAAATACACTCGCTTGAGAAGCTTGGGGTAAACCTGAAAAAATCGCTCAAAATTTCCAAAAAGGCTCACCTCATTTTACCCTCGCACCGTGAGCTCGATGCAGCATCGGAGGCAGCAAAGGGAAAAGGAAAGATAGGTTCAACCCTGAAAGGAATTGGCCCTACCTACATGGATAAAACCGGACGTAATGGGCTACGTGTGGGCGATATCCTCTTACCCGATTTTAAGGATAGATACAATTTCCTAAAGAACAAACACAAGGAAATATTAAGGCAATATAACTATTCAAGCAACATTGAGCAGCATGAGGAGGAGTGGTTTAAGGGCATAGAGCTTCTACGTCAGTACGACCTTATCGACTCTGAGTACGAAATAAATAGCTACATCAAACAGGGAAAACGGGTGCTTGCGGAAGGTGCTCAGGGATCATTGCTCGATATCGATTTTGGTTCTTACCCGTTCGTAACCTCATCGAACACCATTTGTGCCGGCGCTTGCACGGGGTTGGGTATTGCTCCCCATGCGGTGGGTGAGGTTTATGGCATATTCAAGGCATACTGTACCCGAGTAGGCTCTGGACCATTCCCCACCGAGCTTGATAACGAGATTGGCGAAAAGATGCGAAAGATAGGCGTTGAGTTTGGTGCCACCACTGGTAGGCCGCGTCGTTGTGGTTGGCTCGACCTAGTTGCATTGAAGTATGCCATTATGCTCAATGGTGTAACCCAGCTAATAATGACTAAACCCGATGTGCTTGATTCCTTTGAAACCATCAAGGTTGCGGTAGCATACAAGGTAAACGGTATTGAAACCGATAGGTTGCCCTACGATATTAATACGCCCATTGAGCCAGTTTACAAGGAGTTTAAGGGTTGGATGACCGATATTTCAGGCTTCAAATCTGATAGTGATTTGCCTGACGAGCTAATGGCTTACATCCAGTTTATTGAGCAGGAAACAGGCGTTCCGGTTAGGATTATTTCTGTTGGACCAAACAGGGACGAAACAATTGTAAGGGAATGAAAAACAGTTAGAAAGATATTTTTACAAAGGGATTTTCAATAGGCTTGGTATATTGCCAGGCCTTTTTTGTACGATAGTTGCTCAACTCCCAAACTACACCGCTAAGACCTGAGGATTGATCCATTAACCTTGAGCTTACCTCAAGGTTGGTTTCAATTTTTTCTCTAAACTCGTTGTCGGCAAAAACTCGTAATCCGAGGTACTTTACTGAGTTAATGTTTCCTGAAAGGCAGGCAGGCCAAACATAGTTTCCGGTAGGCGAACTTACCAAAACATTCGTTTCCCACTCAATGGTGTATGGTTGAGCACCTTTTTTATTCAGCCAGTCTTTACCAAACTTAAAGTTAAGCGTGTTTTCCGATGTAACTTTTTTCTCAAGGCTACCTTTCCAAATAACATTACCCTTTGAGTCGGTAATTCTTGCTTTACTTCTATTTATAATAACTTCCTGCGCTTTTGGGAAGTTAATGGATAGTGTATTGGATATCTGATCTTGAATAGCTGTAAACGAGACTATTGTTGAAATAAGTGTTGTGCTCTCATCTACGGTTTGCATCTCCATTGCAAACCTATCAATCTCTATTTGTGTACCAAAAACTTCTTGAGAGAAACTTTGTTGTGAAAAAGTTAATAAACAGGCAAATGCAAATAAAGAGGACATCCGCGATGCGGACATCCTCTTTAAAAATGAAAAATTACTTTTGAATATTTGGCAGTTCAAGTCCATAACCCTTTTTCTTATCTTCAGCCTTAAGCAGTAATGCAAAAACTAGGGCAAGTATCCCAAGTGAGGTGAAAATAATCATTGGTATAGTGTAGTTGTAGGTATTAACTGTAACGCCTTCAACCACTTTTTGACCTGTTATACAGTACTTATCGAGCACCCAACCAATAAGGGCAGGAACACCCATTAAGCCCCAGTTTTGTACCCAGAAAATTAAGGAGTAGGCAGTTCCAAGCTGATTCTCCGGGATAATTTTTGGAACTGAAGGCCACATTGCCGAGGGAACCAATGAGAATCCAATACCCAAAATAATAATAAGTACAATTGCAATAATCCAATGGTTAAGGAATGGGATTGAGAACATGGTGTGCACAAAGATAAGCAGAAGTGAGCCAATCAGCATGATAGTTGCCCCTTTGCCTTTCCTGTCGTAAATATTTCCGAAAAAGGGAGTAAGCAGTATGGTACCAAAGGGCAACATGGCAGGTATTGTGCCGGCAAGCGATTCATCAACACCAAACTTGTTTACCATTAAGTCGGCGGCATACTTAAGGAATGGGAAAACGGCTGAGTAGAATAGCACACAAAGTATGGCAATATACCACCAACCCTTGTTGGTAATGATATTGAAAATATCCGATATCTTAAATGCTTCCTCCTCGTTGGTCACATTGTTACTCTTGTCGTATTCGGCTTGGGAAGCATCGAGCTTCTTATCCATAAAAGTGTAAATGATAAATGAAATTAAGCCAATTACGAGAAGAATCAAGCAGAAAAGGATGGGCTTTGAAACATGGCCAAAAGCCTTAGCAATGGGTACCGATGTAGCCAGAGCAAGTGCAGTCCCCAAACGGGCAGTAGCCATTTCCAAACCCATAGCAAGCGCTAGCTCCTTGCCCTTGAACCATTTTACAATGATTTTTGAAACGGTAATACCGGCCACTTCAACACCTACACCAAAAATGGCATACCCCAATGCAGCCATAAACACTTGTGCTTTAATGGGGAAAATCCATAGAATATTCCATACCTGCCCATCGAGCATATGGGTGGAAACAGCCCAGAACTTAATGGATGTACCAATAACCATTATGGTGGCAGCCATTAGGCCGGTAAACCGAACACCCATTTTGTCGAGGATAATACCGCCAATGATTAGCATGAAAAGAAATACATTAAACCACCCGTAGGCGCTGGTAAAAAGTCCGTATTCTGAACTATCCCATGAGAGTTGTTGTTCTAAAAGTCCTTTGAGCGGGGCCATCACATCGGTTAAGTAGTAACCGGTTAGCATGGTAAAAGCTACAACTGCCAGGGCTGTCCAACGTGCCCAGGCATGATCGCGCAGTGTTTGTCGAATCTTTTCCATTTAGTTTAAAAATTAGGTTTAGTTTGTTTTGTGCAGCAAATAAAATCAAAATAGCTCAAACCAAATACATTTTTTGTCAACAAAATAAAAAACCGCCTAAAAATTGGCGGTTTTACTATCGCTTAATCGTAATTTACTTGTTTTCGTATACCCACATTTCCATGGGTTCGTCGGGTCGCTCGGAGTTAATACGCTCAATTTCATTAAAAGCTTTGCTATACGTATCGTACTGACCAATTGAAACCAACTTAAAACCATTGGGTGAGTCAAGTATTTTTGTTTTGTTAAAACCCAATTTATGAACTTCTTCCTCCCATGCTGTGGCATTTGAAGGCACTTTAAAACTACCAATAATCACATGAAAACGGTAAGTGGCTTCATACTCTTGCTGTTTGCGCAATTCCTCTTGGCGGGCTTGCTCTTCGGCTATTCTTTTTTGTTCTTCCTCAAAAGCTTTTGCTTTTGCTATGCTGTCCTCTTTGGCTTTTTGCAGGGCAATGGGGTCAACCTTTTTGTCTTTTTTAAAGTACTTGCAACCCGTGCCAACAAATGCTGCCAGTACTATAAACAGTATAATTCTTTTCATAGGGTTTCTCGGTTAAGGTTTAATTTCAGTGCAATATATATACAAATTTTCAATAAATCAAAATTTAATGCTAAAAGTTCAAGCAACCGTGCTGATTTTATCCCTTTCAGGTATCTTATTCTGAAAAGGGATTGTTACTTTCAAAATCGGGACGGTAAAAATGGCTGCTTACCAGGTCTTGAACCCAACCCCTGAAGCCATGATTTTCCAATACTTCAATAACTTTTTTATACTCATCAATACCCACATGCTGGTTTAATTCATTGGGCAGTGTAAGCTCTGCAGGGGGATAATACTGTGACATGAGTGAGATGTATAGTTTTGTTGAAACCTCTTCGGCAAGAAAGTTGAGAAGTTTAATGCTGTCGTTGGCATGACCTGGCAGAACTAAATGCCTGATAATCATTCCAAACTCTGCTAAACCCTCGTTGTTTAGGATTAGGGTTGACCCCTTTTGCCTATACATTTCCTTAATGGCTTTTGAGGCTAACTGAAAATAATCCGATACCCCTGAAAACCTTTGCGCTAATATGCTGTCGTAATATTTTAAATCGGGTAAGTAAACGTCAACTATACCCTCAAGCATTTGTAGGGTTTCAACCTTATCGTATCCATTGGAGTTGTATACAATAATTGGCTTATAGCCCGATTTATTCAAGGAATTTACAATATCAACCATCTGGGCAACTTGGTGCGACGGTGAAACAAAGCCAACCATTCCAATACCAGTGTTGAGTATGCTTTTTATCTCATCTACAATTACCTTATTATCGGTTAACCATTTTTTGCTATGCTTGGTATTCCTACTTATTTGGTGGTTTTGGCAGTAAATGCATTGCAGGTTACAATGCGCAAAAAAAACATTACATATTCCTTTTTCCCCTGATATAACTGGCTCCTCACCTTTGTGAGGAAAAATTGATGATACAACTGGATTTACCCCAACATTACAGAAACCGGTATGAGCATACCTATCAATGCCACATTCATGGGGGCAGAGGGTGCAGCAGCTTAAATCAAAGATTTTATTTTCATCCATGCCACAAAAATACTAAACCTACTACTTTTAGATATGATTAGGTGAGTTGCAAAACAAAATTTTATAGTTTTGTCTATGCTAATGGTGAAAATTTTGAAATGATGAAAACAATAATCGATCTTTTTGAGGAGAGCGTAAGTAAGTTTTCCGACAACCCTTACATTTGGGAGAAAGTAACCGATAGGTACGAACCAACATCGTATGCCCAAACACGGACTGAGGTTTACCGCTTAGCTGCAGGGCTATTAAGCCTTGGAGTAAAGAAAGACGACAAGATTGCGTTACTGAGCGAAGGACGCAAGCTTTGGGTAATAAGTGAATTGGGGATACTCTATACTGGTGCTGTAAATGTTCCTCTTTCGGTAAAGCTAGATGGTAATGACTTACTATTCCGATTGGTTCATTCCGAAACATCTATGATTTTTGTATCGGGACAGCAAGCATCAAAGGTTGAAAAGTTACGCTCTCAGCTACCTAACGTTAAAAGGGTAATATACCTCGATCAGCCGGAAAAGTTAGAGGGCGACGATCTGTTTATTGGCGATGTTTTTAAGCTAGGCAATGAATTTCTTAAGAATAATCCTGGAAAAGTTGAGGAGGTTTCAAAAAGCATTAAACCTGCCGATTATGCCAATATCAGCTATACATCAGGCACCACAGCCGACCCAAAAGGCATAATTCTTTCGCACAGGAACTACACTGCGAACGTTGAGCAGGCCTTAACCCTTATGGATATACCTGTTCATTATAAAACGTTGCTAATTTTACCGCTCGATCACTGCTTTGCGCATGTGGCCGGTTTATACTCATTTATGGCGAAGGGAGCAAGTATAGCTACCGTTCAGGTTGGAAAGACCCCAATGGATACTTTAAAGAATATCCCCATAAATATCAAGGAACTAAAACCAAACCTTTTACTCAGCGTGCCCGCTTTAGCCAAGAACTTCAAAAAGAATATTGAAAACGGCATTAGAGCTAAGGGAAAATTTACTGAGATGCTTTTTAACCATGCCTTAAAAATCTCATACAAGTACAATAAGGAGGGTTGGAATAAGGGAACCGGTTTTACTTTCATTTATAAGCCCCTTATCTGGCTTTACGATAAAATTTTGTTCAGCAAAATACGTGAGGTTTTTGGTGGCGAGCTCGATTTTTTCATTGGTGGTGGGGCATTACTTGATATTGAGCTACAACGCTTTTACTATGCCATTGGAATTCCAATGCTACAGGGCTATGGATTATCGGAAGCAACTCCCATTATCAGTTCAAACTCATTAAAACGCCATAAACTGGGTTCATCGGGTCACCTGGTTAAATACCTTGAACTTAAAATTTGCGATGAGAATGGCAATGAACTACCAGTAGGGGAAAAAGGCGAAATTGTTGTCAAGGGCGAGAACGTAATGGTGGGTTACTGGAAGAACGAGAAGGCAACCGCCGAAACGGTGCGCGATGGATGGCTTTACACTGGCGATATGGGATACATGGACAAGGATGGCTTCCTTTACGTTTTAGGAAGATTCAAAAGCTTGCTTATTGCCAGCGATGGCGAAAAGTATAGCCCCGAAGGAATTGAAGAGTCGTTGGTTCAGCACTCCAAGTTTATTGATAGCGTTGTGCTTCACAACAACCAAAAGCCTTACACCACAGCCCTAATTGTTCCCTCAAAGGAGGCTTTAAAAAAAGCCATAGTTGCTAAGGGAATCGATCCTGAATCGCACGAGGCAGCCAAGGAGGCCATTACCATTATAAACAACGAGATAGCCCGCTTTAAACCCGGAGGCGAGTTTGGCGATATGTTCCCTGAACGATGGCTACCCACTACCTTTGCCATTCTTGACGAACCCTTTACTGAGCAGAACGGTTTAGTTAATAGCACAATGAAGGTGGTAAGAGGAAAGGTTGAAAAACTTTATGAAAATCGTCTTGAGTTCATGTATACCCCAAGTGGCAAAAATATTGTTAACGATGCTAATATCCAGTCGGTTCAAAACTTACTAAAAAACTAAAAACTATATCATCACAAATTTGTTATAAGGAGGACAGGACGCTTAAATGTCCTCTTTTTTTAACTTTACTGAAAACACATTAATGCATGGAAAGATACCTAAAAGCACTTCAAAAGGGAATAATTTACTTAACCCTTTTTATTATTTCGCTGCTGCTAATTATAGCCTTAATTGACGTTTTTATTAAGTTATACGATGGGTTGGTAAATAATCCATTTCGTGCTTTTATTGAGTTGCAGTATCCTCAGCTTATCGATTTATTTTTAGTAATTATTATTGGGGTTGAACTATTGGAAACCATAAAGGGTTTTCTCAGGGATGAGATACTCCATGTGGAGCTTGTGGT
>ERZ795052.1064-NODE-1064-length-39132-cov-6.838908_pt1 | contig 39132 bp, 30 predicted proteins | sample MGYA00375136_ERZ795052 | MGnify/ENA primary metagenome ERZ795052 (study PRJEB30181, sample SAMN05720156) | activated sludge metagenome | isolation source: Anaerobic digester | place: Japan | collected 2015-05-26 ... | reverse complement strand
CCGCTGCAGACACTACTAAAGGTGCGCAAGCTACGCGAACGCGAGGCAAAGCGCAAAGTCGCCGCCCAACGCGCGGATATTGCGCGGCTCGACCGGCTCAACGAGGCCACCTGGGCCGAAATTTCCGCCCAGCACGCCGGCCTACTGCAGAACCAGCAGCAGCCCTTTATCAAGCCCGCGGACCTGGCGCGCACCCGGACCTGGATCGCTCATTTGCGGGCCACTATCGCGCAACGCACGCTGCTGCGGGCCGAAATGACGGCTCGTCTGCAGCAATTGCAGTCCGAGTACAACGCGGCCCGGCAGGAGGCGCGCATTATTGAGAAGCTGCGGCAGCGCCGTTGGGACGAGTACCGCCGCCGGCGCGCCCGCAAGGAGCAGAGCGCGGCCGATGAATTGGCACAACAGTTGCAGACTAAAGCGGCGGGCGACTCCGCCGGCCCCCGCCCCACAGCGGCGGTCCCATAGTTGTTGTCGCAGAATCGTGCGGCTCGTTGCTGGATCGTGTGATTAATAGTGGCCGGGTATGAACTCTGGCACCGTGGCGAATAGTACGTGTTAAGCAGACTGTACAACCTGCTGTCGACTGTATCAATCGCGACCCTGCTGGCCGGCGGCGGCTTTTCGGCCTTTCTGTTTGGCACGGGCCGCTTGAACGCGGCGCGCCTCGAACGGATCGGCGCCGTCGTACGCGGCGAGCTCGACGAATTCCCACAGTCGCAGCCCGCCACTCAGCCGGCAGAACTCGACGAGCCGCCTGTAGGCCGCGACCAGTCGCTGGAGCAAATAGATGCCGCTCGGCGGCAGCGGCGGCTGCAATCGCACTTGCTGGAACGCGCCGCCCGCGACATCGAGGCTCAGAGACGACTGCTCGACCAGTCACTGCAATACCTGGTGAACGAGCGTGAGCAACTTGCGGCTCAGCAGGCCGATTGGGCCGCCGAGCAGCAGAAGGTCACGGGTGAGGTGGTAAATGAGGCCGCCCAGAAGCATTTGGAACTGTTTGCCGGGCTGGCCCCGCAGCAGGCCAAGGAGCACCTGGTGTGGCTCTGGAGCACGAATAAAGCCGAAGCGCTCGCCCTCGTCATGCAGCTCGAGGTCGCCACAACCAAGCGCATTCTGGCGCAAATGAAGGCGCCTGAGGAACAGAAGATATTATCCGAACTGCTGGAGCAGCTACGTACCTATGAAGCCAGTGGCGCTGCCACCATGTCAAGGAAGACTGCCGGCGACGCCGCACCCTAGAGGTGCCGCATGCAGTTTAGTCCGGTCGCTCCAACCGTGCCCGCCCCCATCGCGGGACACGCGGGGCTTCTGCTTCTGCCCCACCTTCTCAGGCTCACCAGCCTGAGCCCGCAAACGCTAGCGCTGCGCGAACAACATCAGGCCGAACGCGAGGAGGATGATCGTCGCCAGCGCGACGCGAATGCCGCGGCCCAGCAGACGGCCGCCGCAGCCGCTGCCGACGCCCGTCCCACGTTCGCCGAGATTACGGCAGAAGCCGAACGCGAAATGGCGCCGGGCAGTCGTGCCGCCCAGCGTCAGATGGCCAACGAGGAGCAACAGAAGGCCACGCTGCAACGTGACAACTTCCAGCGCACGCTGGCCGACGCGGCCGCTCGCGAGAACGCGAGCGCCAGCCGCGCCAGTGCGCCTTCCACTGCCCAGGCCGAGGCCGAAAGCGAGCCGCACGGAGCGGCGGCGCCCCAGAGCGCAGCCGCAGCGAAGCCGGCACCGGCCGCAACCGCCCAGCCTAACCAGCCCGGCGGCTCGATCCCGGTCGTTCCGGCCGATAGAGCAGGGCTAGCCCCGCCGCAAACCAATGGTGTCGCAACCGGCGCACAACAAATTTCAGCTAGCGCGATTTCGGCCGCCGCGCCCGCTAACTCAAATGCGGTCAAAGCCCTTGGGGCCTTGCCCCCATCTCCGGCCACAACTGCACCCCCGGCGGGCGACGCGCTCACGCCATCAGCGCCGGCCAACTCCGCCGCGGGCGCCTCAAAGGCGGCCCAGCCGGCGGCGGCTACGCAAAACGTTACTGCCACAGTCAGTGCTCCGGGCACACAAACAAACCCGGCGCGCCCGGCTATGTCGAACTCTGGACCTGAAGCCGCTTCGCCCCAGACCGGCAAGAATGACGCAAACTTCGAGCGAATCCTGCGCGTGCTACGCGCACAGATCAGCCACAATCGTTCACAGACGACACTACAACTCGACCCGCCGGAACTCGGGAAAATACGGCTGCATTTGGGGCTGCGCGACGATACTTTGACACTGCGGGTCGAGCCTCAGACGCAAGTGGCATATCGCTTGCTTTACGAACATCTGGATTCGCTGCGTGACGGACTGCACGCGAGTGGCGTCCATCTGGAGCACGTCGAAATCCGTCCGCCCGCAGCGCAGGCCGCGCCGCAGGCCTTTGACCTGCCGCCACACTCCGGCGGCGGAGGAACCGGCGGCGGCGCAGGAGCGGAGACGGATCATCCGCAACACTCGGGAACGGATTCCCCGGCGGCGGGCCCGTCACAGAATGCGGCCCTCGACGAAGATTCGGAACCGTCGGCGGAGCCGCGGGTTAACATCTGGGCGTAAGCAGCCAGGGAGGGCGGCTTGCGCAGGCGGCAGCGCAGGGCGCTGGCCGGAGCGTGGGTCTGACTATGCAAACCAATGCCATCAACGGCGTCACCAGCGCCAACAGCGGTTCATCCTCGAGTGCCGGTCTGAATCGCATGACCAGCGAGGATTTCTACAATCTGCTTGTGACCGAACTGCAACAGCAGGATCCGTTGGAGCCTACCAAAACCTCCGACATGATTGGGCAGGTCTCGCAAATCCGCTCAATCGAGCAGTCGGCCCAGCTCACGCAGACATTGCAACAGCTCGCGCAGCAGCAGCGCACCGCGGGGGCCGGCGACCTGCTCGGAAAGTACGTTGAGGGCGTCGGTCTCAACGTCGGTGGGGAACCGGCCTTGCTGTCGGGTGTGGTTATCGCCATCCGCTTCATGGCTGACGGCACTGCGGTCCTCGAGCTGGACAACGGCGCCATGCTCAGTGCCAACAACCTCACCAAAGTGACCGAATGCGCTGATGACGCGGGAGCCACGGACGCGGCGAACACGGCCAACACGACCAATACGAACGCGGCCGCGGCCGCCAAACGCCGGACGCCGAGCAGTGAGAACGCCTACTCGAACACGATACAGTCGTGGCTGGACAGTCTGCTGCACCCGCAGCCGCGCACCGCCACCTCACTCCAGAAGTAAAGCACAAGCCACCAAGGGGAGCTTTCCATGGGTCTGACGACCGCCATGTATACAGGGCTGACCGGGATCAATGCCAACCAAACCCGGATCAATACCATAGGTAATAACATCGCGAATGTGAATACGACCGCCTTCAAGGGCTCGCGGACGCTGTTCCAGTCGCAGTTGGCGCACACCATGTCCCTGGGCACCGCGCCCAGCGCCACCACTGGCGGCACGAACCCCATTCAAATCGGTTTGGGCGTGGACGTCGGCGCCACGCAACGCAACTTCACGCCCGGTTCGCTCGAAACCACCGGCATCGCCAGCGACCTGGCCATCGACGGACGTGGCTTCTTCGTGTTACGCGACGCCGGCGGCGGGCAAGTCTACACGCGCGACGGCTCATTTGCGCTGGACGCGCAGAACCGCCTGGTCACCACCGACGGCAAGTTCGTCCAGGGCTTCGGCGTCGACAGCGGCTTCAACATCGTGCCCGGCGTCCTGACCGACATCACCATCCCGCTGGGTACGGCCTCAATGGCGCGGCCGACCTCAACCGTGATCATGGACGGGGACCTGAGCGCGGCCGGCACCGTAGCCACGCGCGGCTCTGAGCATTTGTCGCAGGCGCTGGTCGACGGTGCGGGTAACGCCGCGACGGCGGGTACGGCCCTCACGAACTTGTTCTCCGCCGCCGACCCGGGCACCGCCCTGTTTGCCACGGGCAATACCATTAGGGTCTCGGGCGTCGTCAAGGGCGAGCGCGAGTTGCCCGCCCGCTCGTTCGTGGTCGGCGTTGACGGCACGACGCTGGGCGATTTCGCGAACTGGCTGCAAGGCGCTCTGGGCATCAATACCGACGCCGGCCTGCCCGGCACGCCCGGCGTAACGATTGAAAACGGCGCGCTCGTTATCCGCGGCAATGCCGGCGAGCAAAACAGCTTCGAAATCTCCGGCAACGACTTCGCCAGTGACAACGCCACGGTTTCACTGCCGTTCCAGTTTGCTCAAACGGCTGCCGCCGATGGCTCCGGCGTGTTCACGTCCTTCACTGCCTACGACTCGCTCGGCACGCCGGTGACCGTCAACGTGACATTTGCCCTCGAACGGACACCCAACGGCGGGCCGGTCTGGCGCTACTACGCGGAGTCGCCGGACGCCAGGGACGGCTCACGCGTGCTCGGCACCGGAACGGTAGCGTTTGACAACGAAGGCAACTTCGTCGGCGCCACGGGCAACCAGTTCACACTCAGCCGCGACAGCACGGGCGCCGCTACCCCGCTGACGTTCACCCTTGACTTCTCCGGCGTAAACGGGCTCTCGACCCACACCTCGAGCATCGTCGCCAGCGAGCAGGACGGTTTCCCGCCCGGCACCCTGGTGAACTTCGGCGTGGGCGAGGACGGCATGATCTATGGCACTTTCACGAACGGCCTGACGCAAAGGCTGGGCCAAGTCGCAGTGGCCACGTTTGCCAACGAGGAAGGACTGGTCGGGCTCGACGACAACTGCTATGGAGTCGGACCCGCTTCCGGGAATGCCACGATCGGCGCCCCCGGACAACTTGGCGCCGGCACGGTTCTGAGCGGCGCGCTGGAGCTTTCCAACGTCGACTTGTCGCGCGAATTCATCGGTTTGGTGACGTCCAGTACCGGGTTCCAGGCCTCCAGCCGCGTGATCAGCGTCTCAAGCGATTTGTTGAATCAACTGCTGATGATCATCAGATAGCGCGCCGCGCGTGCCTCCCAGAGCGCCTCAGCGGAAATTTGCGCTCTCCAGCGGTTCGCCCTGGTGCTAGGCTTTCTTGCGGTGGAGCGTTCGCCCGGATAGACCGGCCACTAACGCTATCAGTTGGGCCGGGTCCACCGGCTTGCTCACGTGGGCCTGGAACCCGGCGCGAATCGCTTGGCTGCGGTCTTCGGGGCGCGCAAACGCGGTCACGGCGATGGCCGGAATGCGGGCTAGACGCTCCGCCGGCAAAGCCCGCACTTTGCTGATCAGGCTGTACCCGTCTTCGTCCGGCATGCTGATGTCGCTGACCAGAACGTCGGGCGGGGCCTTGCGAATCTGCTCGAGGGCGGCCGCTGCCGAGCCGACCGCAACCGGCGCGGCCGCGTATTCACGGAACAATCGCGAAAGCAGTTCGCGCGCGTCCGCCAGGTCGTCCACGATCAACACCCGCAGGCCCTGCAACGTCGTATCCGGTTCGCCGCCGTCGCCGCCACCCCTATCGGCTGCGGCGGGGGGGCATTCCATAACGGGCTCTGTTATGAGCGGGAGCGTCACGGTAAAGGTGGTGCCCTGGTTTTCACCGGGGCTGCTGGCCGAAATGCTCCCGCCGTGCAGGTCGACCAGTTGCTTGACGAGCGACAGGCCCAGGCCCAGCCCGCGATAGCGGCGCGTCGTGGAAGCGTCAGCCTGGCGGAAGCGTTGGAAGAGGAAAGGCAAAAACTCGGGGCGAATCCCGATGCCCGTATCGCTCACGGTCAAAACGGCGTTTTGCCCCTGCCGTTCCAGTGCGAAGCGGATTTGGCCGCCGGCCGGCGTAAACTTCACCGCGTTCGACAGCAGATTCCACAGTATTTGCTGCAGGCGCTCCGGGTCGGCCTGGACGCAGCCGGCTTCATGCTCGATAGCTTCTTCCAGGCGCAGGCCCTTTTCCTCGGCCTGTGGGCGGATGGAGGCCAGCGCCTCAACCGCGGCTTGGCTTACGTTGAGCGGGCGCCGGTTCAGGCGGATCTTGCCCGACATCATCCGGCTTACGTCCAGCAGGTCGTCGATGAGCTGTTTCTGCGCCAGCGCGTTGTTCTGGATGACCTCCAGAGCTTCCTTCACGTCCTCCGGATCGGGCCGCCCACGCCGCAACAGTTGGGCCCAGCCGAGGATGGCGTTCAACGGCGTGCGCAGCTCGTGCGAAAGCGTCGCGACGAACTCGTCTTTGACGCGGTTGGCGTGCTCGGCCTCGCAGCGCGCCGCACGCTCGCTGGCCAAGAGCAGTTCGCGCTCGCGCTCGATGCGGGTGCGCTCCGTGATGTCGTTCCAGACGCCGACCGCCCCGATCAAGCGGCCGGACACGCGCAGCGGAATTCCGGCTGCCTCGATGATGATGTCGCGGCCCTTGGCGTTGGTAAGCATGAGTTGCTCGCCTTTGACCGTCTCGCCCAGTAGCGCCCGCCGCGACGGCAAGTCGGTCGGGTCGACCAGCGAACCGTCCAGGTGCCGCGTCCGAAGCACGTTTGAGAGCTGCACGTAAGCGTCCGGATTCAGGGCGCAGGGGTCGGCTGCCAGCAGCTCATGCGCAGCGCGATTCGCACGCACCGGCTTTCCCAGGTCGTTGAACACCAGCACCGGCTGGTTGAGACTGTCGAAAATCGCTTTCAACTCAGCGGCCCGAGCCTCGGATTCGGCGAGCGAGTCGGCCAGCGTGCGGCTATAGTGCTTATGCTGCTCCAGTAGGCGGAAGCGCGTGTTCCACAGAATTCTGCCGATGGCGGAAACAATCCAAATCGCCGCGATTGCCAGCGCGCGATTGTGGACTTCTATCCAGTTGAGCAACGGCGCGGGGGGGCTGACGAAATGACCGAGCACGATCAGGCCCGAGGCAGTCACGGCCATCAGCCAGTAGTATCGCGGCCCACCCCACGCCACTGTTACCAGCAACAGCGGCAAGTAGCCCAGCAGCACCACCAGGCCCAGCGGAACTTGTGTGTCAATCAGGAAAAGCAGTAGCGCCAGCGCGAGGACGAACGCAAACAGCACTCCGGCGCGGCCGCGCGGTGCTGTATTAAGCCCCTCATCCTTGTGTCCCGCCACTTGGACTCCTCGCTTCAGGCCGGATTACTACGATTTGTCAGCCGGATGCACGGCTCGGGAATGTTTTGTTATCCGCGGCTCCATCCTTCCTTTTAGCTAAGACTGAGTGCCCCGAAAAGATATTTCAAGTTAAAAACATGTAAGGGCGTGTCGGAATTGAGCTTAACGCCTTGTCAGGCGGACGCTTTGACCTCCGCCTCTTGCGCGGCTTGCTCGCGGCGGCGATCAATCCTGTCAGTGATAAATTTGAAGACGAGCAGCGCCGCGAACGCCACCACGCCCACCGCGGCGTAGACGTACCAGAGATAGTGAGCATGGGCGTAGGCTTCGGGGAGGGGGGTGGCCGAGGCGCCCGCCGCGGTCGACGTTGCGGCCTGCCACTGCGCATAAACTTCGGGCGGCAGCGTCTTCGGATCCGGGCAGAAGCGCGTCAGGAGATAGCCGGAGCTGAGAAAAGCGAAGCCCCAGGCGAGGAAAGTGGTCAAGCTCTGATAACCCATGTACATGCCGACCTGCCCGGGCGGCGCCTGCTTGGAGGCGAACTCGTAGTACTTGGGCGAAAGGAAGCACTCTGCCAGGCCGAGCAGCGCGATTCCGCAGACGGCCATGACGGTGATCGGGTGCAGAGAGAACCAGCCAAATATGTCCACTTGAGTGCCGGCGCGCGCCTGCAGGAGCGGACTGACCGCTATTGAGAGTGCCGCCAGCGGCACGATGCCGAGGGCGATGCCTATGGAGCTGGCGGGTTTGAAGCGCCGCACCAGGTGCGTGATCGGCACGACCAGCAGCACCACAACCAGCGGATTTATGTTGGCCAGCCACTCCGGAGCCGCGTGCTCGCCGACCAGTCGCAGGACGTACTTCGGCATCGAGGCATACAACTGCCCCTGTATGGCCCAGAAACCGGCGACAATGACGATCAGGCACATGAAGCGCCCGTTCGAGAAGACTTTGCCCAGCCCGCGCACGATTTCGCGAACGCTGCGGTTGGAGCCCTCGCCGCCCACGTTGCGGTAGAGCAGCGCCACAAATATGAACGCCAGCAGCGCCATGATCGCGGCATAGTAGTTGATGTACTCCAGGCCCAACTCGGTGCGTAACGGCTTGGCGATCGACTTGCCTGAAAACGCGCCGATGTTGATCACCATGTAAAAAATCGAGAACGCCCGCGGGCGATGCGCGTCGTCCGAGCACTTGGCGGCCGTGCCCGAGATGACCGGCTTCACGATGGCCCCGCCGACCATGATGATGGCCAGGGCCAAAATCACGATGGGCTTTTGTTGAGAGACGCCCAGAGTGAAGTAGCCGACCGTGAGCAGCGCGAAGGCCAGCATGAGGGCTTGGCGAAAGCCGATCCGATCCGCCAGCGCCCCGGTGAACATCGGCAACAGGTAGAGCACCGAGGCGAAGCAGCCGGCCACAATGCCGGTTTGGAAGTCGGAGAAGCCCACGCGCTCCGTCAGGTAGAGCGCCAGCGCGATGAACATCCCGTAGTACGCGGCGCGTTCCAGCAACTCGGCGCCGTTGGCAACCCAGAAAGTGCGCGGAAAGCGCCACGACAGTTTCTGAGGCGCCGGCTCGGGGAATGCCGCTGAAGTCACAAGACCATCCTCTCAACGATTAATACAGCGGCGCACCGCGCGCGGTGCGCCGCTGAACTCGCTTCAAACTTCACACGCCGCCAGGCTCACACGCCGACATTAGCGCGGCGGCCGGCGGCCCGCGGCTTCGTCGATGATCGCCTCGAGCACTTCCCATTTGCGCTCGGGCACATTCCGCCAACGTCCGACCTGCTTGCCGTTGATGATGATCAACGGAATCGCCTGGAGCGATACGCGGTCGGCTCCGTTCACGTCGTCCTTGATGGCGTCCTCTACTTCCGGGCTCTTCATGGTTTCCAGCAACGCGTCGGCGTCGAAGCCCAACTCCGTGGCGGCCTGCCGCAACGCCTCGTCGTTGAACGAGCCTTGGTTCCGCATCAGCCAGTCATGGATCGCCCAATAACCCTCCTCGCCCTTCAGCTTACCGGCCGCTTCAGCCGCCCGGGCCGCCCAGCAGCCTTGCTCGTAGCGCGTGAATTTCATGCAGCGGTTGCACTCCTGGTTGAACGGGAACGCCCGCCACGTGTACTGCGTGTCCGAGTGCTTCGCCACGTAGTCCCGGAACCAGATGTCGGTTTCGGCCGTCGCCTCTTCCTCGAAGTCGCCGTACACAATTACTTGTACGGGCGCGCCCTCGGGCCCGCGTGAGTGGCGCGGGTTATCCGGCGGCATCTGGCGCCGGCCGTTTTCGCGCCAGTCGCCGACCATCTTGTCCAGCGCAATGGGCGGGCGGTCCTGCGAATGGTCACGCGCGGGCGGGCGACGCTGCAGCAGAGCTTCGACTGCACGCGGCACGGCGTTGGTCGTTCGCCAGCCGCGAATTTCGTGCCCGTTGATGAAGATCATCGGGGTTTGATAGATGCCGCACCAGCGGGCTTCCTTAATCTCGGTTTCGATCCGCTTGAGGGTCTCGGGCCCGGTAACGACCCTGATGAAGCCCTGCGGGTCGTAGCCTATCTCACGCACTCCGTCTTCGAGTATCCTGGTGGTTTGAAATATCCCTTTGCGATCGAACAACCACTCGTGCATTTTCCAGAAGCCGTCGTTGCCCCAAAGAATGCCGGCGGCGTGAGCGGCGCGCGCCGCCCAACAGGCGTTGGGATGCAGCGTGCGGTCGACCGTCGGGTTGCATTCCAGGCAGAACGGGAACATCTTGACTGAAAGCGAAACGTCATTCGGGTACTTCTTGAGCACTTCCTGAATTTCGCCTTCAACTCTCTTGCAGTCCGGGCACTGGTAATCCGTGAACATCACGATGCGAACGGACGCCTCCTTCGGACCCTTCACGTACAGCCCGCAAAAACCGTCCTTGAATGGATCGTCCTGGCTGAGAATGGTGTCCCAGTCCCAGCCGGGCGGCGGCGGAGGTTTGTCCGGCCGTTCACCGGGTTTACTCTGGGCCGCACCAGACTCGCTCTTTGCGGGCGCCGGCGCGCCCTGAGCGGGAGCAGCCTGGGGAGGCGGCTGAGGAGTCTCGCCTGGCTCTATTTTGCGAATCGGGAGTTCCCTGGCATCTTCTCCGCGCCCGATGGTTACCTTGAATTCGGAGTCTGCGCCAACTGGCGGAGCTGAGGGGGGCTGTGCAGAGGACGCGGCTCGTGCGTCGGGAGCCGGCGTCACCGGTTTGTCGCCTTGGTCCGCCGGGGATTGCGGCGCGGGGGCCGGCTGTTGCGCGGCCTTCATTTCGGCATCCGTTTTCTGCAACAGGCCCGCGATGGACGCCTCCAAGTCACGCTTGTCCTGCTGATCGGCCTCGTGGCGGACGCGCGCGTCGGCTGCTTTCAGCCCGCCCGTGGCGACCGCAAACGCCACAATGAAGATGGCGATGGGTTTCAGCGATGGAATCTGGCGCCAGCGGGTCGCTTCAGCCACGATCCAAAAGGCGATGTTGCCCGCGTGAGCACCGATGCAGTAGTTGCAGAAATGCCACTCCTTGATCATCACCATCATGAAGCCCACCGAAACCACCGCGCCGCAGCGGATCAACCACCGGAAAAGGCTCGCGATGCCGCCCGGCGCCGCCAGCCAGGCCACCAGTACTGCGACGAAGTAGGCCAGCCCAAGGTAGGCCACCGGCCACTTTCCCGTTTCGCTCCAGCGGATGCTGCCCCAATAGCCGTTCGACAGGTCGGAGCAGGCGCTGCCCGGTCCGCAACCCGGCAGTTTCAGGGAGCCGAGCGTTGAAAGCGCCAGCATGACCGACATTGTGATTGAGATCAGCAGAAAGAACGCTCCGAGAGTCCGCAGCAATGCGGCATTGGGGGTGCTCAATGTCTGGACTGCTGCACCGGCTGAACGGGTGTCAGATCCGATTTGAGCCTGCTGTGATCTGTTTTTAGGCATGTCACTCCTCAACCAGTCGGAAGGGCCGTAGTTTAGCCAAAAACGCGGACCGCACAAACGCCCGTAGCAGGGGCGGAAAAAGCTCTCGCGCAACAGTCCGCCGACCGGGAACCCGCGGACGGCAACCCTGAGTTGCACTCGGACGTGCCGCAGCCGGCCCGGCGCGTTACTATTTAGATTGACAACTTCGTCATCAGCTTGGTAGGCGGCGGCGTGCCCGAAATGAGCCATTATTTTCGCCGCGCGGCAGTTTTGCGCCCGGGAAACCAGGATGAGCAAGCGACCTCGCCAAAACACGACCCGAGGAACGCGCCGGGGCGCAACCAAGCTACGCGGCTGCGCTGACCCCACCGAGTTATCGGCTCCTGCGCCCGGCCAGTCGGGCCACACTTCCTGCCACTCGGCGTGCGTGGCATGTCGCGAAAAGGCGCACGGCGGCCTGGGGCTACAATTCCGGTCCGAATCGGATGGCACGCTGGTGGCGCAGTTCTTCTGCGATCCTGTTAATTGCAGCTATCCCGAAAACGTGCACGGCGGACATCTCGCGTTGCTCCTCGATGCGGCGATGGGGCATTGCTTGTTTGAGCACGGAATCATCGCCGTGACCGGGCGGCTGAACATCGGGTACGGCGAGCCGGTGCGCGTGGGGCAGCCAGCACAGGTCCGCGTCGCCATCCACGATCACCAGGAAGAGCTGTACCGGGTCCGGGGCGAAATCGTGCAGGCCGGCCGCGTGTGCGTGCGGGCCGAGGGAAAATTCACCATTCGGCAATGAGCCGGCCGAACGCCAAGCCTCAAATCTCGAAACTCGAAGCCCCCTACGCGGCTGGCGTCTGCTTCGAAAGCGCTCGGCGAATCTGCTCAAGGAGCTGATCGACCTTGAAAGGTTTGAACAGTACGCCCGCCAAACCTTCCCGACTGGCGCGAACGATCGAATGATCCGGATCGTAGCCGAATCCGGTAATCAGGATCACCGGGCAATCGGGGTTGGCTGCGCGGGCTGCGGCGAACACCTCGTACCCGCTCTTGTGCGGCATCTTGATGTCCGACACTACCAAGTCGAAATGCTGAACCTGGATCATGCCGACGGCTTCAGTGCCGTCGCGGGCCATCACGGTCAGCGCCCCGTTCTTGGTCAGCACATCGGAAATCGTCTCGCGAATGATCGCCTCATCGTCGGCGATCAGGATGCGCCTGCCGGCCAGCAGCGGATCGACGGCTCGCGTCTCGGGGATAAGGCCGCGTACGCCGCGGGATTCCGTAAGCTCGGTTAGCGTACGCTTGACCCGGTCCACGTTGTCGATGATCGCCCGCAGCCGGGCGCGCAGGTCGTCCTGCCCAATGTAGTCATTGATCGTCGCCGTCGCCTCCGCAATGATGTCGTTCAGCGGCGCGGACAGCTCCGAAGCGACGTCGGCCGTGATCTGGCCGGTGGTCGTGGAGCGTTCGACCGCGAGCAGCTTCAGGATGTGCAGGGCGATGGCGACGTAGCGGGCGAAAATCTCGGCGAAACGGCGGTCTTCCTCAGTGAATGCCCCGATTTCCTGGGATTCGACGTTGAAGACTCCGACCACCTGGTCCCGCAGCCGCAACGGTACGGTTAGTGAGGAGCCGGCCCGCTCCAGACCGGGCAGGTACAGCGGGTCCTTGCTGACGTCCGGGCAGATGCGCGAGCGCCCCGTGGCCGCGACGTAGCCCGTGATTCCATTGCCCTCGGTAGAGGCCATCAGGGGCATGGATCTGACTTCTTCGGAAAAGCCGCTGGCGATGACGGTTTCCAGGTGGCGGGTCTGCTGGTCGATAACGAGCACGGCGAAGTTATCGAAATCGAGCAGTTCGTGGGCGTAGTGGTGTATCTTCTCTTCAAGCACTCGCAGCCGTTCGCAGACGTCGAGTTGCGCCAGAGCTTCGGCATCGAGCTGAACCAGTTCGCGCCCGGCGGCGTCTATCGTGTCCATTCGCTCCTGAAGACGCTGGGCGGCCGAGATGTCGATGGCCAGGCCGACCACTTCTTCAACCTTGCGGTCAGGCGCCGGCAGGGGCGAAACCGTCAGGTCAAAGAAGTACCCGGGGCCGACGCGAATCGTCCGGCGCCGGGGGGTGTTGTCGTGCTCCGGCGGCCGCTCCTTGGCGAACTCCTGGCAGATCTCGCCGCAGTGTTGGCGAATCGCCTCCACCACTTCGGGCGGATAGGTCGACAGGCGTGTATTAGCCCAGACCAGCGTTCCGGCGCGGTCGACGATGCATACGGCCTGGCCAAGCTTGTCCAGGACGAGTTCGCCCCGTTGCCGAGCCTCCGCGCGAACTAGTAAGAACATGTCGGACGGAGCGCTGAGCACCACGTCGTAGTTGCCGGTGCGCAGAGCGGCCAGGGCGTCCTCGGTTGTCTCGACGTAATTAATTTCGCCCAGGCCGGCGATCGCCGCTTGAATATCCTGCAATCCGGCGGCGCCGGTGTTTAGGATGAGTATCGCGCGGCGTTTGTCGTTGCCGCCGGCTCCGGACATTCCCGCGTTTTCGGCCCGCAAGGGGTTCATCGCTGCCTCGAAGTCAGCCCAGCATGATACCCCAATACGCTGGCAGACACAAGCCCTGCGGGGGAGGAGCGCGACCCGGCGCCGGAGAGCAGAGCCGGGGCGTGCCGCCCCGGAATGCCCGCCAACAACCCCCTATTCGCGCAGCCGCCTGCCCGCCTTCGGCGTCTCCAGGATCCGACCCCGCCTGATCCGAGCCCGAAGCGCCAGCGAGGGCACTTGTCTGATCCCAGCCCCACTGCCAACCAAACGCATGTCCTGGGCGTGCGACCCAGCCAATTGGCAGCACTCCGGTCAAATCCCGGCTCGACACGAGCCGGCTCTGCTACTCATTGCAAACGTCGGGCGCTGAGGACCATTGCAGCCGGCTGCGGTATTCTGGCTGAAAGCTGAGAGCCTATAGCTGAAAGCTGAACCGCCCAGAGCAGTTCGCCATCACAAGCACAGGCCCGATTTAACCGGTCTGCCGTTCACGCCCCGGGCCGACCGGCGGGCTGCCTTTCAGCGTGCCTTCGGCCGTCACACGCAAGTGTGGCGTGAGCTGCATTTCCTCTTCCGTCTTCGGCTGTCCGGCCAGTGAGCGGTCTTCTTCGTAGCGTTTCAGTACTATGGCCACGGCCTCATCGACGCTGTCGGTGACCGTACACAGCTCGAGGTCGGCTGGCGAAATGGCTTTGTAAACGCCGAGCATGGTGTCGCGCACCCAGTCGTGCAGCGGGTTCCAGAAGTCGCTGCCCACCAGCACGATGGGCATGGCGCGCATCTTGAGCGTTTGCACCAGAGTCATGGATTCGAAAAACTCGTCCATCGTGCCGAAGCCGCCCGGGAAGCAGATGATCGCAACGGCGTACTTCACGAACATGACCTTGCGGACGAAGAAGTGGTTGAAGTCCAGCGAGATCGTCTGATACGCGTTCGCCTCCTGCTCCACCGGCAGCCAGATGTTCAGCCCGATGCTCTTGCCGCCGGCTTCGAAGGCGCCCTTGTTGGCGGCTTCCATGATGCCCGGCCCGCCGCCGGTGATTACCGTGAATCGCTCGTGCGCCAGCTTCGCGCCGAGTTGAACCGCCTGTTGGTAATAGCGATCCTCAGGCCGCGCCCGCGCTGATCCAAAGATGGAGACAGCCGGGCCGACGCGCGACAATACGTCAATGCCTTCCACGAACTCCGCCATGATGCGGAAGATGCGCCAGGTTTCTTCTGCGGCCGTACGGTAAGAGAACTCATCACTCGGCATAGCGTCCCTTTCGGTGCTGGTGACGCCATGATAGCTGATACGCGGCGTACGTGCAGGCAGAAGCGCGGCGGGAGTTGAGAAGGCGGAACGTGGGGGGCGTGTAGTCGCGAGCCGGGGTGGGTCCGCGGCGGTGCCATGCCAGCGTCAGCGCTCGCGCATGGCGACCCGCGTTTCACGATCGGACTTATACCCCGCGTTCGCTCCGTCCCGCTGTCGGAAGCTGGCGCCTGCCTACTGCTGGCCTGCGCAAGCCGGCTCCGGCGTGCCCGCGCCCGCAACCTTGCGGCGCCGCCGCCGCTTCTTGACGACTGCGACGCGCGGTGCGTGCGGCTGGCGCGGCTGCAAATCACGCAGCGCGGCGCGCAGCTCGCGCGGCGAAGGCGAGAAGAGATCGGCCCCCACTTCCTGCCACAGGCCGTCGGCGCGATTGTAGATGCCGCCGCTGACGACGATGTTCATGGTCGGGCACACGCCGACTTCGCGAATCATTTCCACCAGGCGGCGCGTATCCGGCACGTCTTCCGGGCGGGTCGCGAACAGCACCAGAACCTGAGGCCGGACTTGCCCGACCATCGTGAGAATCTCATCTTCCGGCACGCCGCCGCCGACGTGGAAAACCTCCCAGCCGTCGGCCTGCAGCAGGTCGGCCACTATGCCGGCCCCCAGCTCCTCCTGGTCCCCAACCCCGCACGTGACCAGCACGCGCTTCTGATTGCGCGGGCTTTGTGCGAGGTGCGGCTGCAGTTGGCCCACCACTGCCCGGTTGATCCGGCACGCCATGTGTTCGGCGGCGCTGTTGATGCGGTCACCACGATAGAGCCGGTCTACCTGTACCATCGCCGGCCAGACTACGTCGCAGATGAGCTCTTCGGCCGCTTGCCCGGCGGCCAGGGCATCAGCGATGAGGGCGAAGCATTCGGCGCGGCGGCCGGTGATAAGGGGCTGGAGGTAGCGGGTTAGGAGGGGCTCGGGCATGGATGACCTCTTACAAAGCCCGCCGGCCACCGCCATCCAGGCAGGCCCCGCGAAGGGGGGCGGACGGGCTGACACGCTTACCGGTGCATCCATGCAGCCGGGCAGAATTTCCGTCACCGAAGCCTATCGGGAGAGGCGAGCAGCGCGGCTTAAAGGGAAGGGGGGTAAGACGCAGGGCTTGCGGCGCAAAATTCGCAGGTAGCGGGATAACGCTTTACTGATTATGGGCCCAGTTTCATGCTAACCCCCCGCGTTTCCTGACGGTTCGGCCGTAGCCTTCGACCGGTTTCGGCCGGACTTCTTTATCAGCGACGCCACCACGCCGGCCAACAGGACCGCCAGAACCACGGCCAACAGGTAAAGGTTAAAGTGCCGCCCGAGCAGGTCCTTCAGCCACGTGTGCGCCAACATCTTCACGCCGACGATCACCAGAACGACCGCCAGGGCCACTTTGAGATACTCGAAACGGTCTATGATGCCGGCCAGCGCGAAGTACAGGCTGCGCAGGCCGAGGATGGCAAACACGTTGCTTGTAAAGACCAGGAACGGGTCGGCCGTGATGGCGAAAATGGCCGGGATCGAGTCGACCGCGAAAATCAGGTCCGTAAATTCCACCATGATCAGCGTCAGCAGCAGCGGCGTGGCGAGCAGTGCTCCAGGCCGTGCGGCCTCGACGACCGAATCCGGTTCAACGGCGCTTCCCGGCTGCACCGGTTCGCGCCCCGCGGCCGATCCGGCCCTGACGAAGAAATGCTGGCCGTGGAAGTGCTGCGTGATCGGGAGCAAGCGCCGCGTCGCGCGAACGACCACATTGTGGCCAGGGTCTGCGGCGGCCGGCTTGCTGAACAGCATTCTTGCGCCGGTGATGATGAGGAATGCGCCGAAGACGTAGATGATCCAGGCGAAGCGATAGATCAACTGCACTCCGATGGCGATCATTGCCCCGCGCATGAGCAGGGCTCCAACGATCCCCCAGAACAGCACGCGATGCTGGTACATGGCCGGTACGCCGAAATACGTAAAAAGCATGGCGATGACGAAGATGTTGTCTACCGCCAGCGATTTCTCGACCAGATAGCCGGTGATGTACTTGACTGTGGCGGAGTAGCCGTCGTTGTAGACAGTAAGGCCGTCCTCGGGCGCTTGCGGGACGTGGCTCATCATGTCCCAGGTCAGGCCGAGGCCCAGCCAGTGGTTCTCGTAGCCGAAGTAAATGAACACGCTGAACGCCAGCCCGAGCGCGATCCAGAAGGCTGACCAACCCAGCGCTTCCTTGATGGAGATGACGTGCGCCTTGCGGTGAAACACGCCCAAGTCCAGCGTCAGAAGCAGCAGGACCAGGGCGACAAAACCGGCGTACATCCAGAACATTGACAACTCCGATCCAGCACCTCGTCAGCCTTGGCTGGCGCATGATGCCCGCGCACTATCGCCTGGAGTATTGACGCGCGCCAACGCAAGCACAAATGCAATTTTAGGATGCCGCCGCGACGGATTACGCCGCTTCGAGCCGGCGAGCGTGAGACCGGTTCCGAACATGGTTCAAGTGCCGGCGGGGGAATTGGCCGGCGGGTAGACAGTGCGGATCGCCGTCAGGATGGTCCGCGTCGCGGGCGATTTGTTCAACGTGTAAAAGTGCAGTCCGGGCGCGCCGCGTTGCAACAGTTCGATGCACTGGGCCGTCGCGTGTGCCACGCCCATCGAGAGGACCGCGTGCAGGTCGTCCTGCAAACGGTGCAACTCGTTCATGAGCGTCGCCGGTATGCTGGCTCCGCAGGTGCGCGTGAAGCGCTTGACCTGCGCCACGTTGGTGATGGGCATGATACCGGGGATGATCGGCACGCCGATGCCGGCCGCCCGCGCCCGGGCCACGAAGTCGAAGTACTTGTTATTGTCGAAGAAGAGCTGCGTGATCAGTACTTCGCAGCCGGCGTCCACCTTGCGCTTCAGGTTGTCCAGGTCGGCCTGCAGGCTCGGCGCCTCGACGTGCCCCTCCGGGTAGCACGCCCCGAGCACGCAGAATTTGGAGTGCTTGCGGGCCAGGGCCACCAGTTCGCAGGCGTATCGAAAACCCTGCGGGTGCGGCTGGAACGGCCCCGTGCCGGTCGGCGGGTCGCCGCGCAACGCCAACAGGTTCTCGACTCCGCCGCGTTCGATATTCTCCAGCAGGCTTCGCAGCTCGTCTTGCGACGAACCGACGCACGTCAGGTGCGCCATCGCCTCCAGGCCGTAATCGCGTCGCAGCTCCGTCGTCAGCCGGATCGTCTCCCGCCGCGCCGCCCCCGACGCGCCGTAAGTCACGGAGACGTAAGTCGGCCGCAAGTCACGTAGCGACGCCAGCGTCTGGCGGAGTCGGTCAAACCCGGCCTCGTCCTTCGGCGGAAAGAACTCGAAGGAAATGCTGGGCCGGCCGTATGACAACAGTTCGCGGATGCGCATGGAGCTCCTTCGGCCGCGGTGAGAGTTTCGCCCTCGGTCGCCGCGGAGTCAATGCGGGCGGTGCGAGGGGGGCCGGGCCTGTCGTCCCGGAATACCGCCAAGAGAGGGATCAAGGGATCTAGGGATCGAGAGATCGAGACGAACGAAGACAGAGCCAGGGCGTGCCGCCCCCCGGAATACCGCCAACCGGCATTCCGGCGGGTTCAGGGGGCAGGTGGTCAAGCAGGTGATCAGGCGTCTCATAAAAACGTCGTGCGGGGTAGCGCGGGGGGCAGGTGCGCAGGTAATCATGCATTGTGCACTCGATTTTGATAATGTGCCGATAACTGGGGCGAAGCTATCAGCTTTCAGCTCTCGGCTATCAGCCGTCGCATTTAGAAACGGGGGCGCGTTCAGAAACGCCGCCCTTGTTCGCGGCATGGTGACAGTTTCATAGTGGGCCCCGCGTTTGGGCCGGAATGCCAGTTTGCCAGATTGCCAATCCTGGTTGGCTATGGCCGATAACAGCGGTGTTTGGATTGCGCCAGGGGCAGGTTGCCAGTTTGCCAAGGTATGCGCGCTCGATTTTGGCAAAGTGCCGATAACGCGCTGCGCGAGAGCACGCTGCGCGAGAGCAGGAGACAGGTGAACAGGAGACCGGTGAGCTGGAGAAAGTAGGGGGCGGAGGGCGGGAATTAGGAATGACAGATTCATGCGAGGCCTTTCTGCGCGCGGCGCGGTTCTGCTAGATATTCTATAAAGGGGGCAGCTTTCAGCTATCACCTGTCAGCCGGAGGGCGCGGATTGTTGGCGTTTGCTGGCCAATGGCGGGGAGACGCTGCCTGAGGTGATAGAGTGCTAAGGTGGCGAGTTGTTGAAACTCAGGACACGGGGACGCAGCTGGTGCCTGCCGCGCTTCGAACCGCCCCGAATCTCCGCATCGTCCAGGCGCACCGGGACGAACCGCCGGTCCTTGTTCAGCGGATCCCGAAATCGAAACGTCTGGCTTTCCAGCCTCGCCCAATCTGACCCAAAGGCATTCGCCGACATGCACAGCACAAGCACGCGCGAGTTTTCAATCCCCTCTTCAATCTTCGCCGGAATGTTGTCGCCGGGCTTGATCACCCACTCATCGAACCACACCTTCAGACCGTCGCTGCGCAGCCGCTCCACAATTGCGCGCACCGCTTCTCGGTCTTTCGAGCTGTAACTTAGAAAAACGTCGCAAGCGAACGCAGACATATGCTCGCCCTCTGCCCGGCGTGAACCGTGCCCTGCCCCAGTGACGCGCCGACAGGCCGACAATTCCGATCCGGAATCCTACCGCGCCCTCGCCCCGCGACCAAACCGCCATGGTCACCACACAGCAACAACGTATCACAACAAATGCGACTGAGTCTGTCGCCAATCGAGGCTACAAGTGCGGAAGTCTGTTGCGTTCTCCAATTCATACAAGACTTGCCGCCGCGTTTTCTTTGCGTCCTCTGCGGGTCGCAATTACCTTCCCCGTCCTTCGTGCTTTCCTGGGTGTAGGGAGAAAAGCTGGCGGGCATGAAGGGTTCGCCCGCCCTGCCGGGCGGGCGGGCGGGAGGAAGGGGTGGGGCCTCGGTTTTCCAGGGGCTGAAGCCCCTGGCTATCGCTCGTGCGCCCTCCGGGCGAGGACAGAGGCGCCGGCATCGCTCGCGCGCCCTCCGGGCGAGGACAGAGGCGCCGGCATCGCCCGTGCGCCCTTCGGCGAGGACAGAGCCGGCCGACACCGCTCGTGCGCCCGCCGGGCGAGGACAGAGCCGGCGGCATCGCCCGTGTGCCCTCCGGGCTAGGACAGAGCCGGCGGCATCGCCAAGGTTTTCAACTACACCCCTTTCCTATTCCCCCACGTCGACCACTTTCCTTCTTTTCATCGCCCTGGCGACCCGCTAAGATGCGGTGCCTTTTACTTGCGGCGCCTTTTCGGCGGCTCTTTAGATTCTTGGCTCGGGCGATCGCCCCGGAGGCATAAATGAAGATACTGGTCGTCTTAAAGCAGGTCCCGGATTCGACCACCAACATCAAGATTCGCCCCGACGGCGCGGACATCGAACGCGCCGGCGTCAAAATGGTCGTCAATCCCTTCGACGAATTCGCCATCGAGCAGGCCGTCCTGCTGAAGGAAAAACGCTCGGACGTGCAGAGCGTAACCGCGTTGATCGTCGGGCCCGCCGCGGCCGCCGAGGCCTTGCGAACCGCGCTCGCCGTCGGCGCCGATGACGGCATCCACCTGCAAGACCCGGCCTTCGACCAGCTCGACGAGCTGCAAACGGCCGCCTTGGTTGCGGCCGTCGTGAAACCTCGCGGCTACGACCTGATCCTCACCGGCAAGCAGGAAATCGACCTCGACAGCGGGCAATTCGGCCCGGCCCTGGCCGAAGCCCTGGACATCCCGCACGTCGGGGCCTGCACCAAGCTGGAGATGGCCGCCGACGGCAAGTCGTTTACGGCCAACCGCCGCATCGAGGGGGCCGAGGAAGTCGTGGAGGTCCCGCTTCCGGCGCTGATCACCGCGGAAAAGGGCCTGTGCGAAATGCGCTATCCCTCCTTGCCGAACCTCATGAAAGCCAAGAAGAAGCCGGTCGAGACGCTCAAGGCCGCAGACGTGCCGGGCTTCAACGACCTCGTCTCCGCGGCCGGCGGCATGAAGCTGCACACGTTCCGTCCACCACCCGAGCGGCCGCCCGGAAAGGTCCTCAAGGGCGAACCCGAGCAGGTTGTGAAGGACCTCGTGAAACTTCTGCGGGAAGAAGCCAAAGCCCTGTGAGTGCCGCCCCCGCGTGCCTGGCGACTGACCACTGAAAACTGACAACTACTTAGCTGCGGAAAGCTGAGGCTCCGATGACGAACGACATCCTGATCTTCGCGGAACAGCGCAACGACAAAATTCACCCGGCCGCCCTGCAAATCGTCACCTGCGGCAGAGCCCTGGCCGCCAAGACCGGCGGCAAGGTGGTGGCCTGCGTCATAGGCGACGCGACCGGCGGCGCGGCCGATGCCATGGACAAGGCGGGCGTGGACGGCCTGGTGATCGTCAACGATCCGGCGCTGGCCCAATACTCGGCGCTGCGCTACCGCACGGCGCTGTCGGCCGTCATGCAAAAGGTTGATCCGCGGGTCGTCCTGATGCCGGCCACGTTCATGGGCCGCGACCTTGCGCCGCGCGTGGCAATGCAGCGCAAGGCGGGGCTGGCGGTTGACGCGATCGACGTGCAGATCGGCGCGGACGGCGCGCTGGACGTCACGCGGCCGCTGTACAACGGCAAGGCGACGGCGCACGTGGCCTTCGCCAAGGACCGGCCGGCGATCGTCTCGGTCCGCGCCAACACGTTCCCGGCTCCGAGTAGCGGCGCAGGCGGCGCTGCCCGCGAGAGCGTGCCGTACCAGGCTGCCGCGGGCGACGAGCGCATCACGGTCAAGGAAGTGCTCAAGGCGGGCGGCGAAGTCAAGGACGTCACCGAAGCCGACATCATCGTCGCGGGCGGCCGGGCGCTGAAGAACCAGGACAATTTCCAGATGCTCTATGACCTGGCCAAAGCGCTGGACGCCGCGGTCGGCGCATCGCGCGCCGCTTGTGACGCGGGGTATCAGCCGCACAGCCGACAGGTCGGCCTGACCGGCAAGACGGTTACGCCGAAGCTCTACATGGCATTCGGGATCAGCGGTGCGATTCAGCACCTGGCGGGCATGCGCGGCAGCAAGACGATTGTCGCGGTGAACACAGACCCCGAGGCCCCGCTGTTCAAGGTCGCGGATTACAGCGTCGTGGGCGACCTGTTCAAAATCATCCCGCTGCTGACCGAGGAAGTGAAGAAGCTGCACTGACCGTTCAGGTCATCAGCGGCACCCTCTGGTCAGTTGTTGCCCTGCGGCGCCGGGTCCGCGCCGCGGCGGCATGGCCCGGCGCCTGACCGCGAATTCACGTCGGAATCAGGGCGATTTCACCCGCTTGCGGCCGGAGAATCCGTTCTGGCGGCAAGAGAATCTTTTGGCGCGCCTTGATCGATCTTCGAAAAGGGAGCACAAGCCATGCCGCAGAAGCTCGACGGACTCAAAGTGGCAATTCTCGTTACTGACGGGTTCGAGCAGATTGAAATGACCTCCCCGCGGGACGCGCTGAAGCAGGCCGGCGCTCAGCCAGTGCTGGTTTCACCCAATCACGATCGCGTCCAAGGTTGGGACCATCAGGACAAGGCCGACATATTCCCGGTCGACCTGCCGCTGGACCGCGCCGACCCGAACGACTTCGATGCGCTGCTGTTGCCGGGGGGCGTTGCCAGCCCTGACAAGCTGCGCATGAACCCCAAGGCGGTGCAATTCGTGCGGGCGTTCTTCGACCAGCACAAGCCGGTCGCGGCCATCTGCCACGGATCTTGGACGCTGATTGACGCCGACGCCGTTCGCGGACGGCGAATGACCTCCTGGCCGTCGTTGAGAACGGACTTGCGGAACGCGGGCGCGACGTGGGTCGACGAGGAAGTGGTAGTGGACGGCAATTTGATCACGAGCCGCGCGCCCCGGGATCTGCCGGCGTTCAACCGCAAGGTGATTGAAGAGTTTGCGGCCGCCCTTGCCGGCGCCCGAAGCTAAGGTGATATGGTGATATGGTGATAGGGTGATAAAGGGGCCCCGCGAAATCCCCTTATCACCCTATCACGTTATCACTTTATCACTCTGGCCGAGTTACGCCGGCGTGGGAATCGGGCCCGGCTCTTCGCCCGCCTGCGGCCGATGCGTGACGGGGCGCGCCAGAGGCGCCTCCAGCCGCCGGTTCTGCTCGGCCGAGATCAGGTCGGCCACCGTCGGGCGATTTAGAGACTCGCCGTTGACCAGGGCGCGCACTTCTTCGCCATCGAGGGTTTCGTATTTGAGCAGCGCCCGCGCGACCGCTTCAAGCTTATCGCGGTTTTCGGCCAGGATGCGGCGTGTGTCGGCGTAGGCCTCATCGATGATCCGCTTGGTCTCTTCATCGATGATTTCCGCGGTTCGGGGCGAAAGGTCCTTGCCGCCCAGGCTGAAATCCGGCGCGGTGCGGGTCGAGAGCGGTTCATCTCCACAGTACACGAACCCAACTCTGTCGCTCATGCCCCATTCGGTAACCATGTGCCGAGCCATCATCGTTGCCTGGCGGATGTCGGCCGCGGCGCCGGAATTCGTGTCGTGCCCGACCAACTCCTCGGCCAGCCGGCCCGCGCACAAGACGCGCAACGTAGCCTCGACGTGTGACCGGTTGTAATTCTGGCGGTCCTTTTCGGGCAGCGAGAAGGTCGCCCCGCCATACGGCCCGCGTGGAATGATGCTGACCTTGTGAACCGGGTCCGCGTCCTTGAGCAGCGTTTGCACGACCGCATGCCCCGCCTCGTGATAGGCGGTCATCTCGCGGTCCTTCTCCTCGACTACGCGGCTGCGCTTGGCGCGCCCCCAACGGACCTTGTCGCGCGCCTCTTCCAGATCGTCCATGTCGATCGCGTCTTTGCCCGCCAGCGTCGCCAGCAGCGCCGATTCGTTGATGATCGCGGCCAGGTCCGCCCCGCTGAACATCGGCGTGGCGCGGGCCAGCCGCTGTAATTTCGTGTCGACCGGGGTCTGCATTTTCACCTTCCGCGCATGCACGCGCAGAATCTCGAACCGCCCCTTCACATCGGGCAATGGCACGTACACCTGGCGGTCGAAGCGTCCCGGCCGCACGAGTGCCGGATCGAGCACGTCCGCCCGGTTTGTCGCGGCAATCACGATCACCTGGTCGTTGCTCTCGAAGCCGTCCATCTCGACCAGAATTGCGTTCAGCGTCTGCTCGCGCTCGTCATGCCCGCCGCCGTTGAAGCCCAGTCCTCGCCGCCGCCCGACCGCGTCGATTTCATCCAGGAAGACGATGCAGGGCGAGTTTTCCTTGGCTTGGCGGAATAGATCACGCACTCGAGAAGCGCCCACGCCCACGAACATTTCGACGAAGTCCGAACCGCTGATGGAGAAGAACGGCACGTCTGCTTCGCCGGCAATCGCTTTTGCCAGCAACGTTTTGCCGCACCCCGGTTCGCCGATCAGCAGTACGCCGCGCGGAATCCGCCCGCCCAGCCGCTGAAAGCGCTTGGGGTTCTTCAAAAACTCGACGACCTCGTAGACTTCTTCTTTGGCCTCTTCGATGCCGGCCACATCGGCGAACGTGACGTTGGTGTGCTCCTTGGTGGTCATCCGGTGCCGGCTGCGGCCGAAGTTGCCCAGCATCCCCGGCCCCCCGCCGGTCTGGCGCAATTGCCGGAACAGAAGGAACCACACCACGCCGAACAGCACCAGCCACGGTAAGGTCGTGACGAGCAAATTCATCAGCAGGCTGTTGCTGGGTTCGCTCTTGATAGTTACCGGGCGTGGACTGTCGCTCTCGATAGTCTTGCGGATTTCCTCGACCTTATCGGCCGCTTTGAGGTAGGTACACTCGAAGCGCTTGCTGTCGCCTTGGGCATGGGACGGCAACCTCTCGAATTCGCCGATGATCGAATCCTCGCGGATCGTCACCTCCTTCACGTTGCCGTTGCGCACTTGCGTCCAGAATTCGGAGATGGGGATTTTCTGCCCAGGTGCCATGCCGCGGTTGAACATCACCAGCAGCGTTATCACCAGCATCACCAGCAGGACCCAACTAAATGCGCCGCGCGTCAGACGCGGCGGGCGAGGGGGGCCGCCGTTTGGCCGTGATTCCTGGTTGGGCTTGAGATCCTCAGACATCCGTTTTTTCGTTGGTCGCTTGAAGGGGCCGAACACCGATCCGTCACCATTCCTCGTACATTTTGGCTACAATCCGTGCCGCCAACAGATTTATCGCCCGTTCTTGGGCCAGGGCTTCCGGCTGACCCTCCGGCGGCACGTAATCGGCCGCCTGCAACTCGACCGGCTGGTCAATCAGCACCCGACCGGAGCGCAAATCCTTCCATTGCACGCGGGCAGCCAGGACCAGAACCATCTCCCGTGGTTGGCGGGAGGCATAGTCTTGGGCAAAGGCCGCCTGGCGCTCCTCCAGCAACTCGCCTTTCAATATCGTATCCGCCTTTTCCGGCGGGGCCAGCCGATAAGGCGTATCGAGGTTAATGCGTTTCTTGATCGCCTCGGTTAGCTTAAACTCCAGGTCGCGCCGGAATTCCTTGCTGCCGAACATGTCCACGTACACCGTCTGAACGTCGCAGCGATGAATCCCTCCGTGGCGATAGCCGCAGCCGACGGTGCCGCCCAGCCCCAGCGTGACCAGGACTATCAAGCAGAACTGCTGTCCCTTCATTCCGCGTCCTCCACCTCGACCCCCAGCGTCCGCAGCCGCTGACGCGCTTCCGCCGCAGCCAGCGTGTCGCCCCAATCGCTTAGAACCAGCCGGTAATAGTATTCGGCCGCCGATTTTTGTCGCGTGCGCTCGTACCACTTCCCGATGTCCAAGTCCTTGGCGGCCCGCTGCTGGCGAATGCCCTCCAGCCGCTGGGCGACGTTTTCGCGCTCCGCGTAAATCGGGTACGCCGCCTGAACCTGGCGGTAACGCTCGTCTGCCTCCAGCAGCGGCCGGTCATCGAATTTGATTCCGGGGAAGGCCGCCTCGGCCGCCACGGCGCTGCGCATCATGGCGAATTGCGTGTACTTTCCGGTGGGGAACTGGCGCGCCAGGTTTGCGTACTCGTCCTGCGCCAGGTCCATCTCGCCTTGGCTGAAGCGGTAATCGGCTTTGGTACGCAGCGCCTCTTCACCCAGGCGCGTGCCCGGCACGCGCTCCCAAATGCGGTCGAGGATATCGATCGCCTCGTCGGTGGCCGGGAATCGAAAGATGCCCCATACGACACGCTTCTCGCCCGACAGGAACGCCAAGGCCACGTCGCGTTCGCGGAACAGGGCCGTGTGGAACAACTCGCCGCCGGTGTTTTCGACGACCAGTTCGTACTGTTCATAGGCGCGGTAGTAATCTTTCGACTCGAACCACGTCTCGCCCAGCAGGAAAACGGCCTCGTAGTACCGTTCGTGTCCCTCGTTTTCCTTGATCCATTGCTGGAGAATCTTTCGCGCCTTCTTCGGCTGCCCCTCCGCCAGCAGGGCCCGAGCCGACGCTAACTCATCGCTCGCCCCGTCCTCCGCCAGTTCCTCCGTGACCCATTCGCCTATCTCTGGGTCGAGCACCTCCCGCTCGCGGTAGTGCTGATCTTCGCCGGCTTTCGGAGCTTCCGGTTGGCCAGCCATGTCCGGCAGGCTCGGCTGATCTTGGCTCTGATCGTTCTGAGCCACGCCGGCCTGATTCGCCAAGTCCGGCGCTATGCTCGCGGTTTCTCCGGCCGGCGCTGCAACTGCCAGCGCCAAAGCCGCCGCAAGAGCACCGGCCGCCGCCCTCACACTAATCCCAGAAAGGACTGTCGATTTAATGCGCCAAGGATTCATGACCGGCATTATAAATTGCCGAGCACAGGATGGCCAACGACCGGGACGGGGTGTTGTGTCCAAGCCGCGTAGCGCGCGGGCATGCTTTCGTTACCGGCGCCACATACGGTGACTAACGCATGCCGTCGCTGACGGCGTCAGGCGCAGGGCGACTGACGCAGGCAAGCGCTGAACAGCCGGGCAGGGGGGAACAACTGGTGATGGCATGCCCGCGCTTACAGCTTGGGCATGGCACCCAACTGATCTCGCCACCCAACTGGTGTCGACACCCCACTGATCTCGTCACGCAATCGAGCGTTACCCCAACTGGTGAGCTCGTGAGCCGGCCGCTCTTGGCGGATCGTGAGTTTTGACACATCGGATTGATAAAACTGTTCTAACGCATACCCTCAGTAGGAGTCCGTTCGATGACAGCACCGTTTTACGACAACGAATCGGACTCGCCCGCCCAGCGGATCGTGAATCTGCTGGCGCGGCGCGGGCCCAGCACGGTCACGCAACTCGTTGCTGAGCTCGGGGTTACGACAACCGCGGTCCGCCAACAGGTAAACCGCCTGGTGGCCCGCCGTTGGCTGATTCGCACCCGCCGCCGCCAGGGTCCCGGCCGGCCCGCGGACGTGTTCGCCTTGTCAGACGATGCGCGGCGGATGCTCGCCGGCCAAGCCGAGGAGCTGTCGCGATTGCTTCTGGAGCAGATTGCCGAGATGCCAGGGCGGGACCGGCGGCGCGCCTTGTTGCAGGCCGTCAGTAACCGCATGGCGCAGAACGCGCAGCAATTTGTCGGCGATGGCCCGCCGGGCGAACGGCTGCGGCGGCTGGCAGATCACTTAAGCCGCGAAGGCGTGCTGGCGGAGGCCGAGACGGGGCGCGGCGCGCAACGCCTGACCGTGTACACCTGCCCGTTTTACGGCGTGGCCGCAGCGCACCGCGAGGTTTGCGATATGGAGCGGGCGGCGTTCAGCACGCTGCTGGGAGATGCGCTCGCACTGGAGCGCTGCGTTCTGGACGGCCACGAACATTGCGAATTCAGGCCGCGCGGCGCGGCCAGAGGCGCGGCCCGCGGCAAGGACGCCGGCAACAGGGCCGGTAAGGAGTCGCTTGAATGACGAAGATTGCGGATCCGCTCCAAACCTGGGCGCAATCTGAATACAAGTATGGTTTTGTCACCGATATCGAGACGGAAACCGTTCCGCGCGGACTGAGTGAAGAAGTTATTCGCCTCATTTCTGCGAAAAAGCACGAGCCGGAGTGGCTCACGCAATGGCGGTTGAAGGCTTACCGTCACTGGCTCACAATGACCGAGCCGACCTGGCAGAACGTGCATTATCCGCCGATCGATTACCAAGCCATCTTCTACTACTCGGCGCCGAAGCAGAAGACCGGCCCCAAGCGGCTGGAGGACGTCGATCCGAAGCTGCTGGAAACCTATCGGCGGCTGGGAATCCCGCTGGAGGAACAGAAGCGGCTGGCGGGCGTGGCGGTCGACGCGGTGTTCGACAGCGTCTCGGTCGCGACCACGTTCAAGGAGAAGCTGGCCGAGTTGGGGATCATCTTCTGTTCGTTCTCCGAAGCCGTGCAGAATCACCCGGAACTGGTGCGGCGTTATCTCGGCTCGGTGGTGCCGTACTCGGACAATTACTTCGCGACGCTGAACTCAGCGGTGTTCAGCGACGGTTCGTTCGCATACATACCCAAGGGCGTCCGTTGCCCGATGGAGCTCTCGACTTACTTCCGTATCAATGCGGCCCAGACCGGGCAATTCGAGCGCATGCTGATCATTGCCGAGCCCGGGGCCCACGTGAGCTACCTGGAAGGTTGCACGGCGCCGATGCGCGACGAGAACCAGCTTCACGCGGCGGTGGTGGAACTGGTGGCGCTGGACGACGCCACGATCAAGTACTCGACCGTGCAGAACTGGTACCCAGGCGACGCCCAGGGCCGTGGCGGCATCTACAACTTCGTTACCAAGCGCGGCAAATGCCTGGGCCGCAACTCGCGCATCTCCTGGACGCAGGTGGAAACCGGCTCGGCGATTACCTGGAAGTATCCCAGTTGCATCCTGCAGGGCGACAATTCGGTCGGCGAATTCTATAGCGTCGCCCTGACCAATAACTATCAGCAGGCCGATACGGGCACCAAGATGATCCATATCGGCAAGAACACGAGCAGTTACATCGTGTCGAAAGGCATTTCGGCCGGACACGGGCAGAACACCTACCGCGGGATGGTGAAGATACTGAAGGGGGCCGAGTATGCCCGGAACTTTACGCAGTGCGATTCAATGCTGATCGGCGAGCACTGTGGGGCGCACACCTTCCCGTATATCGAGGTCAAGAACAGCACCGCCCACATGGAACACGAGGCCACTACCTCGAAGATCGGCGATGACCAGATGTTCTATTGCCACCAGCGCGGCATTTCGACCGAGGACGCGGTTTCGATGATTGTCAACGGCTTCTGCAAGGAAGTGTTCCGCGAATTGCCCATGGAGTTTGCGGTCGAGGCCCAGAAGCTGCTGGAGGTCAGTCTCGAAGGAAGTGTCGGCTAAGAGTGCGTGAGGGCAAAGTAAGCGCATAGAAAACGGAGCTGGAATGCTTGTAATTGAAAACCTGCACGTCGCGGTTGATGGACAGGAGATACTCAAAGGGGTCGACCTGATGGTCGGGGCCGGCGAGGTGCACTCTATCATGGGGCCGAATGGTTCCGGGAAGAGCACCTTGGCGCAGGTTATCGCCGGCCGCGATACCTACCAGATCACCGCCGGACGCATACTTTACCGCGGGCGCGATTTGACCGAGTTGTCGCCGGAGGAGCGGGCCTGCGAGGGGATTTTCATGGCGTTCCAGTACCCGGTCGAAATCCCGGGCGTCAGCACCAGCTACTTTCTGCGCTCGGCGCTAAACGCTCAGCGAAAGTACCGCGGGCTGGAAGAGGTCGACGCGCTCGATTTTCTAACGTTGGTGAAGGAGCGCATCCGGCTGCTGGGAATGGATGAGCGACTGCTGAACCGCGCGCTTAACGAAGGTTTCTCGGGCGGCGAGAAGAAACGCAATGAAATTTTTCAGTTGGCGGTGCTCGAGCCGCGCCTGGCCATACTGGACGAGACCGATTCGGGTCTGGACATCGATGCGCTGAAGGTCGTGGCTGACGGCGTCAATCGCTTGCGCAGTCCGGAGCGGGCACTGGTCGTCGTCACACATTATCAGCGCTTGCTTAACTACATTGTGCCCGACTATGTACACGTGCTGGCCGGCGGGCGAATTGTGCGCTCCGGCGGCAAAGAGCTGGCCCTGGAACTCGAACAGCGGGGTTACGGCTGGCTGAGCGACGAGCAGGCCATCGAGGCAGTGGCGGGACAGGCGGCGGCGGAAAGGGCAGGGTGAGGCGGCGTGATTACCGCGACGGAACCGAACTACAGTTTCGCGGCCGCCCTTGCGGAATTCGAAAGCCGGCTTGACGGCGGCCGCCCGTGGCTGCGGGAGCTGCGGCAGGCGGCACTGGCACGCTTCCTGGAACGTGGCTTTCCGACCACGCGCGATGAGGATTGGCGCTTTACAAACGTCAGCGTGCTACAGCGCACGCCATTCAGGCCGGCTGGGGTCTGTGACTCGCCGGCCCAGCGAGCGACGCTGCTTGCGTTGCCCTGGGATGTGGGCGGCGAGCAATTGATCCTGGTGAACGGCCGTTACGCGCCGGACCTCTCGACATTGTCGGCCGAAAACGGGGTCCGGTGCGGCAGCCTGGCGAGCGCGCTGGCCACAGGTGACGGCGAACTTGAAGACCATCTGGCGCAATACGCCGACTACATGGATTGCAGCTTCGTGGCGCTGAATACCGCATTTATCGCGGATGGGGCTTACGTCCGGATTCCGCGGCGACACGTGGCCGAGCGGCCGCTGCACATTGTCCACATCAGTGTACCGGGCGAGGCGCCGAGCATGGTCCACCCGCGTACGCTCGTGCTCGTGGATGACGAAGCCCAGGCTTCGATCGTGGAAAGCTACATCAGCCTGGGCGAGGGGACGTCTTTTACGAACGCGGTCACGGAACTGGTCGTCGGCGAACGGGCCCAGTTGCGGCACTACAAGCTGGCGCGCGAGGCGCTTGGCACGTATCACATCGGAACAGTGCAAATTCATCAGAAGCGCGACAGCGAAGTTCTCTCGCATTGCATTACGCTCGGCGGCGGACTGGTCCGGCACAATATCAACAGTGTCCTGGCCGGGGCGGGCGGCCATTGCCGGCTGCTGGGTCTATACCTGGTGGGTGGCGACCAGCATGTGGACAATCATCTGCGCGTCGAACACGTCGCGCCGCACTGCGACAGCCGCGAAGTGTTTAAGGGTATTCTGGAAGGACGGGCGCGGGCCGTCTTCACCGGGCGCATTGTGGTGCACCGCGGGGCACAGCAGACGGACGCCAAGCAGACCAACAAGAACCTGATGCTCTCGGGCGAGGCCCAAGTGGACAGCAAGCCGCAGCTCGAGATCCACGCGGATGACGTCAAGTGTACGCACGGGGCGACCATCGGCCAGATCGATCGCGACGCGCTGTTCTACCTGCGCTCGCGCGGCCTGTCTGAGGCCGCCGCCCGCAGCCTGCTGGTCTATGCCTTCGCCAGCGAGAGCCTGGCGCAGGTCGAAATTGAGTCCTTGCGGCGGCGGCTGCAGCGTGAACTGGCGGACCGGCTGCCGCAGGGCGAATTCCTCGAGGCGCTGTCGTGAGCACGATCCCCACACTGGTACGTGACACGCCGTCGGAAGCACCGCTGGAGGTGCGCCGCATCCGGGCCGACTTTCCCGCGCTGCTGCAGGAGGTCAACGGCCATCCGCTGGTCTATCTTGATAATGCGGCCACGACGCAAAAGCCACAAGTAGTGATTGAGTGTATACGGGACTACTACGAGCGCGACAATGCAAACGTGCATCGCGGGTTGCATGCGCTGAGCATGCGCGCCACTGAAGCCTATGAGGCCGCGCGCCACAAGGTGCAGCGTTTCATCAATGCCGGTCAGGCCGAAGAAATAGTGTTCGTGCGCGGGGCCACCGAGGCGATCAATCTCGTCGCGCAGACCTTCGGCCGCGCGCAGGTACGCGCCGGCGACGAAATCCTGATCTCGGAGATGGAACATCACTCCAATATCGTGCCCTGGCAGATGCTGTGTGAGCAGACGGGCGCCGTGCTGCGGGTCGTCCCGATGGATGATCGCGGCGAGCTGCGTATGGAAGAGTATGAGCACATGCTCGGGCCGCGCACGCGCCTGGTCGCAGTGACGCACGTCTCGAATGCACTGGGGACAGTCAACCCGGTCGAGCACGTGATCGCCCGGGCGCATAGCGCCGGTGCGGTGGTTCTCGTGGACGGCGCCCAGGCTGTGCCGCATATGCCGGTGGACGTGCGCGCCCTGGACTGTGATTTCTACGTGTTCTCGAGTCACAAGACTTTCGGACCGACGGGCGTGGGCGTGCTGTACGGGCGATATGAGCTGCTCGAGTCCATGGCGCCTTACCAGGGTGGCGGCGAGATGATCACGTCCGTTACATTCGAAAAGACGACCTTTCGCGAGCCGCCGGCCCGCTTCGAGGCCGGCACACCGAACATCGCCGGCGCGATCGGGCTGGGCGCGGCCGTGGAATACCTCGAACGCCTGGGCCGGGACGCCATTATGGCTTACGAGCGCGATTTGCTCGCATACGGGGCCGCAGCCCTGGGCGAAATCCCGCAAGTGCGGCTGATCGGCACCGCTAGTGAGAAGGCGGGCATTCTGTCATTCGTGCTCAAAGACATCCATCCGCACGACGTCGGCACGGTGCTGGATACGCTGGGCATCGCAATTCGCAGCGGGCATCACTGCGCCCAACCGGTAATGCAACATTTCGGCGTGCCCGCGACCTGCCGCGCCGCGCTGGCCTTCTACAATACTCATGAGGAGATTGACGTCCTGGTCGCGGGGATACGGCAGGTCGTGAAGGTCTTTTCATGAGCGAACTGGACGAACTGTATCAGCAGTTGATCCTGGATCATTACCGCCGGCCCCGGAACCGGCGGACGCTGCCGCAGGCGGACCGCATGGCCGAGGGCTATAACCCGCTGTGCGGCGACCATGTCACCGTGTTCCTGAAGATGGACAGCGACCTGGTAAAGGAAGTGACTTTCGAGGGCAGCGGCTGTGCGATCTCGACGGCCTCAGCCTCGCTGATGACGGAGACGCTGAAGGGCAAAACGCTGGCCGAGGCGAGGGCGATCTTCAGGCGGTTCCACGGCCTGGTTACGGGGCAGCCGCAGGAGCCGCTGGGTGGGCCGGGACCGGTGGGTGGGCCGGGACTGGGCAAGCTGGAAGTCTTTTCGGGCGTGCGCAAGTACCCGGCGCGTGTGAAATGCGCCACGCTGGCTTGGCACACGCTGGATGCGGCATTGGAGAACCGCGGCGAAGTAGTGTCGACCGAGTCGGACGAACTGTGACCCCCCGAACGCGATTTGCAAACGCATAGAAATCGGACGAACTGTGATAACCGAAGGTAATGTGCAAACGCATAGATGTGGGACGACCTGATGGACGAACTGGATCGCAAACGCATAGAGGCGGAAACCATCCGGGCGCTGCGGACAATCTTTGATCCGGAAATTCCACTGAACATCTACGACCTCGGCCTGATTTATGGCGTGGACGTAAGCGAGCAGGGGGCGGTCCATATTCGCATGACGCTGACATCGCCGCTGTGCCCGGTAGCCGGATCGATGCCGGCCGAAGTGGAAAACCGAGTCAGACTGGTACACGGCGTGACAGATGTGAAGGTGGAATTGGTGTGGGATCCGCCCTGGACGCTCGAATCGCTACCCGAGGCGGCACGCCTGGCCCTCGGCCTGGATGACCCGGCCGCCCGCCAGCCGCGCTTTCCGTTTGACTTCAATCGTAACAAGCCCTAGCGCGTGGCCGGCGCCGGCTACCGCCCAAACGTCAACCGAGACCCAAGCCGCGCCTGCGATAACGTGATAAGGTGATAAAGTGATAGGGTGATAAAAGTGGTCCGCGAAACCCCTTATCACTCTATCACTTTATCACTTTATCACGCCGTAGGTGCGACCTCCCTGATGCGAGTGAGGCGAAAGCTGATAACTGCCAGCCGACAGCTTAACACTGTGCGCCGGCGCGGAAATACAGCCACGCGCCGGCGATGGCCAGCGTGGCAAGCGTTACGGGTACCCCGACGCGTGCGTGCTCACGCCACGTGATGCGAATGCCAAGGCGCTCGGCCTGGTCGATCACGATGATGTTGGCAATGCTGCCCACAATGAAGAGATTGCCGGCCAACGTGCTAGCCAGGGCCAGGATTGCCCCGGCTTGAGGGTGCGTCGCCGCCGGCAGCAAGAGCATGACGGCCGGCACGTTCGAGACGAGGTTCGAGAGCACCACCGTCGTGCCAAAGAGCCACACGGGTTGCTCGACCGCGACGCCGGCCGCGTGCAGCCGTTCCATGCCCTGCGCCAGCATGCCGGAGGCCGCCAGGGCGTGATTGACGACGAACAAGCCGGCAAACAGCACCAGGAGCTGCCAATCCACCTGCGCCAGCATGCGGCGCGTGTGCAGGTAGCGGCTCATCAGCAGCAGGCCGGCCGCGGCCAGCGCCACGACTTCACGCGGCCAGGGCGCGAAGAGAAACGCCGCCATCAAACCGGCCAGCACCACGCTGCCTTTGGCGGTCTGCCAGAGGTCAAAGTGCGGCGCGGGGATATCGATCGTGCCCGGCCGCTGCCGCCACTGGCCGTGCACCAACCAGCAAATCAGCAGCCAAATGGCCACGCACCCCAGCGCCGCGGGCAAGACGCCGTCAAGCAAATAGCCGGAGAAGGACAGGTTCAGTTTCTGGCCAATCAACATGTTCTGCGGATTACCGATCAGCGTGGCGGCCGATCCGACGTTTGACGCGCACGCCAGCGCCAGCAGGAACGGGACCGGCTTCAGTCCGCGCCGCACACAGCCCTCGATGAGCAGGGGGGTGAAGGCCAGGCAGACGATGTCGTTCGCCAGCACGGCCGACAGCAGTGCGCTCACACCGATCAGCAGAAGCAGCAGTACGCTGGGTGAGACTTGCGCGGTCGACAGGCGTTGGGCGACCACCGAATAGAAACCTCCCAGGCGGAACTGAGCCGAAACCACCATCAAGCTCAGCAGCAGCGTTATGGTGGGCACGTCGATCGCGTTCCAGGCGGCTTCGGGCGTCAGCCGGCCGGTGGCGACCAGGGCGATGGCGCCCAGCAGGGCCACGCCGGTGCGATCGATCGCCAGGCCGGGAAAGCGGCCGAGGATCATTCCCATGTAAACGAGGCAGAATACGACCAGGATGGTCAGGTCCATGGGGGTGGAGTTATAGCGAGGTTGGGGGATTTTCGCACCTGACGGCTGGCGCAGCGCTCAGAATTGACCCGCTTACTTGGGCATCCGTAGAATTCGTGCAGGCTGGCGGCGGGAATGGCCCGCCGGGCTGGTTGCGAGCATGAGGCCCGAATGCTGAACCGCTGGATCGGAATTGGCGTAGTGCTGGCCATGCTCGCGGGCAACACTTCGTTGTTCGTGCGCGACATATTGCCGCGCTGGACCGCCGGCGACCCTCCGCGCGTCGAACCCCAGGCCGGGGACAACCTGCTCTACGAGCGCCAGCAGATCGGCATCTTCGACGCCCACGACCGCTGCATCGGCCACAGTTGGACACAGATTCAGACGCTGGAGCGCTACGTCTCTGTGAGCTCCACGACGCTACTGAATTCCATCGACCTGCCCGACGGCCTGCATACGCCGAAGGTGCGCGTCGATAGCGAGTTGCGCTACACCGGGCCGGATCAGGTTCTTGACGAACTCACGATCAGCTTGCACGGTTTGCCGCTCACGGTCATGTTGCGCGGCGAACTCATGCCGCCCGATCAGTTCGCCTGCCGCTGGCAGGCCGGCCGCGAGCAAGGCGTGTTCGTGCTGGATGCCCGCTTGACGCGGGCCTTCGGAGATGTATTGCGGCCCTTTATGCGGCTGCCCGGCCTGTATGTCGGGCAGACGTGGCGGCTGCAGTTGATGAACCCGCTTAGCCAGGTCATGCCGGGTTTTAGTTCGCAAGTGCTGGTCCAGGAGCCGGAGATTGTGCGCGTTACGGGCACCGAGGTGATTGAGCATGCGGGGCAGGCTGTGGAGGCCTTTGTCGTCGAGGCCCCGCGACTGCGGGCGTGGGTGGCGCCGGACGGTACGGTGCTGTGCCAGGAGGTCGGACTCCTGCCATTGCTGGGGCGGCTTATCTTGCGAGATGAGCCGTTTGATGAGGAAGCATACAACAGGGCGCAGACTTGGCGAGCGGAAAACCCGTGACGGCGTTTTGCTCCCGCACGCCGGGGCGAATTTCGGCTGACAGGGCGTGAACCGGAAAACGATATGCGACAGCGCGAATTGAGCGACCAGGAGCCGCAATCGACTGGCGTGCCAGCCGCAGGGCCGGTGGTGCGGCTGCAGAACGTCTCGAAGTCCTTTGGGCGCAAGGCGGCGGTGCACAATCTGTCGTTGGAGCTTCAAGCCGGCGAAGTGTTTGCGTTCCTGGGTCCAAACGGCGCGGGCAAAACCACAACCCTGAAGATCACGACCGGCCTGCTGCGCCCGGATTGCGGCCAGGTACACGTTTGCGGGCATGACCTGGTGGGGGCCGCCCGTCTGGCCAAGCAGGGTTTGGCATACGTTCCTGATGAGCCTTTTATTTATGAGAAACTCACCGGCCGCGAGTTCTTGCAGTTTACTTGGGAGATGTACGGCGTGCCGCCGGACGTGGCTATCCAGCGGCTGGAGGAGTTGAGTGCCCGGCTGAGCATGTTCGAGTTTCTGGACCGGCTGGCGGAAACCTACAGTCACGGCATGAAGCAACGGGTGGCGCTGGCGGCAGCGTTGATTCACGCTCCGAGCGTGCTGGTGGTGGACGAACCGATGATCGGGCTTGACCCGCGCACCATCCGGATTGCCAAAGACATGTTCCGGGAGTTGGCCGCGCGCGGCGGAACTGTGTTTATGAGCACTCACACACTGGACATCGCAGAGCAGGTCGCGGACCGCATTGGAATCATCCACCACGGGCGACTGGTGGCGCTGGGCACGCTCGCTGAGTTGCGGCGGCAGGCGGCGCTGGATGGGCGGCTGGAGGACGTCTTTCTCCATCTCACGCAGGGGGATTAGGCTGCAACAGCGCTGTCGAGGGGCGTTGGTGCGTTGGCCATCCGGCCCGTTTGGTTAGACACGCCGACGATGAAGGGCCGATAAGCGAATTCGCGAACGGCACAGAAACGCCTGCGGGCGATGGCTCGCGGATGCGGTTCGCAAGCGCGGAAGTTGCGCCGCATCGCGCCATGCGCACCGCGGCTCATTTCGAATTACCTGGAACGTCGATGGCTTAACCAGGGTTAGAGGGAAATCGGCGCCGCGTGACCGACTTGTTGTCGGCAGGCGGAACTTTGACCCAGGCGTGGTGCCGCCGCATTGCTGCCCGCACCAGAGTTTTATCGGGACCTTCTGGACCTGCCCGAAAAACTGCGCATTTACATTGATTTGCCGGGCAGGTTTCTGTTATAGATATGGGACCGGAACGGCGTATCAGCTTTAGAAATGATGCGCGCGGCTCTTTACCGCGGCAACGCCCTCAGACGTGTGTGGGCGCAGCCCAAACCGCGCTGTGGTTTCCCTGCTCCAGGTTCTACATAGGAGGGCCTGTCTTGAAAGTGTGGCATCGCTATCTCAGTATTTCAGTTCTGGCCGCGACACTGCTGCTTCCGGGCGCGGTGCGCGGCGCGGATAAAGCGCAAGTCGCGTTTTATCAGGATGCAGAAGCCGTTACGTACGTTGACGACTCCACGCGTCTCTGCGGCCCGGATTCGATGACGCAGAGCAGCGCCCCCGACGTGCTCCATAGCGGCTCAATCTACTGTCCGGGCTCCAGCGGCACCACGCAAGCAGCCAGCTTCGCACGCTGCTTCAACATTTCGGCCGCCAGCTTCCCCGAGGGCATCACCGTCAACTGCCTGCACTTTGGCGTGCAGCAGTCCACCGTGGCCGCGTCGCTGACAATCAACATCTACGCGGACCACAATGGCTGCCCGCCGCTCACCGCCGACCTGGAGTTGTTGGGGACAATGAATTTCACCGTCCCGGCGGGGACGGCGATGCAGTTTTTCACGGCCGACTTTTCGGGCATCGGCGGCGTGTTCGTCCCGCCCAACACGGCCATGGTGGTGGAAATCGCGGTTCCCGACCTGAACGGCGTGGGGAGCTTCAGGATCGGGGCCAATCACAGCGGCGAGAGCGCTCCCGGATACGTCAAGACGGCTCCGTGCTCTCTGCCGGACTACGTCTCGCTGGACAGCATCGGCTACGGCTCGGTGCACTTGGCGTGGCGCGTGGACTATTTCGCGGGCGGCGAGGCGCCGGTCGGGGCGTGCTGCTATCCGAACGGCCAGTGCTCGTTCGGCGAGCAACTCGTGTGCGTGGTTGAGGGCGGAGCGTTCCAGGGGCTGGACACGCTGTGCGAGGATGTTTCTTGCCCGCAGCCGGACCTGGGCGCCTGCTGCACCGCAGCCGGCGTCTGCACGATCGACGACGCTTGGGATTGCGGGCGGGCTGACGGCACCTGGCTGGGTGCGGACACCGTCTGCGGCGGCGACTGCGACGAGGACGGCGCTTCGGACGCCTGTGAGATCGCCTTGGACATGGCCAAGGACTGCAACGAAAACGGCATTCCGGACGACTGCGATATCGCCAGCGGCTACAGTTGCGACGGCAACGGCAACGGCATTCCAGACGAGTGCGATGTTTGGATGCGCGGCGACATGAACTGTGACGGCGTGACCAACGCCTTCGATATTGATCCGTTCGTGGTGGCGTTGACGGATCTGGTGGCCTACCACGAAAACTGGCCGTGCTGCAGCTACCTCAATGCGGACTGCAACTACGATGGCGTGGTAAATGCGTTCGACATTGATGCGTTCGTGCAAATTCTGACCGGTCCGCCGCCGCCCATCAGGGCCGTCGAGTTGGCCGGCAATCCGCTGACCGACTACCCGTATTTCGAGTACGTGCGCGCCTTCCACGTGAACGCCCCCATTAGTCTGGCGGTGGACCCGACGCGCTACCCCGCCATCAGGGGCCGCACGGCCGACGTGTACGTCGTGGAGAAGAAGACGCCCGCCGAGTGGGCCAATGATCCCCAACTGGTGGACGTGACGGCCGGCGGGCAAATGACCCTGACCTTCACTGGCTCCACGATCGAGGGCAATACGTTCCAGATTGTGGGCCCGAACGAGCTGAGCGCGATGGTTTACCAGGCCGAGACCGGCGCCTATACCGGTTTTGGGCACGGCTACGACATGGTCATTGATATCAATCGCAACGGCGTGCTGGACGGTGGCGACTACATCGACGGATTGAGCCGCGAGGCCGGCCTGTATGTGTGCCATGATTCCACGACGCGCGGGCCGTTGGCGGTTACGGAAACGCTCTACAACGTGGGCACGATTTTCGG